>Ga0131853_10003815_pt1 | contig 27038 bp, 27 predicted proteins | sample TergutLab28metaG_FD_92764 | JGI IMG/M metagenome (GOLD analysis project Ga0131853, IMG submission 92764) | Labiotermes labralis P1 segment gut microbial communities from Petit-Saut dam, French Guiana - Lab288 P1 (version 2) (version 2) | ecosystem: Host-associated > Arthropoda: Insects >...
ATCATCGGTAAAGCGGTCACTACACTTTCAAACACGCCATCACTGGGCGGGACTCCAAGCCAGTTTGGCAGCCATCCCCCCGAAGTGGTAGGCCCGCCCCACAAAGGAAGCCCCAGCCACATTTGACGCATTTCGCTCCAAGGTTCAACAAAAATTATGTTAATGAGTCCATGCCCAAACATAACACCGTCTTCATCAAAAATTGCAAGCATCGCGACATTGTTGGTGCGCTCGGTCACACCTTCTAAATTATGGCCGACTCCTAAATAAGCCCAGCGGCTTTCTATTGCAATTTCCCCTGTGGTAACATATGCTCCCATGCTCGGTATAAAATCGACAGCCGAATCCTCAATAAACAAGGCCGGTGTAAGTGAAAATAGTGTTATTTTATAAACACCGTCAGGCACATTAAAAAAATTTAACGACACAGGCGAAAAACCAAGATAGTTGTCGCTATCGCCAAAGGATGGCGTGGCTAATCCATCAACATACATATGCATAGCCTCATAGGATGGGACAACCATAACCGTGGCACGGCTATACATATCTTCGCTGTAGATTGCGGTAACAGTAATTTCCCGTTTTACTTGGCTTGCGCCGGTGATAAGTGTTACACCAAAGGGGTGGAGCGTTAGTCTGTCGCCAACGGTGTGACCCTCCATTTTCCAACGTAGGTTAATATCACTTAATCGCGAGCTTTCGTCATAAAACTCAATGTTTACAAAAAACGCCATACGGTTATCCGGAAAGGCATACGGCGCTGCCGCACTAAGATCCAAATATGAAATTGTACCTACATCTTCTGTATTGGCATAAACCGTTACACTGCCCAGCATAGTTAATAAAATCAGAACAACTAAAATTTTTCTCATTTGAATCGCTTCCTCCAAACATAAGCATTGCCTAATCCAACGCCATAATATTACGTTCCAAATGCATATAATCCTCCGCTTCATCCCATTTCACTTCAAATCCCGCGCCCTTAGCACAAAATACAGAGCTTGACGTATTCTCCATATCCCGCTCTTTCCGGTAACTGATCCTTTCAGTAACTTCATCGGGATTATGACATGGAAAATATCCCGAAAAGGAAAGTGTAATGGCTCCGGTCCCTTTGGTAAACGACAGAAGCTCTGCCGGATAATTGAGAAATTTTTCCACAGGGCCGCTGCCCTTAATGCGGCTGCGCTCACCAATGGCTTCGGGCGGATCAAAAACCCCGTGAAGCCTGGTAATATCCGACAACACCCGCCCCACCGAAGCCGTATCCACATCAATCAAAAATTGGTAATAGGGTTCCAGCAAAACAGATTTTGCCTTTTCCATACCCTGACGTACAGCCCGCCAAGTCGCTTCTCGCAGATCGCCGCCATGGGTATGCTTTTCATGCACTGCTCCATTGGTTAATACAAAGCGAATATCCGTTAAAGAACTGCCGGTGAGTATGCCCTTATGATCCCGTTCCATTACACTGTGGCGGATGAGATTTTGGTATTGCTTGGCTAACCGGTCTACATGGACTTCACTGGCAAAAACCAATCCCCCATGAGGATTGGGCTCTAAGCGCAGATGTACCTCTGCGTAATGGCGCAGTGGTTCAAAATGCCCGTAACCCATCACAGGTTTTGCTACCGTTTCCTTGTAAACCACATGGCAATCACTGAAATCAATATGAAGTCCAAACCGCTCTAAAATGAGATCTTTTAATACTTCCAGCTGGATTTTGCCCATAATGCATACGCTGATCTCTTGAATACTGGGCTCGTAGCTTACTTCCAGCAGCGGATCCTGGGCTTCCAGTTTTCGCAGGCAATCCATGACCGTATCATAGGTGTTATCGCAAGGCAAAACAGCGGCTTTTAACGCCGGGCGCAGCACAGGAACCGGGATGTGATTGATGTTTAAATCTGTGCCTGTACCCATGCTCAAACCCATGCCCGGCAAGGCCATAGTCAAGCCCGCTATCCCAACAATGTCTCCGGGATGGCATGTATTGATATTGGTATATGATTTGCCCTGGTAATTTCGTATCTCAGTTACTTTTTCTCGAAGGCCATCTCCGTAAAGTATTTCATTTCTTACAGCCAAGCTGCCGCTTAGGCATTTTATAAATGTGATTTTTGTGCCTTTTGCATCATGAATGACCTTAAAAACTCTTGCGGTAAAATTATCGGAAAGTGTTTTATCCTTGTCTGGCGCCATATTTGTTGCTGCATCCAATGATAGGGTCTTTCCGATTACATCCAATATTTCCATGACACCTTTTTGATGCAAAGCGCTTCCCGGTATTGCCAGTGCGGCGGCACCGTTTCGTATCTGTCTTTTGGCACATTTTATAATATGAGCAGGGTCAACATCATCATCCAAATAACGCTGCATCAGCTCATCATCATATTCGCAAAGCCATTGGACAAGTTCGTCGTTGTTCAAATCCTGGGGGCCGTTGATCAATATACTGTTTAGATGAAGTTTCGTTCGTACATCATCCATACAAGCCGGGATATTCACACCCTCTTGATCGATTTTATTGATAAATATATAAATCGGGATTCCTTTTTCCTTTAACAGACGGCATACCGTCATGGTATGACTTTGTACACCATCTGCTGCGCTAATCAATAAAATGGCGGCGTCTAGTATGGAAAGAGCCCGTTCCATTTCAGCGGAAAAATCAATATGCCCCGGGGTATCAATGAGACAGTAGTCCTGGCCTGCATGAGAAAACGAGGCGATATCGCTAAAAATCGTAATGCCCCGTCGTCTCTCCAAAGCATCATGATCCATTAAAGCGCTTCCATGATCTACCCGCCCAAATGTATCGACGCAATTGGTTTGATACAGCAGGCATTCGCAAAATGTGGTTTTGCCCGCGTCAACATGAGCAAAGACTCCTAAGGTTATTTTCATTTGGTTGGCGCAGACCTTTCAAGGGCCTTGCGGACATCCGCCACAAGCAAATCTGTGATGGCTTCTACGGCTTTGCGCCCCAGCTCCGCCGAAGCTGTTTTTGAAACATCGCTCCTAAAATCCCAATGGGCGCTTTCTTTGTGATAATCAAAAGGCGCGTTTTCGTAGCGTTTCATATCATCAATGACAGTGACGTAATCATTTATGCGCAAACGCTCCGGGAACAAATGCATAAACATGGACGTTTCCCATTTTCCGCCGTGATCAGCGGGTTCTTCCCCATCAACGAGTACCCCTTCGTACTCGGCTCTTGAGATGATCGTCACATCCGGGTTTGCCGCCGTAAAATCCCTGCCAATTTCGTGGATAAAATCCACTTGAGTATGGCCGTAATGGCCTGTAATCAAGGCGATTACTTTTGCGCCCACTTTTTTCAGTTGCTCCATATAGGCCATAAATAAGGGCCGCAGGATTTCTTCGGAATAGGTGAGTGTACCCAGGTATGTAGAAAAGCCCGGCGTCCCAAAATAGTTGACGGGAAGAACGATGCCGCCGTCTAATTTTTCGGCCGCCCGTAAGCAGATGCCGTGTATTTTAAGGGCGTCCAAGCCAAAGGGCAGATGGTTGGCGTGCCATTCCAGCAGTCCGGTCGGGACGAAAAAAACAGGACATTTTTTGATTGCTTCGTCAAATTCTTGTGGGAAAAGGTATTCGTATTGGTATTTTGTTTGCATGTGGAGTCCTCCTAGGATTTCTATGTTCAGTTAAATATATTGTATTTTCATTACGATTGCAATAATCCACACAGCAGTTAGCCCACAAAAAAACAGCAACAGGCAGATAAAATCAACCGGTTGCTGTTCGTATATTTAGCGCAATTATATCCCCACATTGATCGAATGAAGCTGTAATAACGCAGCCACTTCCGCGTGGATATCATAAAATTGATCTTCCAGCATACTATCAGCCTTCAAATATAATATCCGGCTAATCCCTTTAAGACCTTCTTCACATGTCTTCATTACCTTACCAGAATTACTTCCTTGGCTGCTATGCTGATAATAAAAACAATAATCATCGGCTAACTTCTTTATCAGCGGAATGATATACTCGGTTACATCCTGCATGTTCTTGGATTTATCCGGGTATCGCTCAATAATGCGCATCATTTTTTCCAAAGGAATGATAATTTCCTGGGAAAGCGCTTCTAAACCTTGATCGGGAGCTTGAACATTACCGGCGTTAGCACTTAGGGATTTTAAAAGAGATAGCAGAAAGTTTATACACTGATCAAGTTCTCTCAAAATATCACCGGATACGGACCCGGAGTTTTTGTTAAAATCATACCTTTGTTGATCATGGGTACCTGCATTTTTTTCATCCAGATATTGTTTAATGTAGTATATAGCAATCGCGATCAAGGCAATGAAGAATATAACCGATCCAAATCCTATAACTATTTTCCACATCGCCTAGCCTCCTCAAAATATGCCCATAAAAATATACTCATACAGCTCAAAATGATTATTGTTCGGGAGCCCCAAAGTTATCCAATATAAAACTAAAGTCTCCGCCGCCAATCACATTTGGAAGCACCCCATCCCACACTTCGATGGCCAACTGCCGGAGCATAATATCCCTCACATCGGTGGTGAGATCGTCCCACACTTCCAGCATAACCTGGATAGCCCTGGCATCAGCTTCGGCTGCGACTACCACAGCTTCACCTTCAAGCCGTGCCACTTCTAAGGCCAAGTCTGCACGCAATCTTTCGGTTTCAACTTCTATACGGGTTTGTTCTTGGTGCTCTCTGGCAACAATACGCGCGTCTACCGCTTGTCTAAATGCGTCAGAAAACTGCAAACCTTCCAACGCTATATTGGTCACAGTGATATGGAAGTTGGACTCATTGGGTAGGATTCTTCCGTGCACTTCTCCCTCTACAAGATACATTTGTTCAATTAAGTATGTGGCGGTACGGGAAGAGATTGTGTTTAAAATCTGTTGATTGAACATGGCATGGATCATGCTTTCCAATTGCTCAAGCGAACCAAATTCCCTGGCAACAAATTGAACCGCCCCGGGATTTAAACGATATTGTATAGATATTTGCCCTCGGATATTTTGAGCGTCAACGCTGTAGGCGTTAAACTCCATCCTGGCTTCCCGTGTTCTGATATCGAAGATTTCAACATCATGAATCCAGGAAAGCCGAACATTCCAGCCGCCGGGTGTGATGGTTTCGGTGATTTCGCCAAACCTTCTGACGACGCCAACGGTACCGTCTTGGATAATATTGATGGAGCTAAAAAATGTGATCACTCCAATTAAAGCGGCCAGGCCCAAGCAGACGAGGATGGCAAGTATCCTTCCAAGTTTTTTTCCGCTATTTTTACTACCCTTTACTTCTGTAAATTCGATACGTGGTTTTGGTGTGTGTTCGTCCATAGATTTATGCTCCTAATATAATATTTTTTGCGTACATTACATTCTAGCATATTCGGTTAGAAGAAACGAGGTCAATATTTTACAGCGCAAAATAAAAGCCTCCACGGTCCAAATGAACTGTGCGAGGCTTTCATATGTCAATATCATTTTATGCAATAACCTATTACGGGCTTGGCGAAAATACCGGAGAACCAGGCTCTAAAGCAACCACCAATACCAATGTTGCCGAAGGGTTGATATGGATAGTCAACTGCAATGAAGCCGGATTTTTTCTTGTGCCGGAAACGAAGGCTGTGTCAAAGGGGATATTATTATTTATGAGCGCACCGGTAAGAAAATTAAATTCAAACAGGTTGATTTGTTCGTTGTTCAATATTTTCTTGAACAAAGTCCCTGAAAGCAAAGTAGATATTTGCGCATCAAGCAAGGTGCATTCCCCCTTATTTCTTTGGATGATGTATTATATGCATGGAGGGGGATTTTGTGAAACAAGCTTATGTTAGGTAAAACCTACTTAATCAGCATTTACCGAGGAAACCCAACCGCATCCTTGACCGCCGCAAGGGTTTCTTGAGCCATGGCATTGGCCCGTTCTGCATTATTTTTAATGATTTTATCAATATAAGCCGGATCGGCCTTTAACTCCGCATATCGCTTTTGGAACGGCTCAAGCATAGACACAACCGCTTCGCCAACCCGGGTTTTAAGCTGACCGTAGCCCGGACTGTCCGCAAACTCTGCCACGCATTGGTCAATGGTCTGATTGGTTGCCGCCGCATAGATGGTTAATAAATTGCTTACGCCGGGCTGTTCTTCCGGATTATATTGGATTTGGTTTAAAGAATCGGTCATGGCCCGTTTAAACCGCTTCATGATGACATTGGGCTGATCCAGCAGGAATATAACATTATTTTCGTTTATAGACTCGGATTTTGACATTTTCTTCTCAGGCTCCTGCAAGCTCATGATGCGCGAGCCAAGGGTCAGAGGGGCAATATAGGGCTCGGGCACGGTAAAGATATCGCCGTATCGGTTATTAAACCGGATAGCGATGTCTCGGCATAGTTCCAGATGTTGTTTTTGATCATTGCCCACGGGCACTACATTGGTTTGAAACAGTAGAATATCCGCGGCCTGCAGTACAGGGTAGGTGAATAAGCCTGCATTGATGTTATCTTCATTTTTTTGTGATTTATCTTTAAACTGGGTCATACGGTTAAGTTCGCCCATATAGGTATAGCAGTTTAAAATCCATGCAAGCTCCGAATGAGCGGGTACATGAGATTGATAATAGATGATGTGCTCTTCGGGATTCAATCCTAAGGCGATATAGAGGGTAAGCAAATCCCGGGATTTTTCCCGCAGCACAGCCGGATCTTGACGTACGGTTATAGAATGTAAATCTACAACGCAAAATAGGCAGAGGTAATCATTTTGCAGATTAACCCAATTTTTGATTGCTCCAATATAATTGCCTAAAGAAGGTAGGCCGGTGGCTTGCATTCCGCTAAAGATGATCGGTTTTGTGTTTTTCAAAATAAACGCCTCCATGGATGTATTTGGGAATAAAATATCACATTTATGCACTCCCCGCAAGATTTGTTCTGTAGATTCAATCATAGCACTGTGTTATATTATAGCGAAATGAATGACTCATATGTTTTATAAACGTGGATAAGGGGATGAAATTATGTATCGGATTGTGACAAATAAAAGCATTTCTGACGGGAAGATATTTCAGGGAGAAAGTTTTTTGATAGACGGAGGCCGTATTGTAGCCCGGGGTGGAGTAGGGGATATGGAGTTTGAGGAGAATGCGAAAGACGCCGAAGTTATAGACTTACGAGGGCTAACGGTGCTTCCCGGTTTTATCGATACTCACGTTCACGGTGCAGTGGGTTATGATGTGATGGACGCCACGTACCAGGCTTTAGATACCATTTCCAAATATAAGCTGAAAGAAGGCTGTACATCATTTTGTCCAACCACGATCACGGCCCCCGAGAATAAAACAATCAATGCAATCAAAAATATCCGTGGGGTCATGGACAAAGGGGTAGGCGGGGCAAAAATAATCGGCGCCTTTTTGGAAGGGCCGTATATCAATCCTAAATATAAAGGCGCCCATCCGGAAGAATATATCCGCCCGGTGGATTTTAAAGCCATAAAAAAACTGATTGATGCGGGGGAAGGGTGTGTGGTGAGCATTATAATCTCGCCGGAGCTGCCCAAAGCCCTTGAGACGATAGAGGCTCTTGTAAAAATGGGAATACAAGTACGCCTGGGTCATACCGCCGCAACCATAGCCGAAGCCGAAGCGGGAATCGCCGCAGGGGCTAATGCGGCTGTCCATACCTACAATGCCATGAGTCCGCTTAATCATCGGGAACCGGGGATGGTAGGTGCGGTTCTGGTTAATCCGGATATAAAAGGGGAGCTCATTTGTGATTTAGTGCATGTGCATCCCGCGGCTTGCAAAGTGTTAGCTCAGGCGAAGGGAGCGGATGGAGTTATTTTGGTAACCGATTGTATGGCGGCCGGCGGCCTTTCGGACGGGGAACATAAGCTGGGCGAATTTACGGTGCAGGTATCCGATGGTGTTTCCCGCTTGCCCGACGGCACTTTAGCCGGAAGCACCACTACAATGATAGAGGCGATCCGGCATATGCATCAAGCGGTAGGGATTCCCTTGGAAGAAGTTGTGCAAATGGCTACGGCTACACCGGCAAAGACTATGGGGATATTTGATACGGTTGGATCTTTAGATGCCGGAAAATGTGCGGATATTATAGGGTTAGACGATACTATGGAAGTCCGCTTTGTAATGGTGGACGGTGTGCCGCTTATAAAGTCATTTTCACTATAACTTAAAATCATACACCGTGTAATCGGCAATCTGCTTTATTTCTTCCCAATTGTTTTGGGAAAACTCGTCGTATACGGCGCATACGGTCATCCCTATGCTTTTGGCAGTTTTTATGGCGGTCAGATTATCTTCATACATAATACAGTCGGCTGGGTTAACCCCCAGCCTTTTTGCCGCAAGCAAAAAAACATCGGGCCGGATTTTACCGTACCCCACCTCTTCGGATAGGGCTACCGCATCAAATAATGCTTCAATGCCATGATTGCGAAGGGCCGGCATACACAGCACTTTAGGGGCGCTGGAGGCTATGGCCATCTTGGTGTTTTGAACACGCAAAGACTGCAAAAATTCTTTAGCATAGGCCTTTAAAGGAATGGTACGGGCGTAAGCATCTGCGGCTTGGGCATTCCATTCCTTTGCTATATCCTCCGGAGCATCGCTTAAACCGAAAAATTTAACGGCATAAGCGGCTGTTTCCAACGGATTTAGCGGTGTGGTGTTTTCCACATATTCGTCATAATTATCGGGTATGGAGATACCTCTTTTGGCTAAGCAATCGGTGTCGATCTGGTGCCACACGCCCATAGAGTCAATTAATGTGCCGTCTAAATCAAAAATATGGGCTTTTATATTGGGTGTGTTTATAATATTTCTCATAAACGACCTCAACTATCGTGCCATTTGTTTGCGGATGTGCAATTTTAAGTCCTTAAACGCACCTCGTGGAGAGGCTTCTTCAATGGCCTCTACCAAAGCGGTGGCATCTTCGTCAGACAAAAATTCTCTTTTACCGGCCAAATGGGCTGCACGGTTTTTGATGACAAACATTAGAATGTCATCTGCAGAGGCTTTGTTGCCGATCATATCCGCTACTGTTTTACTGCCTGACGCAAATTGTATAAACTGTTTGTTCATCAATTGCGTATTGATTTTGCCGCCGTCGTCGCTGTATACGCCGGAAATAGCTACAAACTCGTCGCTGTCTCTCATGTTCATAATTTGTCCGTCCCTTCTCGTTTTGGCCATGAATTAATTGACTATAACATGGCTGATTGTTATGACTTTTATGATTTAGCCAGCTTTTTTTGCATGGCCTCATAGGCTTCTATAGTGCCGATATCATGACACTCGCCGTTCATAATATAGGCGTAGATGTCCTTTTTTTTGTGGAGCCATTGGGGAAAATAACCGGGAGCATCCGGGTTTTGCCCTTCTTGTATATATTGGTTAAGTAAAGACAGTGTATCGGCTTGGTAAAAATAAGTGGCAAAAACAGCAATGTCTGAAGGCGGTATCGAAGGTTTTTCTATCAGTGACATCACTTTGTTGTCCTCGTCCAAAACAGCCACCGCAAATTTAGTCAGTAAATCCGGATCAGCAATTTTATGGGCGCAAATAACATCAGTCTGCTTGTCTTTAAACAGTTGATATTGTTCCAACAGGGGATAGGTTATAAAATTATCTCCGGCGATGACTACGATGTCCTCCGTGATATTTTTTTCGTTTATGGTAAAAATAATATCGCCGATGGCGCCAAGACGGCTGTCTTCGGTGGTGCTGCCGTCGTTTAACACCGAGACCGGAACGGCAGATTTTACGGATGTTGCCCATTTTTCAAAATGAGTAAAAAATTTGTGGTTGGATACGACGATGATTTCGTTAATATCCGGTAATGTATTGATTTGGTCGATGATATAGTCTATCATTGGCCGTTTATTTAAAGGCAATAATGCTTTGGGCTGGTTTAGGGTCAACGGATACATTCGGGTAGCGTATCCGGCGGCTAAAATGATTGCTTTCATGGATCACCTCATCTATAAAAAGTTCAAGCATTGAGAAAAATCTTTGGGAAGATGGGCTTCCCATTGCTGCCCCGATAGATACTCCAAAGGTTTGGGCACACCGTCTAAAAATTTTAGGGATGAAGCATGAAGCATTTGGCCTCTTCTATGGCCTATGGCCTTGCCGCCATACTTGGTATCCCCCGCCAACGGGTGGCCTAAGGCCGCAAAATGAGCGCGTATCTGATGAGATTTACCGGTGTGGAGCTTGATACGAAGCAGAGAAAAATTATTGCCGCTTGAGCGGCATTCATACTCAGTATGAACCATCACCGCATTTTCTCGAGGTTTATCAAAAATATATGACCGGTTAGCTTTTTCATCTTTGTACAAATATCCTTTTAATGTGCCTTTACCTTCCATTCGACCGCAAACCACTGCCAGATAGGTTTTGTCCACCTGACGATCAGCAAAAATGGTATTAAGGGTCTGTATCGCGGCCATATTTTTACCGCAAGCTACCAAACCGCTGGTGTTGCGGTCTAAACGATTGCACGCCACGGGGGTAAAGTCTGTTTTATCGTGTAAATAGTACGCCAGGCGGTCTATTAAAGTGTCCTGACTGCCGGAGGTATCGGAGTGGGTAAGCAACCCGGCAGGTTTATCCGCCAGTATGATGTTTTCATCTTCGTATATGATGTTCACCGGCCCCCAGTCCCGGGGAGGCGGGGCGGCTTCGGTCAAAAACTGCTGCAAAGTTTCGGGAGCCAGATACAATGTAACCAGGTCGCCTTGGGCAGTGATTTCGTTGCCGTGGGCCCGGCGTCCGTTAAGCTTAATTCGCTTTTTGCGTAAAAGTTTATATATTAAGGATTGAGGGGCGCGTCCCAAATACGCTAGTAAAAATCTGTCCAGCCGTCGGTTGGCTTGATTGGGGGTTAAGGTAATTTCGATCATTTCGGTCTACACTCTCAGCGAGCTGCGAAACCCTCTGGCGGCGTAATAAGACTCCGCACCGTTATGATACGTAAAAACATGATTATAGCGCCGGTCGCAAAACAAAGCACCGCCCAATGATCGGATTTCATCGGGGGTTTTAACCCAGCTGGATGTTTTTGTATCAAAATTGCCCATTTTTTGTAGCTCGCGGTATTCTTCTTCTGTCAGCAGTTGAACGCCCATAGCGTCAGCCGTGTGAACAGCGCTGCCTTTGGGTTTATGCTCTTTTCTGGATTCCAACGCGTCGTTGTCATAACAAAGATTCCTACGTCCGGCAGGGCTTTCCGGAGCACAGTCACAAAAGATGTATTCCAAAGTTTGCGGGTCGTAACCGATTACATCCGGTTCGCCTCCGGAACTTTCCATTTGATCCAATGCTTCAAGTTTTTTTTGATTTGCCGTAAGCTTGGCTTGTACGTCGTTCCAGTCAATGCCATCATGTCGGTTCATGTTGTTTGCGAAACGTGTTTTTAACACATTGAGTAACTGATCTGTTTTGTCCATTTATCCTCACCCCATATGGTCATCTGTTGTCCTTATGTCTAACCTTTCGACCCGATTAATATTTTGTGCTTAACCTATAGACTGCTTGTACTCATTATCTTATCCATGATCTTTTTTCTAAAGGGCAGCATGATCAATACAGCAATTACTAAAATAACCGCAAGTACGATGGCTATGGTATAGTTTCCTCTTGAAATGTGGTCTCCTAAAAATGCGTACATAATGGCAGAAGGAATATTGGCCGCAATCACCGCAATAACATATTTGCCAAGAGGGATATGCGTTTTTGCAAACAAATAAGGCCCTACACCGGACAGGAAGGGGATCAGATACAAAAGAAACACGAAAATTTCAGGTCTTTTAAGCGTGTCCAGGCGCTCTGTTGACAACAGTTTTTTATGTTCGGAGCCGCCTTTAGGGCTGTGCTTTGCTTTGGATGACCATAAGCCGCTCAGTTGGCGAATAGAAACAACTACAAATAGGTTGCCGATAGCAATCCCGGTCAGTAGAATGATAGGTCCCCAATAAACCCCATAACTAAGCCCGGTAAGTACTCCAACAACGGGTACGGGGATGAAAGGGATAATAACTTGCAGTGCAGATAACCCAATCAACGCAGGGACACCTCGCCAGCCAAATGACTGAATATATGACACGATACTTGATTCATCTCCATGGCCTGTAACGATGTCTTCCAGCATCGGAAATAGCTGCACGATCATGACAATCAATAGACACGAAAATATTGCCATGAGAATCAAAGTCAGTTTATTGTACGTCTTCATAAGCTATAGGCTCCATTTAAAGGCGATTCACTCTATTGTGAATTTTGCCGCTGATGATCCCATACCAAAAAAGCGTTGATAAAAATATCCAGCCCGCCATCCATGACTTGTTGAACATTTCCGGTTTCTGCATTGGTACGATGATCCTTCACCATATTATACGGATGAAACACATACGATCTGATTTGGCTGCCCCAGGCTATATCCTTGACTTCGCCTCGGATACCTTGGAGCTTGGAAAGCTGCTCTTCCTGCCTTAAAGCGTAAAGCTTGGCCTTAAGCATTTTCATAGCCCGATCCCGGTTTTGAAATTGGCTGCGCTCATTTTGACACTGCACAACAACTCCGGTAGGCAGATGTGTAATACGAATGGCAGATTCCGTCTTATTTACATGCTGACCGCCGGCCCCGCCGGACCGGTATGTGTCAACCCTAAGTTCTTCCGGGTTAATGTCAATATCCGCATTGTCATCCAATTCCGGCATAACATCACAGGAAGCAAAGGAAGTATGCCGCCGCCCCGAAGAATCAAAGGGAGAGATACGGACCAACCGGTGCACTCCTTTTTCGGATCGAACATATCCAAAGGCATTTTCGCCGTTTATTTGGAAGGTGACGGATTTGATACCGGCTTCTTCCCCGTCTAAGATATCTAAAATCTCGAAGGTATAGCCTCGCTTTTCCGCCCATTTTGAATACATGCGAAGCAGCATAGCTACCCAGTCGCATGACTCCGTACCCCCAGCGCCGGAATGCAAGGTGACAATGGCATTGCTGCCGTCATACTCTCCGCTTAACAGGGTGGCTGTCCGAAGATTATCATACCCATCAATAAAATGGCGGGTAAAATCCTCTGCTTCGCCTACAACGGAGGCATCCTGTTCTTCTATGCCAAGTTCGATTAGGGTCCAGGCATCCTCGTACAGGTCTTGCAACTTTTCGAAACCTTCTACTTTATTGCGTAATCCTTTAATTTCTTGCAGTAGTTTTTGGGAACCTGCAGGGTCATCCCAAAAACCCGGTTTGCTTGTTTCTTCTTCCAGGGAAATTATCTTTGACCGAAGGTTAGCCAGGTCAAAGTGAATCCCCCATTTCGGCCAGCCTCTGCCTATACGGTATCAGCTGTTTTTGCAATTCTTCTAAAACTAGCATCTTATCCCACTTTCCGCATACAACATTGTTTGTATTTTTTTCCGCTTCCGCAGGGGCAGGAATCGTTGCGTCCGACTTTAGCTTCTGTACGGCGTACAGGCTGCTTGATAGCACTGTCGTCTTTATTGGTATACATCTCATCTTTTTTGACGACTTGTACCATTTCCTGCTCTTTAGGAACCTGCACATTAAATAGCGCCCGAACCGTGTCCATTTGAATATTGTTGCTCATGCTTTCAAACATATCATAGCCCAGAAACTTATACTCAACTAATGGATCTCGCTGGGCATAAGCGCGTAGGGTAATACTCTGACGCATCTGGTCCATATCGTCTATATGATCCATCCATTTTTGATCAACCACCCTTAGCATCAAGGCACGCTCGGCTTGGCGCATGATTTCGGGGCCAAATTCTTGCTCGCGTTTTTCGTAAATGGCGACGGCGTCATTGTAAAGACGCTCTTTTAACTCGGCTTTAGTGAGGCTTTCCTTATCCTCATTAGAAAGAATCACAGCGGGTTTGTGAAAAATCAAAACTAAATGCTCGTTAAGATTTGCTATATCCCAATCTTCCGGCATATCGGCATCCCCGGCATAAGTATCCACCGCACGATCAATAACACTTTTAAGCATGGTCATGATACTGTCTCGTAAATCTGCACCGGCAAGCACTTTATTTCGCTCCCCGTAAATGACCTCTCGCTGCTCGTTCATTACCTGATCATATTGCAGCAGATGTTTACGGGTACCAAAGTTGTTGCCTTCTACTTTTCTTTGGGCATTTTCGATGGCTTTGGTGAGCATACCGTGTTCGATTTCGTCGTCTTCATCCATACCTAATGTATCCATCATCTTGGTGACACGAGCGCCCCCAAACAGGCGCATCAAATCGTCTTCTAATGAGACATAGAAACGGGATTCACCGGGATCTCCCTGACGGCCTGCACGACCCCTGAGCTGATTATCAATACGCCGGGATTCATGACGCTCTGTACCGATGATTTTAAGACCGCCTTTTTCGACGATCCCATCCCCCAGCATGATGTCGGTACCACGACCGGCCATATTGGTGGCGATGGTAATGGCATCTTCCTGACCGGCTAAGGCGATGATTTCTGCTTCCTGTGCATGATATTTAGCGTTAAGTACCTGGTGCTTAATGCCTAATTTTTTCAGCATTTTACTAATTAATTCCGATTTTTCGATGGAGACAGTACCCACCAGCACAGGCTGGCCGATGGCATGACTTTCTTGGATTTCTCTTACAATCGCACGATACTTGGCGCCTTCGGTTTTATATACCACATCGGAATGATCTGCACGTACCATAGGTTTGTTGGTGGGGATAACCACAACATCCATGCCGTATATTTCTCTAAATTCCCCTTCTTCTGTCAGGGCTGTACCGGTAGCGCCGGCTTTTTTCGTATATTTATTGAAGAAATTTTGGAAGGTGATGGTGGCCAGGGTTTTACTTTCCCGTTTGACCTTTACATTTTCTTTAGCTTCAATCGCTTGATGAAGCCCGTCGGAGTAGCGTCTTCCGGGCATTAAACGGCCGGTAAATTCGTCTACGATAACGATTTCGTCATCCTGCTTAACATAGTCGATGTCCAAATGCATGTTGTAATTGGCTTTTAATGCGTTATTAATATAATGTTGCAGTTCCAAATGGTCCGGATCGGATAAATTTTCCACGGCAAAATAACGCTCGGCTTTACGCACACCTTCTTGGGTTAGGGTAACGGATTTTTGCTTTTCGTCTACTACAAAATCCCCTTCTTCCTGGAGCTCTGCCCGGAGGATGGGGTTCATGGCTTCTTGTTCGTTAAGAACACGGCCTTTTTTAAGGGTTTTAGCAAATTGATCGGCCACTTTGTATAACATGGTGGATTTATTGCCGCTGCCGGATATGATCAGCGGCGTACGGGCCTCGTCTATGAGGATGGAGTCCACCTCGTCGATGATGGCGTAATTAAGACCTCTTTGCACTTTGTCTTTTTCAAAAACCACCATGTTATCCCGCAGATAGTCAAAGCCCAGTTCATTATTAGTGGAGTAGGTGACGTCGCAAGCGTAGGCGGCCCGGCGCTCTTCGCCTTGCAGGTCGTGGAGAATACAACCCACGGTCATACCCAATCGGTTAAACACTTCACTGGCCAGTTGTGCATGATATTGAGCCAAGTATTCGTTAACCGTAACCATGTGTACGCCTTTGCCTTCCAACGCATTTAAGTAGAGTGGCAAAAGGATGGTTTGCGTCTTACCTTCACCGGTGCGCATCTCTGCGATACGCCCCTGATGAAGAACCACGCCGCCGATAAGCTGAACCCTAAAGTGTCGTTTGCCCCCGGTGGCTCGGTCATTGACTTCTCGTAAAACGGCAAAAGCTTCCGGCAGCAGATCGTCTAAAGTCTCGCCATTTGCCAGCCGCTCCCGAAAATGTGGAGTTTTTGCCGCCAGCTCATCATCGGAGAGGGCGGCCATTTCCGGCCCTAAACTGTCTATGCGGTCTATGATCGGGTTGATCCGCTTAATTTCTTTATCACTGTAATTGCCAAATATTTTTTCTAGTATGCCCATATATACCTCGCTTTTGTTGTTATGGATGTTATGAAAAATTCAGAGTATTTGTTCACATCATATACTAGTGTACCCATTTATTAGGGTATACGCAAGAGGCTGGGAGAATTTATTGCTTAATAGTGTATAATAAAAAGGTGAAATACAATAACTCAAGTGAAAGGTGACAACATCAATGAAGAGTAAACCACTTACCAAACAGGCGGTTTTAATCGCCGTATGTATCATTTTTGCGGCTATTTTTGCGGCCTGTAGCACAGAAGCCAACGTACAAGCTCCCACAGAAAGCGCATCAAATCAAGAAACATATGAGCCTGAATACCAGGAAATATCAATAGAGCCACCTATTGAATACGAAGTCGATGAACCCGAAACCCACGAACCCGAAGCAGATGAACCCGAAGAAGAGCCAGAAATTCTCGATTCGGATTCTGATCAGCAAGCAGAAGAAGAACCCCCACAGCCACCAACCGAAGTCACGTCAATGCTCCTAACCGAAGCAAGGATAGAGAGTCTGACTTCATTTTTTGCAGAATTCGGAGGCTGGTTTGGCGCATCCCCCACGCTGGGCGATTATGATGTAGCTTCGCTGGACAGCATTTATTCAGCATTAGAATTTGTGTTAAGCTCGAGGGTTTTTACACACGGACGCGAAGGTATACTTGGGTATCCTCATTACGGATTTGTGCAATATAAGGGTGGCCAAAGATTTAGTTGGGATGACATGCCAGACGGAGTGTGGCCGGCGTTCGAGTTTGTGACTTCAGATTATGTGGATTCTGTATTATGGAGTCTGTTTGGTATTACGGGTTTTAGACATGGAGTTTCGCAAAACACGCCTACATTCGGCTTCCAGTATTACTACGGAGGGTATTACTATAGGGCACTTGCACAAGGCGGTGGCGATATGGCGGTTATTGAAATAGCTGCATTGTACGATAACGGAAACGGCACGTACTCTGTTGTGGTTGAATATATTTGGGCAGAGCCGGAATGCTGCTGCACCGATTGGGAAACACCCGACCCAGTTCACATGCAATATAACATAGCTGTTATCCAACCCTTCGCCGATACATACCAAATGCTTTATTGGCGAAACAACGTGCCTCGCGACACTCCAATGCCTGTGCGTGAGCCAACTTCTTAGTAGCAAACAACTAAAAATTTGTTCAAGGGGGTAAGGCATGATAGAACGAACTCAACAACAGCTTAAATTGATAAAGGATATTTATATTGTTTCAGAACAATTAGGGCTCAAGACTTTCTTTTGGGGAGGGTTCGCTGTTGACATATTGCATGGAGCGTTTACCAGAGACCACAGCGATATAGATGCCTTTACTGAGAACCTCGTCGAAAATAAAGACGCGCTGATTGCCGAATACGAAAAATTGGGGTATGCGGTAGATTTTTATTTAGAAGACTTTTGGATGCTGGCAATAAAAAAAGATGATGTTCATGCAACATTCAACACAGTTAAAAATATTGATGGTATTGCGCATTGGCACCATGCAGGTCCTCGCGGAACAGTATTTTTCCCCTATGAATGGCTTGATGAAAACGCGACAGATTTTTATGGTTCACTTGCTTATACTTTCGGCGTAGAAATGGCTTATTTGTTAAAAACTAATGTAAGGTTGATTAGTGCCGAATGGCAGATAAGAGATAAGGACAAAGCCGACATTGCTATTCTTGAGCAGATAGTTTTTTCCAGAGGGCTTGATATAAGCAATATAAGAAAAAAGGTGTGGAGTCATAATCCATATTGGTACGCAAAAGGTTATGAAAAATATTTTCTTCCTATAACATTAGACAGGGGTGCAGATAATTGAACAAGCTCATATATTTGGATGGGTGTGTTAAGCGCGCTGCCCCTGCTAGCTTGGCTGCGATATTTTTGACCTGCTTATGCAGCCTATTTTTTATTAGGTATGTAACCATAATGCGGGGCGTATGCCCATAAAATCCCATTCATGCGTTTTGCCTCTTGCCGGGTCAACCCAAACAGGATTGCCGGTAATATGTGCGGACCCATTATGAGGCCAAAGCGGATTATCTCTGTCGGCTCCAATACATGCAACGCGGTTTTGATACCGACCGGGAGTACAAAGATGCCATATTGTCATAACACCTTCATATTTTTATCCAAATAAGAGTAACTTAACATATCGGGCGCTTATACGTTGAGTTGAATACAATTGCACGATATCCGGCGTCTTTTTATTTTGGATGCATCATACATGCAGGTATGCTATAGTTGTATCATAAGCGTTGCGAAGAATACCTGTATTAGACGAACAGAGGAGGAACGCATTATGTCTGAGCAAAAAGAATGTAACGAATTGACATTTGAAGAAAAAATCGTGGAAACTCTCAAAGGCGACACGCAAAAAAATGCCCTTAATTTTGTGGCGTTTTTGAAAGCGAACAATTTATCCACTGGAGACAATCATGGTACGATTGTCTTCAACGGCGATGTACTTGCTTGGATGCACATGGACGGCAAGCCGGATTTACCAGGACCATGGACTATATGGCCAGATTTAATTGGTACAGTACCGGAAGGCTTCATTTTTGAGGAGGCAATGAAAGAAGTGGCTTGGCAAAACATAAACATATGCGCCTCTTGCGGCGGAGAATGCGCACCTGGCAATAAAAAATCCGTTTTTGGCAAGGAGTTTGATAATGTCTGCGGTGCGATGCTGGCATTTACAGACCCTGATTGTGAATCGTTGGAATGTTTAAAAAAGCTGATCGAGATGAGAAAATACGCAATGAATGTCGGAGAATAATGCCGTACTCCATTAGGAAATAAGCATTTTCTTTAGAAATCAGAACATAAACACGGAACATTCGTTATCGTGTTTGCCCTCCTTGATTCACCAAAATTTTTGGTTTGCAAACCACGCTTTTTGGCATATACTAACGGTGACAGTACCCAGCACGCCTCTTAACAATGCGGACCACGCTGGGTCATTTTTCGTTATGGGCGCACGTACCGCAACAAACGTGGTACGTGCGAAAATATGTATTTGTATTGTATTGTATTGTATTGTATATGTCTAACAACTATTATATCCGCAAAGATAAGTGTGTTGGACTGAAAGTCTGTATAGGAGGTCACACGAATGACTATAAATTGGGATGCTTTATCTACTATTGCTACATTTTTGGCTATTGTTGTAGCCTTCATTACAATCTTCATTAGCCAGTATTTGCAAAACAGAGCAAAACAAAATGACGATAAAAGACAAGACAAGATGGAGATTTTTAAACAACTTATGGAAGGGAGAAATGCCTACGTTGCTTTTTTCTTCGACAATAGCAAAAGAGATGACGCACATCTTAATGAGATTAACCGCAATATAAACTTGATACCTATTGTGTTTAACGAAAAAAATGCTGCGCAGTTGTCGAAAAATATGACGAATTATGTAATGCAACTCGTGATCTGATCGATAGCATTGCCAATAACGTTTTTTTACCAAAAAATGCTGATGCTTGCTTAAGAGCATACAAGGAACTTTTGATTTTAATAGGAAAAGACTTGGGATACAAAAATGTTAAGACATTTGAATATGTGATTGATGGAACTATAAAAAAGACTAAAGCAGGAAAATAGAATTGCAACTCAAAATTACATGTTTCATTTTATGAAAATCTCAACAACTGAGTTGTAACATTAGCAGCGTTATTTCCATCCTTTATAGCACACATAATACTATGTAATTGTCTCAAAGGTGTAATAAAATCGGGCGTAATGACGTTAAGGTGAATACAAGCGCACGATAGTCATCTTAGGCCAACATCCTTTTTTATTTTTGTATGGCATAAAGAGCGTAAATATGCTATTGTTGTAGCGAGGTGTTTCGAGGAGAACATATAATAAGCGAAGGGGAGAAACCATGATTGAATTCAAGTTTGATGTACAATTGCTCATCGAAGGTGAGGATTTGTGCGAAGATACAACTTTTGAGTATATCTCCACAAAATTAATGGGAATAGCTTGCTTGCAGTGGGGGATGAGTCTTTGTTAAAGATTCATTATCATACCAATGAACCATGGCAGGTACTTGAATACTGCGCTTCGTTAGGCGAGATACATGATATCGTAATTGAGAACATGGAACGTCAAGCCGCTGATTTTGCAGGGTAATCTGCCTTCCGTGAATAAGCATTTTGAAAACTTAGGGTCTATCAGAACGAGGTGAGACTGTTGATTATATTAACATCAGCGCGAAAACATGGAATTACCGATATTGATATGATAGAAGTCGTCGCTGAGCCATATGTTGTTTTAATGATTAGAGAAGAACCAGAAAAACTGTTGTTTCTAGGGTTTGATTCGAAAGCCAGAGCCGTTGAAGTCATTACAGACACCGGAGCGGATGGGCAGATATTTATTATACATGCAGATAAAATAACGAAGAAATATGAAAAATTGCTAAGGGAGGTAATGGAATGAATGTTGATGCTGAAGTAATCTGGCGCAGGGGTGATTCTGACATGCCTGAAAATGTCAGACATGTCGTGAAGACAGCACAAAACGAGTTATTGCTTAGATCATTACAATTACCTGTGGATGCTGTTGATGTAATACGCTACAACGCCAGTAAAAACAATAAAACAATAAATGAGTATATTTCCTCTTTAGTGCTTGGAAGTATTAAAATTGCACAATAGAAAATATGCACTTTCTTCAAAACCAGAACTTGAACACGAAACCCGCATTACCGTATTAAGGTTCTGGTTTCGTGTTTATGTGCCACCTCAAAGGGTACAATTGAAAGCGAAATATTTTTGAAAGTTACCGTATTACGGCACAGGTTTATCTGAAAATCATACCATTACAACGCAGAAAGCCAAGATTATAGACAATTCAATGCCTCCAGTGATTGTATTAAAGTTGACGTCAATACGGGGGTTTTTACGTTGACTTCGATACAAAAACACGGTAACAGTCACCGGCAACGAAAACTGCACCCCTTGCACCCTTGGAGTGCGGTTTTTATTTTGCTGTCTAATTAGGTTGCATTTGTCCTAATCACATGATATCCTATTATGGATAGGAGTTGATAACAATGAATATAAGCATTGATAATCTGGTTTCCATTTCAGATGCAAATCAAAATTTTTCAAGGATAGCACGTCTTGTAGACGAAAAGGGAACCGCTGTTATCTTAAAAAACAATGCACCACGTTATGTACTGTTAGATTACAATATACTACGGCAGGCAAATCTTGTAGCAGATGATGTGGATGTGGATAGTGTTGCTTCGCGCATATTAACCAAGCATATTAAAGCATTTGAGGAACTGGCTAAATGATTACGCTTTCAATTGAGCAAGTAAAGCGAATGCATACAAAATTACTACTAGCTACAGGTGGCCCAGACGGAATAAGAAGCGAAGCATTACTTGAGTTTGCCTTGAACTCACCCTTTCAAACATTTGATGGTATGGAGTTGTACCCATCAACGATCGCAAAAATTGCACGCATCACGCATAACCTTGTTTGCAACCACCCTTTTGTGGATGGGAATAAACGAATTGGTGTATATGTAATGCTTGTTCTCTTGGAGCTAAATCATATAGAGACTGCGTTTTCTGATGAAGATATTATTCTCATTGGACTAGAATTGGCAGATGGCAGTATGGATTATGAACGATTATTAAACTTAATTTTAAAACGAGTAATATAGGTAGGGCTTGTGGTGGGCTGATACAGCCACGCAATTCAAGTATCCTTTTATTTTAAATGCATAATACACTTAGGTATGCTATAGTCAATAATGAGAAGTTGTGAAAAAATAATAGCGGAGGTAAAGCCTTATGTTTGAGGGTGTCATAATTAAAGAAACCTTAGCAGATGAACTACTGTTAGATTGCTTAGAAATTGATAAAGTTGAGATTTGGAAAACAGGCACAGAAATAAAATATTGGACAATGATTTTCTTCCGTTCTGAAACGGAAGATTTGCCTCAACGCCTTGCAAATACCATTATTAGTAATTGGTTTGCAGATATGAAAAAGGGTAATGTTAAATATATTATTTTCAAGGATAAGGTGTTGTCGTATGAAATTGGCAATATAACTCAAAAAGAGGAAGTGCTAAACTTTATGCGCTCATGGGGAATACCCGAAAGTCAATTCAATTGGAGTGAGTGACTGTCGCTTATATACATTTTTTCTGAAACCAGAACGTTAACACGAAACCTATATCGTGTTAATGTTCTGGTTTCGTGTTAATGTGCCACACAAAGGGTGCAAACAAAAGCAGCGAATAATTTTACATACCGCTATGAACTGACTATAATTTTAACAGTCGGTAATAATGGTAACGCAAAATCCCCAGAAGACAAGTCGTTTCCAGGGATTAAATAATTGTATCAAAGTCATTGTCAATACGGGTGTTTGTACATTACCCTTGATACAATCTCCTAATCCCAGAGAACGTTGATTCTCTGGGATTTTGCGCTACTAACATTGGTTTGGATTACATATATTACTGCACAAAAGACAATTTCACAGAAAATAATTTTTACTGGGATGCACTTCGAGTCACATCTGAATACGCAATTAAACCTTTACACGGTTTAGGCAAAAATGCATATTAATATATTTCTGTCTTAAAATTAGCGGTTGAATTTTACGAAATAATGCTATACATTATTGGTGGAGGTGGCTAGCATGCCAAATATTAAACCAATATCTGATTTGCGAAATTACGGTGAAGTATTGCGAGATGTAGCAATTGGGTCTCCTGTTTTTTAACAAAAAACGGACGTGGACGTTATGCTGTACTTGATAGTGAGGAGTATGCTGAGTACGAAAAAACGCAAACATGGCGAAAACTAAAATCGGAATTTGACAAGGGACGGCTTTCTGGTGAAGAAAAAGGCTGGACGCCTGTAGAGGAAGTTTGGACGCATCTTGAGGAACGGTATAATGGCTAACATCTTCATGTCCGAGGAAGCAATCAGGGATTTTGAGCAAATAGGTGATTATATCGCCCGCCATTTCAGAAGCCCTAAATCAGCACTTAATACCATTCGGAAAATCCAAGAAAGAATTAGTAAACTCGAAGATTTTCCGCTAATACGCACACCACTGTCGGCAATTGTAGCAATAAAAACGGATTATCGTTTTCTTGGTTACAGAAGCTATTTGGCATTTTACCGTCCTCAAAATGATGATGTGTTAATCGACCGTATACTCCACCGTAGGCAGGACTATGTTTCTGTACTGCTTGGTGATTTTCCGGAAGAGGATGTGTAGTTAATGTTGATCAAATGGGCAACCGAAAACGACCTACCTGCATGGTATGCATTGGCAACAGAAGTGTCGCAGATATTTCAGCATCCGGCCGACATGGGCGCAGAGTTTAAAACAAACACAAGTGGCTTGGGGTCTATTAGCAGGCACGAAATTCTGACTGCGATAGATAATAAAAGTGGCAATTATATGGGGTTTATTTGTTTTTCACGGAAAGAGAACGCTATAACGTGGTTTGCTGTTTCGGAGAAATATCGCGAAAAAGGTGTCGGTGACCGTTTGCTTAAAACCGCTATGCGTCAGCTGGATACAACCAAAGACATAACCGTAGGCACTTTCCGTGCCGATTATCCCCAAGGGGCAGCAGCACGGTCGCTATACATAAAACATGGATTTATCGTAGAAAAACTAACTGAACATAACGGTCTGCCCAGATGTGAAATGAAACGTCCCGTTACCCATGACCCGATGACATTAAATGAAACCATGGAAATAATGGTTGACGAAATAACCCTTACTCTTGCTGAAAATGAGCCGTCTATTTATTGCTTCGGCTCGGTTGTTCTTGATGATTTCAAACTTGGTTGGAGTGATATTGACATTGTTGTTCTAACAAGAAATGAAGTTACACAATCACAAGCTGGCAATTTGGTTGGTTTGCGACAGAAAATGCTGGAACGCTACACTGATAACCCTTATTTCCGTTTATTCGAGGGTGGTATGCTCTCAGAAGATGCTTTTTTAAATGGCAAAAATGAGCGCGCAATTTATTGGGGGACAAGCGGCCAGCGCATTACCGACAACTACAAGTTGGACAGCTTTGCCATGGCGGAACTGCTTGATTGTGGCATCCTGCTTCACGGCAATGACATTCGCAGTAAAATGGCATATCCGCATTATTCCCAAATGCGTGATGATATTGCCAATCATATTAAATCTGCACGGTCATACGGCACAAGTGTTGGTTGGTTACTAGACATTTCACGAGGAATTTATACGCTACGGACAGGTAAGATTATATCCAAGACTTCTGCCGGCCAGTGGGCTTTGGATAACGGATTATGCCCTAACGCAGAAGCTATGTTAAAAGCTGTTCAAATCCGAAAAGAGCCTCTAAAATATTCAAATGATGATCGTAGTATAGATAATGCCGTAATACAACAATTTTCTGATGAAGCTGAGAAAGAACTAACAAAGACTATAAAATTTTTAGCCGAAAATGAACTTGAGCGCATGGGAATTCAGCCCATTTCTTTATCACTAATCAGAAATAAGGACGGCGTTGTGGTTTGGCGAGTGGCTACTGGCAACACGAGTTATGTAATGAAATGTTTCGACAACACAGAATACCGAAGAGAAATCGAAAATTACCAAACCCTTATATCCTTTGGAGTGCCAACCCTTAAATTGATCGCACATACTAACTGTTCAATTTTACTTGAAGATATCGAGCGAAGCACATATCGGCTTGGAATTGCCGAAGACATGGGCAACCCCAAAATAACGGCTTCAATTGCCTTATGGTATAAAACCCTCCACGAAAAAGGGAGAGGATATGCCAATTTGCATCAGCTATACGATGAGTGCGATTGTATAACTCCCGAAAACATAAAGAAGGTAATGGAAGCAACCGATACCGGTAATTTACACGTTTGGCATATCATCATCAAAAATTTTGATAAAATCAAATCTGCTGCCATGAGTATGCCTAGAACGCTAACTTACAATGATTTCTATTACACCAACCTTGCCGTGGCTCGTGATGAAACTTCGGCTATCATGTACGATTATAACCTGCTTGGCAAAGACTATGTATATGGGGATATTCGTAATGTGTGTTACTCTCTTGGCAATGAGCAAGTCCAGGCAGCGTTTAAATCCGCATATGGCGCATTCGATGAAAGTGAAGCTGTTTTAGATAATATTATCAGCACCTTGCAAGCATTGATTGTAGCTTGTGAGCGTGATAGTTTTCCAAGCTGGGCGATAGATTCGTTAGATTCTGTGAAAGATGGTAGGTTATTGGCCGTCGTTGAAAAATTCATGAATGCAAATCAATGAATATTCAACATGGCAACGCTTTATGGATTGTTTATAGATTCAAGCGCGAATATTTTATGATGGCGCGAAGTGCTTAAATCTATTGGAAATGATGGAAAGATGGATGAAGCTCTATGTCCATTAAAAAATTAAGGTGTATTTGACAGACAAGTTCGGCATCCAGATGGTTATTAAATGTACTCTAAAACATATAACTATGTAATTGTCTCAAAGTTACAGCCCCTTACATAATTGCACAAGCCTCTAAAGCTACCCAACTCCTACGCCACATCAAACTGACTATTATAAAGAGCCGTATACACCCCGCCCTTAGCCAACAGCTCCTCATGGGTACCCTGTTCCACAATATCTCCCTTTTCCATAACCAAAATCAAATCCGCACTACGAATAGTAGACAGTCTATGAGCGATTACAAAACAAGTGCGCCCCTCCATCAAATGATCCATGGCCTTTTGGATCATAACTTCCGTACGTGTATCCACATTACTGGTAGCTTCATCTAAAATAAGCATCTGGGGATCGGCCAAGATCGTCCGGGCGATGGTCAATAACTGTTTTTGCCCGGCAGAGATGTTATCGGCCTCCTCATTAATCATCATTTCATAACCTTCCGGCAAAGCGCGGATAAAATGATCTGCTTGGGCGGCCTTGGCCGCTTTTCGGATATCTCCGTCAGTTGCAGTGAGATTACCGTATCGGATATTATCCGCAATGGTGCCGTTAAACAACCAGGTATCCTGTAGAACCATGCCAAATAAAGAGCGCAGCCCATCCCGAGTGTAGAGGCGTATATCTGAGCTGTCTACAGAAATAGTTCCGGCATCCACATCGTAGAAGCGCATTAACAGCTTTACAATGGTGGTTTTTCCGGCGCCGGTATGACCGACAATGGCGATTTTTTGGCCGGGTTGTACTTCGGCGTTAAAATTGTGGATGACGGGCTTTTCCGGCTCGTAGCCAAAAGCAATATGGTCAAATGTAACTTGACCCTTGACTTTACCCGGTGTTATCGGTGCAGATGCTTCCGGGCTTTCTTCTTCCTGGTTTAAAAATTCGAAGACCCGCTCGGCGGCGGCGGCAGTTTGCTGTAATGTACTGGCGACGCCGGCTAATTGGGCTATTGGCTGGCCAAGCTGACGGTTGTATTGGATAAAAGCCTGTATGCCGCCGATCGTCATATTACCGGCCACGGCCATAGCGCCGCCTATGATTACCACCGCTACGTATCCTAGGTTGCTGATAAACATGGTCATCGGCATCATGAGTCCGGACAAAAAGTTGGCTTTCCAATTGGAACGGTACAGTTCCCCATTATGTACATCAAAGGTGGCAGCGGAGGCTTTTTCTCCGTTAAAGGCTTTGACGATCCCATGATTATTAAACATCTCTTCGATATGGCCGTTGAGTTTTCCGAGGCTTGCTTGCTGGCTCATAAAATATTTTTGGGATTTTTTGACCATAAAGGTCATTACCCCAAAAGTAAGGGGCAGTGTCAGCAGTGAAACCACTGTAAGCAAGGGGCTGATGGTTAGCATCATTACGACAATTCCTATGACTGCGGTAAGTGACATCACCAGCTGTGTCAGGCCTTGGTTAAGGGTGTTGCTTAAGGTATCCGCGTCATTGGTGATGCGAGACAGTACGTCTCCCGGGGGATGTTTATCAAAATATTGAAGGGGC
>Ga0131853_10003816_pt1 | contig 27035 bp, 12 predicted proteins | sample TergutLab28metaG_FD_92764 | JGI IMG/M metagenome (GOLD analysis project Ga0131853, IMG submission 92764) | Labiotermes labralis P1 segment gut microbial communities from Petit-Saut dam, French Guiana - Lab288 P1 (version 2) (version 2) | ecosystem: Host-associated > Arthropoda: Insects >...
CAGCTAAGGCGATCATTTGGCGCTAAACGCCCCGTTTTTTGTGAGGTAGCCCGCACATCCTCAGCAGTCATAGTCATTTATATGGTCTATATCGATTGGGAGATTTTGTACTTCGGTCAACTCTTCACGTTTCATTTTGTGTCCATAAGTAACAAGATAGGGTATTTGCAAAGACGTTAATCTGTTTCGTATACAAGAATTCAACAACGGAACAAAGTCGTTCGGGAGGAGCTAATAGCTGCTCATCTACTCAATAAATTCGCATATCATCCTGAAACTGAAGGTTCATTATTTCCTTAAAACATGCCCACCACTGCCCCGTGTCCTAAGTCAGATGCAAGTAGTCCACACTCGTCTACCCTATTTCCCATCTATGTCTAGATCTTTTAAGCGATTTCTTCTCCAGCAGTTTTTCTACCAAAATCTTGTGCACATATGTACCCTCATCCGTGTCACATGCCCATCCAACTAATCCTTCTCATCCTCCATCATCTGGCTAGTAACATACATATTATAAAACTCTACAATTCCCATCGTGTTCATGTTGCATGTTAATTCATCAGGTTTCAATTCGGATGTTGCTAAGCACCCTGTAACCTAACATTCTAAGTTTGTATTTTCCCAAAGGTAATAAGTTTTATTATGATACAAAACTACAGGCAAAATTGTCGTTTTGTACATTTTTCATCTTTCGGATTTTTAGACATGTTGGAAAGAACTAAACCCAAGGAAGAAAACATTCAAAGAGTTTAATATGCTCTTAATTTCTTGGTGGATGCACTTTGCTTCTTTGCTATCCCTATCCTTTCCAAGTATTTCAACACTGCCACGTTTACAATGTTATATTATTTGTCTTGATGTGATTTTTATCTTGCATTCTGTGGTCGGAACACGAACACACAGATCCACTTAATTTCGACACCAACCTACCACCGACCATTACAGTTTCTCTTTTTCCCTTTACAACATTTGTGCTTTTCGACATACAAGTAGAATCAACATCGCAAGCATTATTATTAATTGACACTACTAATGTAACAAGAAGATATTCAGGCTTTCAAATACAATATATTTCTCTGCCTGTATTGTATTTTATCGAAGGATGGAGAGTTACGCTCTCAGAAATGTAGAACAGATCCCGGCAGCTTTACATCCCCTTCTCCCTGATTTACTCGTACAATTCAGCAGCTGCACCGCCATCCCAAGATCTAGGGTTACCTGACATTACTTCGATCTCTCTCCATATTTCTTGATACCTGACAGATGAGGTATAAGTGAAGAAGTTCTATCCCTTCTCTGCAGTTTTTATGGCAGATTTCGACTTCCGTTTGTCACCAACCGTTACTTAAATTCACTGTGGAGCGATAAAAACTCCTGAACAGCAGCGGAAAACGTCTCGCTTCGGATTTGGAATACAATTCCGATCATTCTGATGGTTCTACACATCCTACTACCCATCTAAGCATACACCGACAGGGTTACCATTACTTATACTTCTGTTCCCACTACAACTCACAACTCATCCTGCCACCTGATGCTACGTGTCAATTTTCGTTGATAAGGAACCAATACGCAGACCAGTTAATATACAACTGAAAAGCAATTTGCTGTTAAAAGCACAAACTGTATTCGGACAACTACATATTAAATGTTACAGTTGTCTACCTGCTTAAAACTAAGTCTCAAGCCATAAGAACGTAAAGGATAGTGGCAGTGTAGTTGGTCCATGCTGGACGGTGATAAATGCATAGTTTCTGGCGCCGACCACTTTACCCCAGTGAAGTTCACTTCTTCCTCATTGGATATGAGGCTGTAGGAGCCTCAATGGATGTCTGAAAGCTGTGGGAACAAAATCTCCATCTCTGTCGAGAGTCGAAACCCGGTGTACTGGTCTCACATTCCCTTTATCGTTAAACTGGCTGGTATAACCTGACCCTAAATTACATTTATTAATTACTCTTTCTTACAACGTCACGCACGCAGTTACTTCAAACGCAATAATGTGGAAAGAATGAGCCTAAAACAAGAATATTAATCATCTTGTGCTCCAGCGAATACAAGACAGGAAGATATTTATAGTGACGAATTTCAGTGGGCCTGCTACCATGATGCATTTTGATTATGACGATTATTAAAAAAGAAGAGAGGCAGAGAAATGTGTAATAATTTTCTGCCGTTTCGAATGAAAATATGATTAATCAAATGCGCACTTCACATGTTTCCTACAGCAGTAAGAGTTAAGAGCGGACGATGAAATTGTGATAAATGGTGTTTTTGGAAGTTTTAGTAATTACTTCGTTGGATCGTAAGGGGTCCAAACGTCATGCAAAAGTCGAACTAGATAGTTCTACGAAGACCAAAAGCGACCAAAGGGTCAAATTCCGACTAAAATATCTGAAGTAACACAAATCGACCGACCTGTTAGAGAAAGGCTTTATAATTAAAATTTACTGAACTTATAAATTTTACCAAAAAAAATGGCACAATTCAATTAAACTTCCAAAGAACACGAGTAGCTGGCACGGAAATTTTTATAGAAAAATTTGGGAGCTGCATAAGTGTTTCTCGATCTCCCATCTCCCCTGCAGGAAAGTTCTCCATCAATGGACGCAAGCCAAGTTACCTTGGAAATAGGATCGTGACCTAAACCTTGATAAAACCATCTTCACTGAATTTTCCTCAGGCGAGCTCACTCCCGAGATCCACGATCAAGCTCACATCTTTTCATGTGTGCATTATTTCTGGAGCTTCCCTAATTCTCTTTCCAGTGGTTAGCATTGCTACCTCACATTCTAGAGACGCCGATGCGCAGGTTAATCACAAGACGGCTATCCTGAAAATTTCTACTGGTTTTTCTCAGTTTGTCTAGCCAAACACTGGGGCAGTGCCTTAGAAGTACACAATACTTTCCTTAAACGTGCAGTCCATTTTGTTTTTCGAGGCTAAATGAAACATGCAATGAAGAAAGCTTACTTCATAAAACCAAAAACGAATGCATGCACATAGCTGGTATGTTATAAGACTGTTTTCCCTAAAATCTCTAAAACACATACGCAAACACAAAACACTTGACATTCCTTAAACAATAAGACGTTTGTCAATGAAGTGTGCAAATGACACAGCTAATAATAACTTTCGATTTCATTTTAAACTGATCCTTAAATCTTTAAAGTAATGTATACATTTTCCTAGTAAATTTCTGAGACTCGGGAAGTACGCCTCAGTGACTGGGTAAGACTTGGAGTGCCATGGTCGGTTCCCGGCACAAGCAGTAACTCTCTCTTCGCCATCTCCTCCAGACATTCTCGGGAGTTCATCTGCCAGTTCGTTCTGCAGGGGTGAAGCTGTCAGGTTGTTAAACTGACTACTCGCCTCAGTCTTCAAGGGTAAAAGTAAGTGGAATTTTATTTCTACTCTCCTACCGACTTCTAACACGTGATGCGTAGATACACTGACAGCTTATAGTCTTATTCTAAGTGCAACTTCTGATAAAGTAATTATATTCTAATCATTTAATACGAAACATGTTTTGCCTAAGTAATTTCGTAAAATTTTTTTGTTCTCATCTTAAGTAGAATGGCCTTATAACTCTAATATTACTGCTGGCTATTTCAGCTTTTCGTATAAGCTTTAATACCTCAATGATTCTGGGCTCTCCATTTTAGACTATCTTACTTTCAAATTACCTCATAAAATCTACACTCTCTACAAAATATGCGAGTTAGGAATTACACGCACTATTAAAAACGGAAATAATAAAACCCACTGTTTTTACGTATGAGGAGTATTTCAGATCGTTGTAGTCAATCTCAATGTTAGCAATTCAAATGCCAGTAACGAGAACGTAACTGTTGAGGCATCACAATTGTTTTAAAAGCCTTTCTATTTTATCCTTCTACAACCCTTCATATATTACGATCCATGGAATCGTCCTGAATACCTATTCGATTCGGTGGGGGAAGTTCGAACAAATTCCAAAACGATCATTATGTTGGTTTTCATATATCCTTTTATTTAAAAAATAGGCGTATGGAGACTTTATATTCCTTTCTGAACGCGTTAGAGTGATTCTGACGAAACATACTTCTATCAGACTCACAAATGGAGCAAGATACATAAAGAAGTACACCATAATATATGAAAAATTCCTGCTATTAAGCGTTAATTCACTGTTGCTCTCAGCCTATCAATTCACAAAACACGATACAAACACTGTAAAGGAATCTAACACTGAAAATTTATGGCACTTTCCCAACTACAGTCTTCCGACAGCACATTTCTGCAAACACACACACACATACACCTATTATTTATTCGTCGAAAATGTTGAACTTGAAGGGAGTTTATGGTGCAATGTTTCATGTCTGCTGCTTTCTGCACAAAATTACTCTCGTCCGTCTGACTGATTCATATGTTTATGCAATCAAAACACAAAGCCATCGCTTCAATACATCAGCATGTCCTGCTACATATATAAATAACGTTTTTGAGCACAACCTTCCTCCCTTCCCCACACCCGGACACTAAAATAGTTTCTTTTCCCCATTTTGTAATAACCAAGTGTAGGTAATCATGGTTACACACGCGAAAACAAGTTTAATTTACACACAGATACAATTCGTGAAATTGAAATCGATTGTGTTACACATTCCGCGTTTCCCAGAGCCAGTAAAAAAACCTCACATATTGCAAGTAATCTGTTGTAGATGTATTGTAACAGAATTTGTAATTGAAATTTGTCTTTCTCCATATTGTTTACAGTCTGAATTTCAGAATTGTGATCTACCCGTTACAAAACATTTATAATTTATAAGGGTACCAATATAAAAATAGTTACATTTAATGTGCAAATATATATATATGTATATATATATATGTCTCTTCGGCCTTACAAATACAGTCACTACTAAGTTAGCATTCATAATATTGTTATAAACGTGTTTCGTATTATGATTGCTGAATTGCTTGTATTTTGATGCGACACAATCCCCTAACTTTCGCACTCTCAGTACTTCATGCCCTAAGCGTAGCACACACATAAAATTTCATACTGAATGACCCAGTCAATATGTAAAATTTCCTGTCCCTACAAGCGGCAAAACATACAACGAATCCCTTATCACAGGAAGTTTTACTCCATTTCACTCTGCTACCAAAATTGCTCAGTTAAGAAAGAAAGTAAACTTTTTATACAGTTAGTGGCAGAAAATACATAAATTCTCTTTTTAAACGAACTACGGTATTAGAGGCCGTTAACGTAAATGGTAATGTGTATTTATCATAGCCCGAAAAAGGTTTTAGTTATGGTCATATATTAGCTTGAAATAAAAATTAACCTTTTAAAGCCTCATGATTACGTGATGTACCACCAGTTTAACATTCAACAACTGTACGCTCTGTCCACACTGTATTTATGTGTTTTGTATTAATCTGAGAACAAACAGTGACTTGTGCCACTTACACCACAAACTGATTGGTTTTTATAACCGAGATGAAAAGTGTTTACTGCGCGGTACGGACTGGGTCTTTAAATAAAGCGGTTTGCGCTTCGTCTTTAAATGGTTAATATATATGAAGCTGCTGTTATAAAACCACAGTTCCTTTTCATAACCACACCTACAACGTCTCATGAAATTAACTGGCACGCTAAATGGGACAAGGAGTTGGAATCAAATCTGTCGTACAGATTTTGTCCATGGTTTCTACGCTTCCTTATTCCGAACCATCACCCTGAGTTTAACCGCATGTCTAAATCGATTTCTTCAAAAAAAAATTTAGAAATATACCGGCAAGGTCTAACCTGTGGAAGAAGAAGAAAAGTGCTATTTAAATACAGAAGTCTTCCTCTTTATGAGTCACCCGTCAAGTAGCAGTTCAAGTAATGGCTTGCTCTCTGAGATTTCTCTGTACAAAGAACCTGGAGTTCCCTTGTGGATTGCGATCGGCAGCATGACACGAATTGACCCGGCTTGCCACTCGATCTATTGCATTTCCACTACTCACTCAGCGTCACCAAATAACGTCGACATATAAGAGGAACCAGGAAGATGCTTTGCAGGCACGGAGCATCAAACCCTACAAAAAGCAATGCATACTCGTATTGCTTCCTAGTTGGAAGGTAAAACTTCCTTGCTCAGAAAGTGTATGGCCTACCCCAATAAGACAGATAATTTATATTTTCCACCTAACTAGATAAAAACTGCATTACAAATCAGTCATCCGTATCGGAGATCTTCCTACACCACGAAAACCAAACGTCGCTTCTCTACCCTATTCAGCACTAGTTACCATATCCTCCCAACCATACTGCCAACTCACGGAGACACGCAGCAAAGTTATTCTTGTGTAAACATAATTTTTCCGATTTTCAAAACCTAATTATCCGAGAGATTCCTTCGCCATACGTTGGGTAGGTATTTCTTGACTACGTTATTACTTTTAAATCTTATAACCCTCAGAAGTAAGTAGTGAAAATCTCCCTTCCCCTTACCAACAGTTGTAATTAAGACGATGCGCAAAATTTATACTTCGCTCCTAGAATTCTAAAAGCAACACAATTCGAACCGAACATTTATATATTACAGGGTTAGCATAAAATCTTTCCCTGATTACAAACAAATGTTTACCCGGACATGTTGGAACTTTACGTTGCACCTCAGTTAGAAGAGTTTCAGCCGTGGATAAGATGGTGCACCTCCACACTGGGGTTCACATATTCGTCAGTTTTTGGATGCAGCATTTCCAAACAGATGGATTGGGAGAGGTGGTCCAAACTCTGGCCACCACGATCGCCGGATATCACCTCCTTGAATTCTTTTTATGGGGTATGTTAAGGACAAAGTGTTTTCGACACCAGTTCCAGATATTACAAATTTGAAGGCAAGAACAACAGACGCTTTTGTTACAATAACTGAAGACATGTTGGAGAACACGTGGGGAGAAAATGATTATCGATTAGACGTTCTCCGTGCAACAAAAGGAGCACATGTTAAAGTGTAGTAATATGTTGTAAAAATAGTTCTTGAGTTACATTTTGAAAAAAAAATGTTTGTGTTCCACGTAGAGTAGTTTTCTTGTAATAAATGTTTGTAATCAGGAAAAGAATTTATGCTCACTCTGTACTCTAATTATTCTATCGAATTTCTCTAGATGGGATATTATGAATTTAACCCTTATCCTGCTAACGTGGAGAATATGGTGAGCTCCTAATAATGCCAGTAAATGGCAGTTGGGATTTAATTAAACGTTTAAAGGGGTAATGGTACAAAACTATAGTTTAATTCTCCATAATAAGCCTGTATTTGCCCTTATGTTGTCCTGAGGTGTGTGCAGGAACACTTCTTTGGACTGCAGGATTTAAGATTGACATTTAGTAAACGTGTAGACAAAACTCTAAAAGAGTGTTGACACACCAACACTGTCAGTCAGGGGCAGAATTCATACAGCCTCCTGCCACATTCCAGTTAGGAACACAGACCATAAAGCTTGCTTTCACATTCCAGTTAGAATCACAGTTCACACAGCTTACTGTCACCTTCCAGTAAGGAGCACAGTTCATAAAGCCTACTGTCATATTCCAGCTAGAAGCACAGTTCATAGAGCCTACCATCACATTCTAGTAAGAAGCAGAATTCATACAGCCTACTGCCACATTCCAGGAACTGAAAGTACACAACAACTGTGTACATATCATAACAATCTAGCGTGTTTGTACACTGTTCTTTGATTACCTAGATTTCATGAAGTTTACACACAAATTATTTCAGAAACATAAAAGATTCATTTTGTACCATAATTTGTTTTCCAAAGGATTTACACTCATATCAGTAAGCAGCAAGTTAAGCTCAAGATATGTGCAGAGAAGCACGTACCGTTTTCGTCCCACCTGTCCGTTGTTTTTGACCAGTTTTACCTAAAACTGAAACGTGTCGACAAATTACAGTAGGATTTTTTAAATCCTTTCGCCCGCGCGCACGCATGCACACACACACACACACATATGCACTACATGTACAATGGAGAGGCGAACATGTGTAGTTCTGAAACTTTGATATAAAACCGCTTTAAAAAATATAAAACTGGAGCGGATTAAAATAAAATAACGTCCATATCAAATTAACGAGTCGGTTAATTAATTCCAAACTTCTAAAGAAGAGGGCATACAGACTGATGAGAATTACAAGCAGATTAACAGAACTGAAATTAATTTTGATGTTTGTGTAACCGTGCATCATATTATTGTAGAATTAATTTGTCCACTTTGAAATATTTTGTACCAAGATGACTTCAAAATCCCCAATATGCACACTGACACAGCGGCCAGTGTGCTATATTATAACAGAGGAAATCTCTGTTTTATATCTTGGACAAACTGGAATTTTTCAGCCCAGCCTAAGTACAGTGTTAAAAGATAAGGCTCTAACAATAACTATGGAAACAGAGAGATATTACTACGTGTGGTCAGGGTGAATAACGGAAAGATAAGACTAATTAGGCCATTAGCCGTTCATGCGTAACTAATACAACTGGCATTTAACATTAAATGTGTGAAAGAAATATGTGTTACCATTGCCACACTTATCACAATAATTTTATTCTTTGCTGTGCTAACTTTCACTAATGTAAGCATCAAATACTGAAAAGAAGTCATGCATGTAAATACATCATTAGAAGTCCGCGTTCTCTCCTAAGTACATTAGATTTTGTCCAAATGGCATAAAAATCACATGTGCAAACTGGCACATTAAGACGTACATTCTCTGCGACAAGAAGAAATAGGAATATTTTCTGACAGTGTGGAATTCGTTATGCGTTTTAAAGAACGCTGCAAAACACGTCAGAAACTTTTTAAAATATTGGTCTCTTTTCAGAAACTTGAATTTTGTCCAGTCATATTATTTTGGATTTGTTTGCTAAAGTAAATCAAGGAATAAGACCAGTTAATTAAATTCAGTGACACATTTGTAATATTTCCTCACGGTGCGTGCTCATTTTCACAGTAATTTTTTACTTGTTAAGTTTAATTCAATTTCCCTTCTAATAATTACTGCGACAGATATGGCTTAGGTTGGGTATTAGTTTATTAATTTATTCATTAATGCACGGCATATTTAATATTAAAAAAATATATACTCATTTTAAAATTCAATGATTTGTAAATCATATATCATTTCCGAATGTCTCCAATTTTGAATAGCTTACGTTAAAATCACAGAAAATGTGTGCTGTGTGGCTAGTTGTAACATTACGATGATATATCATCTGTGTGCCATTTAGAATGCAACTCATACACAAAAGAATAATCCGAGAACCCGTACAGACTTTCAGGCCCCAAAATATGTGAAGATACTAAAATTAAACACATCAGTCTGTTTTTCATTTTCTCCTGCGTTTGAAAATACGTAACTAAGTCACAGAATGATAAACTAAGAACAAACATGTCCAGTTCATCTATTAATTTCTTTCGTTTATGTAATAATGTATGAAGGTTAGAGACTATGGCGTAGAATATATTGGGAAAATAACTAGGGCAGCTAAAAACACATGGACTTTATGCTTGCAGTCTTCCAGCACTGTTTGACAGAACTTGATAAACAAAAAGTCACGTGAATTTGAATAACCTCACATCTTGTTCGAGGCACTGACTCTGAGTCCAAGTCTTGTGCCTACATCAATCCGTACACCCCAAACCGAAAATACACTTAGACACACGACCACCTTTTCTTCATGGACCTACGTGTACGACCTGTGAAGTACACCTGCAATCAGCTGTCCACCACACAATGTTCCTGTTGTCACGCACAAACCCATTAGGCACCGTGCGATAACCCAGAAGTTTTAGGCCGAGGTTTAGTCATTTTAAGGACCACTGACACTTATCATCTTTCTTGAGTTTTATCTGGAACTCTCATAGTAGATGCAACCTGCTTACGGAAACTATGCAGACGGACTGACTAGATAAAATGTACACAGCGTCAGAATCCGACACGCCTTCCAATTTTTCCCCCCTCCGTACTACTACTACTACTACTACTACTACTACTACTACTACTACTACTACTACTACTACTACAACAACAACAAGCGTCGCCACCATTGTCCTTGTTTGCTGCTGCTGATGACGATGATAATTATGATGATGATGATGATGATGATGATGATGACGACGACGACGACTATGAGGCGACTGGAAGGCGACAACGAATGCGACCAAAAAGCAGCCAGTGAAATGTCACTGTGAGCGAGGATTATGGCTAAGATCAGAGAATGCTCAGCAGGAAATGTACCGACTTTGTCTGACTAATTTTTCTGATTGAAGTCCCTATCCAATTAAATTAGCTTAAAAGGGAACGAAGAAAAAACTTCACTACTTCAATCAAATTAATGCAGTCTCTTTGATCCAAAAGAGCAACTGCAGCTCACATTCTGTATACAAAGTTATGGTTCAACTACCTTAAATCCAGCTGAAGAAATAAACAAAAAATGTGGCACAGTAGACTTGCATTGGTGTTCAAACTCCCTCACGTAACTGTGAAAGACCTGGTATATTCGCAGCCAATTACGATTTAATGCGCTTAAGCAAAAATGCTACACCACTTAATGTTAGTCTAAAGTAGTCTTGTGATAATACACGCAGTTTTCCTATCATCCTCTTCCAACTATGTCCCTTATTCTAGTGGTTCCTAACGTCTCTACTTCCTACGGCATTTTTTTTAAAGAAATGAAAGTTTTAGAAGTGTGCCACTATTTATTCCGTTGGAAAGGGTTAACCATGAAATAGTGTTTATTTGTGCAATGTTTACTTATGTTCGCTGATGCATCAGTATATAGCAAAGTAATGCGGGTATAATGAGATCAGTAAATATTACACATATACGTAGGACACTTTATGATTACCTCTGTGTATATTATATTAGTACATTAATATTTATAAGAAGTATCATGCCGCGGCAGCAATATACGATAATGAGGGGCACGCATACTTCTTTCTGTATTGAAGTCTCGACCTTTCACTCAAATGCACATCGCGCATGGTCATTAAGTGAAGCCTTTATTTAAAAAGTTCCACAAAGGGCTTTAACGTGTAATAACGAAGAAATGTGTATAGCCTGTGCTAACTGCAGCTAGAAATGAGAAATACCACATTTCCAGTTAGCTACTGAGGGAAATTTCGCAAGTTTCTGTTCTCCTTTAATAAAAGAAGACATATGACTGGCAGAGACGACAATTGACTTATTTTTTCATAAGATCGATAATTATCGTGGCAGTTAGCTAATATTAAAGCAAAAATATGCTGATCAACACAATAGTCCCCTTAAAATAGCAAATCTTAATATTAGATAAACCGCTACGTTTTTAGAAGTTCTGTGAGTCGAATGCGACTGTACGCAACACAACCGACACGTTGTGATAGGTCACTTCCTGTTGACTTCGCCCAAGTAGTGCGATCAATGTAAGTGTGTGCAGAAAGAACGTCTACGCAGCAAACGCTTATGTTTATTTCTATTCCACTATACATGTGCATTTATGTCCTGTTTCAGAATATAAGCGTTCAAACAAGACTCGGCGCAAAGTAAATCAATCAATCTAAATGTTCCGGTCACAAAATGTTAATCCATACAGTTCTGATTCCACTCTCTCCCATGATGATCAAGAGGTTGTGAAATATTCTAGCATAACGCGAGACCGTCTTAACCAAAGGTGTCGGCACCAGACCATTCTTCGCGAAACATGGAAGAGTCTGGAAAACGTGTTATCAGCTCTGACAAATTAGCATTAACGCAGTATATAATCTAAATAATATTCAATAACTTTGTGAATTATTTGAGTCTCACACCGTTGCGATTATCACAGGTAACGTGTCGACTACAGTCGGCCGTTATCGATTACTGTAGCCAAAAATATATTAGTATAAATTAGTATCGACACTACTCGACAAGTAATGATTAGTATCGATTACCAGCGATGGCTCACGTATTTCGGTGCTGCAAAGAGTGATTATCCACCGGTAATATCTCAAATGGCTGGTCCCAGTGGCCGCGCGGTCTAAGGCGTAAGTCTGTGGCCGCTCGCCTGCTGAGATCGTGGGTTCGAAGAACACCGGGGACACGGATATTTGTCTGTTGTGAGTGTTGTGTTGTGTTGTCAGGTAGAGGTCTCTGCGACGAGCTGATCACTCGTCCAGAGAAGTCCTACCGACTGTGATGCGTCGTTGTGCGTGATCTAGAAACCTCAAGAATGAGGAGGCCGTGGCCCGCATTGAGCCGCAGCACCCCAGGGAATATATATATATCGACTGAATAATTGCTAGGTTTAACTTCAAGAAGGGTAAGTACAACCATCCGTTTGTTCATCATTCTTCCTATCATAAGTATTGTTTCCGACACAGGGTGCAGCTTCTTAAGAGAAAGTCGAATTTTGATTGTAGACCTACATTTTCAAGTTCACTTTTAGGTTTGGTATAAAAAAAACCAATACATGTCCATCAAACGCAACGTTTGATACAGAACCACGAAACAGCTACAAGTTTCAGTTGTTAATTATTTTGATAATAATTTTTTTTATATTCACGAATTACTGAATGTTACAATTGTTACAACCCGGAAGGTCGCGGGTTCGATTCCCGATGGTGTAATTTGAATTTTTTGTTGATATAATCCTTCCGGCCGCACTATGGCCCTGAGGTCGACTCGGCATCTAACAGAAATAAGTACCATGAATATTTCCTGTGGGTAAAGGCAGCCGGTGCGTTGGACTGACAGCCTTACCACCTTCATGTGCCGAATGTCTTGAAATCTGGGAGTCTCAAATTCGTGGAAAACTCAGGGCCCGTCCAGCCCTTTAATGGAATTGCTTTACCATTTAAAATGTTTAAACCTCTAAGTTATTTATTATTACTTGCATTATTGCATACTACATCTTCTTAGAAAATCTTACACAGCCGGTAACAGCTTAATAGTAAACCGAAACGTACTTATTTTAGGTTCTGTGTATCAAAAGTATGCGTACTGTGTCTGACGCTACTTATTGGTTCTTTATGTATTTAGTATGCCGATCCCAGTGGCAGTGCGGTCTAAGGCGTGGGTCTGCAAACGCTCAATGACTGGTACTGCGGGTTCGAATCCCGCCGGGAGCATGGATGCTTATAGTGACTCTATTGTGTTGTCAGGTAGAGGTCTCTGTATCAGGCTGATTACTCTTCCAGAGGAGTCTTACCGAGTGTGGTGTGTCTGGTCGTGATTGTGAAGCCCCGATAATGAGTTCCTGGCCCATTAGTGGCTGTTGTGCCATGGAGGAAAAAGTACATGTAATAAAAGTTTTAAGTCACATTAACTTCAAATTCAGTAATTATTGTGTGCGACGAAAAGCTCAAAATGTCATGACTCGATTGGTTAACTAAACCTGCAATCATGATAGCAGTAAAATTAACACAGTTTTCTCATCCTTCTAGGAACACTAGCCTATTTTAAATGGTGACCTAATTACGTAAACACGACACCAGGATGGCTGCACTCCGACTTGGCACAAGTCCGCGTGGTTGAATCAGCCTCAAGCGCTTCCTGTGCGAACGCATAACTCAAATAAAGCACTGCGTCAGAAGATGGCTCTGTGTTTGTAACTTACCACATATTTCCACTACCATCACTTCTAATTACCACACAACCGTCAGGTAAATTTATTTATTACTGATGTGTCTAAACTAAGTTCAACGTACCATCGCCAACTCTGCAGTTGCACAGCAAGATTATATCCATAAAACAACCTAGAACTCAGTCTATTCGAGACACGGTGCATGTATTTCCCTACATAGCAATTGCTGATCAATCTTTCTGGCGGAAGAATGCTGTGTTTTCTGTGAAGTACGAACTAAATCTTCATACTTAACATACAAAATTTTAGTCTTCAAAATATTATACAGCTCCCTACCGGTTTTTGTAAAATATAATTCTTTTATTGCAGCTGTTTTTCTGAAATAACTGAGCTTATTAACATCTCTTTGATTTGTCGTTTTTCTACTTAAACTAATCCCCGAATAGCGAATTTTACAACTTTTCTGCACATAACCTTTCAAATTTTCTGACCACACACATTGTCGCTCAGCTCCGTCCTGATCCTGCTCGCAAGCTGTCAGCAAAACTCTCTGACATATACCATTGATGTGTGTAGAGTGAAAACCCCCTGATGATGGACAGAGGAACTGTCCGAAACATGTAGAGATTGATTCCAAAAATAAATTTGAGAAATCGGTACATCTAGTTGGATTTATTATAAGAATTCCCGTAAACATGTTAACACATTTTACAACAGTAAAGGAATAACTCAGTCATTAATATCTTAATAGAAGAATAAGAAATTCATAGGAAATAACAACTGTTAATTTCTGAGCTACAATTCTGGCTTCTGCGACGTGATTATGCACATTACGTAACTTTTTTACGAGTATTCTCCTTACGGAAATAAAATCCGTATTCCTCTAGACGACTGTTGCAGGAAAAGGATGGAAATGGTATGAGATCGGGAAATTCGACCGAGTGGTGAATATTCTCAGGCTGCTCCATATGTCTTGGAATTAATGTCAACTTGTTAAATAAGGCACGCCTCCTTAATGGTTATTGCTCCAGGGTACGAAGTATAAGTAACATGGAACAATATTGTAATGGTAAAGGATAGCGTCCTTAATTACATTGTATATCATTCCTTTGATCCGAGTATCTGAATATACAAACACACAAACACCAACTTTGTGCTTATCGATTTTAAATTCAAGTCTTTATTTTAAATAATCTTTTAAATTTACACTAAAACAGCTCGAAGTTGCATTTACAGATCTTACTCCTTACCGAGGGACCGCGGTGGCACAGTGGTTAAGGTGCTGTGCTACAAATCGGAAGGTCGCTGGTTCGATCCCAGCTGGTGTCGGTGGATTTTTCATTGATATAAATCCTTCCGATCACATTTTGGCCCTGGGGTCGACTCAGCCTCTAACAGAAATGAGTACAAGGAGTATTTATTTCCTGGGGGTAAAGGCGGCCGGTGCGTAAGGCTGACAACCTGCCACCCTCCTGTGCCTTTGTTACGAAATCTGGGAACCTTAACTTCCTGGAACCCTCTGGGCCTGTCCACGCCTGCACTGGGAGTGCTTTATCTTTAGCTTTACTCCTTACCGAATATTAACCTCTGAATAAGAAATCAACGGCAGTAAAATGACAGATGACGTCGATGATTGAATATTTCAGGTCTTTTCAGAGTAAACACAACTTACGTAAAAATCGAAGGATAAATATTTATTTACGATACTGATGGTGCCTAATAAATACGACAGCATGCGTACGGGAAATTAAAAACCAAGTGATTTTAGAACACTTTTCCAGGATTTTTTTATAACCGTTAAAACTGACTGTTTCAATAGAAAACAATGGAGATCCACAAGTTCCACCTGCAGATAGAAAACTGGTGGTACGTATAACAACCACCACCTGAACACGTATTAAAGTGCGACATATATAACTGAAATAGTACAAATACAATGGGAAAAACTTCAGTACACACTAGATGAAAATCTAAAAGTAGAACAGCTTCTCTAACAAATAAAGAGCCTTTATAATTCTACATGTACAAGAAAAAAAAATAAAAACGTTTAAACTGCATGTCTTGCCGTCCTGTAAAACTCCAGGACTCACATATTGATTTGGGACAATTAGGCAATACTGTTTCCTACCTTAGGGCGAACTGTCATTCCTAATGTGCCCAAATTAATTAAACGACTTCCCATCTTTCTATCTGAAGCCGAAACACATCCAATTTCCGAAACTGTACCTTAATATTTTGCGATTTCTGTAACACTAGACGATATAGAAAATCCAAAATTCTGTAATCCTAAATGTAACAAGCCAATATAAAAATTCTATTCATCTTAATTAACAATTATTCCACCAAACTCCTTTCTTGGATTGAATTTTTTAAGTCTTTGTGTCTTTTAAGGAGACAAAAAAATGTTTATGATACACGGACAAACTTAATGAACACATGTCAAGAACGGGCATAAAAGACGGCACTAAAATTATTTGCGAACGTTTTGTTAAAATTATTTTATAAATAAAAATGTACTACAAATATTTAAAATGTTTAACGGAAGCAATAATATGCTGGGTGTCAGAAAACTTCGGTATTTCGATTTGACAGCTTCCGAGAACACACGTCAGTGTTATTAATAGAGAAACGCTGATAGTAGGCAATCCGAATTTTCTATTTTCGCAAAAAAAAAATCGCGCAAAGCGGGTGATAGATGCCAAAAATCTGTGTAGTATATCGATTGAAACTGCAAAAACGAGTAAAAAAATATAATTCTGAAAATATTCATGAACGCTTTCAACACTGGTTTAAAGCAATAAAATTGATTCTACTTACGCAATCGACTCCTTCGTTGAATTTATTGGCTAACTGTATATTATGTTCTGAGTCTCGTTTACGGAGCAGCAGCAACAGAATAACACACGAAGCCGTTCAGTTACCAAGGTTAATACTCGCAACATTAATTCCAATCAAATGAGCCGACCTGTGACCATCAGAAAAAACAGCACTGCCTGATGGATGATTCTAAATGTTTCCTGCATAATTGTGTGCTAACTTTTTGGGACAAACAGAGCAAAATACACCTGGTTTCTTGATTCTAAATGGGTCACTGTAACCACTTTACCGAATTTCAGAGTTTTCTTTCACTAGCTCTAACAAACGTGGAATCGGACCGACAAAACGTTTAAAGTAAAAACGTTCAAAGCATACGAAGCTAGGCCAAGGTCAATGCAATGGCGCTAAGCATTCTGTAATAATGGTATCAGTGACAAAATCTGAAAACAAGAGCTATGCTTAAGAGAAAATTCCGCGAAAATTTTGTTAATTCGAAAACAAGCCGAAACAAAGAGCTGGTGGAGATCATAATGTAGTTAGCTAATGCAAAGTTCTCGTACTTAAATGTAATATTACCAGTTTGCGTAACAACGTTTATTTATTATAAACTTAAGTACCTTACTCAATTATTATACCAACTACTGCACATATATAATATTTATAAAATTTACACATTAAAACATTAAAACGCTCCGACATGTTTCGGTCCTAGGACCATCATCAGGGAGCCATAGCGTCCTTGCTAAAGTTACACTATAAAAAGTCACATTAATTTCGCTGTACCAGTTGGGTATTGTGGCAGCATGCCGTGTTGTATAATGTTATGTTGCGAAGAGTGCCCTGTCGGGGCTTTTTAATGTTTTAATGTGTAAATTTTATATATGTGCAGTAGTTGGTATAATAATTGAGTAAATCAACAACATGCACGGTGTAACAACGAAAAAAAATTAAGTACCTTAATTTCTTACAGTTTCAGAAGTACCGACCAGATATAAACAGAACGGAGGTAGGACACAGGCAGAACACAGAACACATACAGGGTACAGATATTGTTTGTTTCTCTCTAATATTTGGTACTAACTTCACTCTGCACATCTCTTCACAGTCTACCAATATATACATGATTTTGGTGGAAACATGTGAGGTGAGAGACAGTCTGAGAGACCTAGACGTCAATGGGAGGATAATATTAAGAGGTATAATAAATAAATAGAGTGGAAGGCGTAGACTAAATGGCATCTGCTTAAGGATACAGACTGTTGACAGGCTATTTCTAAATCTGTAATGAGATTATGGGTTCTATAAGACTTTAGGAATCTTTGGGTTATGGGAAGAGCTACTAGTTTCTGAAGTAGGACTCTACTCCATTGACTTAATCACTTTACAATTTACAATTAATGTCATATGGTGTTTTAATCGGATTCGAACTTCTGCTACAACACGAAATATTACGAAAGAGAATGTCCGTGCGTTGTGCATTTCGCATTTTCCAATATCAGTACCGATATACGGAGCAACAACAGGCAGATAAATTTCTTAAAACTCGCATTCAAATCGTCATCTCTTTCCCACAGGTGCAGAAAGACGGGCATCGGATTCGTACAATAAAAAGAACTAGCGGTCCACATTCAATCCGTACTAACGACTTCACGCAAGCTGGCTCTTCAATATAGGGTACTCCTACGCGGCGTCCGCCACGTAGGACGTTATGAATCAAAGCCGAAGGCCTGCAAGGTACGCAAGTGAATCACACACTGTTTACGAAGGAAACTACTACACAACGAACAGGGAATGCTGGGTTCCAACCCTGTCACAGAACTGATTGTGTATGCATAATTCTATACAGTATTTCAGAAACATTTGGGACGTCAATATAAATTTAATGGCAGTGGCAAAGATATTCTGATGGTGATTAGTAAGTAAACCAGAGATCTTAATAGTGTATAGAGAAGAACCACGCCTATATCTTAGTAAACCCAGGGGTTATTATGACGAAGCGATTACTGGAACTCTCCAGTGATATTCACTGCCAACACTGACAACTTGACGTGCTCTGATTTACATTGGCAGCACTGGAACCCTGACGTACTTTGCTTTTTACAGTGGCAACGGGGCCGCCGAGGGCTGGTTTGGACTCCAGAGAAAAACTTTTTTCGGGCCCACTAGTAAGGGGACGCTTACTGGCACAGCACATGGAGTGATCTGCTAAGGTAGCAGCAACGGATAAGGAAAAAAACAGAATAGAGAGCGTCGTATGCAAGATGGCCGCTAGCCGCAAGTGCGGCCATCATGACAATTCACTGCCTGATTTTATCTGATACTAAGCAGAAAGACAAAAGCATATGCAACATATTCGGGCCCGGAAATTTGTGCTGGCTCCCCCCCTCTCCACTTTAGTTTATGCACTAACTGCACCGGTAACTTGATGTGTCTTGGTTTAACACCGACCACACAGGTAAAGAGACGTGCCTTCCTTCATCTCACAGGCACATCATAGGATAAAGACTTGAAACAGAACGACCTGCGCTATTTTTTTTCTAGTTGACACACTCGGCCTTCGCTACACATGACCGACTGTTAAACAACACAATGTTATAGCACATAAACATTCAACCAAATACACGTATATTCAATCTAATCATCTGAAACAAAGCAGTAATTTATTCAACTGTCCTTCGGTGATTTACAGAGATCGTAGAAGTTTCCTAATGACGTACGTGCTGTTTGTTTTTTCAAGCTAAAAATTAAATACGCTTACTAATGTACTGAACAGCTAATACAGCAAATCGTGTGCACTCTGTAAACATATCGAAATTTTATCGTGTTCGGTCCATAGGTCTCAACTAATTAAAGTTCCATCTGTTGTTTTTATAACTTCTCATTTTGCCATTTACTCATTCGCCTAGTTAAATAAAGTAGTTAAACAAGCACTATAACCTGCGTGTTCCATGCAGTATATTTCATAGATGTTAATGAAGTTGGATGCAAATAGTAAAGTTAATCATAAACTGAGGATTGGGGAACGAGCATAACCAGACTTAAATAAGCACTAAATACGAGTACAACAGTACATATTCCTTAAACAAACCGTCGTACAAAACTGTCTTATTTAAATGGGCAATAACAGTTACATAAACGAGATAAACTTTACTATTACTTACCCAGATTTAAAAACAAGATCACCGAAATATTCAGTACATAAAGCTGTAGCCTTCTTAAATGCGCTAAGTGTAATACGTTGTAATAGGTCTATAAATTGTAACTTTTAAACGAATAACACACAGATAGAACACATACAGGGCACAGATATCGTTTGTTTCTCTCTAATATATGGTACTAATTTCACACTGCACACCTCTTCACAGTCTACCAATACATGCAGGATTTTGGTGGAAACATCTACATAACGCTGTAGCCTTCTTAAATGCGCTAAGTGTAATACGATGTAATAGGTCTACAAATTGTAACTTTTAAACGAATAAGACACGCTCTGAGTTGTAATGCAAACCCCTCATCTGACTGTACCCTTAACTACAAGCAGTTACTGTTATAATCGTACTTTTGCTACGAGACACAGTGTCACTGACAGAATGCAGCAGACACCAAATAAAGATTAAAAACTAATGATCTAATAATCCAACTTTATAAAATGGCACAATTAAGAGGTAATGAAACGCAGTAATTTAGAATTAAGGTCTTAATTTGAAAACAAACCGAGAATTCCCCTAACATTCGTAGAGAACACATGCGCCGGGGGGGAGGGGGTGAAGTAAGAAAAACAGGGAACATGTTTGTCGTGGATTTGTCTTTTTAACATACCTTTATCATCTGCATAGGCCGAACGACTTCTGAACCTCAAAGAAAGCAGATGGTACCTCCCTCAAAACAATACACATATGAGGAAGAGAACAAAACAATAAACATTTCCCCTAAAACCAATGGCAAGAGGTGACAAACTTTTCAACTTAATCACGCCGGTACGCTAAAAATGCGTATTGCGAAGAATTATACGTAATAAAATGTTTACTGTGTTAATAATTCGTAAGCTATATTTAACGTCCAACAACTGTTACTCCCATAAAGGATCATGTTATTGGACTAGCCATCCATCGGAAGACGCCTTTTGCATATAAAAGTCGCTTACCCTGAGCCCAATTCACACGTTACAGTTTTCCTAGAGTTCGATCAGTAAAGTTTCATGTAAATTGTGGTTTTAATTTAGGCTCGATATATTTGATTAATTTTATTATATTTTTACCTCATTTTTGTTTTTTCTTCCTTTGTTAAGTAATTATGCAGTATGTTTGTATTTGTGTGTTGTTGCTTTTGAGTGGTCAGTTCGTAACCGGTCTAGTGCCCACGGTTACCACAGACAGAACGTCCATTGGTCTACTCTCACACATATGAAATCTTTACGGCAGTTCAAAATAGCGACTTAACTGAATACACAGGTTATACACCTAACATTCCTAGAATAAACGCAAAACTAACAGTCTAAGGACAGTCTAAGATAGAAATGTATTCGATAAATTTTGACAAATACCGACTGAAGCGTACTGATGTGTTCTTTTATCCTAACTATATGAAAAGATATTTTGTTTGTTTCTACAGAAACGGCACAATGACAGAGAAGAGAAAAAAAATTTATGTCGATAATGCTAATCAGAATAACTGTGAACACCCTAAAGGTAAAATATAATATACACTCTCCATTCAGCTAAACCAACTATACCAACCTCCAAATTCCACTGGCCCAAATACCATAACAATTTTGATACGGTTATTTGGAGCGTCTTAACATCAACATGGTGTACTTCTTTTCGGCATAAGTTACATTAGTGTGCGGTAACGTGACAAGTGTACGGTTCCTCTTCCCTGGGAATTAAAAGCATGGTTTGTATTCTAAGTAATTACAAGAAATTAAACAATTTGTGTATAATATTCACGCATATGAACTGCGCAAGATTACACAACTTTCCATTTTAAGCGAAAATTTAGACTAATGCTTCGTATTTTACTGCTATACTCGCTGAACACTAATTTAATCTTAGCACCTGCCATAAAATGGCGCCATTATATTCTACAGGATTATATTCAAGTAGGACGGCCTATCCGCCGAGAATGCTCGTCGTCTGGCAAAAAAATAGTTAAGACATTTTTTCACGAAGGCAACATTATTATTTCATTAGACTACAGCTGCTAAGTCTCACTGGAGTTATTTCTGGCGTTGCGCTCCCTTTCCTGGAATGTTAAATTGCAGTGCAATTTGACACATTTTTATAAAGATAGAAGAAACATTGTTTGATGTTAGCCTAGTGTAAAGATAAAATAAAACATAACTTTTTTATATTTGTGGTTCCATGCATCGTAATTCAAGGTTGAAGAAATCCAACAAGTTGCAACTGTATTCAGATATTTATTTATTGCTAAATTATTATACATGTTTCGGGCGTCCATCGCACTCATCATCAGGAGTACATAAAACTGTAGTTGCAGCCTCTGGTACAGATCATACTATCTGGGAAGCATGTTTCCCAGATAGTATGATCTGTACCATAGTCAGCAACTACAGTTTTATGTACTCCTGATGATGGGTGCGATGGACGCCCGAAACATGTATAATAATTGAGCAGTAAATAAATATCTGAATACAGCTGCATCTTGTTGGATTTTTTCAACCTAAAACATCACTGTATACCACGTTCACTTTTGTTGCTAAAGGGAACACTTAACTTCCTGAATGGAAATAAATCAAACTAATGTTACAAACGTGGTGTTTGTGTGGGTGTCTGCCTGGGACTTAAACCGTTTCACAGTTAGAATCAGTTGACCCACTGACGATTGGTAACCATCCCAACATACTACTAAAATTTTTTTTTAGTCAATAACATACAGCAAACGCACGATCTTGTGAGGTCATAGTGACGCGGACTGGACCTAGCGCACAATACGTAAACTAGCAAATTACGTCCAGGCTTTCTCGTTTGAGAAATGTGCAAATAATAGTGAATATACTAAACCTTTCATTTAAAATTATGTTGGACAGGTAAAACTGATAAATCACTGGTAAGGGGGGGGGGAGAGAATATTAAGTTCGATGTGAAAACACACGTTACATATTTTGTAGTTAGAAATTGGGGGGTCAAAGGTCGATATGGTCTCAGTGGTAATCGAGAGGTTGATATGTAAAATCCATGAATCCTGAGAAAACCAAATGCACAAACATCTGCAATTCTGTCGACTAATCCTACTCCCACGTCCACGAAGTCTAAGGCCGCGTGACCCCTGAGCAATGCAGCCAAAACTGCACCAGATGGGAAAGGGTGTAGTCTACTGTCGAGCGCCTTAAAATGGGCCCAATCAGCTAACCCAGACAGAAGAGCCTGTTAGTCTATAGGCATTAAGGTTGCAATCCCACCATCAGACTTACCCTGCGAAAGGCCAGAAACCTACCAGGGGACATCTTAAAACTACTAAGGAAACCTTCAAAAAGAAAAGGAAGGACTAACTTCGCCTTGAGGGTTAAAGAACTGCCACTTCAGATTTGATGATGATGATGATGATGATGATGATGATAAGTCCCAAATTACAATACTGTGAATGTACGAATATGTATCAAATTTAATGCGATCTTTATTAAATTTTCTGGTTTTCATTTCGACAACTCTTAATGCTACAATCTTCTGGATTTTGACACAGTGTAGACTTCGAGGTCCGTGCAGACTTTTCTCAAGGCCGATGTGCGCCAACAAGACTACATAATATTAGTAATCAGACGAACACTATCTGAGATTAATATTATTTTAGCGTGCTTTGAATATATCAAATAAATATATCAAGAATAGTTTAAATAATTATACGGAATATTGGGAAAACAAAACCCAATACAAGAGATGAGGATTACGGAAACTTGATTTCTGTGTAGTTGCAGGAAAATTAGAATGCGATTCTCGGTGTTTCAGTTCCTTCGAAATAAACAATTCTGAGACTTGAAAGAGATTATTTCTAAAGCCTACTATAACGTGCGATAAGTTGCATTACATACACACATACACATACACACACACACACACACGCGCGCATACACACACACTATATGCGCAAATATAAAGCCGTTAAGCTTGAGGTACGCCTGGGTTCCATTTTAAATTTTACCGCCTGTAGACCTATATGTACTAAATGTGTATTAGATACTAACATACGTATATTTCTGAACATGACAATCTCGAAACATGATTTTGTTTTTTAAAACTACTGGCTTCTGATATGTGATGCCACCTAGTCTGGTACACGTGTACATACACTTATCAGACGAAAATATATCACATACTTAAAGACAGTAACCTTCAGAGTCCGCACTGTGATAACCTTAAAACTCACATAATAAGTTGTCCCAGTCTGTCCAAATTTTAAACTTCGCCCTCAGTGCCTTTGCATTCAAAACCGACAGTAATTATTAATTACAATTTAGGTTTTCCTCTCTTCCGGAAGTTGCGCAGAGTCAAGTGATAGTTTGTTCCCGACGTTTCGGGACAGCGTGTCCCTCCCATCTTCAAGGTTCACGATGACAAAAAAGATCTAGACCGATGACTATGGGAGCAACACAATATACCGAACCGTCGATAAGACTACCAACCTACGTCGCGAAACATCCGAAAAGAGCTAAAATCCAAACTACAAGGCGGCGGAAGCCTGAAGTTATACTACGACCTATTTTATTGAAAGGCGCTAATTATACTGAATATTACATGGACAAACTTACACAGGATAACATTAAGATCATCTTGGTTACAAGGCTTTTTCAGTTCATATTCACAGCTGCAAGTTCGGACTGCGAGATGGCAACGGTAGCCGAAACATGAGATTTTGCACATAAATACCAATAAACACCTCACCATTTCTGTACCGTACGTAACGATCTGCCAGCAATACTTTCACTAAGTCAGTAAACTAGAAACAAGGCCGATACCTGAACTGTATGCAACTATGTAGCAAATATTGTACACGCTTTTGTAGCCATTGTGAGAGAAAACTGCACGGACACATCAGCGCCATTAAAACTGCAACACGAGCAACAAATTTCGCATAATTGCAGTCTATCATGGCGCCATGTGGAAATCGTCCATAACGATGTCGAACTTGGCAGGAACATCCACTGTGAATGTGACAATCACAGAGCTATCACAACTGCAGCAGCAGACGATTATGTAGCGCTGTGATATTGAATATGAGCATAAAATTAGATTAACTATTGTCCGTGTACTGGCCCACAAGTACAAGCGATTTCACTCAGCCCTGAATCGTAACAGGTAGATTAAATATAACTTCATGATGTGCCCTGTAATAAATCGCATTACATATTACACTACGGAAGTTACTGCAATTATAATTACAGTACGCGTCGTGCTAATTTGAAGGAAATTGTTCATACATATAGTAACAATTAATGGGATTTTATATTACACACGGAATCCCACACCCGTTTAATTGCAACAGGAAATTTCTCTTATGTTTGCAATTTCCAGCGACAACATATGAGTCGTCCGCACGAGGTAATAAATTAATGCAAACCCCATTTTGGTGGAATTGCATAACACGTTAAGTGGACGGTAAAATTCTGCATGTCATTACCCGATCGCCGTTGGTAATGCTAACGGTAAGAAAATGTTACACCCCCGACACGGAGTTCGGTTCTGGGCGGACGGAATTCGCAAGGAGATTCCGATATTACCTTATATGAAACAGAAATGAAATACAAGCTTACATATCACAGTCCTTCTCCTTTTAGTTCCATGTATGCTTGTCGAACTATACAAATCATCTAATTATTGTTACTTCAGTAGTCTTACGTAGAAATACATCAAATCAAGCCAATCACAGCGAAATTAACATAATCTATACTTATAAATTTTCCCATTTTGTTATATTAAAAAGTGTTTTTATAAAAGAAAGATGTCTGTTTCAATTATTGCGACAGTTGAATCCACTAAAGAAGGCGTTAAATTAGGCATGCTCCAATCCCGGGCAACTAAATTTTGTACGGTGACACCTGATACGTTCGCCATCATTACTGCACTTCAGTTTCCCCGGTGTTGCAGTCTACGTGCACAGAGCAGATAGCGACAGGCAACAGTGAGGTTCGAGGTTTACTCCAGGGTTCGATTTCCTCGGTCTGGAACTTGTTTTATATCACCCTTCTGGGACCTAGAGTTTTGAGCTGGTTCTAAATCTTTTGGGAAAATTGTGAGCTCGCACAATATGCTATTTACACCACAATGCATATGACAGTACATAGTTAACCGTTGAAGACTAAAATGTTTTTAGTTCGTACTTCATGGCGTATAAGATGTGCTGACATTTGAAAGCTCAGTCGGCGAGAGTTGTACATATAAATATTTGACATTTATTGTAAGATTCTACGGAATATATAGGTACACTGCGTCCATAAAATGTCAAGTTCATGGACATAAACCCTGAGATACACGTAGCAATCATGATGTTGCGAAGGGTTTAGGTACTACTAAAATGAAAGAATTCCATTAAAATTGTGCTTATATACAAGCACAATCTTTGTTCTGGGAAACTAGGCGCAATTGATACTTTAAACCCTTAACAGACGTAGGTTACTCAGAAAGTAAGTACCGTCTGCGCATATCTCTCGCGCATCCTCGAGACTGTCACTTTGCGCATGTGCAGTGACTTCCTCTATCAATTGAGAAGCCACAGACGCCATTTCGTGAAATAAGTGTTATGTTTATGTTTGTTCCTGTGCTTTAAACATGTTTAAGGCAATTGAAGGGGCGGCCGACTGTGAAATAGGTCTGTAATTCGTTTTTTGAACGCTAGTAATGTGCTACCAGTGAGATTCATCACCAGATCTGTCAAGTGTATGGTGACAATGTGATGAGTGATGGCATGGTTAGGAAATGGGTTCGGATGTTCAATAAGGACGAGAGAACGTGCACGATGAGGCGCGAAGTGGGCGTTCATCTTTGGTGAATGATGATTTGGTGCGTAAAGTCAACGAAAGAGTGCGTGACGACAGACGTTTCACAATTTCTGATCTGTCCCTGCACTTGCCTCAGATTTCAAGGACTCAACTCTATGACATTGTCAGTAGTGGCTAACATCGCAGGCGGCCGCATTCTATGAGGAGGGTATACAAAAACGTGTGCCCCGCTATGATAAGTGCCTCAATAAAGGCGGCAAATATGTGGGAAAATAATTTGAAGAATGTAGAATCTGATAACAATACAATTTTATACGAAACCTTACTCGATTTTTTTACAGCGAAACGGTACTTACTTTCTGAATAAGCCTCGTACAAATGGAATGCATTTTCAATCCTACAGCACAAAATTCCTCCTAAATGACATTTAAAACATTAGTCTGTTCTAACACAACACACTTAATCATTATTGAGAGGACAGTCGGTTAATCTGGCTAGGGAACTTACAGCTGCTATTTAGGACAATCATACGAGATTAACAAACAATAGGTGTGGGATCAGTCAATAACACAACAATATCTAAAAAAGATGTTTAATAAAGGATGAAGTAAACTACATGTTTCGGCCTAATGTGGCCATCATCAGGATTTCATCCGAAAGTATGGTGGTAGTGCTTTAC
>Ga0131853_10003818_pt1 | contig 27029 bp, 25 predicted proteins | sample TergutLab28metaG_FD_92764 | JGI IMG/M metagenome (GOLD analysis project Ga0131853, IMG submission 92764) | Labiotermes labralis P1 segment gut microbial communities from Petit-Saut dam, French Guiana - Lab288 P1 (version 2) (version 2) | ecosystem: Host-associated > Arthropoda: Insects >...
AAATTATCCATGGTCTTTGTAATATCAGCATACACAATGTCTTCTACAATAGGTTTTGTAATTGTTGCTCCTGCTATTAATGATTCAATCTCTTCTTTTACTTTATCATCAGCTATAGTAATTAAATCTTTAATAATAGCATTTGAACTCGTATTGGACCAGTGTGGGACAGGCAAATATATTTTTCCATAAATAATATCATACAAATATTTAATGCTACTCCATGGATTATAAACAACTGTTTCACCAAACAAATACCCATTATACCAGTCACGCATTTCTTCTGTTTTTTCCTCTAATCCATAATAAGCTAACATCTCTGCTACTTCTGGTTCTGTAAAGCCATAATACTCGCCAAAGCTGTCAGATGTGATTGACACGATATTCAAGTTATTTAGTCCTGTGAAGATGCTCTCTTTGCTTACACGTAAGCATCCTGTTAAAACCGCAAAATGAAGACTTTTATTTGTTTTTAATGCTGATGAGAAGAAGCCACGAATAAACTCAATCATTTCGGGATAATAGCCTTTGAAGTGGGCTTTTTCCAATGGTACATCATATTCATCAATTAAAATAATAACCTTTTTATCATAATGCTTCTCTAAGCACGCGGATAGAAATTCTAAACTATTCTGATAATCCTCTAAAGGCATTTCTTCATCAAGAAATTTTTCAAATTTTTCTTTTTCCTTGTTTCTTAGCTTAGAACTTTCAAGTAAATAATTGTGTCGATCATATTCGCTTAAAACCTTTGTCATCAATCTCTTTATTGCTCCTGTAAGATTAGTTGCTTCTACGTCTTTGAGCGTTAATTTAATAACAGGGTATTTGTTTTGATGAGATAAATAAACATCATCTGCCTGTGAAATATTAAGCCCATCAAAAAGCTGTGCTTTATCTGCCATGAGATTATCAAAGAAATGTTGTAACATACTAATGTTTAATGATTTTCCAAACCTTCTTGGGCGTGTAAATAGGTTTACTGCACCACCTGTATCCAATAAATCCTTGATTAATAGTGTTTTGTCAATATAATAATACCCTTTTTCAATCATGTCATCGAAAAATTCAATACCAATTGGTAATTGCTTTGATTTCATATCTGTCATTGGATTTCACCACTTTCTAAACGTTGTAATTACTTACTCTATTATACCTCATTCTATGCAATTTTTCTATACAAATTAAGTATTTTAGCGTTCTTCATTCTTCCGGTTCTTTTAGTAAAACACTATCAGTTCAAATCTTAATCAAACAAAAAACGGGCCAAGTCAATATGACTTGTGCCCAATTTTCGTATTTTTTAGCTATCCAGCCTTAATTAATGGCAGCACGACAATAAGGACAGAAATTTCCATTAATCCCTGCTAAACTCGCTTTACAGCCTGGACAATTACTCGGTGCTACCCGCTGCGCTTGTGGTTGAACTGGAGCAGCAGCAAATCCATTACCACAATTCAAACAGAACTTCGCATGTTGGGGATTCCCAGACTGACAACTCGGACAAACATTTGTCATGACCGGTTGTTGCTGTAAAGGTTGCTGTTGCATCGGCTGTTGATGCATTTGTTGTTGCATCCTGCGATTATTATTTTGCCCCATTCGATTATCCATGGCATTATGTACCACACGGTTGACAACTGTTGCTACAGCTGCTTTTTTAGCGACACGGCCTAAACTCATGCCGCCTCTTCTACGTCCTATCATATTTCATACCTCACTTTTTCAAATTCCAAGAAAAGCCCGTCAAAGTACGAGCTTCGCTTTTTAGTCTTTTATTGTATTCATTGTTTCTGCAAATGTTGCTGTTAAAGAAGCGACATTTTGCAACTCAGATGGAATAATTAACTTCGTTGCTTGTCCATCTGCCACTTGTGCTAATGCTTCAAAAGACTTAAGTGTGATAATTTCTTTCGTTGGATGAGCTGCATTTAACAAACGTAAACCTTCCGCTGTTGCTTCCTGAACTTTAAGGATTGCCTCAGCCTCACCTTCCGCTTGACGAATAGCCGCTTCTTTCTCTGCTTCTGCTCTTAGGATACGTGCTTCTTTTTCAGCTTCTGCCTCAAGAACACGAGATTTTTTCAAACCTTCTGCACGAAGTACCGCTGATGCTTTTTCTGCTTCTGCCTCAAGAATTGTCGCACGACGCTCACGTTCTGCACGCATTTGCTTTTCCATGGCCTCTTGAATGTTGTTTGGTGGTACGATGCTTTTTAGCTCAACGCGATTCACTTTAATTCCCCATGGATCAGTCGCTTCATCTAATACAGCACGAAGCTTTGTGTTGATTAAATCACGAGACGTTAAGGATTCATCAAGTTCCATTTCACCGAAAATATTTCTCAAAGCGGTTGACGTTAAATTTTCAATGGCTGAGAATGGATTTTGAATGCCGTAAGTAAATTTATATGGGTCAGTAATCTGGAAAAAGACTGCCGAGTCTACGCCCATTTTTACATTATCCTTAGTAATAACAGCTTGTGGCTTAAAATCTAACACTTGCTCACGTAAATTCACGACTTGAACGACACGCTCAACAAATGGTACTTTTGCATGAAAACCTGCATGCCATGTTCTTTTGTATTTACCAAAACTTTCAATGACATAAGCCTTCGCTTGGGAGACAATCCGAATACATGTCACTGCGTAAATAATTAATGAGATGATGATAAAAACGAGGATTAAACCTATTGTATATGTTGGGTTCATATGAAACACCTTCCTTTTATTTTTTTACTTATTCTACAATGATTGTGTTCCCATCAATCCGAAGGACGTTAGGGCGTTCCCCTTCTTTGTATGTGGCACCTGATTCAGAACGCGATCGCCAGAGTTTACCCTGGAGTTTTACTTCACCCATGTCATAGCCCTCAATATCAATAGTGACCACACAAGGCATTTCAATCAACTCCTCAATGTTATTTTTTCGAACCGTCTTATTACGAAAATTATTAATGGCATAACTTCGTAGTGCAATCATCAAAACAGCTGAAACTGCAATAAAGATGATGGCTTGAACGATAACAGAGGGAACAAATAGGGATGCAATCATGGCAACAAATGAACCAATGACAAACCAAACTGAAATAAAAGCAAATGTTTCAATTTCAATGACTGTAAAAATAATGGCCATCCAAAACCAAATTGCTGTAGCAGAACCGAACAAGAAATTAAAGATCTCGCTCATAGTAACACCTCCTTTTAAGATATGGCTATACTAGCATATGAATATAAATTAAATATTAATTTTGGTAACCTATTTCATTTATCTCGCACTGATGGATTTTCCTTCATTGGATGCGCCCGCGGATGGGTCATTTCATAAACTGCCTTTAATCTATCTTTTGAAACATGGGTGTAAATTTGCGTGCTGCTTAAATTGGCATGTCCTAAAAGCTCCTGAACAGAACGCAAATCTGCACCATTGTTAAGCAGGTGGGTCGCAAATGTGTGACGAATCATATGGGGGGCTAATTTGATATTTTGAGCTGTTTTTTCTGTTAACCGCTTTAAAATATCTCGCACGCCACGATCAGTCAATGCTGTCCCACGGTTGTTTAAAAATACAATATCTGTTTCAACCTTGGATTTTCTAATTAATTCATCTCGAGCGTCACGTAAATAATGTTGCACAGCGTCAGTCACAAATTCGCCTAAAGGAAGATAGCGCATTTTACCACCTTTTCCAAAAACGCGCAACATCCCACTGTCAAAATCAAAATCTGAAAGACTTAACTCACAACATTCTGCGACCCGAATACCCGTTGCATAAAGCAACTCTAACAGGGCATAATTGCGAATACCTAGCGCGTCTGTGGTATCAATGGTCTCAAATAAAGCTTCCATTTCTTGTTCATAAAGGAATTTTGGTAATGTAGTTGCCCTCTTTCCTCCTTTGACTAGTGTGATTGGATTCGTTTTTATCACCCCTTCGCTGACCAAAAATCGGTAAAACATTTTGATCGCTGATATCATTCGGCCCACGGTCGCCCGAGCGAATTTTTTTTCATGACAAACACGTAAAAACATCCGCACTTCTTGATAGGTGACTTTGGAAAACGAAATATCACAATGCATTAGAAAATCCAGCCATTGTTGCAAGTCTTTTTCATAGCTAATAATGGTATGCTCAGAATAACGCTTTTCATACCTCAAATAAGTTAAATACTTCTCAAGCATTTCCATTAGAGCTGCTCCTGATAAGCCTGAATAACTTCAATGGCGCGGTTGGCATAACGCTCTTTCTTTTCCTTTTTCTTTACACGACCTTCTAAATCTTCAAAAATGCCAAAATTCACATTCATCGGTTGAAAACTTTTCGCATCCGTGCGAGTGATATAATGCGCTAATGAGCCGATAGCTGTCTGCGGTGAAAATTCAATCAGCTCCTCACCAGCTAAATATTTAGCCATGTTGATCCCTGCCACCATGCCAGACGAAGCTGATTCCACATACCCTTCAACCCCAGTAATTTGACCAGCCAAGAACAAATCATCACGCTTTTTCGTTTGGTAAGTTGCCTTCATAAATGTTGGCGAATTCACAAAAGCATTTTTATGCATGACCCCATATCGGACAATTTCCGCATTTTCAAGACCTGGTATCATCTGAATGATCCGTTTTTGATCCGACCATTTTAGACTAGTCTGAAATCCAACAATGTTATAAAGAGAAGCCGCTGCATTATCTTGACGCAACTGAACCACTGCAAAAGGATCTTTCCCTGTTTTCGGATCCGCTAGTCCCACAGGCTTCATCGGCCCAAATAAAGGCGTTTGATAACCACGACTTGCCATTACCTCAATGGGCATACAGCCTTCAAAAAATATCCCTTTTTCAAAATCCTTCGGCTTTAAGACCTCCGCCTGCATCAACGCCTCATACCACGCCTTATATTCCACTTCACTCATGGGACAATTCAAATATGCAGCCTCACCTTTGTCCCATCGGGATTTCAAATACACCTTATCAAAATCAATTGAATCTTTGTCAACAATGGGGGCGGGAGCGTCATAGAAATAGAAAAACTCCTCCCCTGTCAATTTCTTTAATTCCTCAGCCAAAGGCTCACTTGTAAGCGGACCAGATGCCAAAATTGTCGGTCCCTCTGGAATTTTGATTATTTCCTCGCGAATAACCTCCACCAACTCATGATTTTCCAAATAGCTAGTTATATAATTTGAAAAACCTTCCCGATCCACTGCCAACGCACCACCAGCTGGTACACGAGTCGTATCCGCCGCTTTTATAACCAAGGAATCCAACAAACGCATCTCTTCCTTTAATACCCCAACCGCATTCCCTAAACCATCCGCTCTCAAAGAATTTGAACAAACCAATTCAGCAAACCCATCAGTTTCATGAGCACCAGTTTCACGCACAGGTCGCATTTCATATAACCTGACTTTAAAACCACGTTTAATAAGTTGGTAAGTCGCCTCACAACCAGCAAGACCCGCACCAATCACAGTCACAATTTCCATCTCGTCATCCACCTTGAATTTAGTCGTGAAAATTGTACCATATTTACCACTCAATTACCAGCCTTTTGAATCTTATAACGCTGATAAAGATAAGGCACCGTCGCTTGAAACTTACCCACTAACACTGCCAAAATAATCGCCACAATAAAATATTGTTCCCAGCGTAACGCAACAATACCAATAATAAAAATAAACAAAAAAACAATGTTGGAAACTTTCATAATATCTAACACGATTTTATAATCAAAAACACCCCGCAAAAATGCCTGCACAATCTTACTTCCATCAAGTGGAGAAATAGGCAACAAGTTAAAAATGGCAATGGCAAATTGGCTATAAATCAAACTAGGTGGCCCATCAATTAATAATAAAATAACTCCAAAAATCAAATTAAAAATAATCCCACTAATCGCAACAAGCAAACACTGCATAATCGGTTTGCTCAAATCATTTTTAAATCGCAAAAAACCGCCAATTGCACTTATCTTCAACTCTTCAATTTCCCAACCCAAAATCGATGCCATGATCAAATGACCACATTCATGAATAATAATCGCAATTAAATAAGCCATATAAACATCTATTTGCCGAGCAAATAATGCCAAAAGAACGGCAACATAAAAAGAAAAGTCAATTTTTAAAAGATTTTCACCCTTGCGGTAATAGGTATCCATCATCACCATGCCCTTTTCTTTGGAAAAGTCTATTTTCACGAGATTCCCCCCTTGCGGTAAATAGGTATCCATTATCATCAAGTGCTTTTCTTTGGAAAAGTCTATTTTTACCCCTGATTCCTACCTAAGCAAATTTTATGCAAACCCAAGGAAGCTTATGCAACTTTATATTTGTTTAGATTACCAAGCATCCTTAGGTAGAAGTATTATCCATCATGATTGTTTTGGCTTTTCTTTCATATTTTGGCTTTAAAAATTTGGTCAGTGGCAAATAAAAGAGGATCAGCAAAAGCAGATTAAAAATCAATGTGATAATTAATCGATACTGAACGAAATTTATCGTTCCTGAAAAATTCAAAGTTCTAGTTGGTATAATGATCATAACCAGAAGATAAACGATTGTTTCAACCGTTAAAATCGAGATCATGCTAATATAAAAAATAGAAACAAAGTTAACCGGCGTAATCGGAACCACATATTTTTTAATCAATAACACAATGATCGGAAACATCACAGCATACAAACCAAGGAGATTGGCTGCATACATGTCATAAATCAAACCAAAGGCAAAAGCAAGCCACGGCATATAGTTCCCCTCATCATAAAAGACAGAAATACAGACACCAATCAACAACAGATAAGGAACTAAAATATAATGACCAAAAATCGGTTGAATCGGGAAAAAAATGACCAATAAATTATCTAGAGAAAATAGAATAAAAAGTGTCAAAATGGCTTTTATCATTCTTCCGTCTCCTCTACATCAATGCAAATACAATCATCTTCAATATCAACATCCAGATACTCTTCCACACCATCCATAAGACGTTTAATGATAAAAACAAACCTTAAATCATCATATTGAACCTGATTAGATAAAAATAAGTTTTGAGTCAAACCATCAGTACTTCTTTCATAACGCGTCACATAACCTGCTAATAGACCTTTTGGAAAAATATCACCTAATCCAGAAGTGGTTACTCTTGCCCCCACTTCAACTTCAATATGATTCGGAACCTGCCTTACAACTAATTCCCCTAACTCAGCATCATAACCATGCAAATGACCATATGAACCCGGAATCCCTTGAACCTCTACTTGTGTCCGAACAGTTTGATTATGTGGCTTCATCAAATGAACACGAGAAGAAACGAAACCAACTTCTGTCACCCTTCCAATCAAATAACCTTCTGATGAGACAACAGCCATTCCCACCCTAATACCATGATATCTCCCTTGATCAACCATGATAAAATCATTCCAATCAGGAATGTTTCGAACGATTGTTACTGCACTAATTTTTTCAAAGTCATTCAATGTGGCACTAACACCAAGCATCTCTCTAAACCGCTCATTTTCTTCACGTAACAGTGCAACTTCGATTCTCATTGATTCTACTAGATACATTTCACGACGCAAGCGTTGATTTTCTTCATGGGTTGTAAATAAATCAAACGTACTTTGCCCAAAATTACGAATGCCATGGGTCACCTCAACAACCGCACGTTGGGTCACAGAAATGCCATCATTTAGTGTTCTAACAATTACATTATTAGTATCTACTCGCATCGTAAACGTAATAAGACCTAAAATCGCTACAACAATAGCGAGTAAAACAAAAGCTTTAAACTGATTAATTTTTTTCACAATGGCACTCCTATCCTTTAATTATTCTAAAACAACTGTAAATGAGCTCCCTTCGTACACCACACTATTAGGAGGCACAGATTGGCTTACCACAACGCCTTGTCCATCAATTGTAATATCAAGACCTAATAGTCGCTGGTACTGCAAAAGTTCAGCACGGGTCCAGCCTGTAAAGTCAGGAAGTAGATCCTCCATGGCAGTTTGAATAAACAATTTCTCTCCTAAGGGGATTGAAAGATTAGCAGCTGGTGATTGATTAAAAACGCCTATTCCATTCCCAATGATAATCGGGGTTAAACCTCTTTCCTCAGCCATTGCTCGAGCCTCTTCTACTTGCAGATTAAAAACCCGTGGCACTTCCACCCTTTCAACTTCTGGCGAAATGATGTCCTCAGCTGTTATAACATTTCCTGCTAACCCCCGAAAGATAAGTGTATTATTCATAACGGACTGATAAATCTGACCTGCATAGCGATGGCCGCCTCCATCTTGTTTTCGAACGGCAATAAACATCAAGATTTCAGGATCATCAGCAGGGGCAAAGCCGATATAACTATAAATATGTTCATTGTCAAGAAAGCCACCAAAACCAGGGATTTCAGCAGTTCCTGTTTTGCCACCACTTGGAACATCTAATCGGTAAAGGGTGCGACCTGTTCCAATGGGATGTTCAACCACTCCTATCATCAACTCTTGCACTTGTCTTGCTGTTTCAGCAGTAATTGGATTCCCAACCACTTCACGTTCTGATTGGTAGACATATTCCCCAGTATTTGAATTATAAATACTAGCTACTAATCGCGGTCTAATCATTTCCCCATCATTTAAAATTGCAGAAGTTGCTTGAAGTAACTGGATAGGTGTTACTGTAATACCTTGTCCATAACTCGTTGTGAAGACATTAATTGGGTGACCAGTATATGGCAACCTGCCAGGTGCCTCTCCATACAAGGGAAAATTTGTTACTTGTCCAAAACCAAAATCTCTTATATATTCAACAAAGCGGTCTAAAGTAACAGCAGTGCGGAGCAAATCAATGGCCGAGCTGTTAGTAGAAATGAAAAAACCTTCATCAAATGTTCTTTCCTGTCGGGGAATTAGCTGATGATCATTCAGGCTGACACTGTCTATCCACCTCGGACCAGACATGAATGTCCGCTCTCCTTGATAATTCCCTTCATTAATGGCAGCTGCATAAGTGAAAATTTTGAAGGTCGACCCTGGATCGAATGGGTAAATAATCGCATTGTGATAAAATTCTGGATCTCTTTCGTTTGGATCAAAGCTCGGCCTGCTTCCAGCAGCAAGAATTTCACCTGTTGTTGCATCCATCACCACCCCCACAATACTCACAACATCCACTTCCCTTACCACTTCATCCATCGCCTCTTCCAAAAAGCCTTGAATGGGTGCATCAAGGGTTAAGGTAATGTCATGACCATCCAATGGCTCAGTAATATAACGCCTTTGCTCACCAGGTTGTAAAATGGCGAATCTGTCTTGTGGAAATTGAAATTCACCATCCGTGGCTGTCAATAATTCATTGAAATAACGCTCAAGTCCCATTCCAGGAATGATTTCTCCTTCGTCACTAAAGAAGGTATAGCCAATGGTATGCGCCGCAAATATACCCATTGGATAAAAACGAGTTAAATCATCTCGAAATCCAAGACCAGGCAATTCCAATGCTAAAATTGCATTTTTCTGTGAAAAAGATAACCTTTGACCAGCAGATCCGAAAGTTGCCACAAAACGAGGCCACACCTCATAATCGCTCTCGTCTTCATTGTAAACGCGAACTTCTCGACAAGATAAAATTACAGCAATTTCCTCAGCACTCATATCAATAACTTCTGCTAATCTTTGGGCTGTATAGGCAACATCATCAATCACCGTTCCCCAGTCAGGGTGGTGATTTGCAAATAAAGTATGAGAAGGGTGTTGACTAGCAAGGACAACACCGTTCCGATCAAGAAGTGTTCCTCTTCGTGATTGAACGACACCTGAGCCTAATTGATTACCGAGTGCCATCTCCAAAAGATTATGTTCCCCTACCATACCAGTATGTGCAATCCGAATAAAACTAACACCAGTCATCAAAAACAAAGCTAAAAAAGTTGCCGTCATAAATAGCAACATCACACGTCCTGTTGGCTTAAGTCCACGATTTAGATTCTTTCGTTCCATCCTGAAAAAACAACTCCTTCACATCAAAAATGCTTGCTTTCATCATTATACCTCAAATGGCACAAAAAGAACATATCTATTTGATGATTATTTACAAATTCATAAAAAAAGTGAGCGAGAACTCACCTTTTCATTTGCCTTACTTTTCCAGTTCAATAACTTCCTCCCAAGTAACGCCCTCTCTACCAAAATGACCATATGCAGCAGTTGGTCCAAAAACTGGCTTTCTTAAATCAAGCATCTTGATGATGCCTTCTGGATCCAGCTTGAAGTTTTTATTAATAATCGCAACCAATTGCTCTCCTGTCAATTCAGAAGTTCCAAATGTTTCAACCAGAATTGAAGTAGGTTGGGCAACACCAATGGCATAAGACAGCTGAATTTCACATTTATCAGCTAAACCATTAGCCACAATGTTCTTCGCAATATAGCGCGCTGCATAAGCTGCTGAACGGTCCACTTTTGTCGCATCCTTTCCAGAAAAGGCACCACCACCATGACGGGCATAACCACCATAAGTATCCACAATGATTTTTCGACCTGTTAACCCAACATCTCCTTGCGGGCCACCAATCACAAAACGTCCAGTCGGGTTAATAAAGAATCTGGTTGCATCATCAATTAACGTCGCATCCACCACTGGATCAATCACATACTTACGAATGTCAACGTGAATTTGCGCTTGAGTAATTTCTTCATCATGTTGCGTCGAAACAACGATGGTATCTACACGTGCAGGAAGACCATCCTCATCATATTCAATGGTCACTTGTGTTTTACCATCAGGACGCAAATAAGTCAAAGTTCCATCATGACGCACATCGGCTAATTTCTTCGCTAATCTATGAGATAAAGAAATAGGCAACGGCATTAACTCCTCAGTCTCACGACACGCATAACCGAACATTAAACCTTGATCCCCTGCACCAACCAACGCCTCGCCATCGGCATTTTCTTTATATTCCAATGACTCATCAACCCCCATTGCAATGTCATTCGACTGCTCAGAAATTTGCACCATCACAGCGCAAGTATTGCCATCAAGCCCAACATCAGTAGATGTATAACCAATTTCAATTAATTTCCCACGTACAATTTTCTCATAATCCACCTCGGCATTGGCTGTGATTTCACCTGTCACTAAAACCAAACCTTTTGACGCAACACACTCACATGCCACCCGCCCCATTGGATCTTGGGCTAAAATTGCATCTAATACGGCATCAGAAATCTGATCTGCAACCTTATCAGGATGCCCTTCTGTTACTGATTCTGATGTAAATAATTTTCTTTGTCTTAACATTTCTGCCATTTTTAATTCACCTTCATTTTCCTTCTACAATTTTAACTGCAAACAACCTGCCATCTGTCTCATTAGCTACTCACTTTGTTTGCGCCATTTCTCTTAACACTTTGCATGTAGCTGTCGCTATTAGGTATCGGTTAATCTTATCATCACTATTTCAGATTGTTGTTACTTAATATCAAAGCCATTTCCCTTAACACTTTGCACGCTGTCGCTGTTGAAACACCAGATGGATCATGTCCAGGTGATAGTTCCACAACATCGGCACCGACAATATCAACATCGGCATCTCGCAATAATAAGAAAAAGTCTTCTAATTCACGGTAAGTAATTCCTCCCGCTTCAGGCGTTCCAGTTCCTGACATAATCGACGGATCCAAAACATCTAAATCAATGGTTACATAGATTTTCTTACCTTTAAGTTGCGACAATTTCTCACCAACTGTCCTTATTCGGAGCGGTTCTAAATAAGTATGACCCTGTACACGAGCAAAATCAAATTCTTCTTTTGTTCCAGAACGAATGCCAAATTGGAAAATACGCCCATCACCTAGGATATCCCAAATACGCTTTAGCACTGTTGCATGGGACAACTTACTTCCACCAAATGCTTCACGCAAATCTGTATGAGCATCTAAATGAATAACATGAACATCTGGATGAACTTCTGCAATTGCTTTAACAACTGGATAAGTCACCAAATGCTCACCACCAATCATCAAAGGGATTTTACCATCAGCCAGCAATCCGCTAGTTGCCGATTCTAATTCTGCCATCACACCTTCAGCAGTCCCATAAGACAATTCAACATCGCCTACATCACAAATTTTCGCATCTTCTAAATCTAAATCCAAAAGCGGACTATACGTTTCAAGGCCCTCCGACTCTAATCGCATGGCATTTGCAGCAAATTTCGTCCCCGCTTTGTTAGAGGTCGTACCATCAAATGGTGCACCAAAAACAACCACTTTTGCTTCCTCATAAGGGGTATCCATCCCAAGGATTTGTGCAGGATGAACAAAATTAGTTTTTCGCATCAGCCAACAGCTCCTTCACATAAGTTGGTAATGCAAACGCGCCAATATGCAAATCAGTATTATAATACTTCGTTTTTAAACCTAACTCATTCCAAACGCCTGCTTGAACATCTTTCACAGGATGCAACCCTTTAGTCGCAAAACCAAATAGCCAATGCCCAGATGGGTAAGTTGGAATATGCGCTTGATAAACTTCTGCCACTGGGAAGATATTTGAAATTTTACTATGAGCACGTTTCATTTCCTGTGCGTAAGTTTCAAAATAAGGACATTCATGCTGATTCACTAAAATCCCATTCTCTGATAAAATACGGAAACAATCTGTATAAAATTCTGTTGTAAACAACCCAGCACCAACACTGATTGGATCTGTTGAATCTACAATAATCAAATCATAAGTTCCCGCTTCGGTATCTTGGGCAAATTTCAATCCATCATCAAAAATCAAATTCACACGGGGATCTGTTAGTTTACTTGCTGTTAATGGTAGATGCTCCTGACAAGAGCGAGTGACCACTTCATCAATTTCAACCATGTCGATATGTTCAATTCCCTCATAACGCGTTAATTCACGAACAGTTCCACCGTCACCAGCCCCAATGACTAAAACGCGTTTAATATTCGGATTAGTTGCCATAGCAGGATGAACAATCATGTCGTGGTAAATAAACTCATCTTTTTCATTGGCCATCATCAATCCATCAATCGTTAGGATTTTCCCAAATTCATTACTGTCAAAAATATCAATTTGTTGGAATTCAGACTTTTTAGAAAACAAATGTTCCTTAACCTTAATTCCGAATCTGACTTCATCTGTCCATTCTTCTGTGTACCATAATTCCATTACTCACTTACCTCGCTTACACCTTTATGACTGATGTCACCTAAATCACTTTTAGCGTGTTTTTGAATCTTGGCTGTTAAGCCACGTGGAATTTCCACCGACTCACTAATCTCTGCTTTTAGGACTTGCTCTAAATACTCAAAACTCTTCCATGGATCGATATCGCCACATGTAAAAAAGTCTGCTGAGGCAAAGCCGTATTCTGGCCAAGTATGAATGGTTAAATGTGATTCAGCTACAATAACTGCTCCACTAACGCCCCATGGATTAAAATGATGAAAATTAGATTCTACAATGGTTGCTTTGGCTTCTATTGCCGCTTGATTCATTTCTTTTTCAATGCGGATTGGATCCTTCAAAATTTCCGGATCACAATTGTAATATTCGACTAAAATATGTCGTCCCAAGGTTTTTAAGTTATACATTTCTCACTTCTCCTTTGACAACCAAAATCTGCTTAAGATCTGGGTCTGCATTGTCGACAATAAAGGCATTTTTTGCTTTTAAGTCTTTTAAAATTTGAACAATCTCCACTGTGATTAATTCTCCGGGAGATACGATAGGAATACCAGGTGGATAGGCCATGATCGATTCTGCTGCAATCTGTCCAATGGCTTTTTCTAGTGGCACCAATGTTTTCGAATGAAAATGAGCATCACGAGGACTCATTGCCACTACTGAATTTTGAAGTAAAGGCTCTAATAACAAACGCCCCTCTTTGCTTGTTTCGAGATGTTTGCTGGCAATTTCTGCCATTGCTGCCACAAGCTTTTCAATGTCTTGAGGTTCATTTCCTAAACTAATAACAGCCAATACATGATTGGTTTCACACAACTCCAATTGAATATCGTAATGTTGCCATAACAACTCATAAACTTGGAAACCTGTCAAGGATAACCCTGAAACATTAATGACTAGTTTTGTACAATCGTAAAATCTTTTTTCGTCGACGACTGATATCCCAACAATTCCATTTAATTCACTTCGGGCGTATTGGCTCAATTCGATTGTTTTTTCTAACTGAGCACTTCCATGCTTAACAAGGTTATATCTAGCACCGTCAAGACTTCCCATCAATAAATAAGATGCAGAAGTGGATTGCAAAATATTCACTGTTTGTTTAATACGGTTAACATCAATCCGGTTTTTTCGCACCACAAGTGCTGAAGCTTGCGTTAAGGCACCGCCTGTTTTATGAATACTTAAACAACTCATATCAGCACCACACATCATTGCCGAAACTGGCATGTCTTTTGAGAAAGAAAAATGAGATCCATGCGCTTCATCTACCAAAAGCAACACATCACGCTCGTGGCAAATGTTGGAAATTTCTTTTAAATCACTTGCATAACCAAAATAAGTGGGATTTAAAAGAAAAACAGCACGCACATCTGGATGGGCATCTAATTGACGTTGAACTTCCTTCACTGAGACATTTTTCATAAGTCCTTCTTTAATGCAAATTTCCGGTTTCATATAAAGGGGGATCGCACCTGACAAAATCAAACCATTTAAAGCCGATTTATGACTATTTTTAGGCAACAGGATTTTATCTCCAGGGGCAAGAACAGACATTAACATGATCTGAATAGCAGCAGTGGAACCATTGGTAATAAAAAATGCTTCATCTGCACCATAAGCATCTGCCAATAACCCTTGCGCCTCCTTAATCACCCCCGTCGGATTGCCTGCATGATCAAGTTTCGGCAGTGAATTGGTATCCAATGCCATCATCTGCGCGCCAAAATATTCACTTAAAATAGGAACACCCTTGCCGCGCTTGTGACCGGGGACATCAAAGCTCACAATCTCCTGCTTTGCATATTTTTTCATCGCTTCTAAGAGTGGCACTTTATCTTGGTCTAATTGATACATGGACAGTCAACTCCAATGCAAATTTTTTACATCAAAAAATGGTCTTTTAACAGAAAAAAGACGAACTTTGTATATTATAGTGAGTTCTACCTAAAATGTCAATGTGTAAATGTTTTAAAATGACTTTTTTCGCCATCATTTATCACAAATTACACGCCATCTGTAACCCCAACTTATAAAGTAGTGATTTAACATTTATTACAACTCACAGCCATCTGTAACTCCACTTATAAAGTAGTGATTTGAAGTTGATAGTCTTTTTTATCAACTTCAAATCACTACTCCGACAAGCCGAAAGGAGCGCGCGCCCTTAAGTCTTCGCGAAGGATGAGCGATTAGACTTACAAGTACCCTTGGGGTGTTCAGCTTAAGAGAATTAAACTAAAGGTCTCACTTAAATAAATTAAAACGAGACCCCAAACTGATCATCGAAAGGGGTTCACCCAACCACAAATAGTAACCACCTAGCCACCCTACTCAAACATTTCCAATTCCAAATCCTCAATAAAAAAATCATACTGCCGTTTAGCCTCATAAAAATCAAACCCTTTACGCCCAAGAGCACCAAGCACTTTATTTCGTAACTCAAAATCATTAAAATCCTTCCGAGAATAACGATCATATGATTTCCGAAGTTCCCTCAACATCCGCTCACGTTCAGACGCTTGATCAAACAATCCCATCAAATCATCAACAATAGATTCTCCCACACCCTTTTGATACAATTCAGAAATAATTTGTCTCTGACTTTTCTTACCGATTTCTAACTGATTCTCAATATAAAGGGTTGCATAAGAAAAATCATTTAACAGTTCCAGTTCTGTTAATTTTTCGATAACATCATCAATAATAGTTGCAGTTACTTCGCGGTCGTAAAGTTTGCGTCTAATTTCTTTTTCAGTATATAACCTTCTAGACAAAACATCAATGGCATAACGATATGCCTTTTCATAATCTTTTGAATCTTCAAGGGCACAAAATGTTGCTTCATCTAATTCTTTCCCAACAATCAATCGGTATGCTAACACTGTTTCTTCATGAACAGTCATGTCGTAAATTTCGCCGTCTGCATCACCTAACTCTACTTGATAATAACCTCGCTTAAGTGGCATTAGACGAATGACAACAACATAGGTTTCTGTTTCTTTACTAAGCATGATTTTTTAAAGCCTCCTAGGGGTTAGTGTGGTGTTTGAACAATATTATACAATTATTTTGCGAAAAATACTATAACTTTTTCAAAAATGTGGTATACTGGTAAATAAGAGAAAGTTTGATGTTTGGAGTTACTGATATGAAAGAAAAATTTAAATCCCTCACCGCCATTTTTTATACCCCTATGCTTATTTACTTCATTTTTTTTGTGATCATTAGTTTGGTTGCTGTTGCCTCGGCAACCCCCCTTGCTCTTGTTCAGTATCCTGGTCAAAATTTTGTTATGAGGCAATTAATCTTTTTTGGTATCGGCACTGCTGTGGCCTTTATCGTGGTTCTATTTGAAATCAAATGGGTTCGTTTTTTGCGCTGGCCTTTGTACATTTTCTTTTTCGTGCTATTGGCAATCATTTGGCACATGGGAGATACTGAGCCTTGTCTTAATCTTCCTGGTATGCTTGTTCCTTGTCTCAACGGTGCAACACGTTGGTTTAATCTCCCTGGTTTTCAACTGCAACCTTCGGAATTTATGCGTATTGTCCTTATTCTGATTGTTGCTGATATTATTCAAAGGCATAATGAAAAATTTTTACATGAAAATCGAACCTTTAAATCGGATCTATGGCTCATTCTCAAAGCTTTATTTTTCGTTGCCCCTCCTCTTGTTTTGATTTATCTCCAACCTGATAGTGGTATTACCCTTCTCATTTTAATCACAACTGCCTTTATGCTTATTACTGCTGGCATTAAATGGACTTATATCATCGTTATCGGGGCAGCTGCCATCTTTGCCGGAATTACCTTTATTAATATTCTCATTCACAATCCTGAAATCTTAATAGATGTGGCTGGTTTCCATGAGCACCAATTTACGCGTATTCAAGGATGGTTGGATCCTTTTGAACGAATTGGAGATTACGGACGGCAGTTGGCATTCGGCTTGATCGGGATGGGTTCAGGTGGCATTACCGGTAATGGATTCCAGAGCTTTACCACCTTTTTCCCCGAAGCGCATACGGATTATATCTTTGCTGTTATCGGAATGGATTTCGGATTAATCGGTTCAAGTGTGGTTATTATTATCAGTTTGTTATTTAACTTTGCTATTTTAAATACCGCTGTTTTAAATCGAGATCATTACAACAGCCATGTTTGTGTCGGCATCTTTGCTTCATTAATGTCGCAACAATTTTGGAATATTGCCATGACCCTTGGTCTTTTGCCGATTACAGGTGTTACTTTGCCGTTTATTAGCCATGGTGGAAGTTCCGTTTTAGCCAGTATGATCATGTTTGGTCTAGTGATGAGTTCCCACGTTGAAGGGTTAACCATTAAACGTAATACAACCGTTTATCGTGAAGATATCAGTTACCTAGAAGAAAAGGAAGTCGTCGTTTAAATGCCTTAGAAAAATAAAAATGTAACTTCTGGCATTTGAAAATTATTTCATAATGTGTTATTATAATACCATATGAAACAATTATAACCAAAAGAAAGGTGGAGTTTCTCATGCAACGTATCCCAAAATCAACATTAAAAAGATTGGCACTTTACCACCGTTGTTTTCTTGATTTAAAGCAAGCGGGTGTCATTAAAATCCAATCACGTGAATTAAGCGCGCAAATGGGCATTGAATCTGCAACAATTCGAAAAGACTTTTCCTACCTAGGGGAGCTTGGTCGTCAAGGTTATGGGTATAAAGTCGACTTTGTTCTTAAGGCATTCGAACTTGTCCATAACATTGAAGAAAAACAAAAATGTATTTTGGTTGGTGCTGGTAATTTAGGGCGCGCTTTAATGAATTTCTTCACATCAGAGCGTTTCACAGGAGAGTTTCTACATTCACCAACTGAACTTGTTGCAGCTTTTGACAATAGCCCATCTATTGCAGGTTTGAAAGTCAATAACATTCCGATTTTGCATCCTAGTACCATGATTGACTACATCAAAGAAAATCAGGTCAAATATATCATTTTAGCAGTTCCATCACAGGCAACACAGCAAATTGTAGATGATATTTCTGGTTTAGGCATTGAGGGAATTTTAAATTTGACTTCAACAATTATTACTGCAAATGACATTGTTATCCACGAAGTTGACCTTGCCATTGAACTAGAAACTTTGATATTTACTGCCATCCAAGAACAGGTAGGCAGAAAGCAAACCACCATCAAGGACGTTCTTGATCTGTAAAACAGTCAGTCATCACAATGATTGACTTTTCTTTTCTATGGGATAACCAGTTAAAAATTTGATGATGAAGGGATTTTTATGATGAACCAACAGCGAGTAACCGAACTTACAAAATTGATTAACCAATATAATTATGAATATCACGTTCTTGACGCACCTACAGTAAGCGATGCTGTCTATGATAGCCTAATGAAGGAATTGGTGATGATTGAAGAACAACACCCTGAATTAAGATTACCTCAGTCTCCTATAGAACGTGTAGGTGGTGTTGTACTTGACGGCTTTCAAAAAGTCTCTCATACTTCGCCAATGCTCTCTTTATCTAATGCCTTCAATGTTGGTGATTTGCGAGAATTTGATCAGCGTATGAAAAAAGCAGCCTCTGAAATCACTTATTTTGCTGAATTAAAAATAGATGGCCTAGCCGTGACTTTACATTATGAAAATGGTCAATTCATTAAAGGTGCTACTCGTGGAGATGGTGTTGTTGGGGAAGATATTACTCAAAATCTAAAAACCATTCAAACCATTCCATTGATGATTGATGAATTGCGTCCGCTTGAAGTTCGCGGTGAAGTTTACATGTCAAAATCAGTCTTTGAAGGGTTAAATCGTGAGCGTGAACAATCTGAAATTGCTTTGTTTGCAAATCCGCGTAATGCAGCAGCTGGTTCTTTACGTCAATTAGATTCAAAAATCGCTGCTAAAAGGAAGCTCACCATGTTTTCTTATGCTTTGGTCAACGCTAATGAATTAGATTATCAAACCCAAATGGAGAGCTTGAACCGATTAACTGAATTAGGATTTAATGTTAATCAGACATCTACCGTTTGTCAAACCATTGAGGATGTGGTTCATTTTGTCAATCATTGGGAAGCAAGAAGAAACGACTTACCTTATGAAATAGATGGTATTGTCATTAAAGTTAACGAATTAGATAAACGAGAAAGCCTCGGAAATACCGCTAAAAGTCTACGCTGGGCCATCGCTTATAAATTTCCTGCCTCAGAAGCGACGACCCGTCTTGAAAATATCATCTTTACAATTGGTCGGACAGGAATGATTACACCTAATGCCGTTTTAACCCCTGCCCTCGTAGCTGGAACCACTGTCAGCCGTGCGACGCTTCATAATGAAGATTATATTATAAAAAAAGACATCCGCATCGGTGATGAGGTTATCATTCGTAAAGCAGGAGATATTATTCCTGAGGTTGTGGCTCCAATCGAAAATCTTAGAAAAGAGACTGCTCAACCATTTGAAATGATTACTTCTTGTCCAGAATGTAACCATGAATTAACACGCCCTGTTGGTGAAGTTGACCATTATTGTCTCAACACCACATGCCCAGCCAAAATAATTGCTGGTTTAATCCATTTTGCTTCTCGAAATGCCATGAATATTGATGGCTTAGGCGAAAAAATTGTTACACAACTCTACAACACACACCTTTTACGAACAATTCCTGATATTTATGCCTTAACTGCTGATCAACTTCTCCCATTAGAACGCATGGCCGATAAAAAAGTTAACAATTTACTTGCTGCCATTCAGGCAAGTAAAAATCAACCCTTAGATAAATTACTTTTCGGTTTAGGGATTAAGCATATTGGTGCCAAAGTTGCCAGCTCCCTTGCTAAAACATTTAAAAGTATGGACAAACTCAGCCAATTGACCATTGACGAATTAACACAGGTTCCTGAAATCGGCGAAAAAATTGCAATTAGTCTAGTTGATTACTTTGCTGATCCTGTCAACCAAGACTTGATTCAAGCATTAAAAGACTTCAACTTGAGAATGGAGATAGAAATAAATCATGGTTCTTTAATCTCTTCCCCTTTCACAGACAAAACTGTGGTCCTAACAGGTACCCTAGAAATGCCACGCAGCGAAGCCAAAAAACGACTTGAAGCAGCTGGTGCTAATGTTACTGGAAGTATCAGCAAGAAAACTGATTTTCTCATTGCTGGTAAAGAAGCTGGTTCAAAACTGGCCAAAGCCAAGGCACTTGCTATCACCATTTTGAATGAAGAAGAATTTGCAAATTTACTAAATGAATAAGGAGATCCTCATGAAAAAAATTAAATACCTACTTTTACTCACCCCGCTTTTTCTTATCGCTTGTTTCCAACCTCCAACCCCTAATGTGGAAGAAGTGATCCAAAATGCAGATCCCAACACCATTGTGCCACTTTCTAATGGTGCCACTGATACCTATTTTAGAACAGCACTTCCTTTTGTAGCCAGCCCAGCAAGAGGGTTGATCTATGATCATATCCGCAATCGAGCTGATATCGGTCAAGTAGAAATGTCGCTACTAAGAATCGCCACTGAGCATTTTGATCCAGACACTTATTATTTCAGAGAAGGGCAACACCTAACCAGAGAGTTGACATCAAGTTTATTACGTCACTATAACCCAGAACCTGAATTTCTCTTTGAAAGTGCACGAGGCCTCAATCCACCAATCGGAACTTCCATCCGTTTCGGGAATCAATCATTTGAAATTCGTGCTGAGATTGGTGAAGAAGAGCAGCGAATACGCCCACTAGCTTTTATGCTTGAAAGTAATTTTGTCACCATTAGGCAGAATGAAGCTGGTGAAAATGAATTTGAACTTGAGGGTGTCGCTATTGCCCTTGCTTTAAATCCTTTTTATTGGGAAAGAGACTTCTCCACAGGGTTCGAACAGACTCACGAGATGGAAGATGAGGCGATTCTAGATATTGGGAAGGAAATCGCAAGAGCGTTGCTACCTCAATTACGTCAAATAGAAGCTTTAGAAAATGTTCCTATTTTGTTTGGTTTATATATTTTAAGACCTAACAATTCTATTCTTCCTGGTCGGTTTACAAATATTACCTATGTAGAAGAGGGTCGTTCATCTATTAGAGATTGGGTAACCGTCCATGAACAATTTTTCACACTACCAGATACCACAAATAGTATTCAGGTACTTGATATAGATATAAATGATCAATTTATTGCATTTAGAGATGGCATCGAAAACAATTTTCCACATACCCATGGCATTGTAGGACGCGCACATTTCGTAGATCGTAATCTCTATCGACTCACCATTGATATCAACATGAATTTCTGGAGTTCAGCTGAAAAAATAGCGTTTTTCCAGTTACTAGAAGATCATGTCATGTTATTCTCCAGAGAGTATGATATCACAATTACCATTCGTAATATTAATGTCTGGCTTGGTGGTCTCGTTCGCTCACCTGGCGGTGAACCTGTTATACTGAGAGCTGATTGGTAATGTTTTTTTCCATAATAAAATCCCCTTTAAGGGGTTTTTATTATGTTCTCAAAGTTGGCGATGTGCTTCTTCAACAACCTTTTCAATTTCTTCATTGGTTACTTGATCGACACCGATGCAACCTAAATGAATCAAAAATTCAATATTCCCCCGTCCAACTTGGGCGTTCCCAACTTGGGGGTTCCCAGTTGAGGAATTGCCACCTTTGATAGGCGAATATGTCAATCCCAAAGGAACAAATTCTAATTCGCGCACAAATGCCACAATGTCCTTAATGACATTCAAATGTACTTTCTTATCCCGAACAATCCCCTTTTTCCCGACTAAAGCCTTGCCCGCTTCAAATTGAGGTTTAATTAAAGCGACAACTTCTCCATCGTCGGCAAGTAATGTTTTAACAACAGGCAAGAGCAGCTTGATTGAAATAAACGAAACATCCATGCAAGCGAATGTTGGAATACCATGACTTAAATCCTCAGGTGTCATATGACGAAAATTCGTTCGTTCCATACTCAAAACACGCTCGTCTTGTCTTAATTTCCAAGCTAATTGATTATAACCCACATCAATGGCGTAAGCCAACAATGCACCGTTTTGTAAAGCACAATCAGTAAAACCACCAGTAGAAGCACCAATATCCATAATGATTTTTCCTGTCAAATCTAGATTGAATGTTTTAATGGCCTGTTCCAATTTATAACCACCACGGCTCACATAAGGCATGACCTGCCCTTTAATCCGAATTTCAGCATCAACTGGCACCTTTGACCCTGCTTTATCAACAGGTTCATCATTAACCAACACGATTCCCGCCATAATCGCCCGCTTGGCTGATTCACGAGATTCAAATAAGCCTAAGTTAGTTACCAATACATCTAATCGTTCTTTACTCATTCAAATCGCTCCCGCTAATTCAAGAATCTTATTTTTCACATCATCAATTGACAATCCCAAGGACGACAGGACGCTTGGTACATCTCCATGAGGAATTGGCACATCAGGTAGCCCCATTCTGCTCACATGAGCAAATTGCCCTGTCTCACTATAATATTCCAACACAGCACTTCCCAATCCACAAATCAGGGAAGCTTCTTCATAAACTAAAATTGGCACTTTTGCATCAGCAAGCACGTCAAGAAGTTCCGAATCCAATGGTTTGATATATCTGGCATTCACCACACCTAACTGAATCCCCTGATCCTCAAGAACATCAGCTAATTTAACCAGTTCATCTAAAACTGGACCAATGGAAATCACGATCACATCTTTCCCATTTTTCAAAACTTCCCATTTCCCAATGGGCACCATCTTCCAATCTGGATATTTAACTTCAATTTTTTCAACATTTCCACGGGGATACCTGATCGCAACAGGTCCTTCGATTTGGTAAGCCGTATAAAGCATATCGAAAGCTTCTATGGCGTTTCGCGGCATCATAATCGTCATATTAGGAAATGGTCGCAACATGGCAATATCAAAAATTCCTTGATGGGTTTTCCCATCTGCACCTGTGATACCGGCACGATCAATCCCGAATACAACACCTAAATTTGGAAGACAGATATCATGTTCAATTTGATCATAAGCCCGCTGGATAAAGGTTGAATAAATAGACACAAAAGGCTTCATCCCCCGGGATGCCATCCCAGCTGCCATGGTCACAGCATGACCTTCAGCAATGCCGACATCAATCAAGCGTTCAGGATAAGCAGCTAAATAATCATAGAGGGCTGACCCATGGATCATCGCCGGTGTAATAACAGCTACACGGTTATTATGATGGGTTAATTCCATCAAACCACGACAAATATGATGACTCCAAGAAATTTCCTCCTCTTGAGCCAATGAACTTTCAGTTGTCTCAAAACGCCCCATGATTTCAAAAGGCGCGACCCCATGCCAAGAGCCATCGGTGTCCGCTTCCGCTGGCGCATACCCTTTCCCTTTAATGGTTTTCACATGGATAATAACAGGCTTATCAACCTTTTTTGCATATTCAAAACTGCGAACTAAATCATTCATATTATGACCATCAATAGGCCCAAAATACTTGAACCCCATGGCTTCATAAGGTTGCAATTCACTTAAAAATATCTGCTTAATATTACTTTTAATTCGCGCAATGATCCGTCCTAAAAATTTATCAGTCCCTAAAGCCTGACGAATTTGTCGCTCAACATTCACATAAGCATCCTGACGCCTAACAGTCGTAAATAAAGAAGACATAAAACCAACATTTGGCGAAATAGACATCTCATTGTCATTTAAAATAACAATTAATTTTTTCTTAACATTTCCAATATGATTCAACGCCTCGTAAGCTAACCCGCCTGTGAGCGAACCATCGCCAATGATTGAGACAACCTCATACTCTTCATTGTTAAAATCACGGGCATAAGCCATTCCAACAGCAACAGAAATAGAAGTTGATGAATGCCCTGAAAGAAACGCATCATGCTCTGATTCTAACGGATCCGGAAAGCCACTTAAACCGCCCCATTGTCGCAACGTATCAAATTGCTTGGCACGCCCTGTTAAAATTTTATGAATATAGGCTTGATGACCCACATCCCAAATCAATTTATCCTTGGGTGTATTGAATACCTTATGCATCGCTACTGTTAATTCCACTGTGCCAAGATTTGATGAAAAATGACCACCTGTTTTAGAAATAGACTGGATCAAGAATTGACGAATATCAGCGCATAACACTGTTAATTCCTTGATCGACATGTCTTTAAGGAAGTCAGGATTTTCAATATCGGTGATGTTTATTTTTTTCATGGTGTTGTGACTTCCTTTCGTTTCACTTCCATTTTGCTTCTGATGCATTCCAATTCATAAAAAATTGCACTTCATTGACGACTGCATCAAAAACTGGGTCAATAAATTTTTGAATTCCCTCAATTACGATTGAAAATTCAAGATAAATTCTGGCATGCTTTTTAAAAAATGTTGCCATCGCTTTTGTATGGATTATTTGTTGATTTTTATGCGAAAATTGGGTATAACTCTATTAAACCACTATCGTGTTCGTTTTTGATGCAGTGTTTTAATAGAGGTACAGAGCACTTCTGAATTACATCAATAGACTTCTCCTATTAATAATGGCAAAATCAAATAATTGTTTAATGTCAAAGATATACGCTCATTGGTGTTTCACTTTTTTGGTAATTTTTCGAAAATAGTGAACTTTTTGAGCTTGTATCACGGTAAAATCTTCACCTTTTTGCTGATTTTCCGAAAATGGTGAACTTTTGTTGAAAGCCTAGTTTGATTCTGGGAGAAGTCTAATAATTAATTCATCAATTTCCTTTAGCTTGTAACCGCCTATCTTTGCCATAACCTTGCAATGATACAAATTTTTCACTTTCTTAAATTATTTATCCCTACTTGCCACATACAATGTTAATTCTTTTAATAACCTCGTATCAGCAGGCAGTTCATCCAAAACCGCTAATGCCTTGCCAATTTCATCTGCCAACATTTCTTTTGCACCATCCAAACCTAACAATGAAACATAAGTAGATTTTCCATTTGCAACATCACTACCAATTGCCTTACCCATTTTTTCAGCGTCACCCTCAACATCAAGAATGTCATCCTGAATTTGAAAAGCAAGGCCCAATGCACGGGAAAATTCTCTTAGCTTTATGGCAATATCATTATCCTGCCCAGCAATCACTCCAGCTGCTTGACAAGCAAATTCAATCAAAGCACCCGTTTTTAAATCATGAATATTTTTCAATTTCTCTAAGTCAACAGACTTTTCCTCAGCTTCCATATCCAGCACTTGACCTGTAATCATGCCACTTTCCACACCAGCGTATACTGATAACATCTGAATAAGGCTAAGGCGAACTTGAGCATCTAGTTTAATATCCTCAACCACTACACGAAACGCATCTGTTAACAGCCCATCCCCTGCTAAAATAGCGATGGCTTCCCCATAAACCTTATGGTTCGTCGGCTTTCCACGACGTAAATCATCGTTGTCCATGGCTGGCAAATCATCATGAATCAATGAATAAGTATGAATCATTTCTAATGCCACCGCTGTTGCCATTCCTTTTTCACGAGAGACACCAAATGCTTCTAACATCATCAAAAGTAAAATAGGTCGCAAACGCTTGCCACCATTTTCAACCGAATAGAGCATGGATTCAATGAGAATGGGCGCATCAGTAGGACAATCAATAAAAGACACCAAATGCACATCAATCTCCTGCTTGAGTTGCTTCATATAATCATGTAAATTCATCTACTACGCCCCACTTTCATCAAACTCACTTACAGTACCAGTTTCATCCACCAATTTAACCACTTCTGCTTCAATCTTCTGTAATTTCTGATGACAGTCAGTCGACAATGTCATCCCTTTTTTATATAACTCAATTGATTCCTCTAAAGGCAAGTTTCCAGCTTCTAATTGGCGAATAATCTCTTCTAATTGTTGCAATGCATCATCAAATTTCACTTCTTTTTTCGTTGCCATTTCTTATACCTACTTTCCAATAGCCAAGTTGTTTACGACTTGATTCTTTATGATTTTAGTTGTTTATAATTTCTGTAACTTGCGCTTTAAAACGCCCTTTATCCAATATTCCGGAAATTTCTTTGCCAACTGTCAAATCCTTAACCTCTCTAATGGCATTCCCTGATTCATCTGTAACGACAGAATACCCCTTTTTAAGAACAGCCAGCGGATTTAACATTTCAAGTTTTGTCAGCATAACAGTATAGTAATTCTTAGTTTGAACCAAATTGTACTGAATGCGTTCATTTAATCCATTATCTAAATATTCAGTTGACGCTTCTTCCTGGCAACATTTTCATTTAGTGAATAAACCAAATTCCTTTCAAGTTGAGACAACCTCATCAAGCGGTTTTCAAATAATGACCTTGGATTTTTCATGATATAATGCTGACTTAATCGATTTAATGCAGCTTCTTTAAAGTTAACCTGATTTTTCAAGCCTTGATTTAACCGTGACCTAAGCTGATTCAAATAACCTAACACATCTGCAACATTTGGTGCAACCATTTCAGCTGCTGCAGTCGGTGTTGGTGCGCGCGTATCTGCTACAAAATCTGCAATCGTAAAGTCTATTTCATGACCGACGGCCGAAATAATTGGAATTTGTGAATTAAAAATAGCCTCAGCCACAACTTCTTCATTAAACGCCCACAAATCCTCGATGGACCCACCGCCTCGCCCCACAATGATCGTATCTACCAGCCCCTCTGCATTAACTTGCTCAATCTTTCGCACAACATCTGCTGCTGCCGCTTCACCTTGAACCAACGCTGGATAGAGGTAAATTTGCACATTAGGCGAACGCCTCCTGATCGTTGTG
>Ga0131853_10003819_pt1 | contig 27023 bp, 22 predicted proteins | sample TergutLab28metaG_FD_92764 | JGI IMG/M metagenome (GOLD analysis project Ga0131853, IMG submission 92764) | Labiotermes labralis P1 segment gut microbial communities from Petit-Saut dam, French Guiana - Lab288 P1 (version 2) (version 2) | ecosystem: Host-associated > Arthropoda: Insects >...
AATTTTCCCTGAAGGGGAGGATTCCCGCGGTGACCATGGTCTGGGTAGGTTGGTAGAATTTAGGTTTAAGGGCCCTCCTGGCACTACATCCTCCTATATCACCACTCACATCATCGGGACAACATAACTGTGCCTCATTGGCGTCCCAACCTCAGAAGTCGGTTACACTCCTGCCATGCCCAGGAGGGAGGACCATGAAGTCTACAAGGACATGTGGTGGCATTGGACACACACACACACACATACACACACAAACCTTATACCTAAGTTTATACTTCACTTCACTTTCTTGTTGGGTCTGTTAAATCTAAATAGATATTTAAAAAAAAAAGTTATGGCAACAGATGATCGAATGTGAGAAAGTCGTACCATGATCCCAACAAAATGGTCACTGTATTTTTTAAAAAATGAATTTTTATTCTATTGTTCTCTCTTTGTTGTTGATGTTTGTGAGTTACTCTAACTGAAGTTGGGGGGCCTTTTTGTGGTACATCCACTTGGTTCTGTGTTTTGAGGATGGAATGAGAGCATAGAAAGTTTGCAGGCACATTCTCAATTGTGTTTTTTATTTCATTCTAATTGTAGGTTTTATTTAGCTGCTGATGCATAATCATCTTCCACTGCTTTGTTGTAAGAAACTGTAAGTAGGGTGCATTCGTTCTAGGCTGTCAACTTCTGCTAAGTGATGTTATGTACTTCATAGGTAATTGTCAGCTGCTTTCATTGGTGGTATTTTGAGCGCAGCACTGGACCGTCATGCGTTTAGTTCTGAATTGGATCCCCAGTTCCTGCATGCAGACTTTTCTGCTCATGGGTTCACCCTTTCTCTTCTACCAATTATATTACTTCAGGAGTGTGAAGAATACTGTTCACACCCCAGAGTTTAGGCCCCTCATTTGGTTGTAGGACTGCCATCTTCATTGTGACAACCTCATCCTTGGCATAACAGATATGCTGCAGATGCCTCACTTTCTAAATGGATTCTACACCATTACTTTGGGGAGTAAGTATGCAACAGTATCAGTACTTGCTTTGTCTGGTGGCACTGGACAAACAGCAACCAGCACTTCATATTACCAGGTTCTGCTGTTGAGCATGAGGAAGCATTTGAAATTGACACTAACAACAACAGATCTTGTGCCCTTTCAAACTGTCTTTATACTGTGAAGTTTGAGCTTGTAGTGGTAGTGAGTACCCTGGACATGCTACTGTATAGTTTGGTAGACAGGTGCCGCTGATATGGAGGAGTGCGCTGTTTCCGTATATGAATATTTGTTGGGCCAGATACCATAGTGTCTGTAGACTGACATAATAAGCAAAGAACTAATAACATAGCTCCTGTGTTCATGTTTACAGTTCGTCCCATTCTGCTTCCGTTCTCCTTTGGAGATCGACCAATGAATCCAGGTCAGATAATTACGGTACCCTGTGGTGTTATTGAGGGTGACCGTCCCATCTCACTCCATTGGACGTTTAATGGTAACCCTATCACACCAAGGATGGGGGTGACAGTTGTGAATCTAGGGGAGAGAAGTGTGATTCTGAGTATCAGCTCTGTTCAGGCTACGCATGCTGGACATTACACGTGCACTGCCAAGAACTTTGCTGGCACAGACCATCGCTCTGCAGAACTTGTAGTCAAGGGTACCCGTTTATTATTGTTCCCAGATACACCTGTGTTTTAAACCTGATGCGATGTAGTGCCCATTATGTTATGTGTAACCAACACATTGATGTTCAAGATATTGTCACTGCACAGTCCTGATAATGCATGCAGTTGTCTTATCCACAGAAGCAATTTTATTATATCCAAAAATGCATTAACCATAAAATACATCATATTACATACCATGTATGCCAAATAATTGTCAGCCCTCCACCTATCTTCAGGGGCATCTACTTATGAAATATTCAGATTTGAGCTGGCCGGGGTGTGATGCTTATCACTCATGTTTGTCTAGTGCCACGGTCAAGAATATGTACGGTTGCACCTTCACCTTTCATCTGTGCCTGTGTGATGTGTACAGGGGTAATTTTACCCTTACCTATACCTTTGAGTTACACGTTGTTACGTATTTTGTTTAGTTCTATATGCATTTAGATATTTCATAAATTCTTTTGAAGAATTAAGGCTTCTGAAACAAGTTGTATGGATTAGTAGGTCTGATTGTTATTAGTTCTGATCAACATGTATCAAAAAATCTTACTGGCAGTGGCAATTAACTAGTTTTAAGATGAAGGTCTGTATTAGTATTCATCATTTGTCAAGTCATGTGTAAGTATTATGGACTGAAGGTCTAAACATGGTGGTCAGTGCATATTATGTAGTTTGTTGTACTGGTGGAGAACGTATTTCTTATTTTGTACTGAGAGTACAACACTAGCTATTGCTTCCAATTTAAAAAGTAAGGAATCATTAAATCCAAGCCCATATTATTCTGCCATCTTCGTTGTACACCCTTTTGTGCATATTCATCAGCACTCATGTAGGAGGTCCGGTGTTCAAATCTCATCCTTTGTTTTGTGGTGTTTCTCAATTTAAGTGTGCTACCAACAGTTCAACATTTCTTTCATTTTCTTGCAATTCCATTCTTCATTAGCCAGTCAAATAATGTTAAATAAAGCAGGAAACAAAACATGTTCCATTTCTTTTAATATCATCATCTCATCTAACCAGTGTTCTTTTGAGTGGACATTTTCCTTTGCGTTTTCTCAACATCTTTACTGTGGGTGTTGTCACCATCAAGCTTAGTACTTCATGCCGTACAGAAATTGCCAGGTGCTGGGATTTTTCTTGAGAATGGAATTTATCTTATCAAGAGATTTGCTTCTTTACCCAAAATATAAATCATAAAATGTTAAAAAAGAAATATTTTGTATCGTGCCATCTGTTAACTCACACTCACCTACAATACACATAACAGAAAGTCAGTCTGTAAGTTTTGACTAGGTTGGAACATAGCAGGCCTGCCTGTCTGTGCTATTTTATCAGGTCAGTCAGTTCCCTGGAATGGAAGGGGGTTACAGCCTTACACTACCTTGCTTCCTTTAAACTGTGTACGTAAAATGTGTGCCTTGTTGATTACTTTATTCTGAGTCTATGATCAGGTATCCTTATTGCTTGGATTTCTCCTCATATATCTGAGTTATACCGTGGACTAGTTCTAATGTAGGTAAAACATACGAGGCTTATGAATTCTGGGAAGTGAATTTCAGAATCGATTGGACTCAGGAAATTTGGAGAAAAGTTCATTTGAGAGAAAATGTTGTAATGCATGATTTAATATTTCCCATTGTCCTGTTGCTCATGTTTGGGTTCTTTTGATCTAGTGCAGCATCTTGTTTTACAAGCTCTTATCTGTGGTGGGTTCAGTTATTGGTTTTGGTAATGTCATGCATTCCATTTCTGGTGATTCCTCATATCAGCCATTTACATTTGGGGATGTATTCACTGGTTTGGGTGACTTTGTAGTGGTCAGCTGTGGTGTGGTGAAAGGGATTCTGTACTCGAGAGCGTATGAATGTTTACAAATGGTGACTTGAGGATTCTGGAGCTTTTATCACGCATCCATTTGAGAGGCATAGCATGCTTTCAGCGAACAGTGTTGGAAAAATACCGCATTGCCGGTATCCTAGATGGAATGGAAACTGAATGGCACATTTCAGAGTGAATGGTATTACCCTAAGCAGTTAAATTTTTTTACTTTGTTTAGTTTTTCTGTTTTATTGGGTGGAGAGTGTGCCTGTCCTCATAGACTTTTATTTGTATGGGCCCATACCTCCCAAAATGATGCCTTTCACATTTGGTGATAACCAATTTTGTGCGGTCAGTCAGCAACCCTTGAGTGTGCAGTATCAGGTGGTTACTTGCCACTTAACACTGTCTGGATCTTATGTTTATTGACATTTGTTTGACTACCCTTTGTCTCCACATGGAAATTTAAATTGCCATAATTGGCCATTTTGTTAGTGTTCCTACTATTGAGTCTGCAGAAGGATGTCATGCTGGCAGTTACACACATTGCACTTACGACTCTGTTGGTTTAGCAAGTGATACAGTACAGCAGATTGTCAGTGGTTTATGCCGCTTGGGTGTGATGAAATTGTTTCATTCTCAATTTCCTGTGGTACACATTTTATTTCAGGCATTACATTTCCTAATTCCTGCCATGTTCTCGCCATCCTAGCTAATGATTCTTCTGTGTGATAATCTTGTATGCTACTGCGAGTTTTCACGTGGACACCCGTCTTGCCACAAAGTAGATGACAAAATTCCCCAAAATGAAGATACTAGGAACCGAAAATGACTGGAGAAATGAGTTTGGGGAACTGAACAAAATTCAGCAACTTTTTGCCAGTTATGTATGTAAGCTTTATGTTGAATTCATAGGATTTTATCACTGCAAATGTGTGATGATCAGATCATCTTTCCAAACATTTCTCTGGCGTGATAATCACATAGCAAGTACCTTGCAAGTATCAGAACTGCAGGTAGTGCAGTGTATTGCCATTAGTATGGAGACATTTTGCATTTCTAATCATATAATGTTCTTGTTTTAGTTTTTATGGAGTTTGTGTTATAATTCTATTGAAGGAAATTTACTTCTTCAGCAGAATGATACAGAGTGTTAGTTATACAGACTTCACATGATGTGTATTTAAGTTCAGCAATTTAATTTTTTAAAATCACCCAATTCCCATTCAGTGGGTACTGATGCTGTGCTGAGTGAAGCTGACCACCATCTTCAGTTAATGCCGAGGTTAGGAATGGATGAAGCTATACTTCCATCCCCCTGTATGCTTTCATGGTGTGCATAGGGACACCTTTACCTTTACCATCAACACTTTACACAATGCTGCATTTGTATGACTTTCGACACCATGTGTCGTCATTGCCTTTTTGTACATTCTTCATTGAAGTAGATAATAAAGAAGCCATTAGTGGTGACACATAATGTCATTGTTTATGCTATTGTAAAATGCAATGGTGTTGATAGAGTTGATGGTGTTTTGAAATTTTGTTGTTGATATGAGACATAATACAAATGTAGAACCAACTTCAGTAAAGTTAGATAAGTATGATACATTTTTTTAGCTGAATACAAAATATCAGTACTCGGTCTGTTGTAAAATATACATATTTATATTGCAAAGGGTTCGTCGCCCTGTGTGACTTGAGGTTCTCACCGTAGTGACTGAAGATTACTTCCTCGTGAGATGTGTTACTGTGTAGTCAGATGCTAAGATCAGGTTACCTAGAAGTCATGGTACCTGTGTACTGGATTACACAACATTACATCCTAGAAGTCAGTTGATTCTGATGATGTGTGTGTGTAATAATTTACAAAAATCGTGAAGTATGAAAGGAATACAACAAGAGCCTTTTATCATGATATGACTCCTCAGTATGTGGAACTGTTAGAGGCAGATGGATATTCCCCCCCCCCCCCCTTCCTGTTTGTAAATGATTTAGTTGTTTTGGTTGTGTAATTTGGATTAAGTGCTTTTGAAAGTTTCAGTCTTGTGCCAGTGTGAGGCACGGTAAGTTGTGAGGAATATGTGTTTGCAATGCAGCACCTGCTCATCATCGTGACCACACTGTTGTACTGATATTGTTTCTGGTTATTCTTTTCCAGTGTGTATACATATTTTTCTGTCTTCAGGTGTAGTTGACACAGTTTAGAATGATCATTTCACTTCCACAGCATTAAAGTATGCTTGTGTAGTAACATAGTGCCAAAGTAACCTATCACTTCCACAATGTAATTTTAAAAACTGGATTTCCTGTTTGGTATCTTTTGAGATGAAAGCTTGCCTCACCGTTTGCTTCCTATCACATGATTCAGTAAATTCGCCACTTTCAGTGAGGCCTGTCATCATACCATTTTCTTTTGGTGACATTCCATCCAACCCTGGTGATGTGGTGCAGCTGAACTGTTTTGTAACAAAGGGTGACTCTCCACTGGATATTGAATGGCAATTCCAAGGCATTCATCTGGACACACCCAGTAGTTTGCCCAGTGGTGCAGTGGCCACAAGGCTAGGAGATAGGGCAAGTGTACTGATGGTGAACCCAGTCTTGCCAACTCATCAAGGACATTACAAATGCATTGCGAAGAACCCTGCTGGCGCTGCCTTCCACTCAGCTGTACTAGTTGTCAATGGCATGAGTTGTTCCTACATTGGTCCAGTAAATATTGTGCATCCACTGAATGTTGTCATGTGTAATAGTTGCTTTATTTAGTTAGTCCTTCCACACAGCTACCATACATATGTATAGCTGCCTCCAGATGTACATAAAATACTCTTGAAACGATCCATGATCACACTAAATAGTTTGTCTTTTCATGAGCAACATATAAAATTGTGATTCTGGCTGGATGCATTACATTGCTTATGACTGTAGCGCTTTTATTATGTGGGATTCATTTTTCATTCTGAAATTGTGACTACAATTATATGAAGTCTGGTATTCCTCTGTTTTGTAGCGTATTGCATAACACGTGTGTTCAGCTTTGTGGTGTGCACATTTTGCCATCTGCTTATGCCTGTATCCTTTACTCTCTGCAGTTTTACTCTCTTTCCACAAAAATTTAATTTAGTGACTAGAAGAAATTATGTGCTGTTTCAGTTTTGCCCAGGATTGTCCCTTTCCACTTTGATGTCCCAATCTTTGCTGGCCAAGCGACGCAGGTAACCTGCCAGGTATCAGAGGGTGATCCCCCTCTCGATATTACGTGGAGCTTTCAAGGCACAGAGCTCTCCTCCCAGATGGGCATATCAACTGCTAAATTTGGTCGGAAAACCAGTGTATTAGTAATAGATCCTGCAAGTTCTGGCCATCGCGGGAATTACACCTGTACGGTTAGGAATCCAGCTGGTTATGTGAACTACACGACGAGTCTTGATGTTCATGGTACAGTGATAATGTTCAGTAATGATGTGATACATTGAGGGTTCTGATCCAATTACCTCTCCCCCACTTCTTTTAGTCTGTGACTGTGTTTCTGAATGGAGGCATACGAGCAGTGGTGTAGTCTGTGTTTGTGTGACAACACTTTACAAGCAGTAAAGTTATATAGTTTGAAGCAAGGGGAATTTATGCTCATTTTTATGAATGTGACCCTTGTGATTCTGACATTTCTTATGAATAAAGTGTGGAGTGGTCACATTTTATATTCACCTGTTGGTGCAGTCTAAAAATGAGATTGCTGACTGGCTCATTATAAGCACTGTTCTTCTAATGTACGCCAACTGTGATCATGTTATGTAGAACATATAGATAAAACATTATTATTTATTTGATAATTGCTCACCAATTTACATTTCGTGTCATTTGTAGGTTACTGTTCTGTTCTCTTCAGTGAGTTTGATGTGTGGTAACAGCAAACATCATTGTCCTCAAGCAGGTCCACACATTTTATCTGTCTCTTGGCATACCTTGGTTCATTATTCTGCTTTCCATTGGTCATTGCTATACTGAGCATGTTTTCTCATAACTAACTGATTGTGTGTACATAATTTTGACACAGGTTCTGTCCACCTCCTATCCTCACAAGGTCTCCATAACGTCTCTCTTATGTCTGTAGTGTATATCTCATATAAGCTTCTAACACTGTGAGCACAGATAATTCCAAACATTTGTCCATAATGAGATTTTTGTCAAAGTTCTATTAACATAGACAATTGTTCGGTCAAGGGTCATTAACTTTACACATAACTCTCAAGTTGGAGGAACATGCCTTTTCGGCTGTTCTGAGGCATATTCAGTATATTTGCAGCTCCCTTTTTTGTTTTGCTCAGCAATCTTGGCAGTTGATGCAACACCATTGGTATATGGACAAATTTGATTTGTCACTAACAAGCTGAATGCAGTATCTGTTCATAGTTTCCTTCTTCATTTCCATATATTATGAATTTCCAAACAAACTCAGTTTTGCTCTTGTTTCCTGAAATGTGGACACAGAGTGAGCGTGTCTGATGTCAGTCAAACTTGTGAATCCAGATTTGTTTATGTCTCTGCTATATTGTCACATTCTTGTGGCCTTGTATAAAATGCGGTGCAGACTAAGAAAGCTACAGATCTGTTACTGCAGATGAGGGGACTGTGGAGGTTTAAGGATTGATTCTTCAGTTCGATTTGAGCTGTTAATTTTCATTAATTCCATACACATAGCCTCCTGCTTTGTGTACCAGGAATTCATTTCTACAAAAATATGGGATGTTAAGTAAGGAGTAGTCTCAATAAGACATTCTGTAACCTTTTCTGTACTGAGTTTTTTAAACATAATTTGGTATAAAGGTGTACCAAAGGACGTGTATGTATATCTAAAATAACCTAACTTAACCCAACCTAACGTAACATGCTGTAGGCTATGAATATGTATGCCTGTACCATGGAAAGGGTTGAGAAGCTCGGTATGAAGGTCATGCTACTGAAGGCACCACTAACTTTTAATTTTTGGTCATTATCTGCATATATTTGTAAGAACCAATGCCATGGGTGCAGAGTTCTTGAGTCTTATGGAGTGTTAGTTTTCTCAGACAACCACATAGACCACAGTACTGCTTTTCAGCTTACTTGCCTGTACCATTTATACGTGCATATTCTTCTGCAGTATCCTGATAATGATTTCTCTGCATCACCATCATGTCAACCATAATGAAATTTGGCGCTGTGGGAAGTTGTAATAATGAATCTTTGTATGATGTGAAATACTAAGATTGGAGTTTCACATGGGCACTAGCTGTTTAGCGTTTGAAGGTGAATCGATATGGAATCTGTTAGTCAACACCTGTAGTCCTGACTGTGTAAATTTTAGTGATAGTTTGGTGGAAGTAATTAGGCTGCTTTTGATAAGTACATGCTCTTTCTCTTGATTGTAAAGCACGTGTGTGTTTGGTGGTAACGAGACATATACTGTAGGTAACTGCAGTTTATTCGATGGAATGTTGTTAGTGTGTGTGTGGAAGGTTCCCTGCTGTCTTCAGAACATTTCTGGCCTTTGATGCTGGGTCCTTCTCAGCCATATATTTGGTCAGTGAGAAGGTAGTTGTTGAAGGCGGTTCAGTAGGAAAGTTGTGTGTGCAGTGCTGCAGGTACTGTGAGGCTGGACAACAGTAATTATCTACAAAGTGGATGTGTTTACCAGCTGGATGGCTTTTCCACAGTCTTGACTCCATTGTATTGCATCTAAATCAGCTGGAGCCAATCATTCTTTTCTTCCATTCTTAAGCTTAATATTAGAAATTACTTTTGTGGGTTGTTTATTCTGTTTCTAGTTTTACCCCGGATCGTCCCATTCCATTTTGATGTCCCAATATTTGCTGGACAGACAACACAAGTTACCTGTCTTGTGTCTGAGGGAGACTCCCCTTTAGATATTGCATGGAGTTTCCAGGGCACTGAACTTTCGTCACAGATGGGGATATCCACGGTGAGGTATGGTCAGAAAGCCAGTGCACTTCTTATAGACCCTGCAAGTTCAGGCCACCGAGGGAACTACACTTGCACTGTCAGAAACCGAGCAGGCTCTGTTAACTACACAGCAAGCCTTGATGTCCACGGTATGCTGAATGTGGTGGTCAAAGCATGTTTCTCATAGCAGTATTTCGGAGAGACCTCTGTTCCTGTCATCTCCATACTGATGTTGCAATATCCTTTCATTCCATTAGTTGTGCCGGAGATAGAGCCGTTCAGTTTTAAAGAGAATGGTATCAGTGGAGGTGGTTCAGCAAGAGTGATGTGCACAGTAGTGTCTGGCGATACACCGCTCAACATAACATGGCTTAAAGATGATCAGCCTGTCCAGAAGGGAGTGCAGCAGCTTGATGACTTCACTGTGATCCTGTCACTGTCTCATCTCTCTCTGTTTGACTCTGGGAACTACACATGTAGGGCATCAAATTCTGCAGGCACAGCCGTTCATTCTTCTGTGCTGAAAGTGAAGGGTACGTGATAAGACGTTCGTTTTGTGTTGGTTCTAGTTTTACCCCGGATCATCCCTTTCCATTTTGATGTCCCAATCTTTGCTGGGCAGGCAACACAGGTGACCTGCCTCGTTGCAGAGGGTGATGCTCCTCTTGATATTATGTGGAGTTTCCAAGGTACAGAGCTGTCCTCCCAGATGGGAATTTCCACCACCAAAGTGGGTCGCAAGGCCAGCCTCCTGCTAATAGATCCTGCAACTTCTGGTCATCGTGGAAACTACACCTGTACAGTTAGGAACCCAGCAGGCTCTGTCAACTTCACAGCAAGTCTCGATATCCACGGTACGCAGCTTCCTTTTATGTAAGTGCATGAGTATCATCTCTTGCAGGAACTCACTGTGTCTTCTGTCCTTCAGTTCTGTCGGCATTAAGGCATGTATATGCAGCCCACTTTGAAGGTTGTTTAAAAGAGAAAGTCTTCTTGCTCGTTGCTGAGCTTTTTGAGCCTTGGCCCGTCTATTATTTTATAAACTTGGAGGTTTTATATTGGCTTGGCTCTCCATTTTTCACAACTCTTGTAATCAAGAAATGGAACAGCTTCTCTTCCTCCTTCATATGGGGCTTGTCGCATAGCATGTATGTGAGGTATAACTTAGTTGGATGAATGTTATGTCTGATCTGTTGTCTAGTTCGTTCCAGATCAGTGCAATGTCCTTGTCCATTCCATGTTGTATTCAGCTTGATTGCAGTGTCTTGTGTCTGATGAAAATTCTAAACTTCTTCCTGTAAACTAACCACCACATCCTCTTATTATGATATAACTGGTTCAGTACCTAATGGCAGGTTTTGATTTTTCTTACTGTTTCTCATGCATGAGAAATATTTGCGAAGTTGCTTTCTTAGTACTTGTCTAATTGAACCAATCTGATATGTTGTCCTGGTCACTAATTGGATGAACTGACATCTTGGTTTCAATTGTGTACTGTTAAGTTGAATCATGGGCATAATTGAAAACAGATAATGGTATTCAAATCTGTACCCCCTCCCAGATATTGATAAAAGTGTATCCATCAGATGGGAATAACGGTTCTACTGTACTTACAGCTTAGGGGTTTTATGCATACAAGAATTTCCAGGCCATTACTAAGAAATTGAGGACACAGGAGACCTCTGTGCCCAAAATAAGAAGTGCCAAAAACAAGATATTTTGCTGTTGTCAGATATTTGAATTATTTGCAATATAAAACCATCTATGACCATGCCATTGCTCAGATAGCTGGTCACAGCTTCTACATGGGGGCCTAGGTTCGATCCCAGACCGGTCTGTGTGGGGGTATGTGGTGGATAGGGTGGCACTGGGACAGGTTTTTTTTTTTCATATATGCCAGTTTTCTATGTCAGTATTATTGTAGCAATGCTTCATATTCACATTCACTCATCTGCCATCTATGCTATGAAATCTTGGATATATGACAGGATTGCAAAATAAAACATTAAGAAAGGAAAGAAATGTGAACATTCATGAGACCAGATCATGGCAGGCCTGCCTCACTGGCACTGTCATTGTGGCGGTGTGGTAGGGGTTAAACAAGAAGCGTCAAGACACATATGTCGGTACCTTACGGTAGGCATAATAGAAGTATTGTTGACTTTATTTTGAAATTTTGGACTTAAGCTAATTCACATGTTGACACAAATTGCTTTGTTTTTGTTGCAAACTTGAGTATTGTGTAGTACTTTATATACTGTGGCTGACACTTCTGTTGTGTGCTAAATAATATACTTATAATCATTTAATAAATATTTTATTCTAATATTATCATTAGAACCTGGTTCTAATGTCATAATATAATATAAAATTTTGGGTGATCCCTGTCACAAGTTGAAGATTTTTTTTGTATTTTATGTGTGATGTGTTTTTGTGTCACACGCAACATCATTTCATTGCCAGGCAAGGATAGTTAGTTAGTAAGTAAGTTGGTTGGTTGGTTGGTTGGTTAGTTATTTAGTCTTTGGAAAAAATTCTAAGGATTGGACATTTTGCCAGTATTTTTGATTCTGTAATCAGTTTGTCCTTATGAATTAGACTGTTTCTTTGACCACTGTGTTTTGGGTTCACATCCCAGAAGGAGCATGGATATATGTGTGCATTTATTTCTGTGTTGTTGTGGCCTAGTTGATGACAGGGAGCATGTTTACATTTGTGAAGAACACTGGAGTCTGGCACCTGGCTCTTTACTATTGTTGGTTATAGTGGACTGACAGCAGTCATTATTGCTTTATTGTTGCTAAAATTCCCATGGGTTGGCATGGGAATTATAGGATAGATTTGTGTGATTAGCGGTGAGTGTGGATTCATTATTTGCTGGGAAAATTCTGGTTGATATAATGTTATTTGTGAGATAGCAGTGAGTGCTGTGCATTACCCTGGTGGGGTTTTGTTTGGTAGCGTAATTCAGTTGGCTGTTGTGGTTAGATCTGGTGCTGCAGAAACTGCCTCTCCAACTTGAATATTCTAGCGCACTGTGCCAATCTTCCTCAGCTCAACATCGTCTGTTGTGTGTCAGCCATATGTTTCTGTCACTTGGCGGTAATCATCATCCTTATCATCATCAGTAGGTTGCAATCCAGAGCACACTCCTGCCTGATCCTTTGCCCAACCTATGGAAATGTGCTTGGATATAGGTTTGGTTAGGCTTTCCTCTCCTCCCCAACTACTGCCCTTCTGAGTTGAGTTTGTTAATTTAGATTTTATTTATTTATTTCCTGTCGAAACAAGCCACTGGTTCTCTCATGTTGAGACTTGTGGCTTGGCACTCTGCATGCTTTTCTCTTAATTTTGGCTTGGTTCTTAATTTCTGTTATTTTTCCCTTTGTTAGCACCAATAGTTCTGTGATTGTATATGCATGTCTATACACTATGTGCTGTATGCACTATAAGATTAAGGAGTGTGAACCTGATGGTGATGTAGCTACAGATTGTAATGTATTTATGCAGCAATGGTGTATTGGATGTACCTCATGATGCTACAGTTCTTTGCATACCCTTGTCTTATGGAAGTAAAACCTCAGAAGCTTTGTATGAACTAGCTCTTCCCCAAACACAGCTGTATTTAATATAAATATAAAATACGAATTAAATTTAAATTTGTATTAAATCTGCTAAAATATTATGACTGTTAGTATCCATTACACAAATATTTTTCAGTCTGCAATGTGCTGTATGTGTTTGTTCCAGTAACCTTGAACATACTCTGTTGCACTGCTTGTAGGCCAGTTTGTTTAAATACTCTTACTAGTTTATGCTTATGACATACAAGAAGGTGGGTTTGAACCTCTGTGTCGTACAAGCTAAGCCAGTAAACGTGAATTGTTTGTGAGCGGAGTATGTGTCATCTGTTGTGGTTTTTGAGCTCAACTTTTTGTTGAAATGCAAGTGTTTCAGGTGACTGTTGTGTCTAAATTACTTTTTTGCGTACCTTTTAACTATGGACATTTAGGGACTTAATGTCAGTTCATGGACTTATTCTGAGACTTATTGCTTAGGCTGTTGTAAATATTTCATATGACAGGAAGACCACAGTAGCTTGTAACTGGAGTTGCTAAGTTGCACTGATGAGGCACGTCATATTTGCCCATAATATAATGAATTTTTAGCAAAGGATAAATGGAATAAATTCAAAGTTATATCACAAAAAAATTACATTTCTGTTTTTATTAATAAAATTATTTATTGCATCATGTTATTAATATTTACAGTGCATAGTTATGCAGTTATGTCTGGTCCCCCTATGAGACATATTACGATGCTTTGGTGTCTGCAGGTATCTGAATTTACATCATTCTTCTGTGTTTATCACAGCAAGGATCACCACTCGTATTTAGAGTGATGGCTATTCAGAATTAAACCGAAGCTGTCTGTTCTTGCATTGAAGCTGCATGTTCATATTTTTAGATTTTAAAAATTCCTCTACTAAACACTGTTAATTTCATGTTACAATTAAAGATGTGCAATTTAAAACATGTTTTAACACTACATTGTCTGTTATACTGACATTGCTGTAAAATAAACCACAAAAACAAAGACGTTTTGCCAAAGTTGTACATGTATTAAGTATTGTACTGCCAAGCTTGCTGTTGTACGTTTTGTGGATATATCAGCTGTTTGATGCTGTCTTTATTTTGTACCATCGAGGGATGCCTGTTGTGTCAGACTTGTGCAAAGCTAGACTGCTGTGTCTAGATGCATTAGGAAAGGATTTCTGTTTTGTAGTGTACATTATAAAAAGCTGGTTCTTGTCACTGGGCATTTGAATATACCTGAGGAACAAAGCAGGTTTGGGTACTGTTGGCACTTTGAAGGAGTCTGCTTTGATTCCTAGGCAGGCTTCTAGCTGTCTTGAGAGGAACGGCTGTTTCCCTTAGTATGTATCTGTCAGTGACTGCTGTTGTTACCCTGGAGTTGTACAGCTGTTAAAGAATGATGCTTTAGTCTTAACTTTGTAGTTTGTGGGTTCCAGTCCTGTCAAGAGCAAGGATGTGTCACCACCATAATCGTACTTGTCAGTTTCCCCATACAGGTGAGAATGGCATGACTGTTGCAACACTGGGAAGTTATTCCACAAGGCTGGGAGCAGAAAACGTGATGAGAATCAGTGAGCTCCTGTTTCACATACGGAGGTTCACAATTTACAGTCTGGAACTGGGGACAGACAAGGATAACTGGTCATTGAATTGTCTTCAGTGCCTTATAATTACAGTCCATGTGTCTTTCATCTTGCTTTTCAATTTGTCATTCTTAATTCTCCTGCAGTGAACATTATTACTTCTGCAGTTGGCAAGGCATCATGAAATAAAAAAAAAACTTTAAAAAATTTTTTATAGTGCTTTCAGTACATACCTATGAGACACCTATATTTCTGTACTGTGCATCTGTCTCTTTCTGTTGTTGAATTTACAGCTTTGTGATATATACTTTCTGGTTTCTGAGCTCTGTGCTGTTTTGGGGTTTCATGCAGTGTGGAATGGTAGTTTCTTACTGACGTTATGGGACAAACCATCAGTCCCATCTTCAAGGGTCAATCGGTCAGGCTGTTCTGAAACGTCAGTAAGAAGCTACCATTCCACGATACATAAAATTCCAACAGGGTGCGCATGTCATATATACTGCAGCAGAAGCCTGAGATCACATGTTTCTATTCTCTGTTTCTAGGTTCCTCCATCTTTAATGGTAGCAACATAAAGTAAATAGTTTCCTGACTCATCTGTGAATTTGTTGCATTATCCATAAGCTAAATATAATAATTGAGAAGCTTCACAGATGAACAGCTTTTTAATTCCTCTGATGGTTAAAATACTGTGTAGCTGAAGCAAGTTAGATGCTAATGACAAGGAATTTTATTGGAAGTTGTGTAGATCTGTCACATGTGTGAATTTGGTCAGGTATGGCAGAAGCTTGGCAGTTCATTTGGTTCTGATTGTCTATGAGCGTCACCTGGAATACGTACTGCAATGTAGCTGGTAGAAATCAGTTGCAAACTGAGATAAATTTTTCTAACACACAGTATGAGTTGGAGCTGTACCATATTTATTTACATAAACAGTGAAAGCAGGAATTTGCAGACATTTATGATGTCATCAAATTTTAATTTCATAAAGTAGTTGACTGTTACATGTGATGTGGGAGAAATTTTAGCCTCTTGTGGTTGAAATGTCGCTGTTAAACGTTCTGGTATAAAGTGGCCGTTGTAACATTTCGAGGATCTGCGCAAATCTTGCTCTGGCATTTGTTCTGAAATAAGTCTAACAATTCAAATTTCGAAAATAATGTGAATTACAGTTGGTGTTTGGCTCCCCCACCAAATATATTCCAGAAGCAGGCTGTCAGACCCATTTTACAATCAAAAAATCATGTTCCACGTCACTGTTCAGAATGTGACAATCTTAGGTTGCAGTAATATCATTTGACCTAATGGAAGGTCAAATGTGTTATGCAAGTGGATGTCAGGTGGTTATATTTCAAGGTGTCAAAAAAATCAGCATGTTTAGATAACTATCTAGACAAGAACTGTTTTGGAGCTTGTATTTGTAAATTGCCTTGGGGGCTGCTTGAGAAAATACACACCATTGCTGCAGCTGAGTCAATGGGGACATCTGTAGGTACACCATTATCAGTTTCATGGTTTGTGCAAGAAGGGAGTAGCTCCAAGAGCAAATCTGATAATGGTTTCTTGCCATTTGTTAAATTAGGAAGTCATACCAAATATTTTGGCAAAAAGAATTATTGAACCCATCATTTATAGCATTTTTGAACTAATTTTGCTTCACAGAGTCCTTGATAAACCAAGAGTTACACAGCTGATGGGAAAACATTTAAATACACATGAGCATAAACTTGTTACCAGCAAGTGGAGCTACACCTTTCTGTACAAAATTGTTCACTTGTTGATTTATGTTGCTGTGTTTCTGTGTTTATAGCAAAATCTCTTGTGCTTAGAAACATAGCTTTTCTTATGTATTTTGGTGAGGTAGATGACAGCATCAGGACCAAATTAATATTTGCTGGAAAAAAAAAATACAAGGAAAACCTCACTGCAGAGAATCTGGTAGATGCAAAGAAACCTGTATTGTTAAAAATCGCCGTTTCTTTTTCACGCATTGAATAATTTTTTGTTGTGATGGCATAATGCCAAATGGATGTTCTTGTACTCTGCATTGAGACTTCTCCAAAATACCGTTATTGATGACATGACAATAGGTTGCATTGCCAACAGACATTCACTGGGACAGCTTTCAGTCCTGTATTAGACCCAGGCAAATCATGTATGCAAGTGCATTATTATATAAATTTAATAATGTTGTGTGCAAGTGTTGCCTCTTTAGATTAACCTCTGGTTATCAGAAAACACTGTCAAAGTATGTAATCTAATTTTCGAAACTACTTCCATCTTGCTGTGGGTATTTTTGCTCCTGTACAGAGCTTATATTTTTGCACCTAGTAGCTTTCATTACAGGTTTTATATTGTCAGCTTCTTTTTAAAAACATACAAGAGATTTTGCTATGGAGATGTGTATATTGTTGTCTCCTTATTCCAGGAAGTAGTTAATTCAAGTACTCAAATTATTTTTTAATGAGGTATTTGTATGTGTATATTGCCATACAGCTGTTTTTCTTATTTGATGTCAGCAGCTCTGAATTTATAATGTGAAGTTCTTTGTCACTTTCTCAAGCTGGTGCCAGTCACCTTGTGAGCCAAGTAGTTCAGTTGATGAGAAAAGGCATTTTATCATAACAAACTAGGATATTTTTTTACTGGATTGACTCTTTTTTGAAAGAACCAACTCTGGGTTGGGATATTGTGGTACACTACTGAGTAAGATACACTTACATTTCACCATTTTTTAGGCCCACAGAAGGTGATAGTTATGTCTAAAACAGTGCCCCTGGTGGCTGAAGTATGAAACCATTACCCTGCCCTTTGTCATGAAGTTCCATTACACTTTCCTGTAAGGAATGAAGGTCTAAAATTTTTTAACTAGCAGTCAAAGAAGAAGCATGACGTGTCCATTTTTTGTGTGAAGTAGCCTATTACCATGAGCATGAATGTGGTAGAGTTTTAGTTTGATACCATGAATAGAGCAACATTTGCATAAGAAATAATTTCAGTGATGTGTGTTATTAAATTGTATAATTTTGTTTTTAATGCAACTGCAGGAATAGAATGGAAAATAGTAAAGGTATAGAAGTAAAGGAATATTAAAGTAAGTTCAGTTATATAGCTTCATTAATTTTTTAATGTATGTGAGATTACAAGTCAGGAAATGGATAATTAAACATTGCCAAGTCAAGGTTAAATCCTTATCTGCTGTCTTGACAGAAGAATCTTCCTGATTGCCTCTACTTTTCAACACAAATGCCAGGATTATACCTTCAGATAGGTTATGATGTCTTCTTCCCAAGTAGCCCTATTTAAGTCATCTGCTGCTGTCATTCATTAACTTCTCTGTAGTTGGTACAACATTCTTGTATAACCTTACAAACTGGCCACTTTTTTCCAATCCAGGTTGTCATGTATAGTAGTAATGGTACCATGTCATTGTGACTGGAGTGAATTCAGAGCTGTTACTGACATCTACTACACAAGGTTATTTATAGTAAGAGTCTGTAAGTTTGAAAAAAGAGTTGTTTGACTGTACAAGTTGGCAAATGTCTTGATTATTTCCTGCAATAAGGAGATAAAATGGAATTAGTTTTAAGCAGCTTTTTTTCCAAATTTAGTAGTAAAATTGCAGAACAATTTGCATTTTCAAATGAAGTAAAACTTAAATTCTCAGTCTGTCAGAAGTTCTGATACAGCAGTTCTCAAGTATATAACCACCAGATATTTTCATAAATTCTGAAAAGATGTCAGAAGTAATCAGTTTAAGTTGTTATAAAATTTTGTACCTGTTGTGTGATTATTTTGCTCTTGAATATCTTAAATAAAATCTGAAACTTTTTAATATATTTTTAAATATTCCCTTCATGAGATTATTCTAAACTGAAATGCTCTGCACACACAAAAAAGGCCATAACAAATTTTGTCCATCATTGCAGCCAGTCAGTCTTCTATTCACCAATGTGCCAGTTGTATTTATTTTTTCCTATGTACATGGCCAAACAGGTATTTACTTGAGGTCTGCTGTGTTGTGACAGTGCATGTCACAAATTTTTGTTTTAATACAGTAATTATTTCAAGTTTTTTATTTGCAAAGAATTCGTTTTCATTAAATTGATTAGCATTCTCAACAAGCAATTAAAGTGAGAGTCGCCGTCTGTAACTGATTGGAGATGTATTTTGCCTGCAGTGCCACCGCGGTGGATCCTGGAACCAACTGACAAAGCATTTGCTCAAGGCAGTGATGCCAAAGTTGAGTGCAAAGCTGATGGTTTCCCAAGGCCCCAGGTCACATGGAAGAGGGCTGCTGGTAAGAAACTTACTGTTGTTGGTATTTTTAAATAACTATAAAAAACTGTGGGACTACAAGATGGAGCCGCAGTTTTCAGATTGTTTGTGGCTTCCCATAATCCTGTTTATGTCCTTATTTGTGTGCATGCATGAATGTGATTGAGTGTGTTTGTGTGTGTGTGTGTGTGTATATGTATATATATATATATATATACACATGTGCATGCATGTTCTAAAGAGAGAGGAAGTAGCTTTGGAAGGTGGCTAATTGTTCCTATGTAAACATTTTGTGTTTAAGTGTAGCTTGTGTAGAGAAACTGACTTTTCAAAATCACTGCAGTAGTAGCATAGTTTGTTTATAACATCATGAAATTTGAACTAGTTATGCTACTGTAAAATGTTGCAGGGGACACACCAGGTGACTACAAAGATCTGAAGCCCAACAACCCTAACATCAAGGTGGAAGATGGAACTCTAACTATTAACAATATTCAGAAAACAAATGAAGGTTATTATTTGTGTGAGGCTGTCAATGGCATTGGTTCTGGACTGTCTGCTGTCATTCTAATCAGCGTGCAAGGTATGTCATTCAGAATGAATGTTGTAGGTGTACGTTTGCGCCGTGACTGGTGAGAATGCGTACGTCCTGGTAAACATTACTTCTAAAACCTTACAGCCTGACACACAACACTTGATGCTTCTTGTGTCATATTCAGTTGTGTAGATTAGAAACTTAAAACATTTTTCTATGTCCAGGCTTCCAGTATCTTATATGTAGTGGTAATCAGTATTGTTCCACTGTGCCAAAATTGTATTTATGCCACACACACATGATGAAAAACTTTCATTACAAAACTAATTTACACAGAGTGAGCTGCCACTGAAGAGCATGGGTAAATAATTTGTTTGAGTGTGTCTGTAATTCACATTGCTGAAGATTATTGAAGAATTGGCTGAGAATATTTGCAAGTGAATAAGGCGGCAGTAACAGAGAAATGGTGTTACAGAAAGTTATATAATTGCAAAATTCATCATTGATATTCTTTGCCTTATATTACTAGGATGATCAAATAATAGCAGTTGAGACAGGAAGGGTCCAGCATGCCTACAGGGACAATAAATACCTACATTTTTAGTTGGAGTAGGTCAAGGGAAGAGACCATTTTGGAGATTTAGGCATTAATGGGAGGGAATGTTTGAAGGGAAGGACTGGGTAAGTCTGGCTCAGAATAGGTCCAATGTTGGGATTTTGTGAATGTTGTAATGAGCTTGTAGGCTGCATAAAAAACATAGAATTTCATGACCAGTTGACTTGTCATATGGGTAGTTATTCAGAAAATTATTTTGAAATGTTGTACAGTTTGGAATTTTTAGTTATGAGATAAATAAATTTAAATTGGTTATCATTATTGACCAGTGTAAGATTTTGGGTTTGTGCACTGGTAACTCTGAAGATTACTATCTTATTGGATGTGACATGCTGTAGTCTGACAGAAATTTACTGGTGTTTTGGAGGAACTTGCTGCCTATCTCTTTGTGGTTCCTCCCTGTAGATGGAGGCAGTAAGTTATGCCAAACCACCCCAAAAGATGTAGGCAGCAGATTCTTCTCAATCATAAGAGTATTTCTACTAAACTACATGATGTCTAATCCTAGAAGGTGGTAATATTCAGTGTTAGCCATTGGTGGTAGCCATGACAATGAACAAGAAATGTAAGTATTGTACTGTTCATAATAGGATTATTGAATTCTTACCAGTTTGGAACTATGTGATGAGGATGGTGCTTCTGATGAACAAGATCATTGTTTCTCAACATATGGGTTGTGACCAAAATTTTGATCGTTTGGCTATTCTGGGTGGGCCGCAAAACATTTTCGTGAATCTGTTTACTGTGATCTCATACTACTTTGATAAGTGTATTGAAATATGTACTTCTTTAAATGTAATTATTGGTATTGACACTGCAGCAATGTCACCTGAATCATCATGTTACAAAAAAATGACACAGTGGATTGCCAGCCTCTCAGTGAAAAATTATTGGATCAGCCAAACAAAATCATTTTCTTGCCGAAGGTGTCATACATAGTTAGCAAAATTTCCTCAGTTTGAGACAAGTTACGTTACTAAACTCGGCTCATGCAGCAGTATGTAAATGCTTATATATTTATCTTCATTTCATAAAATATTTAAAATTGCACATTTTTTATTCCAATTTATGTTTTTGTTAATTTCACACCTGTATAATTTTAGGCTTTTGCTGCAATGTAAGTGAGATCTGCATTGTTCTTGGATTTTATGCAGTGTAGAATGATGATTCCATACTGACTTTTTGGGACAACCTCTCAGTCCCATCTTCAAGGGTCCAGCAGTTCAAGAAGAAGATTGCATCAATAGGTTGTCCCAAAACAGCATTACAGAATTACCATTCTACGGTGTGTAAAATCCCAGAAGAGTGCAGATCTTAATTTTAAACCTGTCTTATTTCTGACTTAAGGGGCCACAAGACAAAGCTATTGGTGTAATCTAGGTTGCAGCTAAAGAAATGTTAGAAACACTGAAGGATTAATGGAGATTATCTTACAATAAATAGGTCACCTCTGATCACTGTGGCCTAAATTTGTAGAAGGGTACATGGTGTCACATCCCAGAAGACATTATTATTCTTTAGTCTAGACTTTAATATTTGTGTATGCTTTATTCTAGCACCACCACACTTTGAAATTAAACTTAGGAACCAGACCGCACGGCGTGGTGAGCCAACAGTTTTGCAGTGCGAGGCTCGCGGTGAGAAACCAATTGGAATTCGGTGGAACATGAACAACAAACGACTTGATCCCAAGACTGACACAAGGTAAATACTACCAGCATGACAGATTACTTTGGAACTGTGTAGCTGTGTAGGAGGAACATGTTGGCAGAAACTGCTGCCTCCATCTTCATTTTAGGATATGGACACAGCAATTTCTTCATAAACTTTGGCAACTGCCTGTGTGACTACACAATATTGTAATCTAGAAATTCATGTTTTAAATTTTCATGGTCGTGAAACCTAAAAATCCGAAGTGACAAATTGAATGTTTATGCACTCAATTCAAACTATACTATATAATATTAGTACCAGTATCTCATATCATCCGTGTCCTCAACAGTCATTGCAGCCTGTGTATTTCTGCAGAAATCATTGAATGAGTTTTGTATTTAAGGTTGTCACATCAGTGCTGCTAAAGATTCAAGTCTTTTTGGAATTTTATGCTATGTTGACTGGTATGTAGTTGCACGCATTTTGAAGGCACTGTGAGCCTTTGAAACATTAGTCATTGTATACCAGTTGACATGCCGGGGTATTCAAGGAGACTTGCATCTTCATCATTGAATCTGGTTTGAATTTTTGTGCTTTTTATATTTTCATATTGCCTCTTCGCCTCTCCAGTGTATCAATGTAAATACAGTTCAAAGAATCACATTTCATATTCATTGCCTTTCTCCAAAGGGAAACCGTTTACTGCAACTTGTTCTTGATTGTATTTCCCTGCAGGTATACAATGCGAGAAGAGATACTTCCAAATGGAGTTCTGTCTGACCTTAGTATCAAACAGACCGAGCGCACAGATTCAGCGCTCTTCACTTGCGAGGCAACGAATGCATTTGGAATTGACGACACTAGCATCAACTTGATCATTCAAGGTTCGTTAATATGCACAAACTAAAGTATTCCCATTTTATTACTGTGTTCCTGATAAATTCAGGAGGTATTATTCAAATTGACTTGTTTTTGAGGGAGAAATTACACAAATTTATTTGTCATATTTTGAACCTGATATAGCAAACATGGTTTTTCAGTTTTAATTGCTTATGGAAACAAATTACATATATTTTATGTTGCTGAATTTATAGGTATGTTCCTTTTCTGTCTTTCTGTAATTAACTTTTCGCACTCACTGCCTGAAAACAGAAATGATGGTGTGAGATGTCTTCCACTTCATTCTTGGTGTTTGGATTCTGATTTTATGAATTGCTTATGTTCTCAGAGGTGCCTGAAGTGCCTTATGGCTTGAAAGTGCTGGACAAATCTGGACGTTCTGTTCAGCTTTCATGGGCTGCCCCATACGATGGCAATTCTCCAATCAAGCGTTACCTCATTGAGTACAAGATTTCCAGAGGTGAGTTGTCATGTTAAACCTGGTAATGGTTAAAAATGAGTGTACCCAACTAGTGGTCTGTATTTCTTTGTTGACCCATGGCTTGATTTATGTAAGTTTACAAATTAGGTTGGTGTTCCTTTATACTTTGCCTTACCTGAAACAATTTCTGCCTTTAAAGTAGTGCCTTTCTTTGTTATTGCCTACATTTCTTGATTAAGTAGCTGAACAGTTCTATTTAGTTTGTTGCTGGGTCAGGGGAAGCATAACTCTGGACCACATTAGTCACTGTCAGTAACTTCTCTCCATTGTATGCCCACCTGACCAGGTAGAAGACAGTTGATGCTGACATCTCTCTGATTCTAATACCATATAAAGTTGTTGTTGCTTATGTTGCAATAGGAACTTAATTGTGAGTCATGTAAATACACCTAGCAGGCCTCAATTTAGACATGTTGAGTTATGATGTTATGTGTCTTTACAGGCACTTGGGAAGCAGATATTGACCGGGTCTTGGTACCTGGACAACAGACAGAGGCAGGCGTGTTCAACCTTAGACCTGCCACCACATATCATTTGCGCATCGTTGCTGAGAATGAAATTGGAATATCTGAACCCTCTGACACTGTTCCCATTATCACTGCCGAAGAAGGTAAACTCCATTGTGTTATAGAAATGCCTTCTGTATATCTTAAATATTTGTGGTGGAAAATTAATGTGACAAAATTCAGGGGACAGAAAACATTGATTTTGTTGTTGTTTTTCTCCATTTTCTTGGCACTAAATTTTCACGTACTGGTAGTCTTCTAGTTGTTTCTTGTTAGTAGACAATAATTGGGAAGGATGTGTGAGACAGAAAGTGTGAGGCACTACTTGCATTCACACCATAAAACTGAATAAAAGCATGTAGTACTTCAGTTACAGTATTTGGATTGTACACATGCTCGTCTGAATTTTGGATTTTGTCTTCTTCTTCTTCCAATTTAACAATGTTATAGTCAGTCTGAAGAACAAGTTTACAAAGAGACATTTTCCTACTATTGACCATGCACTCTTTATAGAGTAGGTCATTGCTCTCATAGCACCAGTTTTTCAGCCTGTCACAAGCTTGATCATTGCTGTACAGTGCAGTACAGTGTTCATGATAATTTATGCATCCTTCCACATTAGAACACATTTTTTAAGTGTGAACTTTTCATCTCTACATAAGAGGTTATTCTTAAAGTAATAAAGTTTGGAGCATGAGCCATTTTACTTAAACACACACACACACACACACACACACACACACACACACATGCACGTGCGCGCACATGTGCACAGCCTGAAACTCAATGATGACAGAGCATAAATTTGCACACGAGCACACATAGCAGATGCAGTTTTGGAGTGAACTGTATTTGCTTCATATTCAATGTGTCAACAAGGTGTGAGCCATTACTTTATGAGGGGGTGCTGATAAGTCCTTAGCCAGACCTACTTCCCAGTGTCGTAGGATGGAATCAATAGTGCCGCGGGAAAGGGGTCTGTTCATGTGCTGAATTGTAGGTCTTGTTACAGAGGCTGAAAGGAAGCATGTCAGGTGACACGCGTGATTTCAAAAACATGGAAACGTGAGCTGTCATGAAGTTTTTTTTTCTGCAAGGCAAGGCGCTGAAGGAAATTTACGCCATTCTGACAGAAACATTAGGGGAACAGGCACCATTGTATGCCACCGTCAAAAACAGGGTGGCCCAGTTTAAACGTGGTGATTTTTCCACCTGTGATGGGCCTCGTCCGGAAGACCCAAAATAGTGATCACCCCAGAGATTAATGATCATATTCACAATCTAATCTTGGAAGACCATCGGATTTCGGCTAAATCAATAACTGAGCAACTGGGCATCTCACATTAGTGGGATGGGTCCATCAGTCATGAAGATTTGGACATGGAAGCTCTCCACGAAGTGGGTCCCGAAATGCCTGAATGTGGATCAAAAACGTCAATGGTGCCAGTCGTCTGAGCAACTTTTGGAATTTTTTCAGCGCAATCAAAATGATTTCCTGTCGCAATTGGTGTCTATGGATAAAACCTGGTTATATCAATATGACCAGGAGACAAAACAACAATCAGTGGAGTTGCGGCATAGCGGCTCACCCTGCCCCCCAAAATTCCAAGTGCAAAAATCCACTGGTAATTTTCTGGCCTCGATTTTTTGGGATCAAGATGACATCCTCCACATTGATTATCTTCCAAAGGGCCTAACTATTAATGCAGTACTCATCTCTGCTGGTGCATTTGAAGGACATTTTGAAGGAAAGACGCCATGGGCTGGTCATCAAGGGGGTCTTGTTCTTGCATGACAATGCCCCAGCTCACTAAGCACTTGCAACCCAGAAGAAACTGGCCTACCTGGGCTTCCAGTGTCTTGATCACTCACCCTGTTCTCTGGATCTGGCCCCATTGGACTGCCACCTGTTCTCTGGACTGAAAAAAACAATTGAAAAGTCACCATTTTTCGTCTGACGTGGAGTTCATTGCTGTGGTGGAGACGTGGTTGGACGGACAACCTTTTGAATTTTTGTTGAGTGGCTTGCAAAAGTAAGAGCAATGGGCTTCGTGGAGAGTATGTTGAATAAATCCCGAGTTTGGTCGCTGTAGCTTGTTTCCTTCCTGGTCGGGCTAAGGACTTATCAGCACCCCCTCATAAGTATATGCCATCTCTGCAAAGATGTTTAATGTGCATATTGTTAGACAACATTTAGACATTTAATCTGTGCTAATGAACTCTTATAGTTCCACCTAACTTAATGCCATACAGTAAGTTGCTAAATATGGACATACTGTTGACAACTGGTAGCATATTACAGGTATGCACCGTGTAACGACAGACTGCATATATGACAGTGGTCCCATAAGATTATGATATTATAATATAATATTATAATACTTACCATTGTGTTACAATTGCCTATAGTATTCAGTACAGTAACATGCTGTAAGGTTTGTATCCTAGGATTCATAGGCTATATATAGACTAGGTGTTTAGTAGGCTGTGCTATCTAGGTTTGCATAAGTACACTCTGTGTTGTTTGCATGATGATGAAATTGCCTAATGATGCATTTCTCAGAATGTATCCCCATTGTTAAGTGACATGTATCTGTATTTGGAGATGTTTCAGTATAATAAAAGCTTGTAAGAGACATCATCTACTCTTCTACAAATCTTCCCTCTCTTTTTATTCATTACTAACATTTGAAAGCAGTTAAGTGTTTGTTTCCCATAATCAGTTGCTTTTAATGCTTGACACAGCACTTAAAATACTGCAGTATTGTAAAATCAAGCAGTGAAAATTAGATAAATAAACTGTATTAAACCATTCAGGTGACCACTCGCAGCTCTATAAGTATATGCCCTTCTACGTTGGTTTAAAATTTTGAAGTCTGTGTTGTTGTCTCTATGTGCTGTGTTTGCATCTGTATTCCAGTTCCCAGTGGCCCAGCAACGGCCGTGAAGGTGGAGGCTGAAGACCAGCACACACTCAAGATTTCATGGAAGCCTCCAGAGAGGGATCAGTGGAATGGGGAGATCCAAGGCTACTATGTGGGCTACAAACTTGCTTCATCTGACAAGCCTTTCCTGTTTGAGACTGTCGAATTCAGCAAAGAGGAAGGGAAGGAACATCATCTGCAGATCAGCAACCTGAAGTAAGAGTCTGTGAGATGGGGAGGGGGTGGGGTACATCAAAACACAATTGTCTTGTATTCTATTTATTATGATGACGACAACATGTTTCGGCCACTTTGGGCCATCTTCAGCTCACAAAAATGTATATAGAGGAAAACTATACAGAGTATGATTGTAGTATAGGTGCATATTCTAAACTTTCAACGAGATCTCATTGTCGGTTGGATTATACACATTGAGCTGAAAGTACCTCTCCTAAGTAGAGTATAAGAATTTGATGGATATGTATATAATTAAGTAATACCTAGTGTTACAAATGGTGCATTAAGCTAGATTG
>Ga0131853_10003820_pt1 | contig 27015 bp, 26 predicted proteins | sample TergutLab28metaG_FD_92764 | JGI IMG/M metagenome (GOLD analysis project Ga0131853, IMG submission 92764) | Labiotermes labralis P1 segment gut microbial communities from Petit-Saut dam, French Guiana - Lab288 P1 (version 2) (version 2) | ecosystem: Host-associated > Arthropoda: Insects >...
TCAATACAGTTATTATCCATAAATCACCACTCCTTATGGAAACAGTATCGACGAAAGAATGTAGGTTTATTCAGAGCCATGGTGCATTTCTTTCCATAAGTGCTTTCTTGCTATAAGATAAATAAACAAAAGAAATGCCGTTGTATAGGGCAGTAACGGCTTCCCATAGAGTTTCTTTCGGTGTCCATCCTGTTTCGCTTGCTAATACAAAGAAACTGCCCTGCCCCGACCACGCAGGCATACAGCTACCTAGGAGTTTAAATGACCCATCACATGATATTTTCTGTGTATCAATGCCATGTTTGTCAGCAACCATGCTAAGGCAGCCTAATTTGGAGCCATTGACTACATCCGAAGAAGTTTGTACAATATTTATAAGGCTCGTGTAAAGGCGCAGAAGTTCACCCTTGTTTTTATCATCTTTTGTGAAAAATGCATACTGGCTGGAGCATTGGTTCGCCATAAAACCACTCCCTTATATTTTTTTATTCAACAAAACATTCGCACTTTATCTCTGCACTTTATCTCCTTCATGATTTCGAAACAAAATCCATTACTTGCGGATTCTTACGGAGTATAATATGGTCGCAACCCTCGCACATCTGGTCAAACATTTCTTTTCCAAGATGTGCATAGGCATATTCGGGCACCCATTGGGGATACACATGGACAAGACCATCAAATTCCATGTATTTTGTTAACATGGTTTCAACAAAATCTTCTATCAATGGCTGCCATTGCCCTACGTTCTCGGGGCTATGATTCCTAAGCGGAAATTCCTGAATTAGCACGCTATTGTATAGCAGCTTATTTCGCAGAAAATCTTCGCTGGTTACAGCACAAACCTGATCATCGCCGGTTATCCATACAGTCTCAAAGGTGTCCTTACATGTAGCTTTAATGATTATGTACCGTGCACCGTCCATCGTAGTGACGGCACATACACGGTCAAGAACTTCAAATTCCTTCTTATTTCGATTTTCTTTAGCTATGATTTTCGCCTCCTCGAAAATAATTTAAGCAGCAGTTTGCATTGCATCTAATATTCCTCCGGCAGTAGTGTAGTAGTGTAGCTTCTGTCATGCTCTGTAATAACCCAGAACTCCACGCCATCAAGACTGAGATAACTTGATAAAACACGATCTCCGCGTTTGACAGCATTATCGTTTGATTTCCAATCACTCTCACTAACATTACCCCAATCGCCGGATCTATGGCGAAGAAGGGCGCTGTTGATGTCGTAATCCGTAAGTACCTCACGGGCATCACGAGCAACTACTGTCCGGCCCAATTGGAGAAGTTTTTTGCCAGCATTGTCCTCGCTGTCTTTGTCAAGAGTGTTGTCAGCACTTACTGCTTCATCGGAATTGCAAGAATCAGGATAACCCAAAAGAGAATCGTCATCATCGCTCTGGTCATTATCAGCATCTACAACTGCGCCTATATTGCCATAATCAGTTAGCGACATGAAACCACTACGGGTAAGAATGTTAAAAATGAGCTTATTGCTGATTGTTTCTGTCAACGTCGTAGACATCAAATCGCCTCGGTCATTGTTGTTTTCGTCATAGTTGGTGCGCTTTTCTTTAACAATGCGCCCTTTTATTATATGGGGCGTGTCACATTCAACCAGTCCGTTAATTAGACCGCTGCCGCCCACCAAGCCAATCTGACCGATACTTAACGGCAATAGCGGTCTTTTTTCAATGTTATCCAACTCGCTACGTTGAAACAGGCGAGAGAAGCTCTTGGAATTGCTTAGCTGATTTGCAAGTTCAGCTTCGTTAAATTGCGCTCCTTTAAATAATGCTACATCTTTGCTGATATTTGGGAGTTGATATCGGCCGATTGGCAGTTCCGGCAATTGAGGCAATGTGTTTGGTTCCAGGGCAAGTGATGAAAGTGACGGTGCCATGTCTGAACCGTCTCGTTTCTTATGTCTTGTTCCAAGTATGGCAACCTGCTTGAATTTCTTGAACTCGCTGCCTGTAAACCTCCACACGCTGATGTCGGAGAAGTTGTCACAGAGAATACGGGCAATATCTGCTGTAAGACGGTAATATGGAATTATATAGATAAGCAAACCACCCATCATAAGATTGCTGATACTGTCCACAAGAAAGCTTTTTTCGCTTCTGGCATTGCTCCCGCTCTCTGTCATAACAGATAAATATGGCGGATTAAGCAGCATGGCATGAAATGCTTCGTTGCTTATACGACTATGAAAATATGAACCAAATCCTACACGGTCAACCCTTGTCAGTGCTTCTTCGGCACGGTAGTTATCCAGCTCAATACCGTATGTTTTGCAATCTACGCCGTTGTCAATAACTCTTTCGGCTAAAAAACTCAAAGCAAGTCCGCAGCCACAGCATGGGTCCAACAAATTGACATTTATTCCTTCCGGGAAGTCCAGTCTGCTGACAATATGACCCAGATTATCCGTGCAGGTTGGATAATAGCCCATACGTACATTGTTCATTAAGCGGCCTATGATGCTGCTATTTGTGGTTTGGGCTTCATTGACTGCGCTTGTGTTGCCGGCGGCAATGTCAGTAATGGTGCCTGATTCAATCGGGCCTAAGATTGACAAGCTTGATAGATAATTATTTAGCACCGCACAGAGTTTAGTATAATCCGGTGTCATAAGATTAAAAGATTTGATAGATTGCCCCAGTTTTACGGAGTGATTCGCCAAATCATCTTGCTCTGCTTCGAGTAAAGACAAGGCGGCAGTATCAAAGGCACCCAATAGCCTGCGGTGCTGATTTTGTAAATCGCCGTACACATCGCGGGCCTTGGTTTTATCATCCATGTTTTTCTCAAGCCGCCTGCGTAATGCAGGCAGCTCGTTTATGGATTGTTTGATAATGCGAGCGGCTTCTTCAAGCCGCACTATAGCGTAGGGAGTTTGAATCTGTGATGTCTGGTTGCCCGTGCGCTCTTGAGCATTAAGCAGCATGGCGGCTCACCACCTCTGGTTTTGTATCTGATTTTATTGTTACCCCTGCATTAAATATGGCATCTGTGGCTGTTGCGGCTTCATCTGCCGCAGCTGGACTTCGTAATGCCAGTAGCATTTCCAGTACAGTTTCATAATCCTGAACCATGAACAAATCTGCATCCATCCATTGGTTTTGTCCGCTGGAGTAATCTTTCATATGGGATATGCTGCTATACACAAACTCTTGCTTGTCGCCTAGTCTCTGGGATAGCTGAAAGTACACGCCGCTTCCATCGGGCCAAGTACCTCTTAGGGTTATTTCCCCTGATACGGCAATTCCGGCATAATTACTGGATACCTTGAACTCTTTTAATCCCAAATCGTTGCCTAAAGCGCGCAGAAATGCTTTGGATTTGCTGTGAAACTGCTTTTTAGCTCCATTAGGCCCGGATTCGCGCTCACCAAAGATATAGCTCAAATCTTGTGACACAAGGCCGTATATTGCCTTCATATTTGCTTTTTGTGATTTTATAGACATAGCATCAAATCTCCTTTACTGTGTGATTGTCATGAGCCTGTGTTTTATCGCAGCTTGCGGCAGATGTCTTGTTGGAATCATGAGGGATGGTGCTGTCTGTTCCTTTGCGAGAGGCGCTTCCGGAGCTTTGGAAATAGGAGTTGACTCTTTTGTTTCTTCTACGGTTTGTTATATTCTTTTTCATAATGAATTCATCCTTTCGCATTTTACATTAGCTATGGAGATTATTGTCCAAATCATTTTGAGATTCAAGGGCAAGCTGCCGCTCGGCTTCATCGCGCAGCAATTTTGCGGCATCAAAATACGAAATCTTTTTTGCAGAACCAAATATATCGTAAACATATGTGGCGCAAATGAGCCTCTTATTGTTTTCAATAGCGCGGGCTCCTGCAAGTAAAGCTAATATTGATTTGTCCATTACTCTATACCACCTTCTTTCTTTTGTGCGTTTGCGTGATATTTGTGACAATAGGTTTAAGATTAATAGTTCTTGTGGAAAAAGTAACACCTCTGGTCTCAATGCTGCCAAGCACCAAAATGTTGTAAAGATACGACACCACAGCAGTGCCTGCCATAATATTTGCAACGATTGACTGCGGCGCCGATATTGCCGCTTCTGCACAGCTTAATTCAGTTGGGAACTTGTCTGTTTCTAAAAGAACATCGGGGTAGACATCTCCAATAGGATTGAAATATGTTCTTCCACCGCGCCTGATGCCGCAAACTACTTGGCCCGTATATTCTCCGTTGCCGGAATCAATGTAGACAAGGTTATTGGAGGCTCTGAATATCTTGAGGCATAACTGACGACTGCGGTTGTTATCAACACAGCCTATCAGAATAGACAATCCTTCTATAGCCCGATATGAATATGGTCCTGCCTGAAATAATTCGGGCTTAACCAGCTCAGCAAGTCTGCTTTCGTCTTCAATAAACTCAGGAATATAAGATACTTCAAGCCCGAAGGCAGAGGCATAACGCTCTGCCAATACCTGCGCTTTATTTTTGCCCAGGTCTGCGGCTATAAAGTTTTGGCGCACCAGATTCTTTTCTTCAACGATATCTCCATCACAGATAATGATCTGTGTATAGCGGTCGAGTGTATGTAGTAGTCGATATAGATGCGGTGCAATGTGACCGCCGGTTCCACCGGCACCAAGCATAATTATTTTAACTGGCTTATTCCGTGCGAATCTCATAAGTAAACACCAGCCTTGCAACAACTTCTGCCGAAGCCTAAAGGCCAATGAGGATTATTATCTTCATTAGCATTAAAGGGATAATTGCAAGGATTACAAGTATTACAAGGATAATTACAATCCTCACCCACACTAATATGGCGGCTGTTTGCAGCATAAGTATCACCGCTGCCGGAGCTTTTATTGCCGCTATCTTTTGACGGTGCTTTATGTGATGCCCTGAAACTCACCTTTTCACTCCATTCGCTAGGAAAGGGTAGGGATAAATGCTCAAACACCTCCGCTGGGTCTATTTCATGGAATTTGCCGCCATTAGATATTCGGGTTTTTATTTCAGGGAAATAGTTATTCAAACGCCCGATAACTGTATACAGCCTTGTAGCTTTTTCATCTTTATCGTCAACATGCGAAAAGAAGGCTTGCATACTGTTATGGCTATGAACATCCATGTAATGGATGTAGCGCTCGCTAACATAATCGGGATTTTCATTGCTATGAACAGAAGTTTTTGAAACAATCTGCTCTGGTGTATCCACAACAAACTCCTCGCTCTCACTATCCCAATAAATATTGACCAAAGCCTCATTTTCATCACCAACACAGGTTAAATATCGGAAAAAGGCGATAATCTTCATGATTAATTCCATTGGGATAAGAGGGATGTTTGGAGCCGGGATAAACCCGGCCCGTACATCGGAAAGTAGTTCACAGCCGATAACAGGTGTTATGAATCTGCCAAGAGGATTGTTACGTACTTCATAAACCTTACCGTCTTTTGCAGGCAGATAGGATATAGCCTTGCCTGCTGCATCAACATCGGTCATGTTCGTGTAAACACCCTTATAACTAGAAGACGGTGCTTTTACAACATCTTTGGATTGTGCTAATACAGTACCTTTAGACTGTGCTGTGACACGAGGCTTAATCTTGCAGACAGGACTTTTATCCTTATCCTTTTTCAAGGCATCCATGAACTCCTTAGAAGTTTCAATATCAGACTTCATATTGGCAATAGTCATGCCTTTTGGATCGCTCACTTCCTTGGTAATTTTCTTACCGTATTCGACGGTCCATTTAACGCGCTTGCCGTCGTCCAACTCAGGAAAGTCAGCAGCCTTGGCTATGCGTAGCTCTTCAAAAGTTTGAGATGGATCCTCGATATTCTCTGTAGCTCCGGCGTATTCAAACACCGGCGGTTTTTCATAGATGCTCTGCTTGGCTTTTTCGACATCTTTGGTTTCTGCGGCGCCGATGGCATTTTCCAATGGGTTGTCGGACTCAGCTGCGTTACTGTCATCGAAATCGGTGTCTGCTGAATCATCGGAATCTTCGGAATTAACGCCGGATGCTGCCGAAACTTTGGACTGCGGTTTGGATGGCTGTGTCGCTGGATTAGCCTGTTGGCCTACCGGCACTTCGGCTGTGGCAACGGTGACATCACCGGCGTTGGTTTCATCATCCGCAAAATCGTCATCATCTGCAAATGGGTCAAAATCTACTGTTGGCGTGCTGCCTAAGTCAAAGGTATCGTTGCTATTGTTGGTTTCATCCATAATTAATCGCTCCTTTGTATAGTGGTCTTTTATTATGGTGTACGTACAACAAAAAGACCCCATCAATTGCCTGATAGCAATTGATGGGGTCATATATGCTGTGTAATGCAATTTACTCTGCCTTTAGCGGCTTCGCCGCTAGACAGGGCCATTGTTGCTCGGGCCTAGCTAACAAGAATCCGTGCCTCTCATAGAAGATATGCATGTTCTGAATAATATTTTATAAGATCGACACTTATCCTTGATAAATAACTTCTCCGGTTTTTCGAATGTGGTCCAAAAAACCGCTACGGTTGCAAGTTTCGTCTAACATATGTGGCTCGATATCATAGCTTATGCCTTCTCGCAAGCCTATTAAGCGACCCCAAGCCTCTAGCCAGTTACCTTCTACATTGTCAAATATAACGGCTATATCAATATCGCTATGCTCATGAGGATCTCCGTTTACATAGGAGCCAAAAAGAATAACTTGTTTTGGACTATGTGTTTCTCTTACTTTGGTCGTATATGCCGTAGCTATTTCTCTAGCTTTTGCTTTATCCAACATAAAAATTCCTCCGTTTCCTTCAGAATTTTGGCGCAATAGTCATCAGTTAGCGTTGCAGCAACCTTCTCTTTGTGTTCGGGATAACGTGCTTCAATATGCAACGGCATTAGGTTATTAAGCAGATTCTTATGTCCCTCGGGCAACTCACCACTAATGCCTGCAATATTTGCCAGCCTAGGCAAGTCATGAATTTTTGGCGGCGCCTCTTCCGTTGTATTTGCCACAACAGCCTTCAAAGCCTTCTCTGCGATAAGATGACAGATAAACCCCATCCACAAATAATCCTTAGAAGCAAGCAAATTTTTCGCTGCTCTGAGGTCGTCATCGCATAGTTCAAGCCAATATTCTACTTTGTCGAACATGCTTACGACCTCCTAACTTTTGAAGTGCCTAAATAGGCCAAAGTCTGACTGAAAATATAATATATGCTTCTATATACCTATGATACAATAATTGGCCTAGAATTTCAAGTCGAAAATGTTGGCTAAGACTTTTGATACCAACTTACAATCAAAATATCACTAACCGCGCGGTCACATAGTCCTAGCGCTTTCGCTGTGCGAAAGTGGCCAAAGGCCAGTTTGCCGCAGACAAGCCGCAAAGACCTGCAGCACGCACCCGCACGCTAAGTGATATTAAGATTGCAAATTGGTATGAAATGTCAACCAAAGCTTTTTAGAATGATGGCTATATAGTGTTTTTAGAACAACAGATATACAGGCCTGCCCCGGAAATAGTATCCGAAGCAGGCCCAAGCCGATATTTACATATTTACGCAGCAGCAGATTCCGCATACGGGTCAAAGTCTGGAGCATAGTCAGCACCGCTATTTTGAGCGTCTTCTCTTTTGAAGCCTGCGAAATACACGGACTCGGCGACAACATCAACATTGTAACGCTTTTCGCCTTGATTATCAGTCCAAACGCGCTGCTGCAAGCGGCCCTTCACGCATATGGGTTGACCCTTAGTGAAATGCTTGTTCATAAATTCAGCAGTGGCCTGCCAAGCGGTGATATTGAAAAAGTCCGTTTCTTTTTCTCTGCCTTGAACAGCACGGCGGTCAACGGCGATTGAGGCAAGAACATAAGGAACCTGATTTACTGTGGTGTAACGCAATTCCGGGTCTTTTGTAAGTCTTCCCATGAGGGTAACATTGTTTAACATAATCTGCACACTCCTTTTCTGTGTTCATCATTTTATTTTGGAATAATTAATCATTTCTCGATAAACACATGAAAATCAAGCATTTACCGTATATAACTACGCAACTTCTTTTTCTTTCACGTTCTCAGCGCCTTTGGCGCGTTTGGTTTTTTCTTTTTCTTGCTTTTCTTCTTGTTCTTTCATCTGCTTAGAAGGCTTTGCCTTCTTGATTGGTGCCCTCATAGGTGCTTGAAAGTAAACTTCGCTACGCGTTTGTGTTTTCACCAACATAAAACCTTTGGCGTCAATCTCCAGCTTGACTTTGCCGGCAATAACCTGGAAAAGTTTCGATAGAGCAGAGACATCATAAAAGAATCCGGTTTCCGGCGTTGCCTTAGTTACATTTGCTGATACTGCCATGCTGGTTTGTATATAGTCACTGTTGCACTGAAAGATAATCTCGCCATTTAATAACACCAGATTTACGGGCTCCTTTGTACCGCCCGCAGAGGCTCCTGCATCTATTACGTTTAAAGCCTCTTTCATTTGACCGGCATCAGCTAAGGCGGCATATATGGGCTTAAGATTTTTAAGGAGGCCGGCAGTATCTATATAGCTGCCAACTGCCAGTTTGCGGATAGAAAATATCATATCACCGCGAACAAAAACGATATCCTTGCCAATATCACCAACTTCAAACACATCATCATCCTGTGAAATGGATGCTAGTATCTGCAATGAGCGCCCTGGGAGCAGAAACTCACGTTCGTTGGGTGCATCTGCTTCATCTCGTGTCAGCATCATTCTCATGCGGTCGCAAGCTGTAGCGTGGACGGTGTTGTTTTTTAACTTCACCTGTACACATTGCAAAGCAGGCGCAGAATCATCTTTGCTGACTGCAAATGTGGTTCTCTTGGCCAATGAGCATATGCCTGTCATTATGACGCTTTCTTCCGGAAACGGCATTATTGGTTTGGGATAGCTTTTTGATGGCAAGCAATAAATTTGGTATGTACAATTGCCATCAGATACTATTAAAAGTTCAGGCCTATCTGCCGATAGGGTAACAAATTCTCCCGCAAGTTTAGACATCATACTTACCAACAAGCGGGCATTTATCAGCATGGAGCCGCTCTCCTGAACAGATGCGGCAATTTTTTGTTGTATGCTAACTTCATAATTGGTAGCAGTCATAAATATTTCTCCCGTATCTTCGTTGCTTTCTATCAGGATACCGTTAAGTACCTCAACAGGAGAATTTGACGGTGCAATCTTGGCAACGCTTTTGACCACATCCAGCATTAATAGGCGGTTTACTTCAAATTTCATGCACAAATCATCTCCTCGTAGTCAAATGTGTCAACAAATGTGTCAAACATGGACAGCTGGCCATCGAGTATGGGTGTGCACTCGACAGACAGAATACTGCTGTCTTCTGATGATACATAGCTTACTGCCATTTCCAGCAGCATATGGTCGGACATGTTTGACGACACAATCGTATCTGCAAACTTTTTGAATCTTTTGAGTGTAACATTATCTTGCATAAAAACACACCTTTCTTTTGAAAATGTTTTTAGGAATGTTATATTATAAACCGAATAACTTAATAACTTAATAACTGCACAGCGCATAGCTTTATCAGAATGCTTTGACCTTTTGAAAATGTGTCAATTGGAAACACATCAGAAGCCAACAAATAAATTACCCCTTGTTTTGCGGGAATTTCTCCACAAAAGCAGGGGTAATTTTAGATATGCTAATGAGTCCATTATGCTGAAGAATCCATCAAGTCAAACAATGACATTTGATTCTCATGTACAGCTGCGGACTTTTTCTTTGTGGTAGCTTTGGTTTTGGGTCTTGGCTTATGAAGCAATGACAACAAGCCGGAGGATTGGGTAGGCCGCTTGGATATTTCGCGCTCTTTTATGAGTTGCGCGGCAGTACCAGTTGTAGATGTTGTCGGGTTAGGAGTGGCAATTGCTGACGTTATTGCATTATCCATGGTAACATCCGAAATCGAATCTGCAATCATATTTTCTGCCGAAACATCACTAACAGCATCCGCATCACCAGGAATAACATCGACCACAGGCTTTAGCAATGCCATACGCTTAAATACTGCTCCCAAATCTTCGACTTCGCCTTCAATGCCCTGGGTTAGCTCCCGGGCCAGGGCAGTTGTCATATCTTGACAATCAGACATGGCAGCAAGACCCTCATCGGTTATATTACCTTCGATAACCCCGGCAACGGCTAATTTTGAAGCCATAAGCCTAATAGCCCGATGCTGCATAGTGTTTTCGTTGTAGAAGAAATATACTTCTATGCGTGGCGCGCGTTGGTTAATACGCCATGAACGCCGAGATGATTGGCGTAATGTGAACAAGTTAGGACACATTGTAATAGAGGATAGTTGTGAAATCGTTTAAGTCAAGTCCGGTTTCCACCAGCGATGGATTTGTAATAAGCACTTGAATACCATTACGCACTTGTCTTTCAACCCACGCCTCTCTCTTTTTGGGCGGCACAGCGGTTGTTAGGACAGCAACACGATATCCTTGCTCTGTAAGCAGATTTGTAAGTTTGGTTTGAGTGTCGATACGTGTCCATGATGTATAGATGAGAACATGCTCGCCATTTTCAACTTTTTTCTGCACCAAATCCAATACATAGTGGTCCTTTTCGTGCAATTCATTTATTGAGGATGTATCTTTTGGTACGATAAGGTCATCACCATAGATTGGATGCTTCACAGGCTCATGGCTGTATGGTTGGTCGGGATATACTGTTAGCAGATTTAGATAGACACTAAGCACCTTCTTTGCAATTTTTCTATCGTGTTTGAGTATCTCAATAAACTGTTTTTCAATCCTATTATACTCCCGGGCCACATCAGCGTTCATTGTAAGTTGAACAGGGATTTCTTCATATTCCGGTAAATCTTTGCCCATGTCCATTAAGCTTAAGAAAACTGCGCTCTCCATTAGGAAGCGCGAGTACACGAGCGGACTAACCCCCGGAAGCTGCCGCTCCCTGACTTTGCGCTTGGCAGTGCGGCGATTAGCATTGTAATCGGGCGCAGCTATTTCATAGATGGATTCTGTAACACCATACTCTGCATTGAAATCCAAAGGCTTGTCGTAGCTTTTGTTGTCGCGAAGCATCAAATCTGAAGCCACTCTGTACAAAAGATGAAAGATGCCGGAGCTATATCCATTTATAAGGGTTGCTGTCATGCCAATAACCTTATTTGCAACCTGAAACAACTCTCCCATGGCATCCCCTTGGCCCGAGTTGTTGTTGTAGTGATGCAACTCGTCAATAATAAGGCCATCAATCTTGCCTTTCATTTTCTCTTTGATATATGTAGAGAGCGGGAATCGTCTATATGCCCCTGTATTAGAGAAATGTCCGTTAGGGTTATTAGCAATAGATAAGATGGCATCATATATTTTGGGCTTTTTCTCAACCGACATAAGATGCGTATTAGCAAAATGGCGATGTACAAATCCATAATCAGAAACCTTTACCCAATCGCTTTGTTGCTCCGGTATCAGGGCTGTCCATAATACTGTTTGGCAGTCGGGATTATCACACTTACGATTCTTCCTATTTTCTTTTTGGAAAAAGAAGGAATCTGCGGGCACTCTGTACTTGCTGCCATCTTCTATAAGGTCCATTTCGATAGTTTCGTAACAATCAGGACAAATAAATCTTCTGCGGCGTTTGTTCCACACAGCAGCAGGGCGGCGCATATAACCATCTCTGGCCTTTTCTTTTGTGAGTATGATATAGCAAGTCTTGTCGTCATTTTTATATGCTTCGTAAACCATATCCAATTCGTCTATGCTGGTGACAATAACAGCGAAGGTATTGGGCAATGATTCTTCAATCTCCCGTACCCATTTCCCTGCAACATGTGATGGACATAGAACGATATTAAAATGCTTACTATGCTTAACGAAGGTGAGTTTCGGGATGTCTTCCAGACTATTACGAAGATAATGACGTTTTTGCTGGAAAGCGTGCATCGCAGTTGCGCCTATTTTTGTTTTGCCTGTACCACATTCCGCAATTAAATGTGCAACTTTTCCGCGTTCCAAGCGCCGCTTTAAGGATTCGGAAGCTGCAAGCTGTGCATCGTATAAACTGTAGCCCGCATATTCTTTGATGTATTCATTGACAACCATTATCTCGGTTGACAATGCTTCTGTCGCTGGGTCAAAGAGAGGGTTAAACTGCTCTTTTATGCGCTCTGCTATCTGAACTCCGAAAGTGTTTAGGTATTGTGTAACGCTATGAACGGCAGGGAAGTCATTATCGTTAGCACCGGGGATTGAAATGTTTCCGTATTGCAATCCATCATTAACCACGGATATAATGTTCTTTTCGTCCGATGACATATGCAAAATCCATGCGTCAAACTTCTCATTTGATGATATTACCTGCAAGGGTTTCAAAATCTCTCTGCTTAGCAATTCATCCAGAACATACTCTTGAAATTCAGGGATCAAAGGAACAGAGGTCTTTTTATCAATTTCATCAAAAAGCTGATTATTGTCACCTGGGCCGCAAAATATATAGCACTTACGTGGTGCGTTGACCGAGGGCTCATTGCTATTATCGTCATCACCGCCGTTATCACCATCACCGCCGTCTACTTGTTGCAGCTCGTCCTGTACTCGCAAAACAGCCTCGGCATAGAGTCCGTCATGACTTAGTTCTCTTCGATATTGCTTTACCCTGCTGGAGAAAGCATATGACTCACCGCCAATCTCAATAGTTACAGACCCACCGCCAAAAATAGCATCGGACATTCCTTTGACTGATTCGGGATAGCCGCCGAGTCTTATGGCTGCTATATATGAGATTTTGCCCTCTTGCTCAATAACAACCGTATCGGAGTAACACTCAAGCCCAATTTCAGCTTTGGTGTCATAGTGGCTGACTTTCATCAAAGAGTGAGATGAGCGGTCAGGGTGTACTTTGGAATCATTACTCGAATCACGAGATGATTCTTGTACTGCTTCTGACTCATGGCCGGAATCTACCGGTGTTGCACTTGACATTTTTATCACTTCCTTTCCTGATAGAGTTTACATAACAAAAAGCCCCGAAGCAATGCACTATGCATTCACTTCCGGGGCTAAGTTGTTCTTTATGATTTTATACCGCGATAGCTGCCGGAGTTTGTGCAGCAAGTGGTACTCTGTCCTTTACAGGCTTTGCCTGTGAAAAAGTCAGTATTTGCGCTGTGCGCGCTTTACCTGAACTTGTCGTAAAGGAATTGGAATTGACCTTGATGCCGGTGTGAGGTACATTTATCAAAACATACTCTCTACCTACCAAAGTCTTTACAATTTCTTTGCGAAGCACCCATCCATTAGATTGGTCGTCAAATATGGTACCAACCCAAGTATCGCCTGCATAAACAAAGTATTGTTGATTGCTGGCTATGGTGGCAACTTTAAAAGTGATTGCACTGCCAGCCATAAGTCTTGTAACATACTCGCCATTTTTATTCTCTGGCATTAGCTCGGAAGATTTGTAACTTACCTTTAGGCTAAACTCAGCATCATCGTTGAAAGGCACAAGGTGAAGCTTGTCCTTGGGCGCAGCCTTTGGTATAATCAAAGACATGCCGCCTTTTAGGTCATGATGAATCTCATAGCTTCCGTTTGCTAAAGTTACATCTCCGAAGTATGTCTTATTTGGGTCTATGCTCACCGGAAGTCTGCACCTGCGATTATGGACGATGATGTGATCGGCTTCATCCAATAGATAAGCCAACGAATGCGGAACCTCACTGCGGAGGTCGATTTCAAAGAAATCGGTTGTACGCACTTCATTTAACAGAGCGCACATGCCGTCCAACACTACTAGAAACGGAAATGACTGGCTGCCGTGACCGTTTTCTAGGGACAGTTCATATGCCGCAAATGCAAGAGCCGCACGGTCTGATGATATAGACCTGAGTGCATCATCGCTGATATTGAGTGCATTTTCCAAGGCGAAGCTGAAATCGTCTTGGTTGATAAAACCACTCTTCATAGCACGGATATTGCCTGCTATGTCACGACAATAGGTCTTGTACGCATCTCGAACAGCATTCTTAACACGCTCAACCTCATTCATATCAAGAATAGATGCGTTTTTGAGCGACTCAACTATGGAGAAGCAGCTATTCTCATCAATCTCCATATCCAGGATCTGTTCCTGAACAAAACGCTGGATATTAGCCATGATACTGCTGCCATCGGCCATCATTTCGAATGTACGCTGTACCCATTTCTGATTACCTCTACGGCTAGGCTTTAGTGCATCGGTTATTGTTTTGACCAGTCTGCCATCGCAGTATTTCTTTGTCATAGCCCGCACCGGCTCTCCAAGTCCATTTTTATAATGTGACTCGGCGGGGCGGTTTTGAAATCTATCCAATTGCCCTTTAACTTTAACAAACCAATATGGTGCAAATGGTAAAGCATATTCCTGCTGGTTTGCAAAAAAGCGGTTGATATAGCCGGTTTTTGGTCGGTCAACCTCAAGCTCGGATAAAGTTGTGAGTTGATGGTTTAACTTCCGCAAGTAGGCTGTGGCCGTTTGCATATCCAAAAACTTAGGCTTATACGGCATCTGCGGTATATCTTTTGTGTCAAAGCTCCTGTTATCCGAATACCCGGCCAGCAGTACAAATCTGCGTAATGCTTCGGGATCATTCATCAACTCCAAGCAGCGGGTATTTATATTGCAGATAATGCCCAGCATGTTTTGTTGTAGGTTAGCGAGGATACCGCGCTGAACAACTTCCTCCGTCAAAACAACCTTTTCGGCTTTATCGCCTGTGTCGTTGGCATTATAGATGATATAATCTGCCTGCTTAAACTTATCCGCGAACAGTTTCGTTGTGATGCACATATCGCCATCGTGATCGGCGCCGCCCATACCAAGTACAGTTTCATCATGGGCATTGAAAATAGTTACTTGGCCCAAGTGCTTATACCAGTATGTGCTGCCTTTATGGTTCACGCATTGCAACTTGCGGATTTGAGCATGATGGGTGAGTGGGTTTCTTGTTGCCAATAATTCACCCTCATAGTCGCCATATCGAAATTCATGGGTCGAAAGTTCCTTGGCTTGCCTATGTGCAGGCACAATTAACTTCCCGTTATCATGAGAGGCATTGGCAATGACATCTGCATTGACATTGGTATCTGCATCTACTCCAACATTCTTTTTGCTGACAGCATCAGCGGCAGCACTTCTATCAATATTTTCGCCTAAAGAAGTACAAGTGCCGTAGCCATCATTACCTTTGCCACTTTCACTACCATTACCAGCAAACCCATAACTACCATCCTCATAAACACGCAAGTGATTAAAATACGCTAACGGGTCCGGGGCCATAATGCTAACGCTTGACTGCGGCATAGGAATCTTGCCAAACAGCATTTTCTTAGATACAAGGTCAATCTTTTTCTTGATACTCTGTTTGACCCAGCGAATATTCATGGCAAGCTGCGGGTTAGCCTGTATAACGGCAGAAACTTTATCAATGCAGTCATAGCCGCTATCGCTGCCGTTGTCAGCGTCAACGTCATCACCATCCAAAGAAGAAATATCGGATAAGATACCGAGGAATTTAAGTGCAGCCTCCGGGCTGGACAATGCTTTTTCCATATGTTCTTTGATATTTTCTACATATGGAGATATATCATCAAATGACAGGCTGTTGTTTAGCGTTGTGAACATCTGATAATTCCACTCTGTATAACTGCGCGGTGGTTTGCTTATATTAGCCACAAGAAACTGTGCTTTGCTTACATCAAAGTCTGATTTTCTCATGGATTCTGTAAACAGGATATCTTCTTTGATGACACCATTGCTATACTTTTGGAAGTCAAACACCAAAAGAATACCTTTAATCTGACCATAACGTACTTGGAAAGCAGAGGGTAGATAAGATAATCCCAGCTTGCTGCCAAGTTCCTTGGCTTTGGCCGGGGTGATGAATCCACATCCATCTGTGGCAACCTTCTTCACGGAGATAGTTTCCGAAGTTATTTCGTTTTTGGTATCGCTATAACAGCGAGCTGCAAATGAAATATCGGTTTCTAAATCCGGCACCGCAGCGAATGTGAAATCAAAATCCTCCACAATCTTGCCATTGGTTTTACCCAAGCCTTGACGGGCAATAGCCTTCTGCGCCGTTTGTGTTGGCTCAAAAAGATACCTGGCATCGCCACTAATAGTCTTAGCAAAACCTTCCCATCCATATGTAGTCATCGTCAACTTGCATTGTCTATTCTCAGATGCGCTTTGCATAGCGGCACGGTAACGCACATATGCAACGCCTGCTATTTCCACAACTTCCACTTCATCATGAAGGACATAACCAATATCCATAAGTTTGGATAGCGGCATGTATAGGCCGTCAAAGCACAATAACTCCTTAATCTGCTTTACATCCGGGTCGGAATCATTTCCGCCGGAGCAATCCACGGTGATGAAGTCATATAAGGTATTACGTTCAACTGCCGCATTTGACGTAGAGTTGGCATTTGCTGCTGAATTGGCAGCTGGTGCTAAATCGGTATTTGCTACACTTTCAGCATTGCTGCTGCCAAAATTGTAGTTGCCAACATTGCCGTCATCAGCTCTACCACCTGAATATTCATCCGCCATACGCCTACCATAGTGCATAGCCATAACAGATTCAGCACAAGAAATGCTATCAACAACAGATGGAACAAGTTTCTTTGTTTCAGGATTATACCTTTCCTTGATAGTGCGTAAATCACAGCACTCGTTATTTACAACAAGGTGGCCATCAATAATATCTACAACATTAATCTCTTTGCCATCTACAAAAACCTTGCCAAAAATGCTGGTCTTAAATGTTTGGTACATGGTCATTTTCTTTTTTGCCATACGACTCTCCTCAAAGCAGCCTGCCATTAGTTCAGGTCTTATGCTTGATGCCCATACCCTGAAACGCAAAAAGTCCCGAATAAATGCGGGATTCCGCTATTCATTCAGGTCTTATTGTTTAAGTTGATTATTATGCCATTGTATATTATGCAATTGGATTGTAAGTCAAGCTATTACAAACATATTAGCTGTTGACATCCATCATGCTCTGAATCCCTCGTATTCCTTCTGCTATCTCCTTGGAAGAAACATCTTTGAGCAATTCCACACGCTCTGCTGTATAATCTCCTTTGCCGGCACTTAGCTGCCTCATAAAGTAAGCAGTACCGACAATGCCCAGTTCTTTTCTTAGGGCAGACATACCGGCGTTACGAACCATAGTAGGATTACGGAAATCTACTGCTGTATTATTATTCATTATCCATCACCTCCATGATCTTTGCACGGTGTTAATAAAATACGTACAATATCATAGTCCTTACATGATTATTGTAGCAAAATACGCTACTTATTACAATCATTTTTTGTGCTTTTGTGATTATATGGCAATATGCTTTGTATACATTTTGACTTTACTTACACAAATCAGCTTCACCACGACACAAAAATGCTATTTCCTTCTCGTGCTTCAGAGAACAAACCATCTTCACCAAGTTTATCTATGATGTGACTCCATAGGGACATGACCGGCATTTCTTCAAAATCATGTTCAATGGTGATGATGCCGTCTCTTTCGGTATACGCCTTACCGTCTTGGCCGATATGAATACAAGCCTCATCCCTTGAGCTAAGATTGTCAATTAAGCTGGCCAATGCGTCTTTAAAGACAATGTTGTACCATGCGATAACGCTTTCTTTGTCATGAAATTTTGTGTCTGTGGAAGATACATCTGATTCGAAATCTTCATCCATGTCTAACCAATCGAATATTGAGCCTGATGCAGTTGAATGAGAATCGTCTTCAAGCTTCTCATCTTTGGCTGCCGAAGCATTGTAGCTCGATACCTCATGGGTTTCACTACCTAACTCAACAACATTTGCCACATGCAATGCCATGTAGTTATTTGTTGATAGGCAGACATCCATAAAACTTTGCCTGTCATCAGAGTGAAGAACCTCAATCCGGGCAATGCCTCCACTTGATGCAAAAGAAGCAGGGCAACATACCCAACGCCATTTGGATTTAGGCCAGACCGCATGTAGTCGTGCAGCTATTCCTGACTCAATGCCCATAAGTGCTGATTCTTCAATTCTTTTGACTTTTCTCTTATGTGTTATCGCTGATAATCTCATGATGAGCAAGACAACAATTATGATAAGTAGGTTAAAGGTTGCAATTAAAGCATACATTATTCTCCACCTCTCCAATTTCGTACAAGTAAAAAAGAAGCGATTGGAATCTGGCTCCATCGCTTCCTTTTATCTTGCTCATACCGTTATAAGTTGGATTCTAACCTCTTAATATACGCTATCATCATATCCACCATAACCACTATAATTATGGTTATCAGGATATTCATTCTCAGTATGCGGCGCAGCATGGCTATTTGCCCCACTTGCACCGGAAGCTCCGTTTGAGCTACCTCCGCCATTGCCGCTAGTGCTACCATTGCCGTTAGCGTTGCTGCTGCCATTTCTATTTCCACTTGTCCCTGGAACGTAGCTCCAAGAAAGTGCAGAAATGATATTGCTGCGGCGTAATTCACCATCGCCATTATCGGTGCGGTACTCATGCACTCTGAATTTTCCACAGACATTTAATACGCTGCCTTTTCCGGCCATGGCTTTAATTAGCCTTTCAGCATCAGCTCCGAAAACCGTACATTCGTAAAATGTGGTTTCTTGCTTGCCTTTGATCCATTCGTTATCCGCAAGACCGAATTTCACAAACTTAGTGCCGTTGTTCTCGCTTGTTTGAAGTTCAAAATCTCTTGTGATTCTTCCTACTACATTAATGATTGCCATAAAATGTTCCTCCCTTTATTGTTTTTACTTTTTGACAATAAAAAAGCGAGAAGAGTCAAAACCAAGCTGTGTGGTTTTGTTCCATTCTCGCCAATATCAAGGTTATGTGGCCGAGCAGCAAAACAAAGCTTTGCGTCTGGACCGGAAAATAAAAAAATACCAGATAGGCACGTAGACACGCAAACTAGGGCGTATCGGCAATTCTAAACGTCGGGATGCATTATAGAGATGCTATAATGCTGTCCGTCAGCAAACCTGTAATCTGATAAAATACTTTATAATCTGAAATAATATATCATGTATTTTACCACAAATACTTTGATTTGTCAAGGGTTTTTTCAAACACAAAATTCAAGTGATGTCAAATACAAGATTCAAGTGATCATTTTTCAAATACAAAATCAAAATGATACTCATGTCTTTTTTCACATGCAAAAGTTCAAGCCTATATTCACATCAAAGTTAAGCCTATGTCAAAGCCTAATGAATTGATGCAAAATAACTTCATCCCTCTCCCGGCATCCGATAATACTCATCATACTCTTCCTCGCTTACAGGAACAATTTTAAACCATTTCCGTGGCTGTAGCTTAGTGTAGTAGAAAATTTCTCTCTTACCATCAACCTCAACCTCATAGCGGTCGCCTACTGTGCCGCTTTTACGCTCGTGCTGCTGGGTAACACTGACTATCCTGTTAATTTTAACTACCATAGGGATGCCGTCTGAATCTTGCCAATGAAAAAATAATGGTAGCACGTTACCCTTTTCATCTGTGCTTTGAATCATTTTTATTGGGATTCTAATGGTGAACTCTTCTGTGGGCCGATGTTTTGTTAGCTGATTATTCATGAGATAGCCCCCTCATTCTATTAGTGTCCTTTATCGTCTGGCTCCCAATGTATTTCTGCCGTTTAAAGAAATATCCATACTCTGCTTGAAAAAGCCTGCCGGATAAACTATGTTATCCTTCTTAGCGTCAATTTTAGACAAAGACCCATCTAAGAGCATTATGCCGCGCTGGACACTCTTATTGCCAAATCTGCTTCTTAGACTATTTACAGCAGCTTCTAGTCTTTCCATGTTTAAACGCATCTCCTCATTGCCGAAAACATCAAGCTGCACCGGGCCGGTTTCGGTGATAAGATCACTTCCGCGCACTCCAATTTTCCGCAGAGGTGATGGCCAATGGCTGTAATGCTTCTTAAATAGCCTAAATGCTGCCTGTGCTATTTCGCCGGATATGTTGGTTGGCAGGTTCAACTTTGCTTGGCGTGTGAAATGGAACGATAGGTTGGTGCCTATGAAAGACAGCTCAACAGTTGTTGCGTAAAGTCCTTGCTCTGCCATTCGCGCTCCAACGCTTTCAGAAAGCGCATAAAGCATAATCATAACATCTTGGTCGGTTTCTAAATCTCGCGGACATGTACAGCTATTACCCACGCTCTTGACTACGGATTCAAAAGTCGTTTCGGCAACGGGGGATTTATCTTCTCCCCTGGCGTAGGCTTGGAGTAGATAGCCAACTTTGCCAAGCATGTATTTAAGCATTAATGTATCGGCATTTGCAAGCTCGCCAATGGTATATATACCACGGTTATTGAGTTTCTTTTTGGTTGCGGGCCCGACATATAATAGCTCTTCTACAGGCAGGGGCCAAACAATCTCTTTGTGCTTTTCTTTTGGAATGGAAGTGCAAGCATCTGGCTTCTTAATATCAGACCCTAACTTGGCTGTGATTTTATCATGGGCAAGACCTATTGACACTGTTATGCCCAACTCGTTATATACACGCTTTCTAATTATATCTATTAGCATCTCAGCCTGCTTGTAATTGTCAACACATCCAGTTAATTCCAGCCATGACTCATCCAGGCCAAATCCTTCGACACGATCCGTGTATTCATTGTATATTTCGCGCACGAAGCCTGAAAATTGAACATAATCCGTAATGCGTGGTCGAACACAGATTAAGTCCGGGCAAAGTCGTCTGGCCTGCCAGTTAGCCATAGCAGTTTTGACACCTCTACGTTTTGCTGCGATATTTGCCGCTAAAATTATCCCATGGCGAGCCTCTACGCTGCCCGCTACAGCCATAGGACCATTTCGTAAGCGAGGATTGCGAAGCTCTTCTACGCTTGCATAAAAGCTATTATTGTCGGAATGGGCAATTATGCGTTGCATGGTATCACATCCTGTCATACTGGTCTTGGTCTTGTCGGTTTATGTGTGTGCATGACATTTATATAAACTTTGTATAAAATTGCATTGATTCATATATGACTTTTGAAGTCGCAAATAGCCCCTATTGCTAAGGGCAGCATTTCAAGTCCTTGCTTTCTCAAAATCTCAAAACATGTAGCCGAGTTCGTACTTGCAATGACTACTATCTGGGCTAACTTAACATAATATATGATTTATTCCTTTACTTTCAGGCGAAGTTAGATTTTGAAATATATAACATGCTCTACTTATAACCTTGACATATTTTATACAATATCCTATCATTGTATAACTCATTTGTCAATAGGAAATATTAGACAATTCGTTTGATAATAGTCTTGGATTTGACAATAATTATGAATAATGAGAGAGCTATATATATAATTTACGAAAACAAAAAATGAGCTGTTAGAATAAGCTCATTTGCGTCGGTTGTTCATCGTCATCTGGTGGCGATATATGGATGTACTTTAGGCCTGTGACAGCTTTCTGCAACACCTCATCAGACCCGCTTAACCAATCGCCAATCAAATCTTTTGGGACTACAACAGGCATTCGACTGTGAATCTCTGCAATTTCAGGGGTGGCTTCTCTAGTGAGGATAGCAAATCGGTTATCTAATGAGTAGATGCCAGCCATATACATTACATCATCATTCAACATGCTAAACTCATATTTCTCTTTTTGCCTCTTATTTGCTAGAGCCCTCCATTCATAGAAACAGGATGCAGGTATAACGCACCGTCGAGCTGCCATTGCTGCTTTAAAAGTATTTTTAGTTGCGGCCGTTTCGCTTCTGGCATTGATATGAGGAGGCCGTCCATCCGCAAGACTTGGATATCCCCAGGTCATAAATGTTGATTCATGCGCGGTGATAACGGGCACGGAGTTGCTTGGATAAACTTCACCGCCGGCAAAGGGTGCGAGCTTTGAATGATTTGCTATATTCCTCTCGGCTGCTGCAACTATATCACGTAAATCTTTTTCATCAATACTGAAATGGTATCTGCCGCACATAATAAGCTCCATAATTGATTTGTTTAACTGCAATGCTTGTTTGCATGAGCTAGCTTATATCCCTGACCAAAACAAGTCAAACAGTTATAGCCTTATTTTGCCGAATTATTGCTATTGCATTCTTTTCTCACAGCATTAAGAATTTCCATAACCATCTCTTGCTTGCTTTCTGGCAAGTCATTGATGTAAAACGGCTTTCTCTTATCTAGGTTTCTTAAATAGTCAAGAGAAGTTTTATACATCAATGCTAACTTCTCCAACTTATCAACCGGTGGTAGCTGCTCATTGCTCTCATATCTTTTGATCGTCAAAACAGTAACACCAAGCCTGTTGGCTACAGCGTCTTGGGTTAGATTCATTTCTTCTCTTAACTTTTTTAGTCGTAACCCAAAATCATATACTTCATCTCGCATCTAATCACCCCACCATTTCATAGTACATGGTTTTAGGTATGTTTATATGATACTAACAATATGAAATTAGTATCATTTTACTATTGACAACCTTCCATATTTGGATTATAATGGTATTAAGATTACTTGTTCCAGCATTAGTAGGGTGAATAATAGTGAGCTGTGAGAGCAAATGCGTTATATTACCCACTTTCCTAACTTTACCAACATTAGCAAATGATATCCACAAAAAATCACAAGATGAAGGAAAATGACTATAAGACATTGTATGCGATGCACAGCAGCAGTACGAGTGGCGATATGCAAGGGGGCCTAACATGAGATACTTACGTAAGGAAACAGCCTTCATGCTCAATGGCGGAATAATTATTCCTGAGTGCATCAGCCGCATAAGTGTGTTTGGAAAAGAGGTTGGGCAGCTAGTATCTATGACGCCGAAGTCGGGATCAATAGTGATAACTGCTCATACAAACTATAATCTCCCGAGCATCTCTATCTCCGGCGTCTTTTCTATGTTAGACGAAGGAAATATACTGACAATATCAAAAGAAGTCCTTGTCAAATCCGGTTTTGTACACAAGGGGGCAAGGATTGATATAAGAGCAGCAGTCGGAACAAATAATGGAACTGATGTTGGAGTTGATAATGGAGCTGATGTTGAAAATGATATGAGAATCGTGATTCTCTATCTTATGGATGCTAACACGATTGAAGTCTTTCCGGCTGGGCAAGTGAAGGATAATGATGGTGGCTCTAGGGCAAGTGAATTTTCGGAGCGTGGTTATGAACATGGCAATGATGATGTTTGTGTTAGTCACAAGGCCCAAAGCTCCACTCGTTCTAAAGTGCAGAACGATCATTTTGTAATCGAAAATAGGCATGAAATACTAAGGATTCGCCTTTCTGATATCTATTACTTTGAGAAAATAAAAGGTACCCATAACACATGTATTGTTTATGCAGATGGATTGTCTACATTCAAAGATGACCTCCGAGATATCCTAAGCCAGCTAGATGGTGGATTTGTGCAATGTCACAAGGCTTTCATAGCCAATATGACAAATGTAAAGCGAATAGAAAAATCACAAGCAGCCTATATGCTGCACTTTGACAAGAACCATAGCTGCCCATGTTCTATGTTTTACCGAAAGGAGGTGTTGAATTGGGAATTTTAGAGCCATCATGGATATTTCCTTCATGGATATTTGAAATAATAAGTCCGATACAGTTCTCAATATCTGTTGTTTCATCGTTGTCCTATTTGTTGATTGTTTCGGTCTTTATAGATAATTGCTACTGGGGAGCAAAAAAAGAAGAACATAAGGCAAAAAGCAAACATAAAAGCAGGCTCACGGGATGCATAGCCTATCTAGCAATTATCTTCACAGTAGACGTTATATTTACTGTGCAAGGATGGGAGGTATATGCCAATTACATATTTTTGGTCATAACGGCAGTAGTTATCAGCAGAAGCCCGCTTATAAGAGCAGCCAAAGGCAAGTATGGCAATTGCATCGCCGGACTCAGCTTCGCCCTGACAATTCTGGTTGCATTTCAATGGATTGTTGCTTTCGTGGGAAGCCTGGCATTTTTGCTGCTCCCTCACGACGGCTTAGTGGACAACCCCTTATTTGTATCCGCACTCTTATGCGCGCATATTGGCGTGGCTGCCTTGCTTAGAAAATATAGAAGTTTGGTTTTTAGGGTAGATACCAGCAATAAGCTATTAATTATTGATATAGGCGCTAAAGCATTCTTCATAGTGTTCTTTAACCTGATTTTTCCGAATTACTTTGTGCTTTTGGGCATGTTTCACTACTCGGTTTTGACTTTGGTGCTACTGACTACTGCTTTGATATTCGCTCTTTACCGTGAATATTCCATATCGCTTGAGAAGCAGATAGCTGTGTACAATAACAACCAGGCTGCCATTATGAAGCAAGCGATACAGGCTATAGCCAAATATGAGGACATGGCAAAAGCAGAGTTGGTACAAAAAATAGGAAATCCAATAGTACAAGCATTGTTGTATGAGGTGGTTCACGCAGGCGAGAGGCATGGGATTGATGTTGAAATCTCTGTGGACTCGCCAAGGTCTTCAAGTGAGGTAAAATCTTTAAATGCCACTGGTTCTAGGAGTTCGTCAATGACAACGGAAGACGCGCCGCCTTTTGATAAAATCGGATACATAAATTTGAACAATTATGATTTGCATGGCATCATAAATAGCTTTATAGAGAGTGCTGTGATTGTGGCAAAATCTCAAAACACTAAAACAATATTCGTTGATATCGAAGACGATAATAATGAGTTTGTGTTCAAGGTTATGGTTGAAGCCCAGCCTTCAACCAGCCGTAAGAGTAATTTCATGGCCGACTGTAGAGCAGAAAAAGATTATGTTATGAGCCTTATGAGAGAAAAGAGCAATGTTTCCATAAATATTTCTCGAAAAAATGGCTTCACGCAAGTTTTGAGAATTACATAAAGCAAGGATTTCATGATGTTGCAATTTAGTTGATATATGGGCTATATCGCCCATCATAATAGAATCTTTTGAGAGGAGGAAAACCCATGTCAAATTTGTATTCTTACGTGCAGGAGTATCTATGTAATGTAGTATGTGAATTGTGCGAAGTTGTCTACGCAGTAGTTACATTTCAACGGTTCCCGCCGTGGCTGTAGATCATGTTAGCAGCATGAATATCACATGCTCATGGCAGATTACTCAATCAAACGCAACAACCGCCGCCCATCCTGTGGGCGGCGGGCAATCAAAATGATCTTAGGGCATGAGTTATACTGAGGCTATACGCAAGATATATTTGAGCAGAAAAGTGGGCTACATAACAAATACAGTCGAAGCAACGAAGAAAATTATACGGGAGGATATATTATGTTTGTAAGAGCTATAGATCCTTTGGGGAGAATCGTTATACCCAAAGAGCTACGAACTACCCTAGCTATGAATGAGGGCGACGGCATAGCAATTTATGTGGTGGATGGTAAGATAATTTTACAGAAGCATACTGCCGTTTGTTTTGTCTGCAATGGAAAAGATGATGTTCAAAGGCAAAACCAAGCATATTTGTGTAAAGGTTGTCGTGATAAATTGTCCGTAGACACTCATGAAGTGCTGGAAGACATAGCCAGTTAGAATAACACAGCCAGATTTTAAGATTGCGGTAAAACTAGAGCCTGCAATTTACGATTTTTGCTGACTTTAGCTTTACCGCAAATCATTATTATGGAGATGAAGATTATGAATAGTGAAAAGGTGACAAATCAGCTAAGTTTTGACAAAACAAACGACCACAAAAATCCTATTAGTGAAGCCTGCAAGGTCTTTGGTAAGAATATGAGAAAAGCGCGTAAGGAAAACGGATTTACATCCGAGGCTTTTGGGAGGTTTATGGGCATTTCAACAGCTTATGTTGGGTTGATAGAAAGAGGGGAGAGGTCACCGAGTCTAAAGGTTTTTTTAAGGATTTGTGATTTTTTTGGGATTGGCTATGACGAAATGCTATCGCACAAGGATTCCTCGAATACAATGTGCAAAAAGTCTGCAATCGTAAGAGAAAATCACACAAAACAGGTTATGAAGAAGCGGAAATTGATAGCGAGCATGTTGGATTCATTTGATTATGATGAATTAGGCTATATGATTGAAGTCATAAAATCATTCAAGTGTTACAGTCAGCGCACAAAGAAATCGTCCGCAGACTCAAGTTTGTCTGGCAACTAGCCTTTGGGCGGCACAGAGCCATTATCCCTCTATTTGTTCTTTGAATGCAGGTCTACACAGAGCGGCGCTTTTTGAGCTTTGTAGATACCTCTATTTTAACAGGCAGATGTTCTTTTGATTCGATAATCTCAACCAAACGCTTGACTGCCATTTCCCCAATATAGTTCTTTGGAACATGAATTGTTGTTAGCGAAGGCTCTAGGAAAGCGGCCATAGGTAAATCATCAAAACCAACTATAGCTACATCTTCAGGTATGCGAATGCCGTTTCTTTGAAACGCTTTCATGGCACCTATGGCAATCAAATCATTGTCTGCAAAATAGCAAGATGCTAATTCTTCACCTTGCTCAATAATCTCCATCATATCAGCACATGCTCCTTCTACTGAAGGAGATAGTTTATGAACAATGGATTTTGACGAAGACATGCCGTGTTTGCGCACTGCTTTATAAAATCCATCAGCTCGTTCGTCAAAGTTTCCAATTCTATAGGCTGACCGTAAATATCCCGGCTGCTTTTTTGTTCGTGAAATGAGATAGCTTGTTGCATTTGCAGCCCCTTGCTCATTGTTTATTAATACGCAATCATATTCAACTGTATCAAAGTAAACATCTAAAAGCACTACGGGTATTCGCAGGCCGGAAAAAGGACGGAGATCTTCCATTTGCATTTCTGTACCCAACAAAACTACTCCGGCACAATCAGAATAATTTAGATCCTCAATTTTTCCTTCCACATCATCGCCTCGATAAATAGATTGAATCTGTAACTTGAAACTAGCCTCTGAGCAAGCAGCTTCA
>Ga0131853_10003821_pt1 | contig 27013 bp, 15 predicted proteins | sample TergutLab28metaG_FD_92764 | JGI IMG/M metagenome (GOLD analysis project Ga0131853, IMG submission 92764) | Labiotermes labralis P1 segment gut microbial communities from Petit-Saut dam, French Guiana - Lab288 P1 (version 2) (version 2) | ecosystem: Host-associated > Arthropoda: Insects >...
AGTAGTAGTAGTAGTAGTAGTAGTAGTAGTAGTAGTAGTAGTAAGGTAGAAAAGACCAAATTTTGGAGGAGCATACTGCCTCTTTCCTCACGCTGCGAAATTCCTGGTTATGCCAGAGTGTAGTAAGGTAGAAAAGACCAAATTTCAAAGGAACTCACTGTGTTTGTCTTCATATTGCGATCTTCTTGGTTATGACAGATAAAAATTTCAGAAAAGCATACTGCCTCTATTTGCATGCTGCTGTCTTGTGGGTGCTCAGGTAAGCAAGATCAGGGTTCGGAGGACAATAGAGCCTCTAACTGCAAACGGTGCCCTCTGTTTTATTACACAGTGTAGGTAGGTGAGCAGAACTAAGCTTCAGATAAATATTCTACATCTATATTCAGGGCTCAGGGAAGTAAGACAACCGTCAGATCGTAAAATTATCAATCGTCACCACACCGGAGACCTCGAATATTACATATCAATTGCCGAATACACTGCATTTTACCGGCAGTCCAACTGAATTTTTTACATGTTAACAAAACATGGAAGCAGTCACAAACAGCAAATAAATGAAAAATTCCTCTAAAGGGAAAACGCTATTGCCAAAATTCTGTTCTTGGTACAGAATTTTTGATGTCTATTCCACAGAAGAAGATTAATTTTTGATCAGAACACTAAGATTTGAGATTATAAGGGAGTGAAACGTTCGTACTTTCTGGTATATGCGTATATCCCGAAATATTTAACTGTCATTGTAATGCTGATGACGGAGGCAGTAGGTTCCTATAAAAGGTCTGCACAAATCTTCCAGTTTGCGCGGTGTCAGGGTACGCGGTGGCGCAGTTGGTTGAGACACTGAGCTACAAACCGGAAGGTTGCAGGTTCGATTCCCGATGGTGTCATTGAAAATTTTCATTGACATAATCCTTCCGGCCGCACTGTGGCCTTGGGATTGACTCAGCCTCTAACATAAAAGAGCACCAGGAATATTTCCTGGGGGTAAAGGCGGCCGGTGCGTAGGGTTGACAACCTTATCACCTTCATGTGCCGACTGTCTTGATATCTGGGAGCCTCAGCTTCCTGGTAACCTCAGGGTCTGACCAGGCCTGTAATGGGATTACTTTTGTAATAAATGAACAACGTACTTACAAATTTAAGTTAAAAATCAGTCGCGCACAGAAGCGACAAGGTTTCGAATGCTGACAAGAGCAGTGCACTGCACTTACAAATATGTGCAACTCAGACATTGATTTCCTTTTGCCGTAAAGTAGCGGAGTCTATGAACTTTCAGTAAACTTCCTCGTGGCAAACAGTGTAATGCACTAAAGAATACGCACATCTTTAGATGTGTCAGCGGCCCTACTCTATATAGTCCACTGCAACCAGGCAAACGCCCTCATTCTCGTGGAAATTTTAGTTACACTTACGTGTTTGATGAACGTAAAGTATTGTTCTAACTTCTACGCTAAAAAAAATTAAATTATGCGCACGAGGCACAGAATGCTGCTGAGTATCCAAGGTAAGCTGTGTTAGACGTGTTAGAAAACTGTTTTGAATTAATTTACGCGAGTTAAGCAATTTCAGCAAACAACTATTTAAAAAAAATATTTAAAAATTTATTTTAAATTTCCGGCGTACATTAGGCTATATAAAGGAAGGCAAAAGGATTATTTAAGTTAACTACTAAATTCAAACGTTTTATTTGTTACATTTTAATTGTGTAAATTATAGTTGTGTGTATATTTTTATTTTTACTTTAACATTAAATATTTTTAAGTTAATTATTAAATTCTACTAACATAATTAACGCACAGCTAACTACTAATTAATGTCCCTAATGTATTAGATAAGTTAACTGAAAAATATAAATAAGCGTACTTTGTATTCTACTGGGTTGTGTGACAGAGCAGTTTGTCAAATTCCAGGCAGTCTAAATTTGGCCGGAATCTAGCTCGTGGCAGCATTAAAATTAAAAACTTCGGCGCTGACGTTAATAGCTGCACCCCTTTAAATTATAGTGTCTTCATTAGGCAGGTGCAGTTAGGCCATAGTACCATCTCGGGAGGCATTACAAATTGGTGGCAGCGGTGGGATAACTATTTACCACGCTCAGCGAATTGCACAATATTTTACAGAACTAAAACTATAAGTTATTACTGGAACATTGTTTAAGAGAATTCAAAATTGCAAAATTCAAAATTTAAGTATTTGTTTAGTGTATTGACACAGCTTTTTCCATCATGGCCGAAGCGCAACTGCGAACTGAGTTGGCAGAAACTAAGGCGGAATTACAGCGTTTAAAGGAACCAATTTCCGTAGGGAAACCAACGATTCACAAGGACCTGTCCTTAATTTCTTTAATTCCGAAATGGTCAGAATCAGAAACGGGGATTCCCCTAAAAGAATTTCTCTCTAGTATCAAAAGTTCCGGTCGTATGGGTTTATGGCAAAAAGCAGATAAACTGGAAATCGCAATCCTCCGGCTTAGTGACGTAGCCAAACAGTTCTACAACGGGAAGTAGAAACGCGCAGACCAAACCTGCACTTATATGATATGAGTGTGAAAGAATTAGACACTTCGCGAAAGAGTGTCCAACGCGGCTAAATCGGGAGGCTAACTCCCCTAATTCGCCTAGAAAAAGGAACCCGAGTAAACGTTCAGACGTTCACGCTCTTCGGGCGAAAAGTCCACACTCAGAACAAGAAGGGAGTGAAAAAAACCACGAGTAAAAAGACGCGAGAGAGGTGTAAAGAAAGGCAGCTCCTTTCTCCTCAAAGCCCCTAAAAACGCAGTCAAAAAACTTACGGTTCTCATACTGTTGGAGCAAGGCACACCCACTATATTAGAAGAAATAAAAAGTATGTCGAGGAGTCTAATTTTAAAAACAGGCTCCAACATATCGATTATGCAGCCCGGCATATCAAAAAGTAATGTACAAGTTACCACACTAAAATCCTATGGAGTAACTGGAGACGTCCTAAATATCAGAGGAGAGCAGTTTGTTACTTTCCTGCTAAACAAAAGTAAGTTTACGAACTCCTTAATATGCTCGCTCCCCACTAAAGCAGCTGGTCTACTAGGCACCGATTTTATGATTCGGTTAGGTGACAAAATAAACTTCGAATGCGGTAAAATGTTATTTACCAACATCGACAAGGTGCCCCATGTAAATAGCGTTTCGTTGACAGGACACGTAGCACTCACAGTGTTTCCCAAGGGTGAAGCAGAACGCAGCCCCAACCTAAAAAAGGAGGCGTGGCACATAAACGAGCAGCTCTCAGCCAGCCCCCGTACTAAAATAGCTAAACCACAAAATAAGTGTTAGCTTGTAAGAGCTACGGAAAGTGTTTCAATAAGCCGAGGTGCTAACAAATAATAGTAAGTCAATTAAATTTTAAAAATGTCAAATCTACGCCCGCTGGTCTGTGTAAAACCAGTCCAAATTCCTATTATAAAATGCTTCCGGCCCGAAAACTGTCGCGAGTAAAACTAAAATCCAACGAATCCTCCCAAGTAACGTCACGAGACAGTTGTAATACAGTCATTATTATTAGTTATTATTTAGAAATGTATTTTAAATTTCCGGCGTACATTAAGCTATAAAAAAAGCAAAAGAAATATTTAAGTTAACTACTAAATTCTAACATTTTATTTGTTAAATTGCAATTGTGTAAATTATAGTTGTTTGTATATTTTTTACTTTAATATTAAATATTTTTAATTTAATTATTAAATTCTACTAACATAATTAACACACATTTAACTACTAATTAATTTCCCCAAAGTATTAAATAAGTTAACTAAAATATAAATACGCCTACTTTGTATTCTACTAAGTTGTGTAGCAAAGCAGTTTGTCAGATTCCAAGCAGTCTATATTTAGTCAAAATCTAGCTAGTAGCAGCATTAAAATTAAAATCTTCAGCGCTAACGTTAATAGCTGCGCCCTTTTAAATTATAGTGTCTTCACAACAAGTGCAGTTAAGCCAAAGTAGCATCCCAGGAAGCATTAAACTTTCTTACCTACGCGGTGTCACAGACCGACTACGTTACACTCACCTGAACTGGCCAGTCGACTGCTGGTGGGGCCGAACATTTGGTACGGATCTGAAATCAGAGAGAACTTTGGATCAAATTACTGGTTGTAAACATATACTGAGCCAATAAATTAGTATCAGACATAATTTAAACGACCATTCGATATTAGTCTCTGCCTTTCGAGCGGCCTCTTTCCACCAGATTTCCCCATTAACTACGATGCGTCCATTTTATGACGCTGCTGCTTAAGCCCGACTTAAGCGCTCAGCTAGTCTAGGCCGCCTCGCTGTTACAGACATGTCGGCAGCGTCACAGTTTTAAAATCCTTTACTTTAAACTGTCTGTGTTCTCCTAACGTGCAGTTTTTAATATAGTGCTGCATAACGCAGGCGTCGGTTATCGGACTGACTTCACCAGGTCAGCTCTAGTGGAGCAGGACTTAAGAACAGTTTCCTTAATTACGTTCAATTACCACTTAGACTCTTTCTCACGTGTGACACGTGTCACACCCTGCGCATCATTTTAGTTTTAACTTCAACACAATATGAATTTGAAAAGTGGTGTATGCGAAAATGCGCATCATAAAATATTTTAATTTTAAAAGTAAATCCCATTACAGTGTAACTGTAAGCAATACAGTACTCAGTACAGCACATAGTCGGTGTAGTGACTTGGCTATGAGCTGGGCGGTCCGGGGTTCGAATTGCGGCAGCGTCAAGAAATTGTGTTCTTCAAAACCTCCAGACCTGCTGAGACGTACGCAACTCCTATTCAATGGGTACTGGCAGTTCTTTCCTCGGCGGTAAAACGGGTGGAGCGTAAAGATGACCGACAACTCACACATCTAGTGCATTCATGGCTTGGCAAGAACAACTATTCCCATATCTGTTTACCCACGACATTCCTTGGGATAACACACACAATTTGATATCAAAACTTTACTGTACAACTGCTCAAAAGCAGGACGCGTATTTAATGGTTAAAGCACCACATTGCACTCGCGTTATAACGCACTGAAAGAAAGATGGCGATCGGGATATTTGGTTTCGAGGGTCTAACAGCTCCTCCACCATTGATTTTTTGAGCTGTTCGGTGCGTAGGTGCTAGTTTCATCTCGCGCATACAGCGTGCGGGGACTGTGAAGCTAAAGTTGCGTGATAGAATGAACACCCTGTACAATAACCTTCACACTACTGTTACGTCATCTGACTCAGGAATATTCCTCCCACAATAATAAGGATGACTCTTTTCAGGGATGCGAAGCTGCTCAGCCCAGTAAATTTGTACTGCAGTCTCAGAAGAAGCTGCTGCCTCCACAGTCAAACCCCGATATAGCGCCACCCTTACTTCGTGCCCACAGAAGACTGTAAACAGAAATTCCTTAATTCACACTCTCGCGATACAAAACAAAATTCAATATACCGCCTCATCTATATCATCACGTTTACGTATTCTGTCTTCGAACATGTCCGTAGTCTGTTGCAAAGCGAGTTCTCCAGACAGCACGATCTTGAGCGTTATCTTTCAAATTCTAGTACCTTCTTTTTCCCTTAAGGTCATCCTGTAGCTGTTTAGGTCTTCTTTATCGTCTTCCCATCCCCTTCTAGCTTTCCTTGGATAACGCGTTCCGAAAGACAGTTCCTACGCAAGATATGACCCAACCAGTTTGCCTATCTTTTACTCAAATACCGACATCAACTGCGGTGAACAAACAGTGGAACTATATCGTATTTCACTGTGTACATAATTTACGTTTTGTGAATAAATCTATTGCGATGAAGAAAGCAGCAGGTTTCCGTCGAAACATCGGCACAAACATAAGACTGTAATTTATATATACACGTAATATAGTATATTATAATTAACGTCAATGTAATTTAAATTTACTCCCGTTTTTCCAAACTCCCAAACATTTCTATAATTCTATCCATTTAAGACCATCTTCTGAATTACACTACACAAAAGGGTAAAACACGTCGCACGGCATGTCTGGACGAGATCGTGTTAGATCACGTGGAATCAAAACCGATGTTTCCTTACATCACCCATACAGAGGAAAGCAATTAAGAACTGACAGCTGGGGCGGCTTATAATTAATGTATTATAAACACAACAGAATACTGTAAACTGTCTTTACTATCAATTTTATATGTTTTAACTACATAATGTACTTTTATGAAAATTATGCTTTTTTAGTAAGCTTACAAGAAAGAACAGAACATGTGTTGGAAAGGTGGTTGGTACATCTTTGTTGTAATAACTTCATGAAGATGGCACGTAGGTGCCGAAACACGCAGGAGTTCGTGTGTGTCACATGTATTGTAACATGAATTGTATTTGACGGTTAAAATATTGATTCTGAATTACTGTTTCCTTGTGGAAAATCACCACACAAAAAATTTTACTGAATCACGTTGCGGCATAATCCTCTCCAGTGGCAGAATGACGCTCATTTCTCTTCATTTGTCCATCAGTAATCAAATCGCTAATATTATTTTAGCAACTCTCCCTTACTACGTGGTCGAATCTTTGCCAATTGTCCACTTTGTTATGTATCCCTTGAGGGAGATCATCCGGCACTTTGCACTGCAGGAAAGAAGCGTGTCCGTCGGGTAAATCAGATGTGCGTAAAACAGCGTCAACTTTGCAGCCCCAGGAAGTATACAACGTAAGAGTTGTATATATGATAATGCGACATGAAACTGCGGTAAATAAAAGCATTAATATCGGTGAATTATGGTATTTTAAGCGTTACAGCATTAGGGAATGATATGCAACGCCGCACATCTCACATCAAATCATGAATTCCTTCTAAATACGAGCAAACTAATAGTCGCTACCATACAGCTAACAACACAGATCTCCTAGATAAATATCTATCCATTAATAGTAGTGAACATATCTGTTTATTCTCATAATAATGTCATACACATACTACGCAAGTAAAATATACCTTTTAGATATTAATGCACGCATGTTATTGTAAGTGTAGGTACCAAAGCGCTTTGCAGCGTTAAAAATTGACTTTAAAATTTTATCACCTTTGTTTCTGAAAGTGCACAATTAGCCTTTCCTGCCCTTTAGGGTTGTACCCTGTTTTCTCAAGGGCTGTGATGACAAGGAGGTCATTGCAGTATAACATTTATAACGGGAGCAGTGCTCATGTCAAGAAGAGAGTCGCGGCAGAGTAACCACCTCACATACAGTGGAAGGAATGCCACAAGCGAAAGTGTCTTACTCTCCTGTTAAATTATCAGCTAAAGATTGAATTTGTTATTGTGGGCTTGTTTATATGTACTGTTATGATTCATTTATTGACGCTTTTAATATCTTAGGTTATATAGATTCGAAGTATGGGATAATTTGTAAATAATCGATTAGAAGAGACTATAAGAAAGTCGAAGCGGTCTAATTGGAATTACCGTGCCGAAGTTGTCCTTGACGGACTAGAAAGTAACTGGGAAACGCCACTCAGAACACCCTGTTTCCGGGCCAGGAGTGCCGAGCACTTGACAGCGACGTTTTGTAGGCTGTATCGCTGGTTTTAAGAATCGATAATCAAACACAACCCTAGAATCCACGTAAATTTCAGGCTACAAATCAATCACTAACCAACCCCAAGCAAATTTATTGAAGGGGTAATAAAGAATTATATCAAGTACAGAATTTAGAGTTTTGTGCTATTAACCAAACCGGTTGTGCTGGGTTTCGTACACTGTACAGCATTCTGATTCAAGACAAACTAAAGCTTCCTACGAAGTGGACTGAAGGCTCCGTGACGTGGGCCCAAGGGTCACTGCCCATAATTGCTTATTTTGTTCATCCCGCTGGGAAAGGCTTTCTGGTGTCTAGGGATTTGGCGAAAGGTGTCGGATCATATTTTCAGTCATCTCAGACAACCGACATACGACACCTTAGGTCTAATTGTTCACTTTACTGCATTGTACCAGCTGCAGAGAACATTCATAACGGAAAAACTACAGCTGTCTCTTGCTTAACGTCAGCAATCCATTTTTGAAAGCCAGACGTTCTGTTCTAAAACTCTGATCGGAAGTCTATTTCCCATTATTTTATATGTAAAAAATTATAATGCGTTAAACATCAACACAAAACTCTCAATCACTATCTCAAACCTTAACAAAACACAGTAAAACGACTATATATAAGTAACAAACATTTCATGTTAGTGTGTAAAATGCTTAAAACAACACTTTCTGATCACCAGACAATTAGTATGGTTATTAACAAACAGCTGAGTTGCACAAAGCAACACGTACAGTTTGCATTCACATTGTTGCTTTAAAAATGTAGTTAGTTTTCGTAATGTTACTATAAATTGTTCCTATACAACCAGCGGCCGAACGGCGTATTGAGAGATACGTACGCTCTGTGAAGTAGGATAATAAAAACCAAGAGGCGTTCTGTCGGGAAGAAATTAACCTGGGAGACGTTCTGCGAGGTATGCCTGTTATTACATGGTTACAGTTATTACAGTGTTCACTTAAAACGCAACTTTAATACATTAAACCTAAGTTCAATTAAATACTCATCATTCTTGAGTACAGCAAATAAACATCACACATTCTAATATAAAATTTTGACACATTTTAAAATGTTACTGTCGCAAGCTAGAAGAAATAAATTATATTTAACTTTATGTTTTTACAGGTTCATGATCTCTTCCTCACAGACAAATATTTTACGGGGTTCAGAATTGTAGACATTACGTACTTTGATAAATTCAAAAAATTTGATAAGTGATGAAATAAATTCAAGGAATGCTGAGGATAATAAATTTTTTGTAGCCTGAGACATATATGAGTACAGCAGTTAAAATTAAGATATATAAAAGGAGGGTGAAACCAGCTGGGAGTTAAACAATGGCTATGACTGAGATGGATAAGAAATACTGGGTACATGGGAGAGGAAATTATTAAGGGTATATAGACCGATGTGACAGCAAGGAATATGGAGAATAAGTAACAATCAGGAACTGAGGGAGCTATGTACACATCTAGACATAGTAGCTGCTTTTAAGAAGAAGAGATTGGAATGGATTGGACATGTAGCAAGACTGGGTCTGGGAAGGACAGTTAAGACAATATTTGAGAGTAAACCGGAACGAAGAAGAAAAAGTGGAAGACGTAGATTGAGATAGTTGGAAGATGTAGAGAAGAGAGATGAAGATTAAGAAATGACGACAGAAGGTACTCGACAGGGAAGAATGGGCGTCTGTAAGTAAGGAGACCAAGGCTGTCAGAGAGCCAAAGAGCCAAGAAGTGAGTAAGTAAGGAAGGAAGGAAGGAAGGAAGAAGGAAGGAAGGAAGGAAGGAAGGAAGGAAGGAAGGAAGGAAGGAAGGAAGGAAGGAAGGAAGGGAGGAAGGAAGGAAGGAAGGAAGGAAGGGGGGGAAGATCTCTCCGTCGCGGCTTGCCTTCTTGACGCAGAATAACCTCTTCGAATACCATGACTGACCCTTTTAGTTGATTTACCGAGGTCACAGCCAAGAATATTCTGAATATTCGTATTCCGAATTAGTACCACCCGACATTTACGTTAATCTTCTGACTTCATATAGAAGTCATGCATTTACAATATTTTCATAGAATAACCTCTGAATTAATAACTCTCAGAACTTTTATTATTGTACAGATCGTTCATTAACGAAACCAACTACACATACTCTTGATAAACACAATAATACAGTCCCTCATTACTTCTGCACGTTTCGGCATGTAACTGTGTCATCATCAGGATGTTCACACACCGCCTTAGACTTGCTGAAATATAATAATTATAGCAGTAATACTCATTATATGTAGCAGTTCACAGCTTGATTCAAAGTACAGTCGAACTCGGTTATAACGTCATGAACAGGACTGAAAATTTTGTGTCGTTATAAGCGAGTGTTGTTTTAACCGAGCAGCGTAATGTTATGGTGAACAGTGAGGAATTAATTGGAACCCCAGAATATCTGCGCTATAAATAGGCTGTCGTGTCATTCTAGTCGTTACAACCAGGTTCAATTCACCAGGTGCTTGATACACTTCAACATGCTATGGTACACTATAACAGCATTAAATATATCTAGTTTTGGCTCTTTTGTTGTTAAAGAAAATCGTAAAACATGGTTAAAACCTCTTCTTGTCTTTGCTACATTTGTCCACTTACACCAACATCTTTCGTTGTTTTCGATCCACTACGAATCATGTCCCTTAATTACTTGTCGTGTGGTCTGGTCTGTCTAGGAGTTAAATGTTTACTGATGTACAGGTGTTTTCAGTCTTTATCTCTTACGCGTAAGACACAAAATGAAACACAACTACGACAAATTTGGTGTGAAATACTTCAGTTAAATGAACGAATGGATTAATTAATAATGCAATAAATTAGTGGACACAAAGAGTGACATATAATAGCAATCTCTGGGCTAGTCAGGCAAAACTTTGCTGCATAATGTTTATTAAGTTACAAATATTAAGAAAGAAAATATATGTTAACTGAGTGAAGCTGCAACGTGAATATTTTAAGCTTCTGCAAAAACATGTACGAAGAGCAAAATGTTCTTCAAGATAGTTTATCAAACGGAATATTGTGACCCTGCATTAAGGTTCATGTCGCAACCATCTGAACAGATCCAATAACACCCACGTTAGTATTACTGACGATAGGGAAGCAAAGTTGGAATGTGGGGTGGTTTCCAATCACGTGACGCTCATAGCATATTTAGTGAACACCAACAAACTGTTCGACAGTTACTATGGGATCAGACACAAACTGGACATAGTTATACCGACCACGACCCCCTTCCTAACCTAGTGGTCAGCCACTCACATATCATGATAAGAAGGATGGTCAGCTGAAAGAACAGAAAACCTAGCCGCAGTGCCTGTTCAGCAGTGTAAGTGCAACGCCAGAGGGTCCCGACCCATTTTGTTGGACGGAGAGAATAATTGCTCCCCCACACCCATCACCCATCATGGGGGGCAACCTGAGAATCATGAGCTTGATGACTGTAATCCTCCCTTCATTCCCCTGGACCACCACGCCTCCAGCACACAACCCTCGATTGACTTCCAGCACCATCATGCACACGACTCACATACACTGCCTAATCGCAGCTGAAGAGAAGCATGTAAATAGGCCTATACGAGGAAGGCTGACAAAAAGTACACCACTTCCCTATGCAAGCCGGTCGACCAGTGACATGTATGTAACAAGTGTAATTATGACTGCAGTATTTAGCGTCGTTTTACGAGTTTGTCCAGACCCGCTGAGGGATCCATTCACCCTTCCGTCTACGGGGTATCAGGGGTAAAGGAATCGGACCGTGAAGCTAGCCACTCACCGCCATCCGGTGCCGAGCTTCAGTTGGCGTGGTGCTGTATTTATGCTTCGCCACACGTCTTCATGGGGTGGTCCTTGGGAGTACAGATAATGTCTTCTCTTTTAGAGTAGCATTGATAGAAAAACCTGAACAATTTGGTTACTACACATATGTATCTTAGGAAAATTCCTACACACTTCAAGAAGTAAGTTCGAAAACCCTGCCTGAAATGTTGAGGTTGCTGACGTGTGTTCGGGAAGTGGAATTATGGGCGGGAATACGATTATTCCCTTTAAGACTCTTCGTGGTTTTCCTCAGTCCTTAGAGATAAATGTCGAGATAGTACTTTAAAATTGGCCACGATATCTTCCACCTACGTCACTGTCAATTTTCTATGTAACACAATTATGGGATCAATGTTAGTTTACCAGTTCGCAGAAAAATACAGCACTATAAATGACAGTATATTCATTTATTTATCACAAACAACACGACACACTTCGGTGCCGGTAATCGCTGCCATCATCAGGTAATGCTACAATAATATTAAAAGCGAAGAAGTGAGGTAGAGGTCTCTCATTTGCATTACAGTAATATATAAGTATGATGGCCGCAATTACCGGCCGAAACTTGTCGAAATGAAAGTGATAAAACAATGAATATACAATCAAGTATAGTGCTGTATTATTCGAAGAATCAATAAACCAATACTGATTAAACAAATACAACGGGATGATGTTACCCCCAAAACAAAACAAAAAGAAAGCAAACTAACAATTTTGAGGCGCTAGTATGTGAATAGACGCTACAGAGAAAAAGATAAAGCGATTGTGATTTTATACGGAGAACAAGAGAGAATATGCTATAAGGAATCGTACAAAATCTCAAGAGGTATGAAAGGCATATACTGAATTGCATGACAAGATGCACCATAGTACGAACAAAGCGAAAGAAAAACCACGACATACATGTTCAATATGGTGCTCCGAAAATTCAGCGCTACCAAAATCCTAAATAAAGACTCCTCATAAACGTTCCTGATTGTGGGTTATCGCGGATGGTACCATCGGTATAAACGCTGCATCAAAATATGTCTGCTGAAGACAAAGCACCGGTCAAATAATACAACATACATGTAACAAGGAATAAGACAGAATAAGCGGCAATACAACAAAAATGAAAATAAGAGAAAAGGGATAAAGATATTGCAATACCATACACTCTATCTGAATTATGTGGTAAATAAGTCAGGGAAGCACGCAACGAAAGAGGTAATTAAAAATAAACTTTAGTTTCATATATAACGATGTTTAAATTATAATTACAAACTCACAAATTAAGTCAGAATGTCTAATGAAGGACGGAAGATTATGGTGTACTGTTGCACGCAACAGCCCCTACTGAGCCAAGGCCTCCTCATTATCAAGGCTTCACGGTCACATGCAGTTACGCACACTGAACTCGGTAGGACTCCTCTGGACGAATGATCAGCAGGTGCATATTCCTCTACCTGACAATACTCAGCACTTACAAGAGACAGATATCCATGCCCCCGGCGGGATTCGAACCCGCAAACCCAGCGCGGCTGCATACCCACGTCTTAGACCGCACGGCCACTGGGATCGATTATTACGAGGTACATATAAAAAGAGACAAAGAAAGAAAACATATTAAATGTGAAGTTAAAATGTAAATAGGAGGATTTGAAGATCGGAAAATGTGTCAGTACAATATTAAGATTGAAAGAGATTAGATATACTTGTGGGAAGAATTCACCAGAGAAACAACAGTTAATTGGCACAAGGCTGCGAAATTATGCATGTTACGGTACCAGGCAGAACTACACAGAAAAAATCGCCAGTTCGGATCACGCCCGAGCATGTATATATATATATATATATATATATGAGAGTCTGCCTTTCCCGTGTTTTACTGTCCTGTTAGAGCACTGCGGCTGCGAGAGGCCGGTTCTACGTCCATGAGGACCGACTGACTGACTGACTAGTGGCTAAACCCGAACGAGATCAGGTCTGTTTGATGACAGCAGAAGAATATTAACCGTCCTGTCACTCATCTGTATATCACGTAAAAATACATTCTTACACTCTTTTATATTTCCTGAGCCAATAAGCAACAAGGAGCGGATATTACCTCTAATAAAACTGTGAATACAGAGAGAGAATATGAAATAAAATGAAGGTGCATAGGTAGAGTACCAGAAAAGGAAGCAAAGCAACATAACGGTCTATGAAAAACATGCAAATTGCTGCAGCCATGTGAAACTTTACTGTCTTTACCAACACTGCAGATGTACTCTAATTACAATCAAATTACATTCCTACACGTTCATCCGCGTTGTGGAAATTCTTACAAAAAACTAGTGCATGAACCATAAAAACCCGAAGTGGACAGCTGTTACAACGGTATTTAGAATATATTCCGAAGCCTCAACAAAAAATATGTACGGCACACTGATAAAATAAAACTTCTAACCTTCTCGCGTCTCCTCTAGATAATTCTGCGAAAACAAATTTTAAGTCTCATAGCCGTTTCACACCCCAAACTACTGAAAAGATTTTGGTAGACTCTGCTAAAGAGCGCCTGCACGAAAATGTAGTGGACCAATTTAATTTTGCTCGTCATAAGTTTAATACAACCCCTGCTGTACGAGAAGCTGAAATGCTGAAATTGAACTGGAGAATTGTTCTTGGAAATAAATAACTATAGACTATACTTTCAAAAGCATTTGGCACATCGTTCTCCACCGCTTTTTGTTACAAAAATGTGTAGTGCAGGCAACAAGCGAACAGAGGAGGCGTCGTTGTGGTAAATAATACAAAACTTAGTCAACAGGTCAACTGCAACAATTAACAAGCAATTTAATTTCGTAAATATAGTTAATGTTAACAAAATCCCGGATGAAACAGAAAGAACTACAAGAATGTTACACGGTATAAATCATGTAACTCGTCAATAATTATATCAGGCCTATACACGAAAATTTTTTTGAAGAGAGAAAAATGATAAACAGATATTATGGCTTTTTGACGTGCAACACGTCTACTATTGACTGATCACGTCAACTATATAATGGGCTATTCAACACGTGCAGCCTTCGCCTCTTACTTTTCGGACAAGCCTGCCTTCTGGCAAATGAGTAATACAATCTGAATACTGGACTCTATGGATAATCGAGATTGGGCAGTTGTACAGAACAGCACAGCACTAAACTTTGCTTAATGATTGAACAAAAGGCCCTGGGGGGCTGTAAAAAGCTGCCCTTATTAACAGTGCGGCGGGGCATGGACTTGTGGACGGAAGGTTGTGTCAACACGTTCTTTATGCGCAATAACACGTGTGGGCGGCGTTTGTAACGCATAATGTTATTTTAAACTAACGGCGGACTGCAACAGGTACAGTACAAATGTGTTTATCCTGTCAGGAACCGCATATTGTCCTGCTGACTGTATCAGGTTTTCCTGCAATTGAATACTAGTGAATCGATGACGTCTCTTGCACTGTTTGAAGTGCACAGATTTCACAGACAAGCTAGCTAGACCCTGGAAAATGCACAGATGAGGTCGCTTAACACCAGGATTCTGGGCGGGCAAGTTTTATGTAAATTTGGTTTGTTACTGCGTTTCCAAAACATGTGAATTTAACCAAAGATTTAGACTGAATTTTTAGTTATATATATATTATGAATGAAACATTAATGAAGTACAATATTAATTTTGTCCCCTACATCTCCTCTGTACGCGGTGGTACAGTTGGTCGAGGCACTGCGCTACACGCCGGAAAGTCGCGGGTTCGATTTCCGAAGGTGTCATTGGAATTTTTCATTGACATAATCCTTCCGGCCGCACACTGACCCTGGGGTTGACTCAGCCTCTAATAGAAATGAGTACCATGAATATTTCCTGGGGAGTAAAGGCGGCCGGTTCGTAGGGCTGACAATCTTAACCACCTTCATGTGTCGATTGTCTGGAAATCTGGGAGCCTTAACCTCCTGGAAACCTCAGGGCTTGTCCAGGCCTGTAATGGGATTGCTTTACCTCTTACATCTCCTCTAATTTGGAACAGTCATGGGTCCCTCCCTCCCACCGTCTTCTCACTTCCCTTCTCACTGTTCATGACCAACATTCAACAACCTTCGCAATAAAGATGTTTTCGTTACTACGAGCTATTCTGTGGGATAGACATGTTAAAGAGGAATGTAGACTTAGGTGTCGCACTGTAAAGGTGTCAACACACAAGAATAACAAACTTATGGAAACTACGAGTACACTGCCACGCAGTACTAATGAGCAAGATATACAAGGCTTCAAACGACTATATAAACAGCCGTCTCCATATAAATTTGTCTACGCTGCTCACAGTTGGTTCTATTCTATTCAATACACAGCTATGATCAGCTACCTAATATAAAATATTTAAGCTTATAGCTTATTACGCTTGAAACTATGTATTTTTAACACGTTTTTACTGATATTATATAGCATCAACTTTGTCAGTTTGAGACCTGAAACTATCACTTGCAAACTGCCTACCTTCCTTTTTATTTTCTTCATGTTTAGCCTGATAATGGCTACTTTAGCTAGCCGTAGCAAGTACCTCTTCTTAACTTATAAGCATAAAGTTGTGTACAGAATAAATATAATTTTATTACTCTTGCGATGAAACTAACACGTCATCAACGGAATTTATGCTTGGAAGAAAGGAGAAGAGATTCTTATAAAAGTGGTGCGACTACACACGACACACAAGCACCAGATTTATCGGGTCAGTTTAAGCAGCGTCTTTTTCACCTAGCTTAACGAACACACTGACATCACTTTTCTTGTTTCCTTTAAACTGAAATATATAAAGATAAATAGAAAAGTCTCCTACTTAGTGGGCAGTACCATACTTCAGACTTACCCCAGACTTAGATCTGAGCAAACTTATCTTGAGGTAAGTCTGTTCTCGTATGGGGACCTGATAACGTCCATTTTTAAACCTCCTTACGCTTGTTCTTTAATGTACATTATCTCTTGTGATGTTGAAACAGTTAGCCATATATGTTGTAGTAACTTAACTCCTCTGACCCGTTTCTGACAGTGTTTTTCGAGACGGTTTATAGCAGCAGTGTGCAAACAGAAGGGTTGGACCGGTCAATTAATGTCTGTCTTGATGCCTATTTAGGGTTTGCTGGTTAAACATAAGGGGTGCGGTCGAGTGTTGTTGGCGACAATCACGTTCTTGTAAGGGCCACATGTAATAATGGCAGCTTTTATGGCCCGCAGCAAAAGAACAAGGAAATCTACATAGGGCAGCCATGAACACTGTGCATCAGCTAGAGTAAGAAATAAATATCTCTAACTTATTTACTTTCATACAGCCTATTACTTGTTTTTCAGAAAAGTACATCAATTGAAAGAATATTGTAAAGGTAAGAACTTCTCATTCTGCATGGTTTTGTCTAGCGAAATTAATTCCTATATGCACTTTACTTTCATAAACTGACTAAATTTAACTTCTTTTCGTACAGCTTACTTAAAAAGCAGGTCGACCTAAATAGAACATTCTTAATATTCTAATTCTTCGTTTACTTCTTCTTCTTCTTCTTCGTCATCATCATCGTCATCATCATAATCTTCTTCTTATTTTTCTGTTTTTTTTGGGCACATCATGGGGCAGACACCATTGCCTCTCACTATCTCAGTAAAGAATTTAAAATTTCACCGTACACTTCAGAATCCAATGTCCAGGATTGCAAGTAATTCGGTGAAACTTCAGGCATCCTATGTTTATTCCTTTATGTTGAACATGCTTGACTTCACTTCGTCCGTAACATACGTAGCGACTGGGGGCCATAATCTTCTAACGTACATGACCATACCAGATTACATTTCGGCCATGATTTGTCACCTCCCCGAGGTCTACCTGAGTCCGGATGGTATTAGAGTCGTCTAAAGCACCCAGGAAAATTTTAGTTGCCCACCTATCACGATAATGTAGGATAAAAGCGAGACACATTAATAGATAATAAATACTTTGAACATGTGGACAGGTTAAAATATTTGTAAATGACACTAACAATTCAAAACTGCATACGTAAAGGAAACAGCACCAGGTTAAATTAGGCAAATGTTCGCTACCATTAGGTCCAGAATCCTTTTGTCTTCCCGTTTATCTAAATACATTAATATTATATAAAAACTATAATTTTACCTTTTGCTTTAAACTGGTAAACTTACGATACTTGTTCAGTCTTCCTAGGAGAAGAAGGGTTGGCTGAGGGTGTTTGAGAACAGAGTGCTAAGGAAGCTGTTTGGACCTACGAGGGCTGAAGTAACAGCAGACAGGAGCAGAACTGTATAATGAGGAGCTTCATAATTTACACCCATCACCATATATTATTCGGATGGTCAAATCAATGATAACGAGATAGGCGGGGAATATGACACTTTCGGAGGTAAATGAAGTACACACACGTTTTTAGTGAGAAAATGTGGAGGAAATAGGCCACTTGGAAGAGCAGAACAATAGTGGAAGGATAATATTAAAAGGAATTTTACATAAATAGGATTTGACGGCGTGAACTTCATCTTCTTCGGTACACGAAAAGAGAAGGGCTATTTTAAACCCGGCCAATGAAAAGTCTGGGTTCCATAACATGCAGGGAACTCCTTGACTAGCTGAGAAATTGTTGGTTTCTCAAAAAGGAACTTGCTCCGCGGAGTTAGACGGATCACGTAAGATACAAGATAGAGGTAAAGTTGTCTGTGCTTAATGAAGTATCTGAAGCACCCAACAATGATGAAGTGATGGCAGTAGATTTGTGGTTCCATTTATTCTTAACTTCTGCATTCGAAAAACTCCAAGCCCTGGTCTCAGATGGTTATATGTGTAAAATGCTGTCCACTAGGATCACAGGTTTTGTTGCCGTTCACAATTGTAGGTATGCATATTACACAAAGTTGTGATTGTTATTATCATTTTTTATTTTATTCTTAACGATTTATTATTTGTAAATCTCTGCTTTGATTTACTTTCAATAAATTTAATTAACTATAACCTTCACTTTGTCGACATATTTTCTGATTGCTCACTTACAAGCAATATTTTTGACATTTATTAACTGCAATTGGGTTTCCACCCGGTGGCAGCGATCGGCAATATTTTGTGCAGAATATCACAGGTATTTTTTGATGTGTGTTGGGCCCTGCAGCATTGTGAAAACTGAAGAAAAAGAACCAACCAGATGCTACTTATAATTTTATTGTACTTCTTATAGGCTATACATGTTTCGGGCACTACTATGCCCATCATCTGGAGCTCACGACTATAATTGTATAGCCTATAAGAAGTACAATAAAATTATAAGTAGCATCTGGTTGGTTCTTTTTCTTCAGTATCACAGGTATATTTGAAATACATCTAGACCTACATTCAGGATTTTGTATGCCTAATCCTAATCACTATTCACTAATTATGACGTCACGTTTTATTTTCCTTGGTTACTCATTACGTAAAACGCACTATGAATCATAACCGCCAAGAAAGTGACGTAACAACAAGAAAACTACATCATTGTATTATCAAGACACATCATAACCAATCTCTGTGTGTATAGTTATGTGACCTCTCATAGCTTCTGAGATAAAGTGCTGTGTCTTTGGAAGAGCAGTTCCCGACATTTCGATCGACTGCACTGCCTTCATCTTTGTCCGATTTTAATGAACCTTGAATTTTCTCGACAAACACTGGTAATAACAACAACGCAGAAGTTTAAGAAAAATCCATCCAGCGGGAGTAAAGCCGTTGCACGGGGGAAGAGAGACAGACAGACTGACGTGATGCAGCTAACAGTAGATTTTGGCAACTTTGCCGTTGCGCCTAAAGAGACAAATCATTCATTCCTTCGCCTTGCAAACCTTCGAACAGTTGCAAAGCCAGTGACACTACGTAGGATTGGTTTCTGTTTTTCCTTAAGTTCCATGAAAAAATTATTAATAAAACTACAGACCTTAATGACAACTCAATTTCATGTTGGGTAAAGGCAAACATCGCCGTGTTCACGCAATGAATGGAGTCATTCTTAGGCACGGCATTAAACGGAGATGGGTTTTCAGCTTTACAACTTGGGACACTTACTCCCCAGATGAGGAAGAGCCCCTGGTACACGGTGCACAGAAGGCTGGGTGGACCCTAGCGTCCGTGTGGACAATTTGGATTAAAGAATAAGCTCTTGCCACTGCCGGAAATCGGAAGGTTATTTATCAGTCATCCGGCCTGTAGCATATTTACAACACTGACTAGTCTGTCCCCGCTCACTTTGCATTAGGTAAACTTTTTTTTATCGCAAGCCTTTTTAAATACGTTGCGAATCTTGATTTGAGCTTTATGTAAGCTAGAGAGGAAGTTGCCTAACATGGAACAAAATAAAACTTTCTTGACAAATTTTATGTAGGCTCAATTTTAAATTTATTCGAAATCTATCGTATCGTTGTGGTGAATAAACAGGTGGACGAGAGAGACGACGTTCAATTATGCCTCCATTTTTTAATAAATCGCGTAAAACAAAGAAAATGCTATAGGTTTCCTTCGCTACTAAACAGATTTCGAAAGAAATGAACGTTTATTCTGCATGTCCATAGATCTTCCGGTTTTTACGTTAACACCTTGCCAGCGGCCGGCATATTACAGTAATCTTTCAAAACAGCGACAGATAGACAGCATACAAATTGCAGAATATTCTCGTACGCACAGCTGACATTTATTTTCACAGATTATGGCTCTGTTCAGAGAACGGTGGACGGAATCATCGCCTGAATGGACAATAGAATAACATCTTTTCTTTATTCACCTAACACAAGATGTTGCACACGTGTCGTCCTTTGTTTAATGACTGTGTTTCCTGGTAGAACGGGAGACTGGGATGAGGTGGAGGAAGATATAGCTATACTCACGATATTCAGTAGTTTCTCAGTGACAAACAGCACAATGGACAACGCCCAATTAATAACATTCCTCTTCAGACCATTTGTTGCTTTAGAGTGACGTCATGCGACTATTAAATCACGCGACTCGCTCCTTGCTATTGTAGCTCTTCCCCAAGCTGTAGGTTATGGTTGACCAGAGATAGTGCAAAGCCTCTTGCACGTCATTTCTCAAGGCAGTGCCGAGAAGAGTAATGGCGGAGAGAGAAGCGAGAGCGCCCTGCTGGCAAAGTCACGAAATGATTCAACAGCAAGATAACAAGCGCTACGCTTTCAGTAGAAATGCTTGTTCTATAAATAGGGCTCTTAGCAATTCATAAGCCAACCAACTCACCAAATTACCACAGATGCCTCAAGATGCAAAGTGATAACAACATTCTTTACGGCAATTGAACGTTTCTTGAAGCAAGTATCATTACAAAATGCTGAAAGATGGAGAATTAAAAGTACATTGCATGTACTACCTAAAGCAAAGTGTAACAGGGGATGTTGAAAAGAACAGGGGTGAGTGTCTTTACGCAGCAAAGCTATACGAAACACAACCGGATTTAAATAAAAGATGACAGGTTCATAAAAATTCGCACTGTAAAGTTTCGAGACGAAACAAGTCGGATTTGATGATAAAAATAAGCCTGTAAGACTTCTAATGAGTTACGACATTTTTATAGCTATGAATATTAAAATTATCTCCTGTGGGTTTCTCAGCATGTGCTTGTTATCAGGTACACTACTACACTTCTTATGTCATAAAAATTGGGGACATAGGATTTGTATCTACCGGACTACACGACAACAAATACTAGAAAACTGTCAACTCAACTAACACATCCGCTTTGTGACACTTGTCGACTTCTAAATCCTAAATCTGCAGCGATGAAAAGCCTGAGAACCGCAAGAAGCATTTAGTTCACTATGATAATTATTTTAATTTGTTTCAGCTAAGCTAAACAAAATTATACACGTATATGTGGAATTTACCAACGATTTTCCAGTAAATTCTGAGTAGAGAAGTGTAATGTTTATACTAAAAAAGCGTTGTCTGCTGAAGGAATTATGAAGGACATGCTAACATCTTTGTTCTTCACCATCTTGTCATACCGTCACGCAATGGTCCGTGTGCAAGAAGGGGAAATCGGGTGATCCAGACAATTTACACTTTCATGTATCCTAGCAAAATCACTCAATCGAGCATGACAGGAATTGTCTGTACTGGGCTTCTCTACAAAACAGCAAAGGCGCAAGTTCCAGTTTTCATCAAGACTGATGGAGGTTAGGAACAAAAGGCACGTAATTTTTCATGAGAAGTGTGGATAAAGTTGCCTGACCCAAATAAGAACTTAAATTAGTGTTCGAATAACAATGGATGACAATTTCTTTCTCGGTTCTAGAGTCATTAAATACCCATAAGACGGTGGGACTGGCGAAGTGAATGCGGACTCGTCTGACAGGCGCCGCGTCGGGTCGAATACAACGACGTACTGCTTCCAGAGTATTTATTCACTATACATGGCTACGGTAAACCACGACGTACTACTTCCGAAGTATTTATTCACAAGTTTTTGCCCGTTTGATCCTACGGTTGTCTAAATTTTCTTAGGCTGAACTGTACCTTCTGTGTCATATTTTATGTAAATCGTGAACCTATCAGTACATTTCCATCGAAGTCGTTCGTTCCATTTCCATTTCCTAATGGTTCATGGCTCGTACATGGCGTGACAAAGCAGAAAATCTCCACTCTCTTAAGGTGTGCGTGTGTTTTGTCACAGTAAAGTGCGGGCACAGGTTAAGAACCGTGTGTTTTTCAGCTCACCAAAAGACTTTAGACAAGTGCTCAGCTTCAGTATCCGGCACCTTTTCTCCCCACTAACCAATGGACAGAGTGCAATGAGGTCCCCAGATCTGGTGTGGATACAGTAGCGGAAGAGAGAACTGCAACAACTACTACACCTAGCCTTGTCATTGTCCTTGTTTCTTACTGTTACAATTTTACCCTTTGACTTTCACAGTAGAGTAACATAAATTGCAATAATCACTCAACAAATTTCTTCGTGGTTTTCTACAGAGCCTCCCATAGAATAATAAGCCCTATTCATAACAAAACTCGGAATAGTCAGGCAGTTTCAACAATGCGCGACGTCGTTCGACTGTGAATGGGAGAGATGTCGTGAAACTTGAGCTTTTGCTTTATCGCGAAGCCATGAAACAATGGACGCACGGCTCCTGTCGCCCAGCTGATATCGTGTGACGTGTTTTCCATATTGCGGCCTTTGACACGTCATGTTCTTTATGTTACTTCGCAAAACAACTATGAATACACGTCACTAGCCGCCCGCTCCCCTACCCTGGACGTCGCTTGTGTTAATGCCAACCCCTCGGTATTTCAAAATCATAAAATATTTTAGATTATTCAGGGAAAATTACGTGTAATATACCACGATCTTCAGGCTTAAAATGCCTACAACTACTGTCATGGCAATCTTACCATCTGATTCGACACTGCTTAAACGCCGTCTGTACAGGAACAAGGAAACAATGTTACCACTGCATCAGTGTTACAGCTGCAGTGCACGTTAACACAAAAGAACAGCTACAGGAAGGCATCTGAAATGGGATAATAAGGGATAAATTTAGAATAATATTTTAATTTCAAGTACTGCTAATAACTCCGAATGTGCTTGTATATAAATTCAGGGGAGCACAAATTTGCCAGAAATCTAGCAGCCACCTCAAAATTCTAGGCGCCAGAAGGTGACATGAAGCAAGTTCTATACAGGGGTACCAAAATACAGAATTAGGCGCAACCATACAAAATTACAAAGTGACTTGGCGCCCGGATTTGTACATCCCTGTTTAAATTAACAACACATTGATTTATTTTAAAAATGACAACCTTCTATGAAAAAATTTTTGCTGGACTTCCGATAGACTCGATGTAACTTTTCTACCCGTTTGACACAGTATAACCTACAGACTCTTTTCATTAATGACAACAAATTAACGTATGTTAATAATCCGAAAAAACGATAGTGAAACCAGTTGTATTGTACGGAAGTGAAACACGGGCTATGACTGAGATGGACATGAAACGAATGGGTACATGGGAGAGGAAAATATTAATAAGGATATACGGTAGAGCTAGGAATAAGCAGAATAAGAATTAATTAGGAAATAAGTGAGAGATATAAAGATGCAGATATATCAGCAGGTATTGAAGAGAAGAGACTGGAATGGATTAGACATGTAGAAAGAATGGGTCAGGGAAGGACAGTGACAGTAAGACGGAGGGAAGCATAAGCAGGGGAAGACCTAAATTGAGATAGTTGGAAGATGTAGAGAAGGATCTACGGGAGATGAACGTTAAGAGATGGCGACAGAAGGCAGTCGACAGCGAACAATGGGAGTCTGTAAGTAAGGAAGCCAAGGCTCTCAGAGGGCCCTACGGCTAAGGAGTAAGTAAGTAATAATCTTAAAAATTATACAATTAATAAGAAAACGTTCAAAAATGAAATGTTTGCACTAAAAATGTTTACCAGTCTAATACTGTTTACGTACTTGTAACGTAACGTTCAAATATTATGTAATACAAATAATTTCGTCTCACATCAAGGATGTAAAGTAAGTACGTGTTATGCTTTGTTGTTTGTTGACTGCTGAGTTCTGGATGAATATTTATGATGACTTGGTAACTAGGGAGAGCTTCGGATTCACTGTTGTGGGGTCGCTGACCAGGATTCTGTGACCCTCATGTCCTCATGTGTCACATCTATCAACAGGAGCACATTAGACGGCAGGGCCAGCGGCTGATGAACAAACACAGTCTGCCGCCCGCCACTGTGTGTTCATCAAATAACGTCCATCCCCTCAAACGTATTTGCACTGTGTGTTCATCAAAAAGCACCCCTCCTTACTGGAGTACTGCCACTGTGGCACAAAATCTAGCAAACCCGGTTGTAGCCTGCATCACGCATTAGGCTTTCTGGTAGAGGGTCTATCAACCTGTAGTTAGCGGGGCACATGTTACACGAGACAGTGTCCCATTGCCCGCGGAAATATTTCAAATGAGAAAATATCTTCTAAACCTTCCCTTTGAAAGCCAAGAAAGAACGTAGAAGTAGTTCTGAAAAAATGTTTTAGCTGACTGTTCATAAAGAAGTAAGTTACACTGCTAAGTCATTTTCTACAAATATCCTAAAACAGCGACACCCTACCCTAGGTCGTGAATTGCATTTTCCATGAATTGTTCCTATCATTATCGGTAAAATTTCTTATTGCACATGATGTACAGACAACTACACACGTAAAATTATTCTATATAATTTCTTCACTCTATTGGTGTAATGGATTTCATGTTGCCCGCATGCAGTCCAAATTTTGCCAAAATTTCCCACACCACATGAAAGGTTGAGAAGGCCTGCTCTCTTCTGTCAATGACCCTTGTAATTCATCTCTCTGCGTATCTGGTAAATTATCTTCATTAAGGGATCTTATTTATAACGTTTGCAATTTGCAACGACGATATGAGTGTGCAGAATGACGGGATGACAATAAACAATTAAACTGACAAAGGAGAAAGAAAACGTTAGTCAACTAATTGAGTCAGTATCATGGTAAGGAAGAACTGCCGAAAACCACCAACAAATACTTCACTCGGGCTATTCGGTGTCCACGACGGCATTCGAACAGGACAACGAACCAATTCAAACCGAAAACGCTGCCTCTGTAACCGTCTTGCTCGGTTGAATGTAATATAAAATTGGAGGCCGAAGAATAAAAGAGCTTCATGTACAATAACCCAACGTAAATTTGAAATCTTTTCTGCCCCCCCCCCCCTAGTTTTACATTCCTATTTCTAACTATCCCTACAAAAACTATAACACCGACAATGTCAACAAACTTGTGGGGGAAATCCCGTTATTCATAGACTTTTATGAGCCCAGTTCTACTGCCAGTTACATTATTACACAAATAACAATGTCTCCTACCCGGCTGCCGCAGATGACTGTGTGGATCGAGCGAAGTCTTGGACATTCCACTGAGAGTGTTGGTTGCATAACCTGCAAGGAGAAGAAACAAGCCGATGTTAAACAGAGTTCACACGTAACAACAGGCAACTTTGTGAGCTGTGACGTTCGAACGAAGGTAGCTATAAACAAAACAGTTTTCTGGGATAAGGTACGTGCAGTCGGCTAAAAAGTTACAGAAGCTGCGGGGCGGGGGATATGCTTCTTATTTCATGGCTTTTGAAACACCTACCATGAAGAAGGTAAAGCAATCCCTGCACAGGCACTGACGTTTCCAGGAGTTTGAGGCTCCCAGTTTTCAAGATAATTGGCACACGAAGGTGGCAAGGTTGTCAGCCCTACGCACCGGTCACCCTTACCCCCAAGGAAATATTCCCGTTACTCATTTCTGTTACCGGCTGAGTCGGTCCCAGTGCCATAGTGAGGCCGGACGGATTATGTCAAACAAACATTCCAATAACAAGATCGGGAATCGAACTCGCGACCTTCTGCCTTGTAGCGTATTGCCTCAACCAACAGAGCCACACATCAGACTCCCAAAAATTCAGTTTTAGAGAATTCTTATCGGTCTTACCTCGAAAACTGAACATAATCATTTTGCGATGTAGTTAGATTCAATTTTTGTTTAAAAAACATAACAACAGATCTGGTACATATTTAAAGCATTTGCTACAATAAGAACATAAGATAGATTTTGATGCATGTGCTTTTGACTCATAAACTAAAAATAATGGACGTTAACGCCAACCAGCTCAAAAGTAATCGAAGGCATTTCGTGCCTTCCGTTCACTGACAACGGGTCAGAAGTGTACCGTACTTGCGGGTCCGGACTGACGTACATCTCTAATACTGTGACAGCTGAAAGATTACTGCCGGACAAAAATCAGTTACAGTGCCAATTTGACAATCACAAATCCCAAACAGCCTGTCACAGGAATGAAACCAGGTCACCAATGTGTGAAGCCAACCTGATTTTACTGGATATTCTACAAAATGTGTTTTTACAGAAGACATTTCATTATCTATTAACACAGCTGTAAATTTTAGATGATAGAACCTGGAGCACTAAAGGGTACATTGAGAAACGCTTACGTGAATTGGTTAGAAATCCCTAAAGAAGAAACCACTTTGTATGAAAGAATGTAAGCGAGTATGATATTAAAATGTATCTTGTACATTTTAAAGTTTTTGACTAGATTGAATTCTTACTGAATAGGGTCCATTTGTGAAGTTTTGTGAACTGACAGGGGATTTAATGACCGTCGGAGCGACTCCCTGCCCAGGGAAGTGATTATTATCAGTCGGTATGTCATTCTGTTATTTTCAGCAGGTTCTGGATGTCACAGATTTCATTCCGTGTACACCGGGTACGTTGAGCAGAGCAGAATCAAGCCAGAATGAAAACGTCAAATAAAAACAAGTGCATGACGACGGCAGGCGTGCAGCGTCACGGCGCCGGCCGCAATAGCAGGGGGCCTCCCACCCTTCAGGAAAGGAATCTCTTGTTCTACACTCGGTCGACTGGGCAAGCTAAACAGCGGATCACGTCCAAGACGCCAAATTTGCGCCCAGAAGTGGGTCTGTGTTTACCAGTTGTAGGGGATGGGAAGATGACGTCAAGTTTAAAGTGCTCTAGTGAGACGAGGGGAAACTGCACAA
>Ga0131853_10003824_pt1 | contig 27010 bp, 25 predicted proteins | sample TergutLab28metaG_FD_92764 | JGI IMG/M metagenome (GOLD analysis project Ga0131853, IMG submission 92764) | Labiotermes labralis P1 segment gut microbial communities from Petit-Saut dam, French Guiana - Lab288 P1 (version 2) (version 2) | ecosystem: Host-associated > Arthropoda: Insects >...
CGCCGTGTTTCTGACCGAGCAAAATGTGGCGTCTTCAAAAACGCTGAAGAAGCTGAAAGAAACTCATGACAATAAAGCGAAAGGTCGTAAGCAAGCAATCGAAAACGCGATAACGAATTTAGGCATCGGCAGCCGTGCTCTGACCGAATACGCAGAAGCGTTTGAAATGACATAACAAGACGGCTAATGGATTGCACCGGTTAGGCGGGCTAAAAGCCCGCCTGCCTACTAAATAAAAAAAGGAGAAAGAAAAAGTGGAATGTTTAATTATTACCAATGATGACCTTCATGGGCAGACAAATGCATGGTGTGTTGAATTGCCAAAAACTATATTTGATGAGCACGTAAATGAAGGCTATTCGACTAGTGGTGACGCAAGCGATGTGTTAACAGAAGTATTGGAAATGATGGTTGATTTCAACATGATTAACAAATCAGAAATCACTAAAGCGTTTGAAAAATATTTACAAGAAAATGATTAAAGAGGAGTGAATCAAGTTTGAACATTTTAACACACAAGATAGTACGTGATGGCGAAATATTAGGCTACAAAATTGATACTGGCGAAGATTCGTACAGTATTTGTTCAAGTGGTCTTATTTCCAAAGAATTGTTTATGCAGCTTATTGATAACGGCTACAGTTACTTTGGAAAAATGGAGTTTGAAGACAGCTCCAAAAATAATATTGAGAATTTACCGGAAATAAAGTTTGATTCTCTTACCGATACTGAACGCTCGGAATTCTTTGAAACTAATGATGTAATGTCTTCAGAAGAATTGAGTAAATATACGAAAAACCGCTTCGGCGATTCCGCCATTAGTTGGAAAGAACCGGATAAATTTTTAATAAATACACGGGAAGAGTTTCTTGAGTTTATAAAAACTCCCTTTAAATTTGACCCCAATAACCCCATGACTTATATGCCGGTAAACTCATTCACAAACCCGGAAGCCCTTTTTTCGGAAGTTGAATTTCTCAACCCGGATAACTACAACCTGATGGACCGTCTTGCAAACAAACGATATTATAACCTTTACAGTCTTTTCAAGATGAACGAAGAGTTACCCATTGCCGGCTTCGACCCGATTGATTTTATTGATGCCTACTTCGCTTGGGGTATTGATGGGCTGAAAACGACGTTAATATCGAAAATCGTTAGTGAAATTGATAAACCCTTGTATGTCAGGGATAATTTCCCACTTGAAGGATTTACGCATACCGGATTGGCGTATGTGAAAAGCGATTTATCTCTAATTCCGGAATTAAAACCCGGTTGGTCGGTTGGCATCGGAACCGAAAGTATGCGTAAGGTAGCGGCGAGTTTGCCTACTTCTAATCACGGGTATTTGGTTTCAACGAAATCACCCGCGACAGTCAAATGCATCAAATATATATTCAGAAACTTTACTGTGGAAATTACGGCTGACTCAATGAAATTTAAAATGCCGAAAGACGAATTTATTGTCGCAACAGTAAGGTTTCTTATGCCATCTAAACAATATCTGCCGTCGTCATTATGGAATCTTAAGCTTGAAGAGAATAAGGATGAAATAATGCATCGGTTAAAGATAGAATCCATGGCAAAGTATTTAGCCGGGTCATTAAAATGCAAAACGGACGCGACTTCTTTCAAAGTGTACAAAACACTGGGGTTAACAACGCCGCGTGCGGTAGATACTGTTTTAAATATTTACCGTGATATTCTTTTTGAAAAGAACGGCTCACTTCGCAATGAATACAATCACGACTTAATAGAAGGCAATTCCGATATGTTTGAAGAAGGCGAAATAAACGCGCTCAGTCTGCAAACCGGGTTTATTAAGGATATTTACACTTATGAAGAAAGTGTACCTGAAAATCTTGAAACTCTGTATAACTTGTGCAAAAAGGTGGAGAACGGGGAAATTAATATCAACAATGTACTAAACGGAATAAAGACCGATAATTCCGTGAGGATTGACGATATAATCCGGCACCTTGACGCGGCGTTTAAAATACTTGGGCTTTCCTATGATGAAATATACGATATCATTGAACGGGATGCGGAGAATGTTTCGGGAGACGGTATTATTACGTTCACATTCGAGGGCAACGGAGTAATTGTTGATTTTCATTTACCGAGGCAGAATTTCACACTAACCGGCTTCCAAAAAGACTTGCGTTCCGAGTTATCACGGCTTGCGATGGGTGCAAGTCATTGGCTTTATATAAATGAAATCTTCACAGAGCCGGGGCAGGTCTGCGCTCGGCACATGGCTGTTCGGATGTTTACATGGCCTCATTATTTGGCAGATAAGAAGAATTCATTTGTCCGCTCGATTGAAGAAAATATTATGGAGCAAATTAAACCTCAGTTGGAACAGCATGATATAAATATTGGCGATGATATAGTCCAGTTGGTTGCGCGAAGCCTTTGCGAATTCGGTTTGCTTGCAAAAAACCAAACGAGCATAAAAATAAGAGAAGGCATATATATCAATATTTCCGTCGAACCGGGAGTCCGTCAGCAGATACAGGACACATTTGAGCGTAAATATGAAACAACTTTCAATATTTCCAATTTCATGTTCAAAAGCGGCGAGCCTATGTTTTATTGTGTAAATGCGATAGTTACGCCCTATTGGGTCGTTCCACTTGGAAAGCATCCGATTGTTACTTACCCGCTTTACCTTGCATGGCATTTTGGTAAGGAAGAAAACGCCCGTATACCGTATGAAAAAATGAAAGAATCCGGTTATATACCAAAGACTTCAAACAATTACAGCTTAAAATATCTTCAATCACATTTTCTTGAAGAGTCAAGCCTAATGCCCGAATCATACAAAGGGGTAAGTCTTTCAGATTATTGTTATGAAAACTACTCAAACCCGGACGATATTAAATACAAGCCTCTTCACCCCATGGATAAGCATTTCCCCATGTTATCCCGTGCGGAAGATGATTTCCTTAACGGTGATGATTTCTCAAAAGGCTTGAAGCATAAAATGCTGTATTATTCATCGTTTTGCAATTCTGATGATTCAAAGCAGATAATCGACATTTCTACCTTGGATTATACCGGCGAATTATATGACCTTTTAGTGGGTGAAAGAGAAAACCTTTTTGAAGACGCGCCCATTAAAGTATTCACAGGGTTCATTGACAAGGATTTATTGGCAATGGACGATTTGGATTCGTTCAAAGAGGTTTTTTGCGCGGATATGGGAAATATTTATCTGCGGGCGCATGAGCATAACAGGGTTTTATTTACGGACGGAATCGCGTTTAACTATTTTGAAGTTGCAACGATAGATAGAAGCAAATACGCCGTTCGTCAAATAAACGATAAACTCTATTTCGTATACTATGAAAGCGGCCGGATTTTGCGTGTCGATATCTGACAACCGTAATCAAAAAAGTATTAACCGGCAAGAATACCGAATTCTCGCCTATACGGACAGCAGTACATCAGAACGTTATGCCTGCTGCGCTTACATCGCGCTTAACGATACGGAGGGTACATTTCTGCACAGCGACACCGATTTTTTTCATAAGGTAACATCAACGCAAGCCGAGTTATTATCAATCGTAATCTGCGTTAATTATTTGGCGGAAAATCATCCCGGCAGCAAAGTATCCGTGTTCACCGACTCGCAATCAATCGTTGAAATGTTTAACAACAATATAAACCGTTTAGACAAAATAAACTACGCGGAACTCTTTACGAATATGTTTACTAAATCAAAGCGGTTCAAAGAATTTAACCTTGTTCATGTTGCCGGACATTCGGACAAAGCTACGCCGAATAAGTTATGCGATTTAATCGCTCGGAGATACCGAAGACTTTACGGCGTTATGTCTACCGATAATGCAGTAAAATAACATGAACCATGATTATGAAAAACACGCCAACCGGATTTTATTATGGCTGGCGTGTTTTTATATTGTTACAGGGGGTGATTTTTATTATAGCTCAAATTGATAAATTATTAAACGATATGTCAAAGTTACGTGGGCGTGAAGCCGGTGCAGGTAAGGGGGCAATAGGCGAAGCCGCCGCTCTTCAAATACTGGCGTTATATAAAAAGCGAATTGGTCGCCGTTGCGTCCTTATTCAATCTTACGCATATCCGCATGCTTCAAATATAGAGGGAAATATAAAACTGAATCCGGACGGCTGTTTCATCCATGAACCCGGCAAGCCGGGAACAGACGACGAAATTGATATTGTCATGGTTACCGACTATCGCATTTTTTTAATTGAGGTCAAAGCGTACAGCGGCAAAATCAAAGTAAATGACATTTGGACGCATCACGCGAACCAATGGGATGAAAAATCTGCTATATGCCAAGCGGAAAAGCACGGGCGACATTTTTACCACTCGTTTTATGATATCTTGCCCGATGGAGAGCACGACTATATCAAGCTTATAACCGCTTTTACCGGCTCATGCGTTATTGAAGATACCCGCACTATGAACAAAAATTATATCCCGATTGCGATTGCCAACGATATAAACCGCATTATCAGTATATATGACAAACCGGGGAAGTACGGCATTGATGTGGATGCAGTCATTAAAAAAATGCTGGAAAGCAAAACTTCTGTAGAATCTGTTCTCATGTAAAATTATCTATTTGATATTTGCTTTGTAAAACATTCAAAAACAAGCGTTATGACAGGTGATTAAGAAATGAAAATAAGAATCTCTTTCACTGAAACATTAGGAGGCCGGTACAATGGCGTACTTTGATGGTATTACAAATTTCACAGATTTACAGTTAAGGCGAATTGAATTATTACAGAACATTCCCGATGAAGCCCAAGCAATTAATAGCGAATTTATGAAGGTTAAGGATTTATTTATCGGCGCAGATGACACAAGTAACGTGAATAATAAAAAGAAAATTCGCCGGATAAAATTCAAAATCGAAAAATGCCAAGAAGCTGAGCCTTATGCAGAACTGCGCGGCTATACTATTTATGTAAGCTTGCCTTCTTGTTCTATTTTTAATGCGAAACATCTCGGAAGTCAAGTTAATCTTCCGAGAGTATTAACACCTGCCACGATGGCGGTCTTCCTGCCTCCGACGGCACCCGCTCCAATATTTTTATTCACTTAAACGGCAGAAAGGGAGGGATAAACTTGTTTAAACTATCAGAAATCACGCGCTACCTGATTGCTGATATCAGGCAGAATATTGCTGATATGGTGTCAAATATCAATATTCCGGACAACACTATTGACATATCGGATGTCATTGTATTTGACAACGCGGCGGTTATTATCAACGACTTAATTCAGCGTAAATATAAGATTGTTGATACCAAAGACCCGTTTAGAAATGGAATATTGAAGAAAAACTTTAATGTTTTCATATTGCAAACTCCATTGACGGACATAAAAGACGCGCCTTTTGAACATGAGGAAATTAAAAAGTTTATCCAATGTCTCAACGAGGAAGATACCTACAATTGCTGTAACAGCAGGCTTTATCCGCAGATAACGCTTACGCAGCTTGCGCGCCCAAATGTTAAATGGACATTCAGCGGAGACAGTTGGATTGAATACGGAAATTATGTTGCAAGCAGGATATATTACAGAAACGGAAGCCCGAGGCTGGCTGTTTTCATTGAAACAATAAAGAATTCCGAAAGACTTTTAATTGTACGGAACAATTCTTTTGTTGAGTTTGAAAACACATTTATCAGTGAAAACGAAATAGCAAAAGTTCCTTATATTGAAGAAAAATGGAATTGGAAAGAAATATTCTTCCGTGCGGCAATATTGCCGGCTGAATTCGGTAAAACAAAATTGGTTAATAAACAGCCGTGGCAAGATGCCATTCCGACTATATTACAAGACTGCACCCCGAATACAATTCCGAAAGTAACATTAAATCAATTTTTAAGGGGGGCATAACTTGTGCTGACCCAAGCGAGCATTGAAGCTTTAAAAATGCACTTTGACTGTTCAGGGTTAAACGGTAATGAAGAAATTTATGCTTCAAGAAACGGCGAAAATGATATCGCTTTCGTCGCGATTGCGTCAAGCGGCAATATCACAACATATAAGAATGACAGTTATCCCGACGAATTATTGGAAGAAGAAATATTAATGCTCTGCTGTACTAAATACAGTGATAATTCTGTTCATATACCCTGTGTGATGGATGATAGTAAGTACTTTGTCGGGGCTTCCGGATATGCGCGCGGAATCATAATTGACTTGATTGTTGCATCAATAACGGTTGTCTTATGCATTATCTTTTTATTGATATTCTGGACGCTTTTTAAAGATTCCGAAAAAACAATAATAATCGGCGCGGTCATTTCCCTGCCGGTCATTTTCTTTATTATCTCAATTATTAAAGCAAGGTTGAAAGTATCCGGGAATAAGTAAAATGCATTTGCATTCCGGAGGAGGGCTGTGAAGTGGATATGGTTATTGTGATTGCGCTGATTGTTCTTACAACTTTTTTATTGATGATAATTATTTGGCAAAAAAAATCGGCGCGTTTAAATACAGGTAAACCAAAACACAGGTCACCGCCGTATTCTAACATGAGCCAAGCGCAAACAAATGAGCTTATCGCGTTTTTGGAGGAAGCGGATAATGCCTATATCCGTGCTTATCAATACAGGTCATTAAGCGAACTTCTTCAGTTTATAACACGGGAATTAGCAATAGAGATGCAGCAAAAAATAACCTATTACAACGATAAAATATGGGCTTCTCCTGCACACAGGCTAAGAACATGGACAATTGTATCCGCGGAAGAACAGATAATTACCGTGAGGAAAGAACTTACTTTCAAGAATGTAAAATACGGCAGAATGCTTGTTAAGATTGGAGACGACTGCGTGGAATACTGGAAAGTTATTTCTGATGGTTCGGATAAACGCTATAAAATTCACGAAATTACTTCTTAACGTAAACAGTGATTCCAGTTACATATAGACGGAGGTGTTCCTGATGATTGATATAACGGAGATTGAACAAGAGACACGGGAAGTAAACGCAAGAATCAACGAACTTATGAATATTATTCTTCCGCAATACCGTCAGGATAAAAGTACTCACGCCGCACAAGGCGACCTTCGCGAAAACGCGGAGTATGATAATGCAATCGCCAATATTCAAAAAGGTGAAGCGGAGTTAGTATCGCTTCAAAATAAATATGAGGCATTAACCGGCATGGGACTGGACGAATATGTACCGACAGGCTATGTCGGGATAGGCTCGACAATTGATATCTTACGGAAAGATAACGGTCAATCGCTTCACTTTATCGTTGTTGTTCCTGAACTTGGAGACGCCTCAAAAGGCAGACTTCCCACAAACAGCAAGCTTGGCAGTGCGGTTTTAGGAAAACAAACCGGCGAAATAGTATGGGTGCAAACAAGTTCCAGAAGTTATTACGCTGAGATAATTTCCGTTCACTAAACAATCAGAAGCCCTCAGCTAACACACTTCCAGAGGTAAGGCAATTGTTATTCACCATAAAAATCTGGAGGGATGTTAAAAATGATTTACGCATGTGGAAAAGCCATAAACATGCTTACAGCAATGCCGAATGTTAATGCTTTCGGTAAAATTTCCGAATTAGCAAGCCATGTCCAGTTAGACCCGTCTATTTCCAATATTTCGGTATTAATCTTAAACGGGGCGGAGGTAACAGCCGCCACAGGCCGCAGTTACCGTGAAGCGATAACGGCGGCAAATGAAAAGGTAACTATACTGGTCATGTGTACGAACGAACGGGAAGCACAAAAATCTATTAACAAGCTGAATATTCACAATATTGTCATCGGAAGAGCGAAAGGCAAGGAATTAAGCGAGCTAATCAGCGACTATCTTGAAAAATTATCAGCCAAAGACAGTGTTACGATTATACCCTCGACCGAAGAAATTACGACGGATGTACAAAGTTTTGACGATTTTAACGGTTCAAGTAATTCCGGATTGGAGAATAACAACGATTCCGAAACAACCGCAACTGACAAGCCAATATTTAAGCCCGAAGAAATAAAACCCGGTTCCAACGATTTTAACTATTTTAATCCTCAATCGGAAACAGGTAATAAGAATGACAACATAACAGAAATTAACCCGAAAGATTTTTTCAAAAGAATTGAGGACAGCCCACTCGAAGGTATTGAAGACATTGAAGAACTGCGTCAGCGTCTCGATAAAAACGCTATATATACGCGCTTATTAAAGGAATCGTCAACCTACAATGATGTAGTAACAAAGTTGCGGATACTTGAAAAACGAATAAATAGCATAATGACAGATACATCATTGACAGCGACCATGCGTGTTGAGTCGATACAGGATATTGTTAGCGAGCGGTCAGTTTTAAAATCAATGGAAAACGAAATGATTTCTACCTATGTTTCAAACATTATTACCGCTGTTACCGAAACCATAACGCAAATGGTAACGGATGATATGAACAAATACCGTTCCCGGATAGCCGACACAGATACAAAGAATCTGTATATCTGCAATACGGAAAAAGTATCAAAGGCAATGGAAGACCGTTATAAAATACAGGTTGAACTGGCTTCCCGTATAGAGGGCATAAACAAGCTGGTTAACACGCTATCAAATGTTGTTACGGAAAGCTCAAAGGATATGTACCAGAACGTTCCGACAAATAATCCGTATATAAATACTTTTTTACGCCCGGTCATGGGGTTTGCCCCAAAAGACCTAACCGTTCATGTGGAATCCTTGTTCAAAGCATTAGACCAAGGAGTGCTTACATTATCGGCTGTAGAGGGCGAAATCCGGGCATTGCTTGAATCTACAGTTCTCTTATGCAGCGTTGACGAGGAAACGGTGCGGTATCAACAGGAACTTATCGACACTATGAGGGTGCAGCGGGTTGAAGATATCGTCATTGTTGATTCCACGATTAAAAGCGCGTTGCGGCTGTTCATCGGACCTGATGATTCCGGCAAAACCGCTGCGGCAGTCGTGGTGCATGAGGGTCTGTCAAGGCGCGGTAACGCGTTGATTATTGACCTTACGAGTAAGGACAAGCTATCAAATTACTTAAACGATGTTGAGCCTCTTGAAGAACACATCAGGCATAGCAACGACGGCACCCATACAAGATTATGCGTCAAAAACTTATCAAATCTGAACCTTGATGAATTTATTGAATATTTGAAAGATTGCGTCCCTAAATTTCGGGATATCAGCGTATTGCTTGATTCGACTGACTGCATTGAAATATTCGCGAAGTTACAGCACTTTGCCAAATCGGTTACGGTGGTGTGCAAAACAAATTTAAGTTGCTTGAACGCGGCAAAGCAAGTAATCCGCAGTATAACAGCGATAAACATAGCCAAGCGGGTTTGTGTAGTCAGCCCGGCAGTAGAGCCTCTTGAAATAATGGGATTGTTAGACGCTCAAATTACTGAGTTCAAGTACACGCCGATACCCAATATTTCCGAAATACAGGCGTGCGCTCTTCGCAGGTCAAACCCCGGCATGATAAAAGAAGTGCGTGAGGTTTACATGGAGAGCTTTGGCTTATGATAACGCCGCATCTTATAGGAAAATTAAGCGCGGAAGTGCTTTCAATGGTTTCCACCCAAACGAGTCTTACCTTTAAAACCGGTCACGGCATCAATGCCCCGGAAGCTCTGATATTACACACTCAAAACATCATGCCGGAAACAGCCTTACGGGAATTGCTGGCAAACTACTACAAAGTGGACTTCATGAACCCTCAATATAGCTGGGTTGCGCCGGATATCGTTGATTTTTACTGTGACACAGAATTTATTCCTGTACGGCTTAACAACACTGAAAACATACTGTATTTAGGGAAGATACCGGAATATCAAGCGCAAAACGTAAAATATATCTCACGGTATAAAACAGAAATCGTAAATCTTACCCTGTATGACTATGTAAATCTTTATACGAAATGCTACGGCAAACGCCCGGATTTTTTACACAAGCTTCCGGCTAAGGATTTATTTAACATGGTGGTGCTTGAAGGGCTGGAACTTGGTGCTTCTGATATACGCATCACGCAAAGGGACAGATTCACAGAGGTATCTTACAGCGTAAACAAGCGGAAAGTAATTTCAAAACGCACGCTTCCGGCGGATATCATGGAGGATATCGTAAAACTAATCACAACCCAAGCAAGAGCCGCAACATCCGTGGCGGCACGCAAGCCGGCATATATGGACATCAATCTTAGTGAACGGCATAGAGGACGCGTTGTAAATAACTACACCTATTTCGGCAGTGCCATAGTCATAAGAATATTGTCAAATGAAATATACAGCCGCACCTTTAAATCATTGAATGTACCTGATAATGTCGTTGATTTTATACAAGCTTCGTGCATTAACCTCAGACCGGGATTGAAATTATTTTGCGGAGAAACAGCGTCCGGTAAAAATACAACAATTATGACGACATTGTATGAGCTTCACAAGGCGCAGCCCATGGAAATCATATCGGTTGAACAGCCGGTGGAAATTGTCACAGATTTTATTAAGCAAATAAATACGCAGACAGATGAGGAATACAATGAATCCGCCGGCTCGTTGCTTCGCCAAAACCCGGATGTGGTGTATATAGCGGAAATGACAGACCGGACGGCATTGACGGCAATAAAGGTCGCCAACACGGGTAAACCGGTTTTCTCCACGCTTCATTGCAACTCCGTTGCTGATGTCATATCAAGGATAATTGATTTAACAGGGCTTTCATTAGCGCGGGTCGTTATGATTCTTGATACAGTCATTTATCAGAAACTTCTTCCGGTTAAATGTCCAAAATGTAATGATGATGGCTGCCCGGACTGTTATAAGGCGGGTATGATTCCCGTATTTAATTATTTACACTTTGATGATTCTCTTAAAAAAAGCCTGTTGGGAAAAACACTTGAAGAAGTATATGTAAAAATCGACGAGGCAACCGCAGGCAAGGAAATGCTTCAAGACTTAATGGAGCAAGGGGTTATTTCCGAGAAGACCTATTGCTGGAGGTGACACATGTTAAGCGATTACAGGCTTTTATCATATAACGCGCCGCTGCCGGAGAGAAGCATAGGAATTAAACCGAAATTTGAACCAAATATTAAAGCCGGCAGTTATATTTTCAAAAATACGGTGAAGCTGATTTCAATTAACAGTGCCGTGGTTGAAAAATATCTTGGTATTCATAACCTTTCCGATTACAAATTGAGAAAGGTTAAACAAAGCTTGGAAGCGATAATTCCGGTTGATTTGGAAGCGTTATGCTTTAAGGAGGTTCCTGCCGAATGTATTTCACTTTAAAAGGCAAAGCAAAAAAAGGAAACCGGTTTATCATGTTCAGCTTACAGGATTCACCAAACCAGCTTGACAGTACATCAGTCATACTCCGGAATATGCCCGGCTCTCCTATTATTCAGCATAACTCTATCCGACGGTGTTCAAATGTTTATACAATCGACGGCAGAAATATAGCCGAAGGCGATGTTTTAAAATCGGATTATTCCAAAAAGCTGTACACGGTTGTTTTTAATAATGGCTTCAATGTTGTTGATAATAACGGCGGAACTATGGCACTGCGCGACCTCCATGCAACGACAATTACCGGAAGCTCAAATGTCAAAGATATTGAGTCAAATCTGCTTTTTCAATATGGCGAAGAAACCTTTGGCTTGCAAGATATTTTGGGGACAAAAGAGTCTTATATCATCATCAACAGAAAACGCTCGTCATGCCTGCTTTTAAAGCGGGTTAACCAACTGACAGACCTCCGGGATGCAAACAATAAAAAACTTGCACTTGGGCGCATCGTAACGCTCAAAGATGGCCGGTCAGCATATTCGCAATTATACAGGGGTCAGCTTTCCGTTTTGGTTGATTCTGAATACAAGGACTTAGCCAAATTGGACGGATGGGTTATTAACCCACTGTAAATAAGCTTACGGAGGGGGTGTGTAATGAAATTTTTAATGTTTTATGAAGCAGAGCTTGCCGCTATGAATCCAATGGCGGCGTTGGCGTTAAAAAATGTAATGGATGATAAAATCGCCAAAAGGCTTCTTGAATTATTTATCAGCCCGGAGTATGCCGAGGCTAAAATAAACCATAAATGCGCAAGGACATTTCAACAATTCGAGCAATTTCTTCATCCGGTTGTTTATCCAATCAGGCTGATTGAAAACTTAAGAGCAACAAAGCTGCAAGGTTCGAAATTAACCTATCTTGAACTGCTTTTCCGTTTAGAAATGGACCAAGAAACCTTAAATTATATTTTTTCTCCCCGTGAAACAATCGAAGAAATTATCACTCTGCTTCAAATTATAAGAGAAAGCGGCAACATCATACCCACAGAATATACACCAAGACGGAAAACCGATTATGACGATTTTTACGAATTGATGCAGGCGTTAAACGCAAGCGCGGAACTGTTATCCAAAGAAATTAACATTCCGAGAAATCCAAACTTCTTGCGGGATATAGCCAGTAATAAAATGATGTTTTACGTGCCGGGAGAACTGAAACGCGGCACCGGGTTTTTAGGCATAGCGCAAAAAATGGGTAAGCTGGCGCAGGTAGAAAACGGCATGAGATACCAATTATATTTAAGGGATAATGGAATACCGCAGGAAAACGGCAGAGTGTTTATATAAAAATATTTTTAAAGGGCCTTTGTAAAATAACGGTCCTTTTTTCGTTATAGAGTGTGATTGAAATATAAGTAACAGATTGGAGCGAGGCTATGAAAAGAATTTTGCTTCTCATCGGTTTAGTTTTGTTGATGTGCGCCTGCTCAAACCGGAAGGAAACGCTTTTTATTGAACCCACTATCGAAAACTTCGTCAGATATATTGTTGAAGACTACGAATACGGCAAATCAGGCGAATTTGCAGATAAATATGTGGATAACACTTTTTTCACAAATTTATATTTAATCAATCTGCTACGGGATTCATATGACAATATTTCAATTATGACCATTGACGAAACCGGTGCGCTGCTTCTTTGTGAAGATGACCTTGTGCGCATGGATATGGCGATTAGCAACGGTCGAATACAAAAAATTTATCTTAGGAGAAACCATGATGACTGATAAAACTGACACAGTAGTAATCGGCGGCGGTTTCTCTGGGTTGCTTACAGCTATCCATTTAAAAGAACTTGACAGTAAAAGAAACGTGACCGTCTTGGAGCAAGAGGTTTATCCTCCGCAGTACAACGCTTTAATGATTTTACCGCCGTTGACCCGTCAGTTATTAAGACGTATAACGCCGCTGAACAACTATAAATTCAACGAAGGCCGGTTTCTTATTTTTAAAATAGCTGATATTGAACGGGACATTGTAATCGAAACGATAGACACAGCCGTCGTTAATTATCTTGACTTTGTGCAAATGTTTTACCAAATCGCCTTACAAATGGGCGTTGAGATATACCAAAATTGTCAAACTGTCAAAATTGATAAAAAACTAAAGCTCGTGGAAACATCAAACGGTAAAAGCATCGGGTATGCCCACTTGATTGAAGCCGCCGGAGCCGGTGCGGCGAGTAAAAATGAAAGCGTTATGTTTACACATGCCGCTGTTGACCGGGATATTTACTGCTACCCCCTGCAATGTGCCTATACGTTGGAAAAAGCAGATGTTAACACGGTTTTTAAGGTTGTACCATCGGAGGCCAGTCTTCCGAAAACTTTTAACGGCACCATACAAATCGGCGATATGAACGGCTATATCGACCATTTTATTGATATACACACCCGATATACCGTCATTTCCTCAATATACGCAGCCGAAGCGGTATACAGCGGTAAAGGCGCGAAGTCTTACTACAGAAATATGGACAGTATAGCAGAGGATATAAAACACAGCCTTTATGTGAGGAAGCTTGTAATGCAGGATTTACCGTTAATCCATAAACCGGATTTTTCATCGCTGCTTGCAAGCGTACTCCTGTTTGGGAACCCGTATAAAAAACTTTATGAATACTTAAAGTTACGGTTATGACAGATTTAAAGACAAACGATTCGTGCACATAAGAGCAAACCATCACAGCGAATATAACACGGAATGCCGGGGATTTATCACTCACCCAGCTGGATAACAGGACAATACAGAAATGTACAAAAAAATACTGGTTAAAGAAAGAGGTTTTAGTTTCATGAACAACAAAACTCTGTTAATTGCAACGCTTGTAACATCAGCAGTAACGTTGGTGGTCACGGTCATTTTTGGTTTCAGGAAACCGAAATGCAGATGGCGAGCGGAAGAACTTGTTTTATTTGATGAAATTTTTGAAGAAAGTTGCGGTGATGAAAATAAATAAACGCCTTATTTCATTCGTGCTTATTTGTACGCTGTTGCTCTCCATTTTCAATTTCAATGTTTCTGCGGCAGCGGTAAATATTTACACGATTCAATATTTAGACAAAGTAACAAACCAGTCGATAGTACCTCCTGTTATCGGCACTTATAACACTTCCACCCCGTTTACAATAAACGGGCAAGTGAACTTCAACGGATTTCAGATTGATTCGGTACAAGTAAACGGACAAGGGATTACACATATAAACGGCACAGTCACGGTACAAAATCCCGTAGTGGGCGGAATCAATATTATTTATTTCTACAATGACACAGAAGCTCCGAAAGCTTCAATTAAACCCAACGCTCATTTTGAGTTAAACGGGGATAACAATATCATTGATATTCTAACGAACCTGCACGACAACAGCGGTATATCCAATATCTCTATGCAATATTTGGGAGGTCCGCCCGACACGTCAACAGTTGGAATAAGAAATGTGGAGATAGAACTTTCTGACCGCTCAAATAATAAAACCGTTTTAAGGGGCGAAGTCGCGGTAGTCGGTACTGCCCGTTACACAGCCACCTTCGTAGACGGCGCGTCGGGTAAGCATATCATGGAAAGAATTATCGCGCCTTTGTCAGTCGACGAAAACAAGAGCCTGCAATTTTCCTTCCCCTCCGGATACGAACTTACATCAGTAACGATAGACGATAACGAGCAACAGTCAGGGACAGTACGGATTACTAACGCGGAAGACCGAAACTACAACATAGTTTTTACTTTAAGGGACATCGAGCCGCCCATCATCAGGGTAATTGGACCAACTTCATTTCAAAGAGGAGACAGCGTTGATTTAAACCAGTTGTTTTTGGTAACAGATAATTCCGACGAGCCTGTTTCATTGACCGGAAATATTAATACCGGCAGTGTCGGAACATTCAGTGTTCCTATTACCGCGCGGGATACCACGGGCAATTATACGACAATTAATTTCAATTATACGGTTTACGGTACAAATACTTATACAGTGCAGTATATAAATAAGTTAAATAACCGGGAACTAATGCCGCGTAGCGAGCCTGTTCAATTTAACACAAGAGACGACGTTGTTATAAACCTTCCGGTAAACCACAACGGCTTCACATTGACAGAGGTTGATTTAGGAGCCAATCAAAGCAGAGCGGTTATTGATTTGAACACCGGAAGGGTTACGTTAACAAATCTTACAGACACAAGCTTTGTAGTCAGGGCAATTTATAACGATACAACGAAGCCCATCGGCACGGCGCGCACAGATGTCAGAGTAAGAATAGGTGCCACAATTGAACCGATGCAACTCTTGGCTTCCGTGTTCGATAACGCCGGAATAGAGGGGCTTACCGCTTCCTTTTCGGGTACGCCGCCGGACACAATCACAGCCGGGGTAAAGCACGCCGTAGTTTTGCTTAGAGACGCGGCAGGCAATGTTTCCGACCCCATCAACGTAACAATAACAGTCGAGGGTGAAGATGTAACCGTCCGGCGAACCTTCACTATCCGGTATATCAATCAGGCTACAAACACCCCTACAGGTAACACATCAACCTTAACAACCAATATCGGCAGAACCATAGACGCGGCAGACCTTATGATACCGCAAGGCTATCGTATCGCTGACAGTGATTGGTCACGGCAGTTAACGCAAGACGACGCGGATAACGGTATAAGAGTTATGGTAAGAGTCGAGCAGTTTACGGTCAGGATACGCTATATCGACAATGAAACAGACCGGGTAATCAGAACAGACACCATGTTAAGAGACCGAAATACAACCATTTCGCGCGGTGATTTAAACGTCCCTACCGGATACAGGCTCACAAGCGGCAATTTCACCCACAATGTCACCAAAGATGAAACTCTTGATATTGACGTGGAAAGAAGAGAAGGCGAAGAACCCGGCGAACACTTAATCACAATAAGGTATACCGACTCGGAAAACACAAACACCGTCATTGATACTCAGGAAATTCGTGCCGATATAGGCGATTTTATTGAATCAGCGGATTTGAATATTCCGGCGGGTTATGAATTACAAACGCTTTTTAACAGGCACAGGGTAACCGGCGATAGAACGCTTTCAGTCAGGGTAAGAAAATCTTTGGATTCTGATGTTGTTATCAACTTTATTGACGGAACAATGCTTGTCGGTTCACAAACATTGAATAACTACACTGAAAGCACGGTGCCGGTTTCAATAATGATACTGCCTGCGGGTTATCTGCTCGCGGATATTACAAAAACTTCATACCCCAAAGCGGCAGTAATTGAAGTTGAGGTAAAATTAAGTGAGGTATCGGTTTATATTGTCCGCCAAATCAGGGCCAATGAACACGCCAACAAAACAGTCCCGGGAAAATCAAATAATTTTTTAGTTCTTATGACATATAGAAACAGCGACGGTTCAAACACATCTCCGTTTACAATCGTTTTAGAAAAAGTTGAAGATACGATAAATAACTCGGTGTATTACATCGTTGAAGAAAATTCCGTGCCGGACACGGATACGCATTCGGATATGTATACACATCATAATCCTTTGGGAAGCTCGGTAAAAGTTGAAATCACCAACGGTATTATATATCTTGCCACCTCTGAATCCGGAACGCATAGAAGCTATATAGTCGGCTACGATATCGACGGCAGACGGGAGTTCAGACCGGACAGAGCGATTACAAGGGCTGAATTTTCCACGCTGATGCACACTAATTTTATCGCGCCGTTTACAGGCGGAAACCATTCAATTTCATCTTTTGATGATGTCAGTACCGATGCTTGGTATTTTCAAGCCGTGGAATCAATGCGGCAGTTACACATCATAAGCGGATATGTAGAAGAGGTTAATGGTCAAACAGTTAATATTTTCAAGCCTAACCAGCCAATAACCAAAGCCGAGGCTGCAACCCTGTTAAGCAGAATAAGAAATGTTAATCCGCAACGTATTCACTCTAATTACAACGATATCCCCAATGATGCGTGGTTCAGCCAGTATGTCGCGCAGTCAGCTTCGCTTGGGTATTTCAGATATACGGAAGGCAAGTTTAGCCCGCAAGCACCAATGACAAGGGGCGAAACTATTTTCGCGTTTAATGTGGCTATGGGCAGAAAACCTTTCCAAGCCACTGAATACAGGAATCCCTTTGAAGATTTAAACCCTACTCACCCTTATTTTGCAGACATCATGGAAGCGGTTATTACCCATGAATTTGTAATGAACGGAGACCGGGAGCGGAGGCCGGGCAACGAATAATCATCGCCCAATAAAATAGACCGCTTTGAGTCTCTATCGCTAAGCCTGATGCAGCGTTGAAAACAACGCAGTTATGTTCACACGCTGTATCAGGTATTTTCTAAAAAAATGCAAATTTCTTTTTAGTTTGAAAAAAGCACCCCCCATAAATTAAGGATAGAATAAAAAATTTCCACCCTGTACAGCAAAGGTAATTGAGAAAGTACCTTGACTCAGCAGCTTGATAATTTCGAGCCTCTGATTGAGGGTATTCCTCTATTAATCTATGGACAGGCTGGTCGTTAAACGCTTTGCGCTTACTGCTCGCCTATGTGACCAAGGCGGTGATGTATTATTGAGGGTTATAAGGCCGGATGCCGATTGCCTGGCTTCAGTGTTAATTGCCAGTTGCAAATTTACATCATTTGAGGACATCTGGCGTTATAGAGCGGATTTGCGGATTGAAGTGCTGATAGACCGCTATGTGCGTTTTATCCTGAGTGAAGTGGATTTATATAAACATTTCACCATCATGGATATTAACGCTTTAGAAGCCTATCGCTCGTCCGAAAAACCTGAAACCCTGGCAAAGATTTACCCGTACTATACGCGGGATGTTATTTTGGCGCAGGCGGTAGAAGTTCTTCGCGCTGATGCCTTAAACACGCGACCGACGGAGATAGTCTATACATCACCGGACAGCAGAGCTGTTGTTTTTCGGGTTTGCTCTATTCCAAACAGGTTCATCGAACGCGGTAAAAGCTTGTTGGCAACGGAATTAGCGACACGAGGGATAATGCGTCCACTGACAGTAGGAAAATTATGTGAAGCGAGGATGCGGTTCTGTTTCGCTTCTTACGCTTACAGCGAACTTGCTTTAAAACAGGCGTTACCGTCTTGGAACATGGATGAATGATATTTTTAAGGAGGAATAAAAAATGGAATTGAATGAAAAAATTGCGTTACTCACACAAGTTGGAATTATCAAGCCCGACGGGACTGAAGCCGAAATCAATACAGAAATCGTTAACTATTTCGCAACCGCTGACCCTGACAGCCATGATTTTTTGCTTAAAGGCGACGCTTCTGAAGAGGATATCATAGAAGCTGCTATTGGTTTTATTCAGAAAAACGCAGACAGCGGCAGCGGCGCGGAAAATATCAGATTAAGCTCCGACGCTTATGGGTCTGCCACAAGTTTGAATGCAACAAACCCGGAAACAAGCGTGACAAATCCCGGCACATCAATCACTACCGTAACCGGTACAGGTAAAAACACATCTAATGTTAAGGACATTACAACCCAGCTTGCAGGCTCGTTACCATCGTCAGCGAAAAGTCAAATAACCAATATGCTGGATGTTAGTTGGGGTGAAATTATGACAAGAGCTAACGGCACGGTTGTCGCCGCTTATTGCGTAGATACACCTGTACGGGAGCATCTTGAAGGCAAAACCTTTAGTATAATAAGTGATGAATATAAAAAGGCTTTCTCAGAAAAATACCTCTTATCAAATGTTTTCGACGACAGCGAATATACCACGCCTGAAGGCGGTGAGCGTCAACTTGTCAAGGAAGGTCCAAACATCACAAAATATAAAGAAATTCTCGGCAAAATTCAAAGCGGCGCGCCATTTAATGTGCGTGTACCGGAAGTTCATAACCAAAAGGTTATTGGCGTTTTACTTAAGCAGAACAACGGCACTTCACAGGATGAAAAAGCATTGGCTACAAAAGATGTACCAATTTATGTTCTGACCGATTGCGGCGGAAAAATCCCCGGACAACCCGGCATCATCGTAACCGGAATATCCTCACGGACATCTCAAAGGAGTAAAAACGGTACGGTAGATATACAGGAAAAACAATCCTTCACAGTCAGGCATAAAGGTAAAGCTGTTGCGATTAAATCCGATTCGACTAAATATCTGCGCGTTACTTCGGAGTCGATTCATGAAGAAGCTGCGAAAAAAGAATTCGGCTCAGCTACCAGAGACTATTCTGTTTCGTCGGATGACAGTTTCATCTATTTAGATAAAGACCAAAAAAAGCATACTGTGCGTGTTAGAGGAAAAATCCCTGTTCCATACTTTAAGCGTAAGGACGAATTTGTCGCCGCGTTCGGACCGATAGCCGCCGCAAATCGTGTAGAGGCACTTACCGATGCGGATAAGAAAAATGTCGCTGTGCTTTTCAATGCCGCCGCTAATTCGGATTATTTAAAACATGACTTCGCTGCCGCGATTGGGTTGCCGACTCTTGTAGCAAATATTGAGAAAAACAACCAAACGCCCGCTTTTAACGCCGCAACCGCAAATGTAGCTTAGGTTTCACAATCATTAGGCACGCGTATTCGGCGCGTGCCTTGCGACTGTTTACGGATACAAAGCTTAAGGGTGTAGTTTGATGGAGAATACATGTCTTAGCGTAATTGAATCTCGCAGGGTTCTTATCAACGCCTTCGAAAATCGAAAAGATATTGATTTTATCTTACATGAATTAGAACCGCATAGACATAGAAAGCAAGAAATCCTTAAACAAACCGAAACTCTCATGAAAATATGCCTTGTGGACTTAGGATATATCCCTCTTTATTTGCAATATATTTTCAGGCGGGTATTGCTGGAGTTTAAATGCGGCGATTTTTCGAAGCTGTATTTTACAATGAAATACAGAGACGGGACACTTAAAGAAGTTTGGCGCGACCGCTCAGACGACTTTCAAACAAGTTTATTTAATAAAACAAAAACAAGCATTATACGCGGCGTTAACAGCACGCTTGCCGCAAGAGGCCTGCAAAGCGTAACAATAGCTACGCTTGGTACACGGTTCATTGAAACGACATTCGGTGAAATTATCAACATAAAAATGATGCTTGAAGGCGCGGCGGCAGGTACGGGCATCGGATTATCGGCGTTAAATACAGTTATAAGCGCGGGAAGTGTTTTAACACTTACAAGCGCGTTATCCTTCACTTGCACCGCCACGACGGACGTTAAACATTCGTTAATTACGTTCATAGAAATACTGGAATATCTTGACCCGCCTGAAAGCGTGAAAGAATTGAGGCTTGATATTTTTCTTGATTTGCTACGGGAGGAATTAGTCAAGAATTCAATTTTCGATAAAGATTATTTGAATTATCTTTTAAGCAATTTCCAGTGTTATCACGATTTTGTTGAGTTCAGCAAAACGTATAAAGTCCCCGATTATCAAAGAACAATTCCCTTCTGTATGCTGATGATGCAGGATTTCGAGAACTGCGATATATCAGATTTTATTTTTAGTTTATTAGCCGAATTCTGCGAAATGAAGGATGTCAATTTTGAAAAAGTTGTAAAGAAATTCGATAAACTTAACAAGAACACGAAAAGCCATGCGATTAATTCGCAGCGGGTACTGTGCGAGCGTAAAAGTAATAAAAAAATCAGAGCGGTAATCGAGGTGGACCCGTATGTATAAACTTAAATATTATTTGCGGTGTTTATATCCGCTATTGATTTTCCTCCCTGTTTTAGCCGCGGCTCATTTAATATTCGGCACATTTTATCCGGTATATAACGTGTTGTTGTATTTCCTGATTATATCAAGCTTGCATAATCTCTTGAATAAGCAGGTTGTATTTCACAACATGATAATATCGGATATTATTGCGGGTTTGCTGGCGGTTGGAATTGTTATTTTTCTAAGCCGATTTCAATTTTTATTATATTCAAGCGCAATACCACGCGGAATAGTGATTTTAATCGGCTTGAATCAGCTATTTATGCACAGCCGCCATAATTTCAAAGAGAGGATGTCGGTACGGAAAAAGTTAAATTAGCGTTATCGGTATACCAAAACACAAACAGTTAGGTGGTGGTGTTTCTTATGAGCAATCGGAGCATGTCATTAGCAGAATTCGCGGGGAAGATTGAAAAAAGCAAGTCATACACTGTGACGGAGTTATATCTTTCGTCCATATCTGCGGAACTGTATAAAGATAATTCTATGAACATTCCGGCGACCGCTGAACGGGACTTGAAACAAACCTGTTTTGGAAAATTCTCAACAGAAAAGGATGAGAGTGATTATTATCGGCTATTGGAGATTATTGCGCACAAAAAGCCGTTATATCCGTTTTATCCAACAGTAAACGCAAAAGATGTGGTCGGCATTACGCTTGCCTTAAATGATAAGACGTGGACGTTGAACAAGGATGAACTCAGGGAATTCGCGGCGAAGCAGATTTTCGGCACGATTGATACTCCTACTATAAAAATCAACTCAAAATCAGCAAATTGCATAAAAGGCGAATTCACATATGTTGAGCGGGGCGGAAAGGTAATTTATATATATCAACAGACTTCCGGGATTCAAACAATCCCTGCTGTATCCGCTTCCTATATCAACATAATAGAAGACGGTAAGGAGCGGAAAATAAGGATAAGCGGAACATTAACGATTCCCTTACTGAAAGTACCATCAAATTATCAAAAATTCCTAAAATGAATGGAGATACGCAGAGAATTTTATCACGCAAATGATTAACGAAACCGTCAAAAAAAAGAAAAAGCGAAAAAGGGTGTGATTGAATAAGCAAAAAGCTTTACACTTATGTTGTAACAAACGACAACAGCTCTATCGAAAGCCTTTCTTTAAAGGACAAGATTTTAGCCGTTATCTTTCAATGGTTCAAGGAATCCGGGCGGGAGGATATGGAACGACAAGCCCTTCAGGATATGGTTACGGAAGATATTTTAACCCTCCAGACCGACCTTGTCATTTTTATTGACAGAAGCTTGAAGCCTATTAAACAGGGAAGACGCCGAACTGTGCTGCTGGAAATAGCAAGCGAGTTCGGCGTCGTTTTAAAAGATGTGATAAATAACCCTGATTATAAGGATTATTACAATATAAAAATCATAAGCTGGCCCAAATCGGATTTTAAAATCAAATTCAAGATAATAATCAGAATGGAGGCGAAGTAATGAGGCGGCTCCATTTTATTTTAATTATCCTTCTTTTATTGCCAAACACCGTATACTCCCAAGACAACCAAAGAACGATTGCGGATTACCCGTATGTTGGCACATACCAAAACCTGCTGCCGGATATAATTCACCCTGACATAAATTATGTAAACCCACACATGGTCGTACAAGAAGCAATAATATCCGCCGTGCAGCCGGTTTCGTTTAACGAAGTCGGACAGTCTTATTACAGGTTCAGCGCGGAAGAAACGCACAGAAAATCATGGGCACAGGCTATGTACCGGTCATATACGTTGGTAGATTGGCGACAATTTATGTCTACAAATCTTGTAGGCGACGCTACCTATGTATTCGGCACCGGTCTTGACAGAAACTCCGCCGACAGTGGCAGCTATACCACGTTATCCGCCGACGCGGAAGTGAAACGCGCCTTTGAGGTATTAAGAAACAGGGCGTATGTGCCTGAAAACGTATCAATGGATAATTTTCAAATTTGGAATTCTCTTTCATCAGTACACGATAACGTACCGCGTACCTATGCAATAATGTCAATGTATATGGCAATGGGTAAAGAATATTTTATCCCGCCATTGATTACCCATGCTAACCTTGACGGGCAGATATTGCCGGATAACGATTTAATTGCATCGGTTAAGGATATGAAAAAAACATCATTGTTTTCTTTGCCGGACGCTTCACGTTTTTCGTATTATTCGGTTCTTGTGCGGGATGCCATGCATTATATTTATCAAACACCCACGCTGGTTGAAGGCTATTTATGGGCCGCGTTGCAAGACGGTATTATTTCAATTGACGAGTTAACTGAAAAAGGCAGAATCCATTTAAGTAATTTCGCCGCGGGAAAATACGCGTATCCTATTTCACCGTTTAATTTTGAAAAGCTTGGGATTCCTTCTTTATCCGAACAAATGCAGGAGGGGCAATCTTATCTTCTGGGACAGCGAATCGGTGTCACAGACGTAACCACCTCAAACGGCGGAATAGTTAACAGGCTCGTTTTACGGACTGTTCCTAACCCGAACGCTCTGAAAAATGAAAATATGACCTTGATTGACTTCTGTGTTTATCTCGCACAAGTTATGCACCTACAGGGCGAACCTGTGCTAACCGCAGCGGAACAGCAAATGCTTGTAGCGGCGTATGGCAACCGGCTTCCGGTTTCGATGTCCGAAGATTACTACAAAACTATTTTGTATTTAGTGGCAAGAGGTATTGTCGGTGACGATATACCTGTTGCCTCTTTTTACGATAAATTAACTTACCGGGATATGTATGTACTGCTTTCACGCGTAGCTGACCCATCATCAAGGCTCACTTTCAAGTATGTTACCATATCCTATGACCTCTCGATGGCGGAGGAAGGGTTTATGCCCCTTGTTCCGTCGATTAGCAACTTGAGCATTACAGATTTAGAAATTCAAATAGCAAATAGAAATTTTTATGACATTTTAGTAATGAAAGATGAAAATACGCTTTTCCTTAACGGAAACGGTAAAGAGGAACGCCCATATATTTCAAGGCAACAAGATTTCGGAGACCCGGCTTATGGTAAGGTTTTAACAAGCGCGGTTCCTCAAAACTTGTATCATCACTTCCGGATTTACACAGATATTCCAAGACCCGCCGTTTCTAACAGAATGCATACGGTCGGAGAAAAAACATACTACCGTTATTATTTGTTTGCGGATAACTCCAACAGAAGATTAACTGTGCAAATTGATGCTGACCACACGAAAATAAACCCGGGCGGCATTTATATATACGATGAAAGAACGCAAATGCTGGTAAAGGACGACGCGTTGACCGCTTCCGTGTTTACGAGATTTGCGGCGAACGGATTACAAACAAGCCCGCCAAGACCCTCTGAGGATACGCATGTTGTACAAGTATTCAGCAACGATATTATTACTCACTTGACCTCAACAAATAGCGAAAAGGTTATGACGGATGTAGAGGTTACCTTTAAGCTGCGGCAGAACGTTGACCTTTCCAGATTAACCATAGCCGGAACAACATACGCCGATTGGAAAACTAACCCTGACAGCCCTGTCCGGCTTTTATCGGAAGACCGCACAGGCTATGTATTAAATATGACCATAGAAACGGCTACCCCTGATGATGTGATGGCTATTGTCGCTTCGCAAATTGAAACTCAAAAGCCAATCGGCGACAGTGTGGCGTATGTGAGACGGGCATCAACGAATGATATTTATTATTCAATCGGGTTTTTAGAAAATGAGCTTGGCGCAACATTGATGGAATTTCCTAACGATACCTATTTATTGTCATTTCCGGCTGAAAAAATTCTGATTAAAAAAACCGACGCGGGTTGGCTGGTTTACGGCACAAACAGCATAATCCGGTTTATGTCAAATATCCCTGCGGTTAAAAAGCGTGTAACCGCAAATAATCAAATGCTGGACAACACTTTTGACAATTTTTTAATTCACGCCTTTGTAGTGGAGCATTATATGCGTGCGAATTATAACAAAGGTTGGTCAACATTTATCGGAACAGACGGAGTTTTGCATATTACATCTACGACGGCGAATAACCGGTCTACAACTGATATCGCGGATTTAATCATAGAAAAAGAAGATTTCACCACAGAATTAAAAATCGTTGATAATTCTAAGGTTTACAACTTATTAAGCCCGACGCTGACCGATATGTCCGTCAACTTTTTACCGCTTTATATAGACATCCATACTAACGATAGATATTTGGATTTACGGGCTGTACCTCCCAATTTGACCAATGCGATTACCATGTGGAATATTTCCGGCACAGGGCAAGTAACCGCCGGAGTTATATCATTAGTTCCAAACCATACATTCAGAGCTTCTAACGACCCCTCCATACTACAAAACGCAATTTCAAGGTCTGACATTTCTATTGGGCAATCCGGCACGTTTAATTACAGGTATATGCAAGCATCTCAATGGGGTACATACCTGCCGAACTACAGCACTGCGCAAATCGTGACAAATGGCTGGATATTAACAGAATACCTCCGTTTTGACCCTAATACATTTACGCTATTGTACAAACTACCCAACAATAATGATTTACAATCAATTTTTTCAGATGAAGCCGGTTTTTGGCGGCTTCCATACGCTTATGACAACAAGCTGAATCAAGTTGTATTTTTGAACCTGCCGTTTATCAAATCCGGCGACGGTGAGATTAGGTTTGTTAAATCCGATATTGAAATAGCCATTTTGGAAAGTGCTATAAGCGAAATAGCAGAGCTTGTCCTTAACGCGGCGGCTGACGATGAGGATTTTAGCGAACGGCAATGGTTTCCGGTTGCGCCTTTGTCGGAACTCTTCATAAAAGAAGCAAGCCAACCATGGTTTAGAAGTGATTTGTTTGGCATAAAAGCATTCGGGCATGGGCTGTTTGAAAATATTTTCAGACTAAGCGGCAACTGGAATAAAATCTATGTAATAGGTCCTTATCAGCTTACCGATGTGTCAGGAGGCAATGCGCAACGGCTTAGATTCAGCATGAACAACAACATTAACAATCAAGGTTTGCCTGCTTGGGCGAATCTTATATACGGTGACTTGAAGGACGACATATCGAAAGAATCGCCTGTATTTGTGCTGGAATTCGGTTCTAAATCAATTATCTTACCGGCACTTAATTCGCTGTCGCCTGATGAAAGAACAAGAAAATCAACCAATCTTGCGGGCAGAATAGTCAGCTTAGACGCTACTGTCGGCGATGGATTGCGCGATTTTTTAAGTACAGCATTTGAAAACGAAAGAAAACTTTCAAGGCAACTGGAAGACGCGGAAGGCATAATTTCGATTATTTACCTTTTTGTAATCGTTGTAATCCCGCGATTTTTAATACTCTCATTATTTTTGATTGAGATACTGGCGTTGGTTTCAAAATACAAACCTGTTATTTGGTTTTCCAAAAATGTATTCGACCCATTTAAGGTTGCGTCATTTGGGCGAACTAATATAGATGAAATCCGCCCGTGGAGATTTTTTGTTTGCTGTTCATTGGGAATGGTCTTCATAATACTCGTGAGCCGTGAATTTGCCTCAATTTTTGCAGCTAAATTTTTGGAAGCCATTCTTATTTTTTTGCGGTTTTAAGTAACCCACTCCAGAAAATAAAATCATAAGGAGTGAGGTAAATGGGTTCTGACGCTTTCAGAGATATTATAAGCAGCGAACGATATCAAGGTAATATTGAGTCCATCGAATGGCTTGTAAAAATCTTTGATAACTTCTTTGTTCAAGTTGTAACCATAGTAGGCTTTTTTATCATATCACTGGCATTCTTGAAAAATATTTTAGCAGGCTGTTATTGCGCCTTTCCAACCTTTTTTGACAGGTTAGCGTCATATAAACAGAATTTAAGCTCGAAAAAGGGGCAAGGCGCGGGGGGTATTCTGTTCTGGGTGCTCTCGTTGTTTATCCCGGACGTAAAA
>Ga0131853_10003825_pt1 | contig 27008 bp, 16 predicted proteins | sample TergutLab28metaG_FD_92764 | JGI IMG/M metagenome (GOLD analysis project Ga0131853, IMG submission 92764) | Labiotermes labralis P1 segment gut microbial communities from Petit-Saut dam, French Guiana - Lab288 P1 (version 2) (version 2) | ecosystem: Host-associated > Arthropoda: Insects >...
GGAGTAGAGGTATAGCTCTACTGTACAGGCCATACGGCCCACAGGGGGAGTAGAGGTATAGCTCTACTTTTTCTTGACCACAGCACTAGAAGGGGGTGAGGGGTTAGCGTCATGCCCCGGCCGCTCTTTACCCCCGGGAAAGACCCGGTACCCATTGTACAGTAGGCTGGGTGGGCCCCAGGGCCAATCTGGACAGGTGTGGAAAATCTCGCCCCCGTCGGGATTCGATCCCCGGACCGCCCAGCTTGTAGCCAGTCGCTATACCGACTACACTACCCGGCCCATGGGGTCATGATAGATGACAGTATATTCTTTAAAATGAACACGCATATTCACTGGCTGTGAACGCATATCTATACACTTTGTGTCACTGTTACAGAGGTATTACAGTTCAGATCACCCAAGTGTAGTGAGCCAACAGCAAGGGATATTTATTTTGTTCAGTTCTTCATAGGGAATATTGTGACTGAAGTGTGGAGAAAACACATAATCATAGAGTCAAGCAGAAGCAAGTACAGTAAAGGATATTTAACCACTTGAATTATGGTTTATATTGGCCTGGATTGTGCTGTATCCCCTCTGACTGTCCTGTGGTTCTGATTCCCATCCTTCTTCCCAACCTGCAACTATATTCAAGCCTTGTCCTCATCCTAATTGCTTTAGTGTTACTTCAATCTAATCTCTCAACCCTGACTATGGAGGAAGCATGTTCCTTCAAAATGTCGATATCTACCTACAAGCCTACATGGTGTCACAATCCAGAAGACTACAATCAAAACCATCCCCACCAAGAAAACTTTAAAACTGACATACAAAATAGTGACTCATGTGGAAACAGGATAAAAGACCTCCCACTAGTGCTGTTATACTGAAACACTATTCATGGCACGAACATATGCCTATCACAACTTCATCTCTGCATGTTTGGAAGTTATATGCTATGTATAAGATTCAGATAATTAGAAAGTAGAGTCATTCAATCTCGCATGTGCTTCTGTAGTGCACCATCAATTAAAATCATGGCCATTATTTAAGTCACACATCTCACACATACATTTTTATTATATCCAGTGGTCAAGAAATATCCTGAGTCTGTCTGTATCAGGCTTAGCAGTAACCAGTGAAGACTAGTTATCACTGAAATATTTACCTTCCAAGTGTACAAACAAAGGCAATTTACTAGCTGGAAATACATAAACAATTCTATACTGACCACAGCAATAGCATATCTACTGGTATCCTTATTGTCACATAAAAATCCATGAAGCTACAGTCAAAACACTATACAAATTGTACTGATGCATTATACCCATTGCCTTAAATTTATAAGCATAAACATGTCCATGTACCTTGCTTGTCTTCTGCTCCGAACACAGTGGATATGTCTTTAGTAATTAAAATACTGACTTACGATAATAGCTGGAGGGTATACATTACCAGAATGCAATGAAACTCTTACTTCTGAACATATGAAACCTGAAGATATGCTACCTCACAATAACTGCAACATGTCTGTTTTAATAAGATGGAATATAGATCACCTGTCAATCCCTGCACATACACACACAAAAAATTACATCAGTTTAAGTAAAAAAGGTATTCAGCTTTATTCACTTCTTCTTCCTTCTTCAGAATTCAAATACCACTATGCATAATCAAGGTAATATATCTGAGGTCTCCCAGTCCTGTCTCTCAAACTACACCATGACCATTGCATTTAGCTGTAACACTTTAGTTATCTTGAGAGAGTTTCATTTCAGATGCACGATAAATGATATTACTGACGTTATTCCAAACAATGCCAAAAATAACAAAAAAATTTTATAAATTAGGCACTTGCCACATTACATTCTACCCATTTTTTTTTTCTGAGACTAAAGACGATACCTGAGCCTTTGCTCGTACATTGGTACAGATATCTTGATTGATCCCAAATGTGGGTGCCACCAGATCACACTGGCTAACCATGGAGGCAGCACAGGGCTGATGTTATAAGCCAGTTGTTTCACAGCTGAGTAAAATAGCCATCCTCAGATGGTAAATTTATTTCCTTCTACAGCTGCTACATATGAAATATGCAGTTGTATGTTTCACATAATGGCACAGCCATGCTGCAGTGGAGTTTAGAATCCCTTAATTATACCATATGCTTCTAAAGAGGCCAACAGCAAGTACACCAACCACAGAACCACAAGCACCAAGGACGTAAGATACTTGAAAGGTTTTGGACCTCCAAGTTCACCACCAATCGGTTTTGACCTTCTTAACAGCAATATAAGGATGGCAGCAACGGCTTCTGAGCAGAAAATTGTGACAGAGAATGCCAGGCTGAAAAGAAAAATCAGCATCCTCTAGAGTCCCACAATACATGACACAGATTTAAACACAGTTGGACAGTCAGATATAACATATATGTTTAAATACCTATTCAAAGTATTTGCTTTATTTACAAAATAAATAAAAATATATAACATGCAAACTACTTATGCTTGTATGTACCATCACATTTGCATGAACACACATATACAAAGTGAGCAGTGAGTGAAGAAAACAATTTTTAGTGGCAAAAATCTCTGGATTTTAATTCTTGTTACACTTTAAAGCACACTGAATTATGTAATACCTGCATAGCCAATTTACAAGTAAAACTTAATTGTCAGGCACTTCGTAGGAAAATTAATTCACATACAGAATGAAATAACTCTTCATTTCTCTAATTATTAGTAGTTACAGCACTGTCTAATCAAGTTTTACAAATGTTGAAAAACTTTTAGTTTTTAACCACAGTGAATTTATATTAATGAGTTCTGCAATTTATTTGGGTGGAGGGTGGTGGGAGTGTTATGTAACTTCATCATCATCACAATCATTTTCATAATATTCAAATACAAGCTGTCAAGGAGTTGGGATATTTGTTGCCCCTTTCTGCCCAATTGTCTAACAGGTATTCTGTTCATTATTATTTATCTGAGTAGACTCTCTGTACTCTGTCAATGTTGTGAATTACTGGCTTCAGTGGGACAAATTCTGGTTGAAGCTGTATTGATACTTAGTTCATCTAAAATGCCCTGGTTCCTTGCACTTCTTTATGTGTACATTTATGCAGTTTTTCTTGTGCAAATCATTTTAGCAGCTGTGACTGTAAATTAATTTTTGTATTCCAGCATCACAGTTTCACTCCCACAAACAAGAAACCGGAATGACAAACTGTTAAGGGGCTATATCTGTTTATTTCATGCCCTGTACAGATTATATGTATTATTTATTATGTCTATGCTCTCAAAGTTTTCGTTTGTGCACACACACATTCTGTTATTCATAAAGAAGGACATACTCCATGTATGTGTAAATCAAAGTACTCAAATTGTATAAAATTCATGAAGAAAATCTTGTTTAATTTTAATAAATATTTCATCTTCTCCAACATTTCTCTTTAATGATCATTTAGTTGATGCAGAACTTTTGATACAGTCACTACTTGAGATGTATGTTACTGTTAAAGCACAAAAAATATTAATTTATAGAATACCTACATAGTCCACATCTGAACTGGACATTTTGTTTGAAGCACATAACAGAAGAACATTACAGACTTTACCAAGTAAACAACAGGCTACCTAATCAAGAGTACATAAACTAATAAGTTAATAGTGGTTGATTTTCTTCTCATTATGTGCAAAAAAGAAAAAAAATTCTATGGGTGTACAGAATTCTGTGAAATAAGGGAATTATGCACTATAGTACATGTACACACACGTGTACACACACACACACACACACACATCTTGTACGAACCTGAAGGTAGGGATAGCAATGGAAGGTATTATTTTGACAGCACTAATTTGTATAAAAATGTGCCATAAAAGAGTTTAGTTATATAAGGTTTAAAACAAGCTGGATATTAATTACAACTACTGCCCATGACTGAGGGTTTTTAATTTTATAGTGCCCTTCAAGGCTGACACTGAAGGGTTATGAAAACATGGAAGGTACATTGTCTACATCCAATAAGCCAATGGACTCAAAAGTTTTGGATGCAACCTCCCATAATCCGTAACAGTGCAGCAAATTTACTTGCAAATTTTTAATGTGTCGATATTTGTGTTCAACAATGTAAAGACTGTAATGCAGAGAAATACAGTTTTACCTCTTATTTTTTATGGACATGAAACGTGGTCATTCCTACTGAGGAAAGCACGCAAATTAAGGGTGTCTAGAACATGGTGCTGAAGGTAGGAAGTGACAAAAATTTGAATTAACTGCACATTGAAAAGTCATCGTCTCCTGTAAAGGCTAGTTGTTGATTTTAAGGGAAAAACTCAAATTTACATAAAGAATAGGATGAATGTTGATTGAATTCGTCTGGCTGAGGATAGGAACCAGTGACAAGCTTTTGCTAATACCATGACAAACCATCAAAGTCCATAAAATCCCAGGGAAATTTCTGGATACCTGGGCAACTGTTGGATTCTCTAGAAGGACTTTGCTCCATAAGTTAGTTCTAAGACATACTCACTTGCCAGGTTCAACATTAAATTTTCTGCCTTTAATAGCATGATATATGGCAGCAAGGGACCAGGCAACACCAATACCCAGGAAAACGTTGACTGCATTACTTCCGGTTACGTTACCAACTGAGGCATCTGCATACTTGTCCTGGATTGCTGCCACCTTGCTGGCAAATGTGTCTGTGAATAAAGGCAAACATTTGTAACCACATTAGGCAAATATAACCAGTAATCCATTTGTAGTAGTTTGAATCCTCTAGTACTGTTGGCTACCTCTTCTAAAATTCACCAGTGTGAAGACATATCTATTGAACATAACTGTGACAAGAAGCAAATCTGTGAGGGCCTACTATAACAGTTAATTTGGTCATAATGTAGACATAATTCAAGCAAATGTAAAGTTATCCCTGTGCTTAAGTACATATTCTATAATGAAAAGAGATGGGGGAGTTTGGACATAATTCCATGTATTCATGCTTCATGACCTGACCACTTACTTGGAAGTAAGTGTGTTGATGAAGTGGTTTGAATATTAGTAAATAAACAATACTTTAGATATAATTTAAAGGTTTTAAACTAATAAAGTGTATTAATTTAAAATAAGGAGTGGCATATAGATGGATCTGGTTGGGAAACCTAAGGGAAAGAGATCAATGGGAACACTTAAGTGTAGATGAAAGGATAATATTAAACTTGGTATTCAAGAAATGGGATGAGGTGGGTGAACTTGATTTATCTGACTCAGGATAGAGAAAATTGGTGGGCTCTTGCAAACAAGGTAGTGAACTTTAACATACCATAAAATGCCTGGAAATGCCTGGCTAGCTGAGAAACTACAGGCTTCTAGAGAAAGATTCTGCTCCATGGAGTAAGTTATAATCTAACAAGACAGGCAACATATGCAGACATGGAGGGGCATTCATGCTACCATTGTTGCCGTGGAAAGGCAATAAATATTACATATTCTGAGTATGTGTCTTTAGCCTTACTTAACCAGCATGCAAAGTGCAAGCTTCGTGTTATAATGTCAATGGCACGATTTTCAGAGAAAAAAAAGTTATTGATCATTCAATGCATGTTTTGATTGTCTCTACATCTTTTTGAGTCATTTCTTATTCTAAGAAGAATCCAGTGAGATATAATCATAAATGTGAACAGGTCTTTACATTGCATTACATTTCATTACATTATATGTGTCTCATATACATTTTAAAGATCCAAGCTCTGTCCAATGATGGTTGAATATAGAACATGTAACTATATATATCGTAAGATGTTGCGCACAACATTGTCTCAATAACAATTAATATAATACAAAACAGCAACATGTAAATTATCCGTTATTCTTGTCAAATTTTAATGAACTTGAATTTTCTTGACAGATTTTGAAAAACATTTATCAAATTTCATGAAAATTCATCCCAGCTGAGTAGCTGCATGCAGATGCATAGACAAACAGACAGACTTGATGAAGCTAACTGTCACTTTTTGCAATTTTGCAAATGCACCCAAGAATGGTTTCAAATATTAATGATATAATGTTAATATCATCATATATTGAAAATACAAAAAATGCTTGTTTATCTGTACACATACAACATTAATATTTCTTATACAACCATCCTGACCATTATTTCTACAACAGTCATGGGTGAGTTCGGGAAATTTGTTTTTGGAGCACTGGTCAAACAATACTGATTCAGTGTACACTAAGTTAAGGCAAAGATTTGCCTGTCCACATCATGAAGGCATATAGAAGGAACAGAGGCATAGTTCCACTCATTCTTAGCCTGGGCACTAGATGGAGGCGAGTGGTTAGCTTCATGCCCTGGCCACTTTACCTCCTACTGAGATATACACTAGACATAATGTAATACCCAAACAAACACAAGATTTCCAATTTTGGGCTTTGCGAGATACCTTCATATTAGTTCATAAGAAATACATAATACTAACAAATGTTAGAAAAGAGGGAATGATACCGTGTAGCAGATATTGCCTTAGTCTCCACTATTAGAGTTGGATAGACTGAAATAAAGTGTGTACCAAATAAAGAAATTTGTTACAAACCTTCAATTCATTAACAGAAACTAAAATCAAATACTTTGGATGCCCAATGGTAATTTGTTCAGAGAGTAGCCAACAGTGATGTGTAAATGAACTGTCACACAATAGCAGCTGCAACCACCACAATGTCTCTTTTTTATGTCAATCAACAAGTTTGGGTTTTGCACTTAAAAGATTCTTTGATATAATACATAAATGAATGAATTTCAGGAACATTAAGTAAACAATAATTAATAATAATATAGAACAATCTTAAGGCAACAGCAACTATTTTACTCCAATTGGACACTTTGGTGTTGTTTAGATCTTAAATGTATTCCCACAAAGACGTATGCAATATTATGCAATTACTCTGTTATTCTTATAGCAATAGTAAGGGTCAATGGAAAATATTTCTTTATTTAATTAATTTAGGATTTAGGTTTGAGATCCTCTTAAAATATTTCACAGTAATTTCTGTTTATTATTTTCACACATGTTTGCATCTGACATATATAAACACTAAACACAAATAAAGCAAAGAAAAAAAAACAGGGTACACTAAGATGACAATCACTTATAAAAAATTTTGAAACAATTATCTCCTTATGTTTCAGAAACGTGACCATGCAAAAACATACCCGTTTTTATGCAGTTACAAGCCAAGACAAGAAAATGTGGAATTAAGCAAACAGAAAAGCACAGTCACAGCTACCATCAGACCCAACAGGTACACCACAATCTGAAGCTAAAACCACAATAAACACTACATTCAACAGCAGTAATGATTACTCTGAAACACACAAAACAATTCACATAATTCATTAAAGCAAAAAATGAACAGCAAACATGCTATGCCACACTAACAGAACACACTAAAGAACAAAAAGGATGAAATATTACACAATTGTAGATGTGATACAAAATGTTTAAAAATAAAACAAATTACTTTATTGTTTTGTATGTGGGGAAAGGATTTTATAAACAGTTTTTGTATGAGCTTTTACTGTCCATCTCAGAATGAATTTCTGCATAAAAAGAAATTCTTACTTATTCAATACAGTACTCTTAACATGATACATAACACTTTGGTCTTTTGAAACTATTCCACAGCATGTTTCTTTCATATCTGCTTACATTTCTTAAGCATTTTACTGCTCCTCACCAACACCCCACTCCCCCACCCCCAAAAAAAATTAAGCCCATACTTATACCACTCAATGCCAAGCTGTCAATTAGCTTTCCTCAAACACATCACATTATAGTGAACCATGAGCACTCTTGTCTGCCATTCAACATAAGAAATTGCACATGGTTTCTAGAGGTGAGAGGGTCAAATGGGATAATGCGATGAACATTGAATATAAATAATATCACACTGAGTTTGTAAAGATTGATAGCAAACAACTGGAAGTTGTTTCACAACAAATAGATGCATGAAGGTTCATATAGTCACATAATTATAACAGTGTTGGGTACTGCTGGCAAAGTGAGTGACATCTGAATTCACAAGAAAAAAATTTCGTCTGTCATTTAAAAAAAAAACATTATTTTTGACCTTGGTTATTCAAAGAAAGTATCTGTGACACACAACTGCAAAAGATTTGGAACACCATATCTTAAAATGAAAGTGTGAATTACAGGATGAAAAAACTAAATAGTTTCCATTATGTACAGAGATCTAAAAGATCTTTTTGGAATAAGATAACAACAATTAGATCACTGTTATGATTTCTAACAAAAATGGTATTCAATAAAATTAAATGATGTGAGACTCGATGCTTTCTTGGTGATTCAAATAAAAGCATTTTTATGGTATTTTTCTCTCAGGTTTCCAACTTCCAGGGTGATAATGCATCCACATTCAGGATCAATCTTCTATAAACTTCTCCACTACTATGTGATTTTTTAAAAAAAAAAGGGGGGGGGGTCCGAAAATTAATGACTGGCCAAAAATATTGATTTATCAATATAACCTTACTAGTATTTATATAAAGATGGGACAGGAAGTTTTGCAACTTTATGCCCTCTATTTTTATCTCTTCAGGGGTAAAATTCCATTTAAGTAACAATTTAACAGATCAGTGAACTTTTGTTTTATACCTGTAGCAAAACCATACTAATATTTTATGTCTATAAGGTGATGGAAATCGTGCAAAATTTGATGTAAAGAGTATAGAGATAAAGAAACAACATGTAATTTAATAAATCTGCTGTACATTTTGGAATTCAAGCATGCGTACCTTGAAGATCTTTCATGATGATTTTTATGGCAACTGAACTGCTAATAGACTATTGATTGCCTGTTCCTTATTCTGAAAAACGTGTATGCATTACTACTGAAATCTGTAGCACAGTGAAAGTGTAAAATATTAATAGAAGATCTGTGTTACACAGTATGACAATACATGGGCATGACATCCTGATCCTTGTTAGTAGGCATTAGTATTGCTTTTTAAACACATGATGATCGTGAGAAAACTGGTTCTGTATACCTGGGAGACTGGTACCCATTGCCACTAAACCAAATGCTGTGACAGAATCCTTCAAGTTGACACTGCAGCCAAAGTGGGAGGCTACATCACCAATTAGGGCCGTCAGGAATCCTATCCATAAAATGGATGTGCAAAAACACACGTACCCCTGAGCGACATCTACTCATGAATCACCATTACCGAGAAAAAGAAGAATTTGTTATTTGTATTGTGTCTTAAAGACACAAACCTATCAAAATGGAGCCAATTTCGTGCATGAAAATGAATATCTTACCTTTCTGAAATCTGTACAGGACTTAAAAAACAAGACAAATGCAGAGCAGTATATAAAATAAATTATCAAGTAAGATGTTGAAACAACACTTCCAATATTAAAGCATATTTGATGATAAGAGAAGAGAAGAGAAGTCTTTTGATGGCTGCAAGCATAAAAATCAAAGCATACAACTCTTGACATTATGACAGTCAACAAGGCAGTACTGGTTACTTCTATGTAAGATTCTTCCATGGTGTTTGAAATATTTGGCTGTTACTTCAAGTGGAATACTTAATGTATTTTCAGAACAGGTAGAGTGAGAATCTGATATCACTGAAGTTACAGGTGGTAGCTGATGGGGCGTTACCCATTTTTTAGTGTTCAAATTGTTGTAGATGTGCAGGAACAAGAAAAGGCAAAAGAATACATTGTGTTTCATATATTTTTTACTCGTCTTGACTGCAAGAAATCTACATTTCGTGAATGGTAGAGCTATGCAGAATAATCACATAACAATACAACTGGAGACCCACAGAGACAACAGATTTGATTTGCAGCAACCTCCAATTATTCAACATACATTTATGAAAATTATAAAAAGTTGAAAAAGTTTGCTCCAGATGGAATGTTAATACAATTACACAACATGCGCCATAAGCTGAGCTGATGTGTGAATAAGAACCATTGATGACAGATTGCTTCAGCAAGGTTTTGTGAGTGAACAACACGTTAATACACGCACTGTCGGTAATTTAACACATAAAGATAAAATAACACACCAAAATTATTTTTTACTTAAAAATGGTTCGATGGTTCTGGTGTGTTATTATCAGCTAAAGCATATGTACTATGATTTGCAGGTTGAGTGGAACGATAATAAATCTCATATTCAGATGACCAGTTGTCATGATATTAATACAGTATTATGTCCCTTTTTTGGGGCCAACAAGAATGAAAAATGTGCATTTGAAAGTATGAAGTTGAAGATGAACATATATACAACTTCATATTGGGGATGCATAAATGATCAATTAAGTCTTTTATGTGAATGTGTGCCCTACTTCATAGGGATCAAGCACATTGCACTGCCTGTGTCCCTTGTAGTTCCCGGTGGTGAATCCTGATCCAGAGGTCTACACTAAGAGAAGGGTCATCCCTTCTGCTAGACCTGACCTCCAGATCACGTACACCACTAGTACTTTCACTTCTGGCTGTAGAAAACACAAGCACAAAATAAATAACATCACTTATTTAATAGAGGACATGTAAATGTTGGTAAGTGCTTGAAGATTCACTAACTGAATTGTTGCCAATGATAGAAATTAGCAGCAGATACATGAAAAGAAGAGTGCTGTATTATACATTCTAGGAAAGCTATGCCTCTCATTAGAAGTTTTTAACTTATGTTAAAACATTGATATTTTTAAACAAACTTCTAGTACTGGCACAAGAACAGTGATAGGTAATTCCATTTTATGCTTAATTCCACAATTCTTCAAAAAGTGTTGTGGAACATTTATACACCAATGGAGGTGCCATCTGTATTAATTTATTATTTAAGGAACTTAAATGAAAATTATTAACATTTCATGCTAAATACATGCAGGTTTTTCACAGAGGAAAACAAATACACCATCCGTCCTAATTAATTCTTAGCTACACAAGTCACAAGAACAAATGAAAGAACAAGTGGTAATAATATCAACCAAGCACTACTCCTGACTAATGATGACACATATGAACCATTTCAGCTAAATACTTCATCTTGAATCATGTGTACACAGTATACGTCTTATTCTTTATAAATAGCTCTTCTTTCCAAATCACTGCATTCTACTTATTTTGGAATCAGAACTGTGGATGCATTATTTTACCATTCAAAGGTATATGTCTAGCCATTTGTAACTCTGGTGTTGCATCAGCTTCACTAATATTAAAGATAAAATTCAGGTGTTTATTATCTAAATGTCTATGCTACATATTTTGAAAACTTAGCAGACAGCAATGGTGCAAGGGTTGCTTAATGACCAAACTTCTAATTTAATCTAGTTAATAACTGATCTGGTATGTTCAGTAATTTGGCATATTTTCTGACACAATATTTATTGCATTCAAATGAGTACCAGATGCTACAAATGGTATTCAAAACTTGTGTTGTCACTTCTCAGCCACATCAAAATACTTCTGCTTATTAAAATATTCAGATAAATATTAAACGTGGCCTACAGTCTGTAAGAATATTGTATTTTTGGCACCGCACTTCTATTATTAAAATTTTATGTCCATGAATGTATTTTTACACAGTGACTATGTCAAGATCTTTTATGAACACAATATTTAAGTTTTTCTTATGGGAGAATTATAGTACTATAGTGATATATATATATATATATATATATATATATGTACACATAAAAATGATGGTACTGATTAATGATTCAGATGAACTATACAACTGTCCTGGCTCATTCGTAGTGGAATATCATTACACTGAATTTTACATTACCCTTTTCCAACACATAACATATTTACATATTTCTCCACGCACTAATCCTTTATCTGTCACAGCCTTCACCATGGCAATACAGGCCTCTACATCAGTCTCTGAATTTCAGAGAATGATTTTCCAAATGGATACCACAAGCTATTTTTTGTCAGACATTCTGAAGAACTAAAAATCTGTACATTTCGAGTAAACTTGTAAAATTTATACAACAGTTCTTAAAATTGAAGAATATTTGTATGCAAATATAAAAATCTTAACAAAAGACCTACCCAGCATACCCAGCATCTCTGGTAGGTGGAATTACTTTGACTCTGCACCAATATTTATCTTTTAATGACAAATGTAACAAATATTAATTCTTGGTTTCTGGTTAATAAAATTCTTCAGACATGAAAAAATGTCAATTTCATGTGCAATGTGGACAAATCATCTTCATGTTTAGTACATTTATCTTCCTATTTGAGTGGAATTAAATTGGAGTTATTATTGTCTCTAATAATCTGGCTCTTAGAGTACAAACATAATTATACATCTTAGTAATTGACCAACTCAATGCACAAATTCTTTTTTTATAATAAGTTTATTATATTCCTCTACATATTTCGAGCACTATGTGCTCATCATCAGGAGGTCAAAATTGTATTATACAGCATCTGGTATCGTCACACTCAGTAGGTGGCCGTCCGCTGCACCAGACAGCCACCTGCTTAGTGTGATGACACCAGGTGCTGTATAATACAATTTTGGCCTCCTGATGATGAGCACATAGTGCTCGAAACATGTAGAGGAATATAATAAACTTATTATAAAACAAGATTTTGTGCATTAAGTTGGTCAGTTACTAAGATTATACTGAGATGCATGGTCAGAAAAACATCAAAATAATTATACATGTCTTTCCTGACATACATAAGATCCTAACTAAAAAATTTTCGAAGTTACCCTGGAAATTGTTGACAGAATTATAAAAGCAGACATGTAACTTAAGAGGACTGTGAAGAAAAGCATGTAAATAGAGAAATAATGTATATACAGTGATCCAAATGGAAAACCGATCTCAATTACTCATTGCACTTCTAACAAGCATCTGAAGAGCTTACTGCAGTGAACCTTGGAAGTTGCTGGAGGCCGTAGTTGCCTTACCTGGTACACTTGTACCTAGGGCAACAAAGGCCACAGCGGTGACTGCGTCCTTGAGGCCCACTGTACAACCAAAGTGAGATGCCACATCACCAATGATGGCCGTGAGACAACCGATTCCACATATTGAGATAACGAAACATAAATAACCGTCAAACAGATCTGGGAAAAGATGAGAGAAACATGAAGAAAACCTGAGCAAAGCTTAGAGACACAGTAAGGGATTAAAGTTATGGTACAGTCCATAACAGAGTGTGAGACTTTCCACATGCTGTGTAAATATTGGTGTATAAGGAAATGTAAGTAGAAGCAACAAACACAGAATAAGTAATTGGAATGTGCTGATTTCATATCAGTGTTGTGCAGGCCTCCCTTCACTAGCTTTAAAAAATGGTGACACCAAATTATGAGAGAAGTGAAATAATTAATTCATTTGTGATATGGACGATTTTACTGACACAAAGTGACAGGAAACACAGACACTGCAATTTGTATTTCTGGAAGAGTTCTTTAATACAGATTCAACACACGTGTCTTAGAAGTTAACACCAGTATTAGATACAGATTATGTACCATTTCTGATCTTCATGCTTTCCGAAATAAATAGATGTGTAAAATTATTAACAATCACAGTAAAATATTGGGGTGTGTTTTAGTACCATTCACTCCAACAAAGCAACTAACAGAATCTCCAACTGGATTAATCAGATGTAAGACTAGAATAAAAAGTACATTTTAAAATTCAGTACTCACTCATGTTCTGGAATACCACAAAATACAAATTATTCATTTTTACAACAAAAATTTCTTCCAGAAACACCCTGTTTTGTTATTAAAATGGAGAAGTAAATGCGGTACTGTATGCGTTTATGTGTAAATGACACACGAAGAAAATGGGGTCAGCATAAAATTCCATGTAATTAGAACATTTGGCAACTGTCTAAAAGTTACTTTGTACATGACAATATACTGGAGTCTGTGAAACGATACCTTTTTTGATGAATAGCCATAAGTATCAGATAAAATGTGTAAACACTGCTTCATTAATTGCATCCAGTCTCAGCATAACACAATAATGGACTATAACAAAAAGGATACATAGGCTTCTAAGACGACCACGCACCTTTCAGCATGAAAGAAGGCAGCGCAAATTTTCTTCTCCTATAACTCTGAAAATTATTTGTCATATATTCCACTTGCGGAGGATCTGCAAGTGTTACAATTTCAAATATTTTACCGCATAAAGTTCATTCTCTTGACACCAACTAAATTTGTGAGTTATCAAGCAGGTTGGTAATATCACAATCAATTTACTGACAAATCATTGTGGCTCACCGATACATTTATGGAGACATTGCAAACAAATGTCAACTACATAAGTATGTTTGCACATTCCTACAATAAAGGGCCATGAACGGGGGATAAAATTGCGAATTATGCAGCGTACCGGTACTGCTGCAGGCAGAGAAGATATTTCGGGATTCAGATTTTGGCTTTGCCACTGGACAAGTGATAGGCTACCGATTGGAAAGGCCTATCTTAAAGCCAAGTGCGAACAGTGAAATAACACATGATTTTTACAGTTCTGTACACAACACTTCTTCGCCTACCCTTGTGGTTAGTTTGCCGCAAATCACTGCCAAGGCATTATATGACATTGAGTATTTGGTGAACTGTGATCGCATGTAACACACATCGAAGTCCAAGTTCCTGCTCCTTCACTACAGAAAAAGAATAAGCTAGAAACCCGTTAACAATTAATTGGGGAGACGATAAAATTTACAAAAGGGCACACTATGGCAGTAATATGGAAGCTAAGAGACTCTAAAAAGCCACCATCTTTCCCTTGTGTACTCACATAAAAACCAAATACCGAAAAAGGAAAAACTAGTCACATACAGAAAATTGCTGGCATATGAAACCATCTTAGACGAGCGGGGCTTTAGAACTGTTCTGTCTTCTGTCCAACTCTTATGTCCCGGAATTTCATTATACTAACTGAATGGCTGAAAAGAGAAGGTAAAAACATACAGCAATGGTGATAACATGGCACAAGAAACATCAAGACATTGAAGATGCGAGAAAGTAAAGAGAGCACATGTTCTAGCGGTCCTGATCGTGCTGGCATCCATTCACTGAAGGTATCCATCGTGCAGGTATTCCTTGCCTAAACAGCTAATAAAGACAAACGTAACTGAATAATATAATGAGACGTCTGAAATACTAAACAGGAGTAAAGCCACCACCATTACACAGTCATACCAAACACATCCTCTTATTTTAAGACTTATTTCATTCATTGCATTCCTGGAGAGCTGAATATGGTTTCTATGAATGTATTGGGGTTCCAAGTTTTCAACATATGTGCTTGGACATAATTCTGATTACTTCAACATCAGCTTCATGAATCCAGCACAAAGTTTTAAATCTATACTAAATGATTTTATACAAGCGTTTTTCAAGTGAACAAGTGTTACTAACTGCGTTGGTATCGCCTAAATCATTTTTAGACATGTGGGTACAACAGAAGTGTAAAGTTGCCAGCCGTGTGGTAGACGTCCCGCTGCTTAATGATTAGTGCATGCTGGTGAGTGCGAGATTGCCTGCTAATGAACTAAAGAACAAGTTTATGTAAAGAGTTTCTACGTCTGAACACCACACCATGACAGATTATAGAGGCAAAGAGATACAGTGCCATGCATTCTAGACCAGCACTAGATGAAGAAAAGCGGTCAGCCTCACGTTCCTGCCGTTTTGTTTACTGAGTGTGCCTTAAGGTCGTTATGAACGTATGACAGAAGAGAGAAATCCCTGTTCCTTTCGAGATACAAATTCTGGTCGCCCAGCCGATGGTTTATTACGCCATTCCATCTTTGAATACTGTTTACTGTCACCAGCACCAATTTATTTACAGATAGAAACAATATTCTACTGTGTTGCAAGGATGGTACAAAGTTCAAGCACGTGACAACAAGGAAACAGTGACGTATTATGAGCAAAATAGCTGTGAAAGAAAGGTCAAGCTGGTCTCAGGCGCTACCTGGCACACTGGTACCCAGCGCGACAAAAATGATGGCTGTTACTGCATCCTTGACACCAGCCGAACACCCGAAGTGTGAAGCAACATCTCCGATGATTGCTGTCATCGCACCCATCACAATGATGCACACAAAGAAAGCTGCATGGCCCTTGCCAAGAACTGTACATAACCGATAAATAAAAACAGAGTTATTTATCATAATTAAATCAGTATAATAAGAATGTTACATGGAATGCTGAAAACCACATTCATTACATCCACTTTATACTCGTAGCTGCAAGGGAAATAACAAAAGGGATTAAGCGATTTCATATTATCTACAGTTTCGATACTAATATAGTCTCAATACACTCAACAGACCAATCAGTATTTACTGCGTTGCTCTATGGGGTCTTTGCATGAAATAAAACCATAAATGGGATGTCGTGTTTATCAAACTAAACTATGTCCACCTAAGTGGATTTTGGTAAGATATGGTACTCGCTGATTAAATAAAAGATTATGGGCGAATTTAATTACGATTCATATCGACTACATATAACTCGTACTCTGTAATCAACTCAAAAGAAAACTTCTTAATTTTTCCCAAAACACATACTCGTACAGTACATAATTGGTGCATGTTATAAATAACATAATACAACATCACTCACACCTTCTTTCCATGTGGAGAATGTTTAACGAAGTAGGCAAATCACATAAAGATCTACAACTTATTTATAGACATTCAGAACGTAAACAATATCTAACGAATACAAAGAATGCCGTCTTGGAGCACATGTAGCGTGGTATCTGTAACGTTGCCATCAGCTTTGTAACGATGGATTTGCAGCTGCAGCGACAGACCTTAATATGGAATTAATGCAATTATTCAACATTAAAAAGAAAGCCTTTGGGAAATGTGCATCAATCCTATCTCTTTGCTTTTGTGTTATAAGCTTGATGAGAGTCCAGTAATCTTAAAGAAAGGCTATGATATCCTTGGACAAGGCTTTACTAAACTTACGAGTAAACACGGAGGACACGTAAAACCATTCCTGAAATACAAATTAGAAAAATAGAATTATTAGAATTCAAGAATTCTGGGATGTTACACCACGTAAATTGGTTAATGGTTAGAAATCGACACAGATAGCATCACAAAAGACTTGGATCAGAAGCATGACCGCTGTGAAAACCTTAAGTTTCACAATATGCTTATTTTGTTTCATAACATGATGACAGTGACAGTTTATAAGGCAGTACATTTTTGTTAAACGAACCAGCTGAAGCACGATACGACCATTACTACAGTTCAAACCTCATTAGCTAAACTAGAAACCTGAAAAATGTGTTTGACTTAACACTGTGAAATATGCTAGAAACCAATTTCGGTTTGTGTTATTATTAACCGCTCGTGATATTACATCACAGTTCTGAGAAAGAATCTGCAGACTGTGGAAATTATGAAGTACGACAGAGTAGGCGACACGCAGAAAAGCCATGGTGCACTAAGCATTAATATTTCAGTGCGGTGATGCTATCTGTGGCATATGGTTTCTCACCTGCCGTGCCATTATAGCAGTCCCACTGTCAGTCGTAACATGGCCTGTGACTTAATTACAACTTAACTTATGCCTGAAATTGTTTCTTTAATTTAGGCTACTGTTAAATTAACATGGTTATGCAGTCTTAATACACACAGTTCAGTAGCAACATATAATAATAATAATAAGTAACCAACAAACACAACAACAAAACAACAACAAAGATTTGCTATTACTCACATGAGACACATCATATGTGTTGCTGAAGCAGGTTGCCCGAACACGAATAAAGCCAAGAAATGTGCCTGGATAAATCTACATATAAACTAATATTAAAACAACAGAATGTTACAATGTGTTGTCAAATAAACGTGAAAGTTTTATGTTTTCAGACTTCCCCCTCTCCTCAGCAGGTCAGACAAAACTTGGGAGAAATTGAAAATCAATTACTACGTGCAAAGACATACAATAGATACTTAAGATTATATTGGACACACTCCAAGTAGATAATATTACATAGTAAATAAATAATATACATAAGCCAATTATTAACATTTTGGTTAATATTATAAAATTAATTTAGTTGAATGTATATACTGTATGCCTTATCCAGAGTTCAGAACAGACTACACCGCCTTTACGTCAGAAGTGTTGAAGAGTACAACAGGATAACTCAGGCTTGTTAAGGACACTGGAGAACACAAATTTACCTCAGAAACACGCAAACAGGACTATAATCTTATCGTCAAATTGAGATGGCACATACCCCGGTACGTGTAGTCTTTAGTGCTGGACAGAAAAACGCTTGCATTCACTAAGTTTATACGGTAGATGATATGGTAAACAAATTATATATGGGCATTGAGCACTGGTGGAATAATACTGACACAAGAAAACTGAAGTTTTCGAGAAAATCCTGTGCCAATTCGAAGAAACGGAAATACATAACCTAACTGTAAGATTAATAGAACAGACAGAAGAGCCTCCATGCAAACAGAGATCTATGTCCGATATCCCTTCACGATATCACTTGTAATGCAACATTTATTTTCCTCGGAATTGTCTGTAGTTACATTCGTCATGCTGCTTTGCTAAGTACTTGGCCTCTCGAAAGATTTATAAAACCAACATTAGCCATTCTCTAACAACAACGCCTCCTTATCTGAATCATATCACAGGTACTATAACAGTATTTACAGAACCCGCTGTAGGAATCTTTTGGAAAAGTGCGACGTGGTTGCGTTGAGCCAACATACCAGCGAATAGAAATAAAAAATAAATTATTATTATTTCTGTTGTAGATATTATTATGATAGCAGGACTGAGGTATTTCAGTCCAACAGAATAAAATCTTAATTTTATTATGTACCAATTCATGTAACAAATGTAATTACACTACCACAGAACGAACTGCATGTACAGTACAACACAGCAAAATGTGAGATACCGAAAACAAGGAACATGACTTCGGACACATCGTGCCATTATGGGATAGGGCCCGCAAAGGGTATGGACCTTTCTAAAGCTATATACATCATAGTGGATGGTGTAAAGGATAAACGAAATGCAAGAAATTGGTACCTTGAGAAAATAGATTAAAAGTTATAAACTGTGAAGACAAGTAGATATTAAACAGAGTATGATAATGTATAGAGCGACAAGAGTAAACACTTGTAAATTCTGCAAGTTAAAACACTCTTACAGGGTGGCATCCCGTTGTGATGCCTGCATAAACACATTAACAAACAAATGGTCTATTTGTTTAGGAACTTTGGGTTTTAATTTAGTTGGGTATATACAAACAGTATAACAGCATAAACACCTCAGACAAGAAAATCGATGCACTCCACCAACTCAGATGTTGCACAACATGAACATCTAGTGCCAGTGTTTAATAAAGTATTGTAAATACGTAAGAAACCAAATCAGGGCTCACCTTAATATTCCGAAAAAATGGTGGCAGACAAAACACACTTTTTTTTTTAAATGACAGTATGTAGCTTGGGTGAGGGAGATGAATGACGACAGAATTTGGACAGAGAAATCATTTGGAAAACATCCAAACAACAAGTATGGTATGGAAGTAGAGAAGCTAACATTAAGATGAAATTTAGTAAACTAGATTGTGAGGGTGGGAGGTCCACAGAACTGGCTCATAATTGTGTAAAGTGGTGGGTCTGGTATGTTTTCGGGTGTTACTACCAAAGATGATAGGATGTGAACATAATTTTGCAGAAATTCTACATCCATATCAACAAACACTGAATAATTGGCGAGTCTATTTAATAATTGGTACAAAAGGTGGATTTCATTAAATGATAGTGACTTTTTTTGTGTGTTCCATATCAGTCCATTAAAGAATGTTTTATAATTATAAGATAAACCAACAAATGCACATTTATAAATATGTTCAGTCACATATTGTTATCATTCACCAACATGTTTCGACCACTGCTGTGACCATCATCAGGATGTTGTATAACAAGAACACAATAAATATAAAATAATTGCACAAAAATGTGTGATAAAACCATTTGGTGTTACGATATGTTTCATATTCCATGCATGAACTGGATACATAAAATGTAATGAAAGGCTCTTTTGTTTTATGGATGTAATTTTATTGTATAGTGACCACTATACAATAATCTCACATCCATAATGTCAAGTTCATTTGTTGGTCTTTTAATAATTTTGTGCCTTTGGTGTCACATTAGATTTTCTATAGAGCTCATTATGGTCATAAAATAAATTGTATTATAATTATTATCGTTTTAACGACATTATAATTTTATATTTTATTGCCATGAGGAGCGCTTTTCTCATACATTTTTGTACAATTACTTTACATTGATTCTATTCATGTTCTAAGACACACTGAAGATGGTTACACAAGTGACCGAAACATGTTGGTGATGATGATAATAATAATAATAATAGGTGACACCAGTAATAATAGGGGCGACTGGAACTATTTCAAAGTCATTCAGAAAATACGTGAGCAACATACCAGGAAAACATGAAGTCAAGGAACTCCAGAAAACAGCCATATTGGGCACTGCACACACACGTCGGAAAGTACTAATGTAAAAGTACAATAGATTCAACACTGAAACTAACGATATAAGCACCATGAATAGTAACAACAGAATAGTTGCAACACTGTATTCCCTAGGGACATAGTTGGTCTCAGGAATATAAGTATAAATACCCTGCATAAAGGAGATGATGATGATGATGATGATGATGATGATAATAATAATAATAATAATATGTAATTGAACATATTTATAAATGTGTATTTCTTGATAGTGACTATATCGCATGGGATCGAAAATAGGGCATTGTAATTTCATATATATGACGTACATCATGATAGATTATACAGAAGTCAGTAAAGTCAGCAGCTATGGACTGGACTCCATACAACAAAGGACGGACACTTGCGTGACGTCCCTTTTTTTCTGCGTACTGAATGCAGTCTGTATTCAGGCATCGAGTTGTGCGCATGAGCAGCAGACAACCTCTGCTCAGTGTGCCCAGTGCCTCGTACTGCCGTCTTGTGTTTGTTTACTTGACAGTGTAAAACTGTGGATTATTGGTGTGGATAAGAGAAGTTTGACAGAATAACTACTGTTTTCTGCTTATTAAAAAAAAGTACTAAAATTTCAGCGGATGACATTCATGAATGTATTCACGATCACTTGAACTTAGGCGAAAATGAGGAGAACACAAGACATGTTAAAGGCACTAAACGCCAGGTCTTTTTTAAATTTTATGACGAACAAAGAGTCATGGATCTAGTCAAAAGAAACAACGGACAATTCGCTAGCGAACACATAACTGGAGAGATTGCAAGTTTCAAAATATGCCCAACAGTACTTGGGTTGGATAGGATACGACTGCAAATTTACACCCTGAAACTTCCAAGAAAACTATTACAAATTCCCTAAGAAAGTTGGAGTCATTCATGAGGTTTGTGAATAAATGTGTTCCAGATGTGACGTTACAAAAGAGCTATGACAAACGCGTGGTGTAAATGGATATGATGCGTCATGTCCCTTCTCCAGTGCTCATGGCGGGACATAGTGCACTTATCGCTATCGAAGGACAGCCCGTTACAAGTTACATATGCAACGCACTGGGCTATTTATCGCAAACTTGCCCTCGGAGAACACGAAAATCCACGCCACGTATTTCGAACTCCAAACTTACGTGGGCACAGTTGACTGATATGGGTGAAGAGGGGCGCCAGGAGAGGTGCAAGAACACGTAAACCTGGGAACTCAAGGAGATACAGGCTTCGTTTCGGAGACCGAGGTAAACTACTCCGATAAAGAAACACCACAACAGACATCGACACAACCCGCAACCACAACGGCCACATAACCATAATGGACGCAACAAATAATAAAGACCACGGCCCAAATGGACAGATGAAACACAGGAAATGCCTAAGTACAAACCACGAAACGACACACTGAAAAACAAGGAAAGGCCATCCTCCCGGGAAGCGTCTTCTGGCGCAGAGGTGGTTAATGTATTCCCAAAACTAATCACAGGCGCGGATGAAACAAATATACATGACGACAAACACCTAGTGGTACGTCTAGAAGTCAGAAGAGAGAAAGACAAAACATAAAAAAAGGAGACGCCTTCTCACTGGATGTTTTAGCACTTCGCAAAATCAACTATTCAAGAGCGATGCACATTTTAAAAAACCAGAGGACGGAGGTGCAAGCGCTGTGGCGCCGTAGCGGAAGTAGGAGTGAGATTCGGATACCTTCTGGTCTGTCTTTTCAAAAGGACATACATCACTAAATGGACCAGATACACAAGATGTTAATGACACCTATTCTGATGGGGAAAAAACTCATGCTTAAAAAGGTCATCGTCTTTCAAAATATAGCAAACTTCTCTTCTTGCAAGAAGTTATCCTTGACGACTGTCATGATATCCCTGGATACAAGGTATACAAAAACGTAGGCAAAAAGGGACGCGGTCCGGCCATCCTAACCAGACGTATTACGACACTCACCAAAAGAAAAATATTACAGATGGAAGGAGGAAACGCGGCCCCGTATCAACAAACACTGTGGTAAATATCTCTGCCCCTTCCGGATCATCAAATGGTATGGAAAGATGGAACTTTTCCAACATTGAACTCGTGTACTTTCTAAGGCATTTACCTCACAACTACATATTCGGAGAGGAATTTAATTGCGTCCTGTCACCGCTGAACTGCACAGGTGGGTTTCGCCCATGTAAAACTTTACAGGCTTTCGTTAAGAACCCACATTTTATTGATTTTTGGGCAAATACATTTAATCGTGACATTTTCAAGAATTATAGACCAATAGTGCGTCTCGGATTGGTCGGCTGTGCTTTCTGCACATCTTATTCCAGAACAAAATGGGCACTGAAATACCGGTCACTGTCTTTACTGATCACCTTGCTGTCGCTCTGCTGATTACAATGAATATACCAATTCTACATCTGGGCAGGAATTAATGAAAATTAAACACCGGATAACTGTGTGATGGGACATAATACAAAGACTCAAGTAGGAATGGTTGACATGGAAGGCCACACAAGGCCTACGTAAAGATATCGACATCTGGTTGGATATCTATGTTAAGCGACGTACGAGGTCTTTCTTTTCGTCAGAAGGGAACGTAGAAGTCATGATGTCCAGCTGCAGAAATATTTCTATTTTTATGTATTTATGATATGCTCCTGGACCATACTGACAATTACCTTACAGCAGTGAAACTCGAATTCTTTCAAGCTAAAACAGAAGCAGAGAGTCTACGACCTTACATCACTTACAGACTGTACTTCGTAGCGATTTTTGCTCGCAGGAAGAATATCGACACACTTTCCGATTGGTGAAAGGAAAATACCGGCGACAAAGCGAACCATCACGAACATATTACTAAGGACGGCACCACTACAACGACAAAATATGAAATTACAAACCTTTTAGAGGTATACTATAAGAGCGCTGGATACAATAACGGTGGATATCCTTCGTATAAACAGTGTTATTACAGTGACTGTCCATAAAATCCCAAATATTAAAAATGACAGCCTGCAGAAACCTAACATGACACAGGAAATTTGGAATGCAGTGCAGCAAGAAGCACGCCTCACATCATCCAGAGTGGACAGCATAAGCCATGAAGTTTACGTGACACTGTGGGAGACAATCAAGAACGATCTAACGAACTTGTAAAATATGATGTGCCAGCCACGCCAAATTACCCCCCCCCCCCCCCACAAAATTTTGGAACAATCGTGTGCATACCTAAAACACCTCCCACGACGGACAGAGCGGAATATCGAGGGATTATTTTACTCAAAGCTGAATACACGATTTTTGCACAAATTATCGCAAAGCGAACAGTCCGACCTTAAAGGAACTACTGCCCTCAGGGTACCGCAGTTGTGCAGAAGGTCGCACAATTATGTACGCAGCTGCAGCCACGAGAGAACCGGTCATGGGCAACTGTCAAAAATTGCAATATGTCTCCTATCCTTTAATTTTAAGTGTGCTTTCGACAGGGTCTCCCATAAACACCGACACTACACACTGGAACAGCATGGCTTCAACGATAAACTTGTTGTCCTCCTTGGGCACCTTACATAACAGCTTATTTACGATATCAGATTAATGGCAATCTCCGCGCTGTATTTCCCATAAAATCTCGGTTAGGCATTAATGCTCGCTCATGCTGGTCTACATATTGTTCATAAATCCCCTGGTCATCATGCTTGACAACGAATTGCCTGGCCTCACACTGGGGTCTGCCCTTCAAAAAGTATGTGTTGAAGCATATGCTTACGACGTTACAATCATTCTCACCGATACGACGGATAACCCCAAAGTCACTAACATCATAGGACGTAAAAAAGAGAATCAAGTGCAATACTAAACGGGGCAAATCTAAAGTGGTGCTGTTAGCTACATGGACACCGCAGCTAATAATATTAACATTCCCCACATGCAAGAAGCGCCGGTCCCAGTGGCCGTGCGGTTTAAGGCGTAGGTGTTGAGCCGCTCGCCTGCTGAGATTGTGGGTTCGAATCCCATCGGGGGCATGGACGCCTGTCTGTTGTGAATATTGTGTGTTGTCAGGCAGAGGTCTCTGCGAAGAGCTAATCACTCGTCCAAAAGAGTCATACCGACTGTGGTGCGTCGTTGTGTGTGATCTAGAAACCTCGTGAAAGAGGAGGCCCTGGACCACTGGGGGCTGTTGCGCCAAAAACAAACAAATAAAACATGCATGAAGCAAAAATTCTCGGCGTCAGGTACACACCCACTCTATCCTATACGTCACATAACACACGGTCCATCGTCACTAACACTATCTAACGAATGGCGCACGATACGTTCATCCTCCGAAGGATGAAATTTGTTCACATTTTCCTGCTCTCAAAACTGCGGTATTTTACACAAATTCTCCTATATAATTCGCGTTCAAACGGCAGATAAATACCACCATACCATGGTCTGCCTAAAGAGGGGACATATACCCTGTGCCAATACCCACGTTTTATTTAACAAAAGCAGCAAGTGGAACGGACCTAACGGATATCAAATTTAAATGCCAGGCCGTATTCCTCATCAGGTGGTAGCACCAACAGGAGAACACAGGCACCCTGACCCGGAGTGGCTCAACACCTGGCAACAGTATATTACCTTTGACAACCCGCCGAATATGAGGATTGTAAACAGGACCATTCAATACTTAATGCACATATTTTCAAGAATAGAGGTATTTGCCGCAAATTATCAGACAGGAAAAGAGCAACGTTATAAAAATAAAATTCTATTCCCACACGCGGGCGCTGAGGCAGGCAACAATGCTGACCCCTCACATCAGAATCCAGAGAATCATCTTACAACCGTCAGCTTGACAGTGTGCGCAAATATATACAATGCATCAATATCCGGTAAAATTAAGTCACCCCGCTATAAAGTTGTGCAAGACATAATACCTAGCAAATGCCGCCTACGTACAATTCATTTGCAGCCTACCGACGTATGTCAAAAGTGTCACCATATTGACCCAGTAATGCATCGTCTGACTATACGTGAAGTGGTTGGAGTCATATGGAGATGGACGTGCTCAAAAGTGCAACTCGTCACCCCCATTAATTCACGCTTCTCCATGGGTGATTGGTACGACCCAAAGGCCAAACAAATTGCGGTGGTTTGGATCCTCGCTCACATAATTTATTGCATAATGCTGAACCACTCGTGTCTGTCAGCAACAGACCACATTAATTTTATATGGAGGGCATGACGGAAATTCTACTAGTGGGCAAAAAGTTCAAAAACAAACGAAAACTACTTACAGGTCTTTTAAACTGCCAGTTTTTTAAACTTTGTTTCTATTAAGTTTTTCATTAAGTCCACTGTCTTTACACAACATAAACTGTTGGCTAATGCTTAGTTAAACAAGCTACATGTTTCGGCCTTACTTGGCCATCATCAGGCTTACAGGAGATTAGTATCAATTAAGGTACAAATGTTCGCTGTTTTATGTAAAAATGTTTTATGTGATTTTCACTTAATCCAAATAACTAATTTTAAGTAGATGCATAGACAATGTAAAACAATGGGATCCCATAGATACAGTGAACATTTGTACCTTAATTGATACTAATCTCCCGTAAGCCTGATGATGGCCAAGTAAGGCCGAAACATGTAGCTTGTTTAACTAAACATTAGCCAATAATATATGTTGTGTAAAGACGGTGGACTTAATGAAAAACTTGGTGTATATATAGACAACGAGATGGAAACGATTCAATTTAGATTTACTTCTATTGCTTATTTAGCAATATTTTCTGTTTACTCTGATATGTCTGTAAGTTATATAATTTCCTTCGTTCCTTCTTTAGTGCAATTAATATCTTCTTCCGTTCTTAAGTATCTGATTAAATGTGAAACGTAACTTTAATTATGTCCTGGTGATTATATTCAATTGGGTTGATAAACGTGATGTTTAATTGTGACCTAAGAAACAAGAATAGAATACTTCAGCATTACAAAGACGCACTATGGGCTTGTGATGTGGTTGTATGTTAAACACAAGTACGACTTCTGCGGGAAAGTATGGATTTTTTAATATCGCAGAAGCAAGATATTTTTGTCCTTTTTCAAACGTCAGACAGGCTTTGGACGCCATCCAGATTCCTATTTAGTGGGCACCGGGCTTCTTTTCCTGGGGACAAAACGACCGGTGGGTTAAGTGGGTTAGACTTCTGATAGAGGCACAGATTTATCCCTTCGCCCTCGAGGCCAGATCTGCTTTCTATCCAGTGGACAAGGTTGAATCTCTCACTTTAGAAGAATCAGTAGAAGCGAATATCTCACGGCTTTAGGAGGGTTGACCGCCTGTAGGCTTACTATAAACATGAACGTTAGGCAGGGAAATTTTTATATATGTTAGTTGAAGAATAAAATACCAACTTGATGTCAC
>Ga0131853_10003827_pt1 | contig 27002 bp, 15 predicted proteins | sample TergutLab28metaG_FD_92764 | JGI IMG/M metagenome (GOLD analysis project Ga0131853, IMG submission 92764) | Labiotermes labralis P1 segment gut microbial communities from Petit-Saut dam, French Guiana - Lab288 P1 (version 2) (version 2) | ecosystem: Host-associated > Arthropoda: Insects >...
ACACCCATTGCCGTTTTTTGACCGGCGGTAAAATGAGTATCATCTGCCATAAACAGTGAAAAGGATATATAATCACCGCTTCCCTGCCCTATCAAAGAGTCCAAAGCTTCTTTACTAAATGTTATACTTCCCATCGGAAAATAAATCGTCATACCAACACCGGCCTCAGCCATCGTTTGGATTGATATCACAGGCAGCACTATCTCCTTGATATTTGCCACTTGGGAAAAATCCAGCTTAACCAAAGGGCTTTCGCCTGAAACATTACCTTCTGCCGCTTGCTTTGCATAGGTGATAAGCTGTTGTAGATCTTGTAAATCAAATACCGCCGTTGCGGTGTTGTTTTCCGTAGTGACAGAAAGATTAACCGTGCCGCCTATTGTGCTGCTTGTACCCCCGGAGCCGGTAAAAGTGATATTTGGCGTTTGGCCGGTATCTGTAACCGCCCCGCCGTGTTCTCTGTTAATCGAAGACGGTCGGCGAGGGCTTCCGGTTGCTCCCCCACTTGTATCGCCGGAATATCCTCCTTCGTCATTTTCCACAGTACCAATAATCCTTGTAGGACCGGTACCGGTACTTGTGCCGGTTCCTGTTCCCGTACCCGTACCTCCACCTGTTCCCGTCCCACCACTGCCACTACCGGTAGCAGGTATAGAACGTGTTTGAGTTTCACCGCAGTTTAAACAAGTTCTTGTCTCTACTCCTGCCGTTGTGGCTGTCGGTGGAGTTGTTACTATCCAAGCACCCCAATTATGCCCAAGGGCGGGTATTATCTGGGTTTCTACATAACCGCAAATGATACAGGCTCTGTACTCTTCTCCGTTTGTTGTACAGGTCGCTGCTACGCTTATTGTCCAAGCATCCGGAAAAGTATGCGTCACGCAGTCTACAGTAGTTACCGTGCGGCTTACCTCCAATAAACTTGGATCAGGTATAGTCAACCAATCGGGCGGGTTAACAAAGTCGACCGTACCTGTAAATGTCGCTGTATTGCCTGTAGCGGAAATATCAATGGTACCTATCCATGTAATCGCATAGGGCACACCCACGCTGCCAACAACAACACTACCGCTTGTTGGCAGTATATCTTCGCCCAGGTCAGTTGGTGTTTGAGGCACTGTCTGGCTAATGTTTGTTTGCACAGAGGTATCCACAAATACAGGGAGTGAAGGGGTCACAGGATCCACGGTAAAGGAAACTGAAGGCATTGTTAGGCCCGATGTGTCCACTTGAGCGGTGCTGTTAATAGCACCGTTTATAATATAAGTGGTACCTTGTGGGTTAAAGGTTGTCGTACTTGACCATATGATATCCATGGTTGCCGTAGGGTTTGACAAAGTGACTACTACGGTTGATGGAAGCCCTGCAAGGGCAACAACATCCGCTGTGCTGGCCGTGTTTCTTGCGTCATATGCGGAAATATTTGCCGGATCTGATATGGTTGTGTCTATAGCTACCGCCGTGCTGGGTGTACCGGCACCCGATGTAACTGTAAAACTGACATCAAAGGATTGGGAAGGCATACCCGTACCCGATACCGTAACCGTTGCCGTGTATGTGCCTGCCAGAAGGCCATCGACCGGAGCAATAGAAAATTGGCCCGTACCACCGACTGTCGCTATACTCGCCAGCGGCGTATTTGTCAGCGCAAAACTTGAAGCATCGCCGCTTAAATCTACCGCAAGCACACCGGTTGCACCTGTATCGGTAGAAGATGCTGTACCCGTATTCGTGACGGTTACAGTCAGGGGAGTTATGCCGGTATAACCTTCCGCTGCGGACGTAAATGTATAGGTTCCGGTTACCGACAGTGCTATGCCGAGTATGGCACTGCCTGTGATTGTTCCGGTGTTTGATACACTTCCGTTATTTGTAAATGCGCCGTTGTTATTAAAGGTACCTGTGCTTGTATTTGTCAATGTATCGCTATTTATTATACTTCCGGCAGCGGTGTTGTCTATCGTTCCGCTGTTTGACAAAGCCGCATTATTTGCAAGTGTACCGTCCACAATTAAAGTGCCGTCACTGTCAATCACCACATTGCCATCATTTGTTAGCGTAACACCCGGAGGTATGGTTAAAGTTGCGCCATCAGAAATCGTTAAAGTAGTGCCACTGGGTATATCAAGATCATTGGCCAGCGTATAGTTACCCACCACCGTACCGTCACTGCCCTGGAATAAGATACCGTTTCCCGTTGTATTCAGTGTGGCAGTGCCATCAACAGTGATAGCATTTGCACCTGTGCCGGGTATAAGGGTATTAACTCCGTCAACATTTAGATTAAGGGTCGCACCCGGGTTAACAGTAATCGGGGACTGCCCGGAGGCTAATCCTGATATGGAAACATCCTGCAGGGTAACATTGGCCGTGCCGTTGACTACTACCTGCAATCCGGAAGCCGAGCCTGTAAGTATGACATTGGCGCCGTCATTAATCGTTAACACTCCGCCGCTGTAAGACCAGTCCGTCCCGGTATCGCCTTCATTTAAGGTACTTATATCTACTAACACCGATCCGGCAGCATCAACAGTGACCACCGCTACGGGAGAAGTTACAGGAAATGCGATAGGAGCGGCACCGCCAAATACCGGCGTTCCGGCTGTAACACCGATCACTGCATAGTAGTAATACGCTCCCTGTGTCAAGCCGGTTGGTATCGCTAAAGTTGCCGTCCCTCCGGAAGACAAGGTTCCGTTTGCTCCGGAAATAGCGGTTCCGCCTATATTGCTGTTTGTGGTGTTACTGTACCACTGATAACTGAAGCCGACTCCATCAGTAACCGTTGCTGTTACGGTCAGGGCTTGGGTGGTTATATTTCCTTGTACCAGGGTTGTGTCTGTGGGTGCTTGGGTTATTGCAATCGCCGGGACAATTAAGAAAGGAATTGGTTGATTTGATGTAGAAGCATTACCAATCTGTCCTCTGTCCCCTTTGCCCCATGCCCATAGGCTGCCATCGGTTTTTTCCGCCAAAGAATGATACAGCCCTGCTCTGACACTTTCCCAGTCGGTATCTAAGTTCACTTGGACCGGGCTAAACTGATTTCCTGTGGGACTGGTAAATCCAAGGGCATTGTCACTGGATTGACCCCATGCCCATAGTGTGTTGTCATCTCGAACACCCAAAGAATGATAAGCTCCTGCGGCAGCACTTATCCAGCCGGAGCCCACCGAGGCCGGTGTCAACTGATTTGTGGATACGGCGCTACCGATACCCAGCTGACCTTGCTGATATCCACCCCATGACCATAGGGAATTATCTTGCTGTATTGCCAATGTGTGATACCAGCCTGCCGATATTCTTGACCAGCTGCCTGCCACTGACTGAAGTATGTTTGTATTGCCGGTACCGGCATTTCCCAACTCTCCTTCTTGACCGCCACCCCATGTATATAATTGATTAGACGAATTTAATGCCGTCGAATAATATATCCCGGCGGAAACGCTTGTCCAATTACCGGCAGTGCCAATTTGTTGGGGAGTATTATAGTTGCCTGTTGGGTCGGTCAGTCCAAGTTGATTTTCACCGCCGCCACCCCATGACCAAAGAGTGCCCGCATAACCACTATCGCTTCGTATCCCCAGCATATGAACGCCGCCGACCGATACACTGCTCCATGTGGTACCCGGCATCACTTGATCGGTTGGCACAGCCGGATATGTCGGCGCACTTGTGTTTGCGGTAGTGCCAATACCAAGCTGTCCGTATTGGTTCCAACCCCAGGTCCATAAAGATCCGTCCGATGCGATAGCGGCAAACATTGACCCGTATCCCCCGATTTGTATCATATAATAACTCATGCCGCCAACGGCTACATAACTCCATGTGGTACCCGGCGGTGCTGCTACCTGTATCGGCGCAGATATTGCTGTGCCGCCCCCGCTTAAAATTTGCCGTTGCTCGTTATAACCAAAAACATAAAGCCTTCCGTCATTGGTTATAAATGCCGAGTTTTCCCCACCGGCGGCAAACATTTTTACGCCGCTGTTAGGAAGGATGACCGAGGCTGCATATATATCCACTTCTATATATTCTGCGGTCACAGTGTGTACAAACAATGTGGATAACATCGTTAAAGTTACAAATAAACAAAACACTCTTTTCATAACGCAACCTCCCGTCCGGCTTTTCCTTTTTTCACACCTTCCACTGTCCCGAGAAACATGTATTGCGTGTTCTATAACAAACTTATCTTATATACGCTTATTTTTAGCTGGGGCTTTTCCTTTTGCTCCGTACATAATTGCCATACCCGTAAATAGAATCCCGACTATAAGCAATAAGATATACATTGCAGAGTGATGATTGTCGCTTGTTTGCGGATTAATACGGGCTTCCCCCGGTTGTGATCCATCCGGTGACTCTACAGGTACCCCTGGTTGTGCGTCAATCGGTTCGTATGGCGGCAAAAGCCCTCCATCGGGAACAGAAGGCACTTCACCGGGTAGCGGCGGCAATTCCATAGACGGATGATGAGGTATCATAGGAGGCTGCAAAGGCTCACCCGGCGGTTGAGGTCGACCGGCAGGCGGCCGTCCCGGCAAGTTTGGAGGTCCCGTTGGTGGCCGTAGTGGGTATATCGGCCACGGCGGTACCGGTATCGGTGGCACTACGGTTAGCGGGGAATAGAAATTGTTTATTACAATCTCTATATGATCCGTTACGCCTCCTACTACATCTGTACCGGTTATCTCTACGGTAAACGGCATTGCCGGGCTTGTGGTCAAGCTAAACCCCGGTACGCTCGTGTTATACTCTGCCAGTGTATATGTTCCGGCAACCAGATTGTCCAATGTAACGCCCGCCAACACTTCTGCAAGCCCAAGCACTCTCGCAAATCCGTTAGGACCGGAAACATGTATCTCAAAGTTAGGCGGAATTTCATTTGTTGTCAGCCCGTGGAAAGCCTTGGTTATCCTGATCGAAGGCGTAGTTGGCGGCACAATGGGCACATACACATTATTGACAGATACGATTATGGTCGTTTCCCCGGTCATCGAAGGTATGGTCACAACTCCAATCAATCCTTCCGGCACAGGTGGTTCAAATCCTGTGACAATACCGCCGCTTTCGGTAATAGCATATGTCCCCACAGGAAGATTGGTAAATGTATAGCTGCCGTTTACAAAATCCGAAAAGAACACGGTTTGCCTGTATATTTCGGTTCCGGCAGTATTTGTACCAACCACTGTAAAAGAAAGCGTGGGATAAAGAGCCGTATCCAACACATCCGCAGGTTCAAAAGTTTTGTTGATCGTCAGTGAACCGGTTATGGGTTGGTTGGAGATGTTCATAAAATCGGATATTTGATTAATAGACCCAAATAAGGCTTCTGCGTCACTGATGTAAGTGGGATCCATAGCGTTTTTGATTGTAAAAAATGTGAAATTATTGGGTTCACTTGGCAATATATATCCGCTTGGTGCTGCGGTTTCCACTAAAAGAAACAGTAAATCGGCCGTATTGTTAATGACGGAATAACCGCTAAATTCTGCCAATCCGCTGGCATCGGTAGCACTGGTTGCAACAAGATAGAACGTTTGAGTATTTCCATTTATAGTTATATCTTGGGCAGTGGTAGTGCCAAATGGCTGGCCATAACCCGGAAGTATTACGGCATACAGGCTAAATTGGGCACTTTGCAAAGGCATTGCATTTACAACATCCGATTTAAAAAATCTGAGGGTTGTCATACCGCCGCCTGCCACGATTTGATTCCCATCAATGATATACCCAGGTGCGTCATCACCGCTGGCTAATCCCCATATTTCTATGGTATTACCCACATCGCCGGGTGTGTTTGGCGCCAGTGTTACCATTGCCTCGTATAATATCCTGACAGGCTGCCTGTTAGGTATAACAAACTGGACTTCACTGTTAGTGACAGGATTAATGCTCCAATAAACATTTTGGTTAAACGCAACGGTTGAAGGATCTACATTAATCCAATTACCATCCCATACGCCATCTACCAATGTTTGAGTTTGGAATTGAACGCTTTCCAGAAAGATCATGAGATTAGTCAGCGTATCCACGGCAAAAATACTGTCCAACGGAGGCCCCGTCCAGCCTGCCGGTTCAAAATCAGTAAGTCCGTCCGGGTTTATTGTAATGACTATATCCATTATGTTTGAGCCCGGTGACGTAGGTGTCATTACTTTAACCAGGTTATTAACATTGTAGTGCATGGATGCGGTACTTTCAAAGGCACAAGCAGTAGCAGCTGTGTCTCTGGTTACTCTCGCGTCGTTATTTAAAATTAAAGGCGGCTCTCCCGCACCCGGGGTTGGGTCTGTAAGATGAAGCTGATAATAGACCACAAGTTGCGCCGGTGCAACATACCAGTTCGGAACCACCGTACCGGTTATCAGCCAGCCTCCGGCAGGAGGCGCCGTGGCAAACTGCTGCAGGCTGTTAAGATCTACACTAAACGACCCGTTAGCAGCGGTAACGCCAGCACCTGCAACCGGTGCAAAATACGCTCCCGTACCCGCAAATACATAAAATGAACCGGGTACAAATTCCATTCTCGAATCAAATGTATCGGTAAAAAACGGAGCCAATCCATATTTAAACAATGTAGGCGAACCACCGGCGGTTGAAGGAGAGTACGAGTAATTGCCCTTTAGTGTTACAGTGTAGTTAAATACAGAAGGGTTCCCCGGTGACTGTGCACCGGCTTTAAAAATAGGCCAATAATCATTTACATTCATCTTAACATCCGCATTTGGCGCAGGTGTTTCCCAGGGATACTTGTTGGAGTTAAACAAATATGCAACATTTTGCAAATAATAGGTTTGGTTTTGCTGCATGCGCTGCAGCCAATTGATAGTACCGTTTGCTCCCTCGCTAATCCATACTCTATAGCTTATTGTTAGTGTGGCGGCGTCATTTATTGGCCAAAAAGAGTTATTGATCCCTGTCGTGCCGCTGCCCCAAAACATAAACCATTGGTTAGTGATGAGCTGAATGCCAAATTCCCCCGGGGCTAAGCCTCCGGTAGCGGCAGGATTTGTGTTTTGAACCCATACTTCATCCGGCCATAATCCACCGGTGGAAGACAAGACCACCGATTGAAACACCGGCGGTATAAGCACCGGACTGCCGGCCGGCATCATGCCCAAAGTGTCAAACAGATAAAATGGCTGGCCCATGTACCCGGCAGGTATATTAAGCACCGTCTGATAATCCACAAAGTACCTTTCACCATTTGGTCCCAAAGGCGCGTCAGGCCGTCCGCATATGCCAAAAGACTCTTTAATAAGGCTAAATCCGTCAGGAACGATGGGTACATCAGCAATAGCAGGTTGACCGTTAAAGCTCACAGTATTATGGAAAGTGACCGGCCCCGGCAAATATGTTGCAGGAATATCCGTTGTAAAAACAATCGTTATTTGATAAACATTTCCCCAAAGTGCACCGGTATAAGATCCGTTCGCATCCGGGATTAGAGCCCCCGAACCGGGTACTACCAGTGTAAATCCTGGATTTGGTGAATTTAGCGTAAAAACTCCCGGGAGAAAGCTGGCATAAGTGGTTTTGATAACGGGAGTCGGGAAAGTATTATCCGAGATGGTTATAGATATGTTAGCGGCGGCAGGCATTACTAAACGTGCCAAGGGTGAATCCAGATTATCAATTATGGTCCCGCCATTGAGTAGCACCGATCTGCCATCCCCTATGACAATCGTCCACTGAATTTGGTCAGGGTCAGTAGTACCCGTCGCAGGACGAATATGCATACCCACTTTTTGCATAAAAAGCACTCGGCTTACAAGATCTGTTGTACTATCCGTAATCGGAACAACCGGATTTGCACTGCTTAATACCGACGCATCATTATTTATATTAAAGCTATATTGCTCCGCCGTATTAGGTGCTAAAATGCCCGCATTGTCTGTGATCAACGCTTGTATATCGACATAATATGTGACTGTTAAAAAATCACCTTCATTGAGTATCAATGGTGTTGTTCCATCCATATCAAAGTTAAAACTGGTTGTAACCGAAGCCGGATTGGGATTCCAAGTCTCAGTCACACTGCTGAGCGGTAAGTACTCTATCGGCTGTCCCACTCTGGTCAATCCATATTGCATGGCAGATATGACAGTGGGATAAGTATTGACTATACTTAAGGGGGCGCCTCCCGGAGTTAAAGAGACAGTCGGGGTATCCGTAAGCGATATATCACCAATCGGGCCGCCCAATGCAGTCATCGTAACCGTATAGTAAACTCTTTGTACGGTAGAATCGTACCTGGACGTTTTGCTCGTTGCAAGCATCGTCGGAGGCGGCACAGGGTTAATAGTAATAAAATTGCCGTCGCCAAAATCCAGTGAACTGCTATTGAGCTGAGCCGATATTTGCAGTGTGAAGGTCGCATTCGTAACAACATCTATAAAATTAATACCTGCTGTAGGATTGCCATTTTGGTCAAAATTTCCGAACCATACCGAAACCAAGCCCGAAGTGTCAATGGTGTAATAGCCTACAATTTTCCCGTTTGCAAGAGGGATTGGCGTAACATCTACCGCGGTTTGAACAGTCAGTGCAGAAGGCAGCTGATATGTCAGCCTTCCACCGGCATTGTAAATAAACTGCCCTTCGGCGGTAGGCTGCTCTGAAAATATCATGATGAAAGTATACGTATTTCCGATAATGGCATTACCGCCGCTTTGTATCTGGTTTCCGTCTTGATCCCACATGGTGGCGCCGGTAATAAAGTTTGCCAAATCTGACTGGTCAATGACCGCCAGTATCGTAAAGTCAAAATCCCCTTCCAAAAGCGACTCGTCATCTGGTGTAATAACATCCTCTGCAAATGTATCTTCCGGTGAGTGAATATAAACCTCGAACCCATAGCCGAAATTAAGATACCCATACATTTCTTCCGCTACTCCAGCTTCAAATCCAAGAGTGAAAATCAAATAGCTTTCATACGCATAGTCATCTTCCGCATAACCATCTTCAACTTTTTCAAACCACACCGAAAAAAGGCCGTCGGTATCCATAGCGTACCAACCTATGATCTCTTCACTCGATGTATAAAACTGTGTTTCGTAAATATTGTTATAAGCTAACAGTTGGCTGGGGAGTTGATAAACCAAGCCATATTCTTGGTTAAAACTTAGTAAATCCATTGGCAACATAAAAGTGATTTCAAAATTATATGTATTGCCAGCGAAAACACCAACTTCAACATTTACTTCTTCATATTCGTAAAAATAGCCATCGAGATCAAATATTTCGACCTTTTGAATAAAGCCGCGCAAATCGCATAGAGTGTATACCTCTATAACTGCATCATCAATTTCTTGCTCCGGCAGTCCCGGCCCCTCATCTGTTTGATCCAGGAGTTCTTCAAGCAGCCCTTCTGTTTCTGCAGTAGTGTTGATTGATTCTCCCCTTTCTTCTGCCGAAATAGAGTTGGGAGAAAACGATATTACCGAAAGAAACATAGTCAAAACGAGTAAAATACAAATCCGATTTTTCATCTGTTTGTTAAACATAAGGCCGCCTCCTTTTGCGACGACAAAGGCTATCAATCTAACTCTCCCTTCGTCGTCAAAAATATGCATTTACTGCGGTAATATATAAACTATGTACAGTATGTGACAAAACATAATGTAAGTCAATCACTGACACCAAAATAACATATTTGAACAATCTGACAAGTGATTTTTCGTTATCCTCCAAAATCATGATTTAAGTTTTTATAAAAAAGCGCAAAGATTCACGAAGACTCCACGAGAATTTTGCGCTATAGTGCATTCAATAGAAAACAGCAACTTCACATTCACCCAAGTAAGAACTTGAATTTTCAACATAGTGCAATTCAAGTTTTCACCCGCTCACCACAAAAAACCTTTTAGAAAACTCACTCCCCAAAATCGACACCATAATAAAACCAAAACTCACCGTAACCTGGGGTACCCCTAATGGTACCGTCGTAAACATTTCATTTAAAAACGGTATATACATAACAGCTACCAGTACAGCCAGCGATAATCCCATAGAGATATTTAAAAATTTATTGGCAAACAATGCCGGTTTTAACCCTATATACATTTCTGTCCTGGAAGGATACGAAATCAATAATTCGCTGGCTACCAGGGTAAAGAAACACATGCTGATCGCTGTTGCATAGTCATGAAAATGAAATCCGTACAAAAAGGCGCCCAGTGATCCGGCACAAACAAAGAGTGCCCTAAAAACAACCGAACCTTTCATGTTTTTATTAATTAAAGGCTCATTGGGATCCCTTGGCTTTCTTCCCATCACACCCGGTTCCTGGCTCTCCATGCCAATCGCAAAGGCAGGTAAAGCATCGGTTAGGAGGTTTACAAACAGTAGCTGAGTGGCGACCAAAGGCACCGGCATCCCAAAAACAATCGCCAAAAAGATAATCAATATCTCTCCGATATTGCAGGACAATAAATACCCCGTCACTTTTCTTATATTGCCGTATATGGTTCTTCCCTGCTCGATGGCGCTTACGATGCTAACAAAATTATCGTCTGTCAAAATCATATCCGCCGCTTCTTTGGATACATCCGTACCCGTTATACCCATGGCAATGCCAATATCGGCTTTTTTTAGAGACGGTGCATCGTTTACACCGTCTCCGGTCATTGCTACGATATTACCGCCTTCTTTGACAGCCGTCACAATACGCACCTTATGCTCCGGCGATACCCTGGCAAAGACATTTACGGTCTTTACTTTTTCTTTAAGCTCCCCGTCAGTCAGACTATCCAGTTCACTACCGTCTAAAATCTCGCTGCCGCTACTGGCAATACCCAAAGTTTCTGCTATGGCACCGGCAGTTATTTTATGGTCACCGGTGATCATTTTAACGGTTATTCCCGCACTATGGCACTGCTCTACGGAACACTTTACCTCTTCTCGGGGAGGGTCTATCATACACATCATGCCTACATAGATTAAGGCTTCTTCCGTATAATCAATGGTAGTTTCGCTTTCATATTCTTTATATGCAAAGCCTAAGACGCGAAGCGCCTGGCCGGCAAATTGTTCGTTTTGCTTTTTTAATTTCTCTTTTATGTCCTCGGTCATAGGGCGGATTTCGCCGTCAAGATATATTTGAGTAGAACGCTTGATGATTGCGTCCGGTGCACCTTTCGTATGCATTATAACTTTTCCGTCTTTAAAATGACTGTCTTTGAGATTATATGTCGACATCAGCTTACGATCTGAGTCAAATGGGATTTCCTGTATACGTTTGTGTCTGATATTTAACTCGTCTTTATCCATGTCTAACTTTGCACCAAAAACTAACATTGCTGCTTCTGTCGGATCACCAATAATTTTAGCAGTTTGTTTGTCGTATATCGAGTCGTTACATAAAACCGCGATTTTTGACATCAGCGGGATATTTTTTGTGATTGATCCGTTGTCGGTCAATATTTCTCCTGCAGCACTGTAACCGGTTCCGGTCACTTCATATATTTTTTTTGCATCAAAAACCTTTACGACGGTCATCTTATTTTGGGTCAGTGTCCCGGTCTTATCCGAGCATATGACTGTTGTGCTGCCTAGCGTTTCCACTGCTCTCAGTTTTTTGACAATCACATTGGCTTTAACCATCTTTTGTACACCAATCGCCAATATAACCGTGGCAACAATAGCTACACCCTCGGGTACAGCCGCCACCGCCAGAGAAACAGATACCATAAACATCTCAAGTATATCCATGCCATATAAAAACCCAACACCAAATATGACTGCGCAGGTTAAGATACAGATAACGCCCAAAACCTTGGCCATGGCGTTAAGCTTATCCTGCAGTGGTGTACTCACTTCTTCGGTTTCATTCAATACAGTGGCAATCTTACCCATTTCTGTATCCATGCCCGTGGCATATACAATGCCCTCACCTCTGCCATAAGTAACAACCGTACCCATGGATGCCAGATTAATCCGATCTCCTAAGCTGATGTCACCCTCCAAAACAGCATTTGCATCTTTCCCGACCGGCATAGACTCCCCTGTTAAAGCCGCTTCATCCACTTTAAGATTCATGCTGCTTATAATCCGGATATCCGCCGGTATGTAATCGCCGGCATCTAAAACAATAATATCTCCCGCCACTACATGGTCAGAGTCAATTTTTCTGATTTGTCCATCCCTTCTTACTTTCGCTTTGGGGCTGGACATATCTTTGAGTTTTTTTAGGGCATCGTCAGCCTTGTTTTCTTGGATTATGCTAATCACCATGTTTATGATGAGTATGCCGATGATGATCATCGCATCTTTTAAGCCATCTCCCACAAGCACGGATACAATCGCCGCAAGGATTAAGATGATAATCAGAAAATCTTTAAATTGCTCCATTATTTTTATCAAAAAGGATTTTTTCTTCGGACTTTGAAGGCGGTTTGGGCCACTTTGCTCTAATCGTTTTTTTGCTTCGGCCTCTGTTAAACCGATGCTGATATCTGACTTTAGCGCGCTTAAAGACTCATCAATACTTTTACAATAAAAATCGGTATTCATTTAAAAGCCCCTTTTCTTTTGCAAATAAAAAACTCATACACAGTCGGTAACTATGCATGAGTTATATTTAGCAAATGGGCTCATGCACGGACCGTAGCCATACATGAGTCTCGTTATTTAAGGCAAAGCCAGATCATATATTTTGATCGGTTGTTGACTTGCCATACGGTAAAACCGTACAAACTACTCCCTCACGAACAATTGCATCCTATCATATACTGAGGATAGATGTCAATTGTAGCGAAATAAACTTTAATTTGTAAATTTCTGTCAGGAGGCGTTGTCATTGAATCATAACGACCCTTGGGATAATCTCCTTCATGCTATGGGCCAAGGCTGGCCCCATTATAAAAATGCCGCACTGCCTTTAATCGGCATTCACAAGCATCCCACAGCTTACGCAGCAACACTATTTCCGCACAACATCAATCATTGCAAAATAATTTTCCTGTGGTATATATTCCGGCACGCTATTTCCCGTACCTAAGGCATAACCGCCCCGATCTCCCACACGTTCCAGCATCGCCCTGCAACGCTTCTGAATTTCAGCGGGAGTTGACCGGATCATAAAATCCACATCAATGCCTCCAAGGATGGCAATGCGGTTTCCCCACTGCTCGTAGGCTTCCTCCACAGGCATGATAATATCCTCATAGGAATGTTTACCGTCATATTTAAGTACATCAATCACATCATCCATCACATCACCAAAATAACCACATGAATGAAGCACCACAGGTTTTCCGGCTTTATGGGCAGTTTCTACGATTTTTTTATGCCACGGATACACATATTTTCGCATATCTTCAACAGATAAGAAGGTTTGAGTATTAAAGCCCCAGTCATCGTTGGACATAACCCCGCCTACGATATCATAGTTGACCGCCAGCTCATAATAACGCAATATACGCTCCCCTACCGCATTAAATATATCTTGTAAAAGCTCCGGATCGTCATGAAGCATCATACACATATCTTCGTACCCTATAAGGGCGGTTACATTTTCCAATACCCCGCCGGGGCCAATCGGTATCAGCTTCATCCCCTGCGGTACATGGGGTGCCGCTTTTTCCAATTGAGTATAATCCGCCGCTTCGGGATCAGGCCATGGATAATCATTAAAAGCGCTGCGACTTGTAATGCCTGCGCCGCTGTTTAGGGAGAGGGTGACCTTCGCTTCCCGACGGATGTCAAAAGTAAACTCCGATGCACGCACATGGGCATAATCGTATCCTCCGGCCGCAAAGGCCTCCGCAAGAAAAACGATATATTCTACCGAATCATAATCAGGCGCCGGACGGCCTGCTAACCGTTCGTATACCGGCCCATTCATAAACAACTCAAACAGTGTTGGGCGATCCGGATTTTTGCCTTCCAACACTTTAAGCAGATTATTAAAATCAGGTTGACGCATAAAAATTCTCCTCCTTTTTTATTTTAGGCATTGTTTAAGCGTTCCAAACCGTCTCAAACCAATCATCGCACAATGGGAGTGCCCTTACCGGTTCGAAAAACGATTGTTTATCCTTTGTGATGACTACCCTGTCCTTAAATTGTCCGTCGTCTATCGCCGCTCCCTTTACCAATGCACTGCCGCGGCTACCCATATTTTCCGCCGCAAAAATCATAGCCGACAGTACCGCTATTTGCGTAACCAGCCCGTCATAATATTTGTAAAGATTAGGCAATTCCTCATCGGAGGCAATGGTATTTTTCTCGAAAAAATCTTTTTTGCGGCGGCATAGTTCTTCATGCAACTGCCGCATTTCCTGTATATCCCGCACATAGGCGGCATGCTTGCTCATACGCTTTTGTATGGTCACATGGTTGGCTGTTGCATTCGCATCTTCCGGACATGCAGCATAAGTGATGGGTGGGGGTGTAAATTCATGGGATGCATCTGCCCAAAGCTCATCACAAGTATTGTCAAGTGCCGTAGTCTCCGGACTGTTTTTTATTACACTAACTATATGCTCCGCCGCCCGCATAGAACCTACTTGGGTCGCGTTAAGGGCGCTCCCGCCGGGGCGATATACACCAAAAGTGCCTGCCGCCTCCCCCACTACATATAATCCCTTGACTGTACTTTCCCAATTGACGTCTACGGCAATGCCCCCATTGCAGTGCTGGGCACAAACAGCTATCTTCAATGGCTCTCGGTACAGATCAATGCCGTTGTTACGATACAATTCAATGGCTTTAGGATTCATTTTGGCCAGCCGCTCAATAGGTGTACCAAACAAAGCCCCGGACCGTTCCAGATATGTATAGGTTTCTTCCGAAAGCTTTTCAAATGCCAGACCCGTTGGATTGTGCCTAAAATCCATATAAACGGTACGGCCTTTTGCATTTTCGGCTGCGACAATTTGGTCTATACGAGAGGATCCTTCGATTTTTTTAACATCAAAAGGCCATTGATATCCTTTTAAAAACACCATATCTAAAGCCTCATGAGGGCTTTCGAAATAATCCGGTAAAAATTCATACTCCCGTCCAGATTCGTCTACGGAAATATATTTTGGCAATACCTGTTGATACGTACCGGAAACATTCCAGCGAAAATCAATACTGGCCAGGCCATACTGCCACTCCGGAAGGTTACAAGCCGCCGCTCCCGCTTCCAGCGCCAGACCCGTCCCACCTGTTTGACTGACAGGAAAAACCGTATCCTCATAGATACTTGCCGGCCCCCCCGTAGCCATTATGATATTTTGGCATCTTAATACACGGTATCTCCCGTCCGCTTTATTGAGTAACGCCAATCCTTTAATTTGATTATTTTCCGTCAGCAGTTCAACAGCCTGGTATTGATCTAAGATCGGTATGCCTTTGCGTTTTACCGCGTTTTCTAAAGCTTCCGTCATCAGCTTAGAGGTCAACGGCCCGCAAGAAGTCGCCCGCTGTCTGGGGTCATGATCTGTTTTATACCCCACATATGCCCCATAACGGTTGGTAGGAAAAGGAAGCCCCAAATGTACCAATTTCATAAACGCTTTTACAGAACAAGCGGCCTCTGTTAATGCGGTATCCCCATGCACACTGCCCCCTTCAAAAAGGGTGGTGGCCATTTCGTATACGGAATCCGGTTCGTCACCGGCCAGTGTCAGCTTATAGTAGGTCTGCTTATCGCTGCCGGTGTTACGGGAAGTACCCATATTAATGCCTTCGGTCACTATAGCGATATCCCGTACCTCCAGATCATACAGCCAATCTGCTGCGTTAAATCCGGCACAGCCGCTGCCTATGATGATGGTATGGTAATTTTGTTTTGCCATTACAGCCTCCTAATATGAAATCCTCCGTCCACATTAAACACCTGTCCTGTACAAAAATCAAAACGCCCCTCTGCTATAGCCAGCACCGCATCGGCTACATCCTGAGGCTGTCCAAGCCGCTTAATGGGAGTCAGGCCCGCTTCAATCAGCTGAGCATATTTATCCTTAACCCCCGCGGTCATATCTGTCACAATAATACCCGGGCGTATCTCAAATACACCGATCCCATATTCTGCCAATCTATCCGCAAACAATTTGGTCACCATGGATATACCGGCTTTAGAAATGCAATATTCTCCCCGGGATACGGAGCTGGTGTAGCTGGAAATTGATGCGATATTAATAATCCTGCACCCACCATCCTGAGGCTGTTTAATCATTTGGTTGGCAAAGAGCTGGCACATGAAAAAAGTACCTTCCAAATTGATGCGCATTAAACGTTCAAAACTCTCCGTGGTGGTTTCTAAAACATCCATCCGTACATCAGGGGCTACCCCCGCATTGTTAACCAGTAAGTCCACCCTGCCAAACTTGGCAAGTGTCTCATCCAGCAAGTATTTACGGGCTTCCGGATCAGAAATATCACAGGCAATAGCCGCTCCTGTTTCAGACGGAGACTGGGAAAAAGACCGGCCCACATATACCACTATGTACCCCAGCTTTTCCAGATTTTTTGCAATACTGTTGCCTATACCCCGAGTCGCCCCTGTAACAACAGCCACTTTTTTAGACATATCGCCGCTCCCCTCCTGCTTTCTAATCACAATTAGGATGGATTCAACAAATTGATCTTATATTCCAAAAAGTCCAGCACGTCAGGCTGAATATCACACGAACAAAAAAACATATCCTTGGCTTTTCCTTCAAGCTTATCGTAAGCCAGTATAGCCCGGTAGTAAGCATTATGATATTCCGTAGCCACATTCATTTTAGCAATGCCAACCTTTACCGCCGCTTGCACCTGGTCATCGGGAATACCGGAGCCACCATGAAGCACCAGAGGAATCCCCACAGCCTCTTTAATCGCCTGTATACGAGGGATATCCAAATTAGGGAGCCGTACATAATTACCATGGGCATTTCCCACCGCAACAGCGAGTGAAGAACAGCCCGTCCGCTCCAAAAATACAGCGGCATCCTCCGGTGAAGTAAACTTTGCCGCATCCTCAAAATCCGAGGCTTCGGCGGCACTGCCTACATGGCCCAGCTCGGCTTCTACATCTATATCTAATGTTTTAGCCACTTTCACCACTTCCGCAGTGTTTTTTACATTTTCATCAAAAGGCAATACGGAACCATCGTACATAACAGAAGAGTAGCCCGCTTTCATCGCCTGGACAATCTCCGCAAAATCCATACTGTGATCCAAATGCAAGCCGATGGGAACCTTTACCTTTTTGGCACAGGCTTTGGTTATCTCCGCAACCACATCTACATCAATAAAATGTTTCCAGCCCGGATAAAATCCGATGATAAGAGGTTTTTGAAGAACCTCTGCCTCTTCAATGGCCCATTTAATCGTCTCGTAATTAAACACATTAGCCGCCACTACACCATAGCCTTTTTTAAATCCTTCTCGCAGGATCTCACCTGATTTTTCTAATGCCATTTAAATCACTCCTTTGGGTGATTATATCAGTGGAAATTTTCATGTCAACTGTTCACCCCATGTAAAATATGATATTATAGGCCATAATGTCAGTCGAAATATGGCATGTTAATAGAGGTGAGTACGATTTCTGGAGAAACTTACATAGAAGAGTCTTATATAGAAGAAACTAGCCCGTTTCAATCCGCGGCAATAACAGTTATGGATGCCCGCACCGGGTTTGTATTGTATGAAAACGCCCAACATGAATTAATGTATCCCGCCAGTGTTACCAAAATAATGACGGCACTTTTAGTATTGGAAGAGATCAGCGATTTACAGCAAGATCTCGTGTTTTCGGAATATTCGGTGCTTTCTTTGCCAACCTACGCCAGCCGTATGAATATGGTTGCCGGGGATACTATAACTATATACGAAGCACTGTACGGGTTGATGTTGCGCTCCGGTAATGATGTTGCCAATGCCTTGGCAGAACATATCTCCGGAGATATTCCAACCTTCGTGGCTCTGATGAACCACCGCGCCATGGAAATTGGCGCCGTAAACACTCGCTTTGTCAATCCTTGCGGCCTACCCGGAGACGGACAACATACCACGGCTTATGATATGGCCCTCATTATGCAGGAAGCCCTAAATCACCCGGTATTTATTGATCTCATAGCCGCCCCTGATTTTTTTATCCCTCCCATAGAAAATTTTCCGGAAGGTGTGACTATCCATAACACAAACCGGTTAATTCAAGTAGAAGAGCCTTATTATAATCCCTGGGTAATCGGAGGCAAAACCGGCTTTACCAACGCGGCCCAGCACACATTGGTCAGTTACGCCAGGCAAGGAGATCATGCGTTAATCGTATCCGTACTATACGCTCCTAGGGGAGCTACTTTTACGGACACAACCGCCCTTTTGGATTATGCATTTTCTCTGCCGGTAGAAACTATTTTTGACTCTGCAGCCCATTTCTGGGAAGTACCGGTTATTCAATATGCAGACGGAGACATGGGTGGAGAAACGGATGTAATCGGAAATATCCGCGTCCGGGGAGATACAGACCTGCGTCTTCCCATGCCGGAAGACATGCCAACTATCCGCCATGAGCTCCATATACCGGATACTTTACAGCCCCCTGTACGCAGGGGAGATGTTGTGGGATACAAAAACTTCTATGTGGGCGATACTTTATTAGATAGCATAGCGCTTGTGTCGCAAGATACTATCATGCATCAAGTGATTGCGCCCCGGGACCTGCAAGATACGTCGACGGCTACCGAGTCGGCCCGTTTGCCTATCTCTTTGCCTTTTCCGCTCCCATCTTTTGATCTTGTTTTTATCAGCGTCGGGGTTCTTTTAATCATTATGCTGCTTATGCTCGTGCGCAAACGGCGCATACGACGACGCAGGATATTGCTGCAGCGCCGCAGAGCCGCCAGAGCCCGGTACGCGAAATACAATAGCTGGTAGATTAATACAGATTGAGTTATGCTGGTTTTTACAACTAAATTCTGGTAAACTATCACAGGTAAAAATCTCAGGAACAATTCATGAGAAAGATTTGCAAGAAAAATTCACAAAAAGGAATGAGAATATGGTACGTTCACGTTACGCTCCCAGCCCTACAGGCCAAATGCATATCGGAAACTTGCGCACAGCTTTATATGAATACCTCATCGCCAAACACGACGGCGGTACATTTATCCTGCGTATAGAAGATACGGATCAAAATCGTTATGTGGAAGGCGCTACGGAAATAGTGATCAACACAATGGATATTGCCGGTCTAAACCATGACGAAGGCCCCGGTGTAGGCGGTGATTACGGCCCGTATTTTCAAAGCCAGCGCAAAGACAGTTACTTGCCTTACGCCAAGGAATTAGTCGAAAAAGGCAAGGCATACTATTGCTTTTGCTCCAAAGACAAGCCGGACCAGTCAGAAGAAGGCGAAAAAGAAGAAGGCCAAAAATATGACAGGCATTGTTTAAACATGCCCAAAAGTGAAATTGAGGCAAAACTTGCCGCCGGAACCCCATATGTAATAAGGCAGTTTATACCGGAGGGTAAAACTACTTTTCATGACGAAGTTTTTGGGGATATCACCATCGATCACGAAGAGATTGAAGATCAGGTTTTAATAAAATCCGACGGTATGCCTACTTATAATTTTGCCAATGTTATTGACGATCATCTGATGGACATCACCCATGTGGTGCGGGGCAGCGAATATCTGACCTCTACCCCTAAATACAAATTATTGTACGAATCTCTTGGCTGGGATGTACCTATCTACGTTCACCTGCCTTTGCTGCTGGGCGACCATGGCGGGAAAATGTCAAAGAGAAAGGGAGACCCTTCATTTGACGATTTGCTGGAACAGGGATATCTGCCGGAGGCGATAGTCAATTATGTCGCTTTCTTGGGCTGGAGTTCTCCCGATAATCGCGAATACTTTACTTTGCCGGAGCTGGTAGAAGTCTTTGATTATAAAAATATCAGCAAGTCTCCTTCATCATTTGACATCAAAAAATTAGCGTGGATGAACGGCGAACATATCAAACGCCTGCCGGAAGATGTCTTTTACCAAATGGTCTTACCTACCCTGCAATCCGCCATAAAAACCCCGGGCATCGATCTTCGCGAAGTTGCGCGGTTAGTGCAATCCCGAGTACTTTTAGTAAAGGACAGTATCGAGTTGGTGGACTTTATCGATCACTTGCCCGATTACGATATAGAATTGTTTACCCATAAAAAAATGAAAACAGATCCATCCGTTGCGCTCACCGCTTTAAAGGCGATTATTCCTATATACAGTGCCATTTCCGAAGATACTTGGGATAACAGCACGCTCTATGCCGCCGCGGTAGAATGCGGGCAAGCTTTAGGTTTTAAGAATTCTCAAATATTATGGCCTATCCGGACAGCGCTTTCCGGTAAACCATCCTCTCCTTGCGGAGCTTCGGAATTATGCGCCTTACTTGGCAAGGAAGAGAGTCTTAAAAGACTTAAAACAGGAATTGAAAAATTGGAGGTAATTTCATAATGAAGAAATTTGGGGGATATTTTGCGTTATTAATTATTGGTTTAGGGATACGCCTTGCCGCTTTTACTATTAACATGCCTTTTCAGACGGATCTCATCACCTTTCAGTCATGGGCCACGCTATTGTTTGAAAGCGGTCTTTCTCATTTTTACTATGCAGATACTTTTACTGACTATCCGCCTATGTATATGTATGTATTGTGGGTTGTGGGAGCGGTCAGGTATGCCCTGGATTTACCGTTTTTAAGTACCGGCTTTAACCTGCTGATTTTTTCGCCAGCCATCATCTTTGATTTAGCCGCCGGACTCATTATTTACCGGCTGTGCCGCCAAACCTTCAACGACGATAGAACTTTTGGCGCATCCTTTTTTATATCCCTTGCCTACCTGGCTAACCCGGCAATTATTATCAATTCTTCCGTATGGGGTCAAGTGGATGCCATACACACTTTACTCATGTTTTTCGCATTATATGCCGTTTCAAAAAAACAAACTTTACCGGTCTACCTCTTGTACGGGATAGCGGTTTTAACGAAGCCCCAATCCTTAATTGTAGCACCGATATTTTTATATTCAGCTTTTTATTACTGGCAATCTCGCAATTACACTTTAAAATCCGCTGCCACTATGTTTGGCTATGCGGCGGCTACCTTTGCTTTTATGGTTTTGCTTTCCCTGCCGTTTACCCCCAGTTTTGACCTATCACCGGTTATACGGCAGTATGCAGATACGATGGGATCTTCTCCATTTGTCTCGCTTAACGCTTACAATTTCCATGCCCTTATGGGGGCCAATTGGCACCCTATTTCGCCATTTTCTTTCCATACTTTATTGAGTGTGGTAGCTATTGTTGGCGTCACTGTTATGACATTTTTTATTTTGCATCGTGAATGGAACGGAAAATATATCTTTTTTACCGCAGCGCTACTATTTATCACGACGTATACATTTTCTGTCCGAATGAACGAACGTTATGTATTCCCTGCATTATTGTTCCTACTCGTATCCGCCATTTTATCGGGGATTAAACTGGATAAAAAACTACTTATATTGTACGGCATATTTTCGGTTACATTATTTATAAACTGTGCCGATGTACTGCTTGGCACCTACGGAAGCCGACTATTTACTATAGGAACTCCACCTCCATTAACATTTAGACCTATTGATGAGGCTATGGCTTTAATATCATTTATCAATGTAGTAGCGGCCATTGTTTCCTTAAAAATCGGATGGAACGTTATTAAAACAGGCGAATATACAAAATTAGCTAAAATTGCCCGGGAAGTAGTTCCGCTGACGGTTTTGCTCGTGATTTACTCTGTCACCGCCCTCTATAATCTCGGCAATACCGAAAGCCCCCAAACCGCCTGGATAGAAGAACATGGTGTTGGGGCAGATTTTGGTGAAGTGCGTCATATATCCCGCTTTCAATATATGACCGGTGCAAGGCACGATTTGCCCTTTAAGCTATTTACCTCAATAGACGGTACCGAATGGAACTTTGATATTGTAATAGAAGGTACGCCCGTTTTTTCATGGGGAGAACAGCATATCGGCGTAGACGCCAAATATTTTCAAATTGTCCCCTTAGCTCATGAACTGCGCTTACAGGAGATCGCTTTTCGAGACCAATGGGATCAATTAATCGTCCCCTATGACATTTTTACCGGACACACATTGTTTGACGAGCAGCATTTAGTTCCCCTGCGAAACAATTTTATGAACAGCTTCTATTTTGACGAAATTTTCCATGCCCGTGCCGGATACGAATTTTTACACGGCATCACTGTTTTAGAAGACAGTCATCCGCCTATGGGCAAAAACTTTATTGCCATGAGCATAGGTGCCTTGGGTATGACTCCCTTCGCCTGGCGCCTGCCCGGAACTTTGGCAGGAATCTTTATGGTCCTGCTCATGTATATATTTGGGCGCATGATGTTTCGCTCGCCCTTCTGGGGGATGTTTGCGGCCTTTATTTTTGCCTTTGATTTTATGACTTTTACCCAAACGCGAATTGCCACAATCGACAGCTATATTGTTTTATTTGTCATTGCATCTTATCTGTGTATGTACGGGTATATACGCTATTCGGATCCGGATTTGGATACCCGATCTTTAAGAAAAAACCTGCTGTTTTTACTTGGTGCCGGAGTATTTATCGGCCTGGCTATTGCCTCAAAATGGCAGGGTTTATACGCTGCCATTGGGCTGCCTCTGGTATTTTTCCCTGCATTATATAAGGTATATAAGCAAAATCCGAAAGAGGCGCGTATTACCTTCCTTAGCTGTTTTGCATTTTTTGTAGCGATCCCTGTGACTATTTATTTACTGTCGTATATCCCATTTGTACGGGCTATGGATGAGGGTGATGGCTTTTTGGCCACGGTTATCGCCAATCAAACCTGGATGTTTTCTTATCACGCATTCCTGCAAGAAGGACACCCCTTCTCCTCTCGCTGGTGGGAGTGGCCTCTGTTGATACGTCCTATGTTTTATTATGTCACCAGCATTTCGGACACGGTACGCCAAGGCATTACCTCCTTGGGCAACCCGGCCGTATGGTGGACGGGCATATTTGCTACAGTAGCTGCAGCCCTTGCTCTACGGGACAAAGAAAATAAAGAGCACCGTCAGATTATTATCTTCTTACTCATCGCATACGCCGCACAATATGTACCTTGGATGTTTGTATTTCGTGCCACCTTTATATACCATTACTTCCCTAGTGTACCTTTTGTAGTTTTATTGATCACCTTTTGCTTCAAAACCTATGTGGCTCCTAAATATCCTCAGTTAGTTTGGGCTTATGGCGGCGTGGTACTGGGATTATTTATACTCTTTTATCCCGTATTATCCGGTACACCGGTATCCGTAGACTTTGTAGATACATTTTTGCGCTGGTTCCCCACTTGGCTTTTTGTATAACCTCACTTATGGTAAATCCGCGATAATAAATCTGTAATAGTAAATCTGCATCCGGAAAGGAAATCATCTTGAAACCGAAACCAATATATTCTGTAGTCATACCCGCTTACAATGAGGAAGAGGTTATAGTCGAAGCCTACAAGCGTATAACCACTGTCATGCAATCGATGAAAGAACCTTACGAATTAATATTTGTCAATGACGGCAGCCGTGACCGTACGGCACAAATGATTGCTGATTTTATTGCCGATGACCCCAATGTACGGCTCATTAACTTTGCCAGAAATTTTGGCCATATGCCGGCCATTACAGCGGGTATGGAATATGCTCAAGGTGATGCAATTATCATCACCGACGCGGATTTACAAGATCCGCCGGAGGTTTTGCCGGATATGGCCGCCCTATGGAAGGAAGGCTATGATGTAGTCTATGGCAGACGAAAAGAACGCCGTGGCGAAAGCCTTTTTAAGAAATGGAGTTCCATGTTATTTTATCGTTTTATTAATAGCATGGTACCCATAGATCTACCGGTAGATACAGGGGAATTTCGTCTGATAGACCGAAAGGTTTGTGATGCGGTTAACCGCTTAGGAGAAAAGCATCGCTACATGCGTGGATTAGTCAGTTGGGTAGGGTTTCGCCAAATCCCTTACGAATATGTACGGGAAGAGCGTTTTGCGGGGGTCACCAAATATCCTCTTAAAAAAATGATATCCTTTGCGATGGACGCTATTACAGCCCTCTCCTACAAGCCCTTAAAGCTTGCCACGACGATAGGATTTGCAATCTCTTTATTTAGCTTCGTATATATGATTTTTATTTTATGGCAGAGACTATTTACAGATACAACTGTCACCGGATGGGCTTCTACCATAGGTTTGATTTTATTTACTCAGGGGATTGTGCTCATGATTTTAGGTTTAATGGGCGAATATATAGGCCGTATTTTTGAAGAAGTCAAAAACCGGCCCGTATATATAGTACGCGAAGTATTGGGATATGATAAAGACGACACAACAGCGAAGTAGCAGCGATTAATCAATTGGCTTGGTATTAATCTGGCGGTGCGCTTATGGCAGTGCTAAATCGCTGATATTGGTAATGAGAAATCAAACCATCAATCATGGAGTAGAGCCAAAAAGTCAATGCAAAAGCAATCAATGGCATTATAACGAAGCGTATAGCCATAATGATATATTGGTTGCGCCTATCCTCCGGAGAATCAAGGTCTTCATGGGTCTCTTCTCGATATTTGGTTTCTATGGACGCGGTTTTGGGTGGTTCAATTGGTGATTCAATTATAGAAGATTCGGTTTGAGAAGACTCAATTTCTAAGAGTTTTGTTTTCAAATATTCGTCTTCCGTCGACTCAATTAACGATTCTATTTTTAACGGAGCCTGCTTTAAAGGTTCAGCTTCTGCAAATTCGGCTTTTATTGGAGCCGGCATTGCAGGTTCAACTTCTGTAACTTCGACTTTTACCGGATCATGCTTTGCAGATTCAACTTCAGTAAATTTGGCTTTTAACGACTCCGGTTTTGCAGGCTCTGCCTCTATAATGACTACCCTTGAAGGCTCTGATTTTGCGGGTTCTGCCTCTATAACGACTACTCTTGAAGGCTCCGGTTTTGCGGGTTCGGGCTCTGTAATGACTACTTTTGAAGGCTCCGGTTTTGTAGGTTCGGCTTCAATGAAGTCTATCTTTGGAGGTTCAACCTTTAAGGGTTCAACTTTTATAGGCTCGACTTCGGGAGATTTACTTTCCGAAGGTGTAATAACTATATCTTCCGTCTTTTTAGGCTTAGATTTTGAAAACAAGTTTTTTTGCATTGGTTTTTTTGCTCTACTCAGCATAAAATCAAATTCATCTTCGATAAATGACTGAGTAGGGTTGTCATATTTTAAGTTCATAGCTTTCCTCCGGAATATAGTGAAAATATCTTTTTGACACGTAATTTTACATTATTTATACAATTTCAAGCAACCTTTGCTACATTCTACGCTTCTAAGCGTGTATATGCAAGCGTTACCCGGAAATTTTCCAAGGAATATTTGACAAGAACCCTTCCCTATGATATTATTTCAAAAGACGTGGACGTCTTTTTTTTGTGTGTTTCGCAATCCTATTGAAGGAGGATATATTTATGCGTTCAAAGATAACCCTGGCTTGCAATGACTGTAAGCAGCGCAACTACAACACTACCAAAGAAAAAAAGAATCATCCGGATCGTATGGAGATCAAAAAGTTTTGTCGTTTCTGCAACAAACACACTACCCATAGGGAGACCAGATAATTAGGAGGCCCCCACATGAGCAAATCAGATAAATCAAAAGGCGAAGGCTTTAACCTTAAAAGCAAATTAGCCTCAATCTACACCACCTATCATGGTGAATTTCTTAAAATAGTCTGGCCCGGCCGTCCGGAATTGATTCGTAAAACCATTACCGTGGCCATTATTTCCGGATTGTTTGGCTTGTATATTTCAGTAATGGATGGCCTGTTGGGCATAGCCTTTACCACACTCGTCGGGTTCCTAAGCTAAAGGGGGCCAATGATGGAAGAAACCAAATGGTATGTGGTTCATACCTATTCCGGCTATGAAAATAAGGTCAAAGCCAATATAGAAAAAATCATCGAAAACCGCGGTATGCATGATCTTATCGATCAAGTAGTCGTCCCTGTCCAGGATACTTTGGAGATAAAAAACGGCCGCAAAAAGATCGTGCAGCGTAAAGTATTGCCGGGATATGTACTACTAAAAATGGTGATGAATGACGACACCTGGTACGTAGTACGTAACACCAGGGGTGTAACCAGCTTTGTAGGACCGGGTTCCAGGCCTATACCCCTTACGGAAGATGAAATTGCCAATATGGGATTAGAAGGCGATACCATTGCCTTTGATTTAACTCCAGGCCAACCTGTAAAAATCATTGCAGGTCCCTTTGAGGGTTCTATCGGCAATATAGAAGAAATTAACGGTCCTAAAAAATCGGTAAAGATCAAGCTCTCTGTCTTCGGACGTGATACTTTTGTAGAGTTGGATTTTCATATGTTACAACGTATATAATACTGGCTGCATAAAGCATAACCAGTGTAACAAACTTGTGCTAAGCCAAGCACAAGTAAAGTGGAAGGGTATTTACCCGCTATACCACGAAAGGAGAATATCATGGCAAAGAAAATCGCAGGGTATGTTAAACTGCAAATCGACGCAGGCAAGGCGACCCCCGCACCACCGGTTGGTCCGGCTTTGGGTCAGCACGGCCTTAACATCATGGGCTTTTGCAAAGAGTTTAATGAGCGCACCCAGTCTCAAGCCGGCTTAATCATACCGGTTGTTATCACTATCTACCAAGATAAGAGTTATTCCTTTATCACCAAAACCCCTCCCGCCGCCGTCTTATTAAAAAAAGCATGCAATATCGAATCCGGTTCTGCTGTGCCTCAAAAAGACAAAGTGGCCACCGTATCCAGCGAAGATGTCCGTAAAATCGCGGAACAAAAAATGGTTGATCTTAACGCAGCTTCCATAGAAGCTGCCATGAGTATTGTCGCCGGTACCGCCCGCAGTATGGGCATCGTAGTAAAGGATTAAGGAGGGATACGCAATGAAAAGAGGCAAAAAATATAGGGA
>Ga0131853_10003828_pt1 | contig 27002 bp, 28 predicted proteins | sample TergutLab28metaG_FD_92764 | JGI IMG/M metagenome (GOLD analysis project Ga0131853, IMG submission 92764) | Labiotermes labralis P1 segment gut microbial communities from Petit-Saut dam, French Guiana - Lab288 P1 (version 2) (version 2) | ecosystem: Host-associated > Arthropoda: Insects >...
CCAGCGCCACCAACCGAACCACCAGCGACGACTCCACCAGCGCCACCAACCGAACCACCAGCGACGACTCCACCAGCGCCACCAACCGAACCACCAGCGACGACTCCACCAGCGCCACCAACCGAACCACCACCGATGACGGGCCCAGCAGCGCCACCAACGATACCACCGGTTATACCAACGCCTCCGGCAAGGCCTGCACCTGTTCCACCTGTCAGGCCAATGCCACCACCTAATGGTGCGACACCTGGGACGCCTGGAGCAGTTATCCCGCCTGCAGGACAACCTCCGGAACTTATAAGGCCTGACGAATCACCAATACCGCCAGTTGAAGACGAATCAGATGTGATTTGGTACGTGGATGAAGATGGTACCATCTCCATCACTGGCATTCTTGGTGGCGGGATCATCAACATCTTTAATGCACCATTCGGCACGGAACTTCTAAGAATTGGTGCGTTCGATGAAATCTTCATTCTATTCCCAGACGGAACAGAACAAGAAACCATCGAAGTTGAGCCACCTCCGGATTGGACGTATGAGTTTTTTGATGATATTAACGATAATCTGGTGTTAGCATTGCTTCCGCCAGGTGTAGAACTAGCTACCGTGCTTAATCATCCAGACAACCCACAGCCACGTGATCCATCGTTATTAATTCCACTCAGTCAAAGAGAGTATTTAGATCGGCAGGTTGTAGCGGCATATGAGGAAGATGAGACGGACATTGAGCGTGTCATCATCACAATACCAGAGATTGGATCAACGCTTATCGCCCTTCAATTTTTAGGGTTTATGTTCCTATTAGTTGGTTGGGTACTAGTGGCGCGAAAACGTGAAATAGATAGGATGGAGGGGTGATGATATGTTAGGAGTCATTATTGCTGCCATCTTTTCAGCCATCGTGATGATTTTAGTTGTGATGGTGCTCAGGTACATTGTAGGAAAGCAAATTTCTAAAATAGCCTTTTTGTTAATTTGGGGAATTATCACTTTCAGGCTACTCGTGCCAGTCAATTTAATATCAGATTTTAGTATTTGGAACATCGTTGATAACCCGCTTCTTAACGATTCACAAACGACAGAGTATTTACAACGTTTCAATTGGCTTCGCATTTTCCTCATTGCTTGGGGAACAGGTGTGGTGGTGTTTGCGACCTACTTTGCTAAGAATCATCTGCGGTTTAGAAAAAAAGTCAGGGATGCCACTGCCGTTACCAACGCATACATTTTGGAATGGCAAAAATACAACAAAACCTTCAGAACGATTGACATTAAGCAATCAAGTGAAATTAATTCGCCTCTCACGTTCGGCATTCTCAGGCCAAGAATTATTCTTCCTGACATTGTTGATCTGTACGAAGAAGAGGAATTGAAGTATATTTTAGCTCATGAATACGTTCACATTAGACGTTTTGATTACATCATGAAAATTGCCTTGGCTGCGACGCTAAGCATTCATTGGTTCAATCCGTTTGTTTGGATCATGTACATTGTGGCCAATCGAGACATCGAATTGTCGTGTGACGAGATCGTGATTAGTGCATTAGATAAAAAATCATCTACAACGTATGCGATGACGTTGATTGATGCCGCCGATGCGCAAAATCAATTGGCAATGATGCACACCGGATTTGCCAAACACGCATTAGAAGAGCGTGTTAGAGCGATCTTAGAAGCGAAGAAAAAATCAAACATTAGTGCTGCCTTTGCTGTGACGTTAACCGTGGTCATCCTATTTGTTTTTGCTGCACCGATTGCAGATGCCATTAACCATCGGGTTCAACTGTCTGCTGAAGGGCTTAGAGAAGGAATTATAGTCATAGATGGTCAAGAAATTAATTTAGAGGAGTATCGGAGTGAACATGGGGCGGTGATTTACCCGATGCCTGGTGCCAATGTTGAGTAGCAATAATTTTGTTTGTTAGGAGAGAGAAATTATGAAAAACATGATTTTTGATTCAGAATTAAAAGTGTTAGAAGTTCTGTGGAACGATGGGGATACAACGGCAAAAGACTTAGCCATTCAGCTGAATGATTCAACTGGTTGGAGTAAAACAACCACTTATACGGTGATTAAAAAATGCGTTAACAAAGGATTAATTGAGCGATTAGGGACCAATTTCACCTGTCGCGCAAGTATCACAAAAGAGGAAGCGCAAAAGCAAGAGTCTAAAATTTTGGCGGATAAAATGTTTGACGGTTCTTCCGACTTATTAATTGCATCATTACTGGGCGGCAGCAAAATGACGACGTCGCAAATTGATCAATTACGCAACCTGATACAGGAGTTTTCAGAAGAAATTTAAGATCCTTAAAATAAAAAAAGCAGACTGAGGTGTCTGTTTTTTTATGTGTTAGGGTATACTAGAGTTGAAATGGGTTTTGGAAAAGTGTACAATAGGTGGTAGGTAATGACATTGAAGGATGTCAGAGCCCCAGAACTGCTGAAATTCGCAAACTAGGGGCAGGGGCGCTAATAAGAAGGCGAAATGGTTTAAAAACCGCCCCAGAATTGCTAGAATCCACAATCTAGGGGCGTTAAAATAAATGAGATGAGTTAGGAATGATTGTTTTGAATATTAAAGAGATACTCGATGGCGTGGAAGTTGATTTTGAAGTGAGTGGCTTGCAAATTGATAGCAGGCAGGTGAAACCCGGTGATCTTTTTGTCTGCATTAACGGGTACACGGTAGACGGCCACGACTATGCGCTTCAAGCTGAGGCGAATGGGGCTGTGGGGATTGTAGCAGAGAGACAGGTAGAGGGGGTTACAATACCACAAATCATTATTCAAAATACGGGTGCGACGTTGCCGTTACTTGCCCATGCGATTTTGAAGAAGCCAACGGAAAACATGAATTTGTTCGGTGTGACAGGGACGAACGGGAAGACGACGGTTTCGTATATGATGGAGCATTTGTTGCAAGGTTTTGGGGACGGCGTTGGTTACATCGGAACGAACGGGATTCGATATGGGACGGTGGCGTACGAGCCGGTGAATACGACGCCGAACGCTTTGGATTTGCAGGCGACGTTTGCGGATATGGTAAAGCGTGGGACGAAGAATGTGTCGTTGGAGGTGTCGTCACATGCGCTAGCGTTACACCGGGTGGATTGTTGTCAGTTCAAAGTGGCGATTTTTACGAATTTGACGCCGGAGCACTTGGATTTTCATCCAACGATGGAAGATTATTTTGAAGCGAAGTACAAGCTGTTTACGATGTTAGAGGACGACGGTTATGCGATCATTAACACGGACGATGCTTATGGTGTACGAATTGCGGCGCGCATGCGTGAGTTGGGGAGTAATTTGTATACTTATGGGCTGGAAAGTGATGCTGATTTTATGGCGACGGGCATTAAGCAAACGCCGACGGGAACGCATTTTACGATGACGTTCAAGGGAGCGGCTTATCAAGTCGTAACGCCAACACTTGGGTTATTTAATGTTTACAACGCTTTGGGCGCGATTGCGGCGGTTGTTAGTGCAGGAATGCCAGTTGAGATAGCCATTGCCAGAGTGTCGAAGTTACCGATCATTGACGGGAGGATGGAGCTGATTGATGCCGGTCAGGATTTCACGGTGATTGTCGATTATGCCCATACGCCAGACGGGGTGGAAAAGGTTCTTGAGTTTGCGCAAGACATTAAAAAAGAAGCCATTCGCGTTGTGATTGGTTGCCCAGGTGATCGCGACCGGACGAAGCGACCGGTGATGGCGAATTTAGCAGTGAATGGCGCTGATGATGTGGTGTTTACAACGGACGACCCTCATTCGGAAGATCCCGTTGCGATTTTAGATGAGATGATCGCTGGCTTAGCTGCCGAAAATTTTGAGGTGGTGGTCGATCGCAGGTCAGCAATTGAGCGGGTCTTTGAAAAAGCGAAAAAAGACGATGTGGTGATTATAGCGGGTCGTGGGCATCAGAAACTGCAGTATTGGCGTGGTGGGAATGTTGAATTTGATGATCGTGAAGTGGTTAGGGATGTGTTGAGAGAGTTAGTGTAGGAGTACGGCGGTTTTGGAGTGCTATTATTCAGCTAGGATATTGCTTGAGATTCACTGTAATCCTTGCTATATGGGTATTTATAGTGAATTTTCTGTGCTATTGTGCTTGAAATTCCCTATAGCCCGTGCTATATGAATATTTATAGTGAATTTCTTGTGCTATTGTGCTTGAAATTCCCTATGGCTCCTGCTATATGAATATTTATAGTGAATTTCTTGTGCTATTATGCTTGAAATTCCCTATGGCTCCTGCTATATGAATATTTATAGTGAATTTCTTGTGCTATTGTGCTTGAAATTCCCTGTAATCCCTGCTATATGAGTATTTATAGTGATTTACCTGTGCTATTGCGCTTGAAACTCCCTATCCACCCTACTATATTGAATATTTATAGTGAATTTCCTGTGTGCTATTACACTTGAAAACAAAAAAACGCCTAAGAAGGCGCTGGTTTAGCTTGAGCTTGTGGCTCTTGCTGTTTCGGCTTTCTCGGGCGTTTTTTGTAGTTTTTACGATTTTTGTTGTTTGAGCGTTTGCGCTCTGGGAAATCTTTTACTTTTTCTAACACGTAATGCGGGCACATAAAGTTGCACGATTCTTTGATGTATTTCTCGATGGTCGCAGCTCTTTTACTCGGGTCAGTGTCACGGCGTTTATTGTGATAAAAACCTTTTAATCTTAATTGGTCATCAGCAAAATCCCCAACGAGAAAATCGTATTTAAGTAAAACTTGTACGATTTTTTCATTGAATTGCTTTGGATTGAATTCAGTTCGAAATTCTTTTAGTACGGTATAATTATCACTTACTATCATAGCCATGATCACTCACCTCTTTAATCGATAAACCTTTCACGAATCACTTCAATTTTATAGCCATCTGGATCAACAACGAAATAATAGCCTGGGTCAGTGCCTGGTAGCCCCATTAATTTCGTTACTTCGTATCCCGCTTCTGTGTGCTTAGCGTGTAATTCCTCTAAATTAGGAACCGTTAGCGCGATGTGGCCATAGCCATTTCCAATCTCATACCCTGGGTGATCGTAGTTATAAGTCAACTCTAATTCATTCGTATCTCCCGGCAATGTTAAATAAACGAGCGTGAATTTATGTTCTGGGAAATCTTTTTGCCTTTTAATCTCAAAGCCAAAAGCATCCTGATAAAACGCCAAAGATTCTTCCAAATTCTTGACGCGATAGCACGTATGAACAAATTTCATGATAAACACTTCCTCATCAATTTTCTAATGTCATTAGGGTATCATATTTTGATCGGTTTCGTCAAGTTCTTTCTGTAAATCTAGCGCTCGTTTTGCCGCTAATGCTTCTTCCCTGAAAATTGCTGCATCGGTTCTTATTTTCGCTCGCCTTTCATTAAGGTGCTGTAGTTTGGCGAGGTATTCCGTGTTTAAACGTGACATAAAAAAACCTCCTTGATACTAACTAATTTTCCCGAGATGTGTTATAATTATACTCAGCTTAGCTCAACGAAAGTAGGTTGTTATCATGTTTGCATTTTTAAAAGGTAGTGTGTCATTCATCAAAAAAGACTTTGTAGCCATTGATGTGGTGGGTGTCGGGTATAAGGTGTTCACAGCCAATCCCTATGCATTTGAAATAGGTGCTGTTGTAACCGTCTATACCCATCAAGTCGTAACGGAAAATGATTTGGCGTTATACGGCTTCCAGACCGTCGAAGAATTGGACTTATTTACAAGCTTAATCAGTGCGCGTGGGATTGGTCCAAAAACGGCTTGTGCGATTTTAGCCACCGGTGATATGGCGGGCCTTGCGAATGCGATTACGGAAGGGGACGCGAAGTATTTAACAAAGTTTCCCAAGATTGGCCCGAAGACGGCGAGTCAGATTATTTTAGATTTGCAAGGGAAGTTAGACGTGTCAGGAATGATGACGTCATCGGTCATGTCTGCGAGTGGAAATTTAGATGAGGCGTTGGAAGCATTGGAGGCGCTGGGATATAGTGCGAAGGAATTGAAACGTGTGCAGTCGGCTTTGAAATCATCAACGGACTCGGTGGATGGGTTGATTAAGCAGGGGCTTCAGTTGATGATGCAGTAGAAAAGAAGAAGTGATTCCACAAAAGTCTCCTGTCTTGAGTGAAATCAACAAAAACAGGGGACTTTTAACACTAAGTAAATGTCAATACTGGTAAAAACTCATGTAAAAAGCATTCAAAAGCGTGTTTGACACGCAATGAGTGTCAAAAAATTCCCTGAAACACCTAAAAATTAGTTTTCAGGGAACTTTTGATAAAAGAGCATGAAAAGTGAAGCACTGGTGATAGGAAAAGGTGATGAAGATGGAAGAACGATTAATGGATGGTGCCGAGCTACTCGAAGATGAGTCGCAGCTGAGTTTGCGTCCCGAGCGATTGCGTGAGTACATTGGGCAGACGGCGATTAAGGAAAACTTGGAAATTTTTATTCAGGCGGCGAAAAATCGGAACGAGACGCTGGACCATGTGTTGCTATTTGGTCCGCCGGGCCTTGGGAAGACGACGCTAGCGACGATCATTGCCAATGAGATGGGCGTTAATATTAAATATACGTCTGGGCCAATGATTGAGCGCGGGGGTGACTTGGCAGCGATTTTGTCGGTGCTGGAACCGGGTGATGTGTTATTTATCGATGAAATCCATCGCATGCCGCGTCAGATTGAGGAGGTCCTTTACCCGGCAATGGAAGATTATGTCTTAGACATTGTGGTTGGGAAAGATGAATCTGCACGATCGATACGGGTGGACTTGGTCCCGTTTACGTTAGTGGGTGCGACCACGCGGGCGGGGGATTTGTCGGCGCCGTTGCGGGATCGTTTTGGCGTGTTGAATCGGTTGGAATATTACGACGAGGCGGATTTGAGATTGATTGTTCAGCGGACTGCGGATGTGTACGATGTGGCGATCGAGGAAGATGCCGCTCGTGAATTGGCTCGTCGCTCACGGGGGACACCGCGGATTGCGAATCGGTTGTTTCGGCGTGTGCGGGACTATGCGCAGGTGAAAGGCGATGGCTTAGTGACGCGTGAAATTGCGAATCTGGCACTGGGGAAGTTGGACATAGATAGATTAGGGCTGGATTACATTGATCACAAGTTTTTACGTGGCATTATCGAGCGGTTTGGTGGCGGGCCGTGTGGGATTGAGGCGATTGCGGCTTCGATTGGCGAGGAATCGCAGACGCTGGAAGACGTGTATGAGCCGTATTTGTTGCAGATTGGTTTTATTAAACGAACGCCGCGGGGGCGAGTGGTGACGGAAGCGGCGTATGCGCATTTGGGGATCGCGTTTCCTGAGGCTGAGAAGGTACCGGTCAAGCGACCGACGTTGTTTTAGGGGTGTGGATAAAGATGAATCCGGTTAAGAGATTATTATTTTTATTGGCAGGCTTGGTTGCTTTGGCTTTAGGTGGCGTGGGGATTATCGCGAATTTTTTCCCGTTCATTCCGTTTCCAACGACGCCGTTTCTATTGTTAGCTTCTTATTGCTTTTCACGAAGCTCGAAGCGATTTGACGTGTGGTTTACGAAGACGAAAGTTTATGAGAAATACCTCGCTGATTTTGTGCAGGAACGAACGATGACGTTTAAGCAAAAGCGGAACATTCTAGCGTTTGCTAGTCTGAGTCTGCTGGTGTCGTTTATTTTGATTGATCGGTTGTTTGTGAGGGCCATTCTCATTGTTGCTGCGATCAGCAAGTATTTATATTTTGTTTTTCTGATTGAAACGATTGATAATGAGGAATCTTATTTGGCTAAGAAGTGAGTTTGGGAATCACAGTTTCTCAAAATGTCAACTTTTCGAGTGAAACACAAGAAAAATTGATATTCTCTCTGGAGAGAACCAACTAAAATGTCAACTTTTAAATGAAAATCGCTTGAAAGTTGACATTATGACTAGAGAGAAGTGAGCAAAATATCAACTTTTGAAGCTAAACACGAGAAAATTTGATATTTTTTCCAGAGAGAACACATCAAAATGTCAACTTTTCAATGCAAATTACAAAAAAGTTGATATTCTATTCAAATAAAACCAACTAAAATGTCAACTTTAAAACGAAAATCGCTTAAAAGTTGACATTTTGACCAGATGGGAGCGACTGGAATATCAACTTTTGAAGTGAAATACAGAAAAAATTGACATTCTGACCAAGGTAAGCCGATTGTGATGCAGATGGGTGCTATAAAACGGGTAGGAGGTATTATTTAACATCATTGACAGTATGATTTATAAGGTCTATCATGATGTTAAATAATACTTTTTTAGATGGGAGGAAGATAAGATGAGCAAGGAGAGTAAGTTGTTAACGCGTTCGAATGGGGCGCCGCAGCCGGAGCATCGGAACGTTCAGACGGCGGGGCCGCGGGGGCCGATGTTGATGCAGGATGTTTGGTTTTTGGAGAAGATGGCACATTTTACGCGTGAGGTGATTCCGGAGCGGCGGATGCATGCGAAGGGGAGTGGTGCGTTTGGTAAGTTTACAACTACCCATGACATCACCAAGTATACACGAGCCAATTTGTTTTCTGAAATTGGGAAAGAGACGGAAGTGTTTATGCGCTTTTCGACGGTAGCGGGAGAGCGCGGGGCGGCCGATGCGGAGCGAGATATTCGCGGGTTTGCGATGAAGTTTTACACAGATGAGGGGAATTGGGATTTAGCAGGGAATAACACGCCGGTGTTTTTTATTCGCGATCCGTTACTGTTTCCGGATTTGAACCATGCGGTGAAGCGGGATCCAAAGACGAACATGCGTTCTGCACAGAATAACTGGGATTTCTGGACGATGTTACCGGAGGCGTTGCACCAAGTGACGATTGTGATGTCGGACCGTGGGATTCCAGATGGTTATCGGTTTATGCACGGATTTGGCAGCCACGCGTTTAGTATGATCAACCACGATAACGACCGGGTTTGGGTGAAGTTCCATTTTAGAAGCCAGCAAGGCATTAAAAATTTAACGACCGAAGAGGCGGAGGCGATCATTGCGAAGGACCGTGAAAGTGCGCAGAACGATTTGTTTGGCGCCATTGAAAACGGGGACTTCCCGCGCTGGACGTTGTTTATCCAAGTCATGACCGAAGACCAGGCTAAAGTGCACCGTGACCATCCGTTTGATGTCACGAAAGTATGGAGCAAAAAAGAATACCCGCTGATTGAAGTGGGGGTGCTAGCACTGAATCGCAACCCGGAAAACTATTTTGCAGAGGTTGAGCAATCGACTTTTAATCCGGGTAGTTTTGTGCCTGGGATTGGCCCTTCCCCGGATAAGCTGTTGCAAGGGCGTTTGTTTGCGTATGGCGATGCGGCGCGGTACCGATTGGGTGTGAATCACCATTTGATCCCGGTAAATGCGGCGAAAGTGCCGATTAATGAGTATCACCGTGATGGGCAGATGCGCGTGGACGAGAATCATGGTTCGAAGACGCCGTATTTTCCGAATAGTTATGGCGAATGGGAGCCGCAGCCGGAATTTGCGGAGCCGGATTTGGCGCTTGAGGGGATGGCTGGGGCGCACGATCCGTATGTGGACGATGATCCTTATTACCAGCCAGGGGATTTGTACCGCTTGATGACCGAGGAAAAACGCGCCTTGTTGATTGAGAATACCCGCGGTAATATCGAGGACGTGACGGATAATATTAAGTACCGTCATGCTGCCCATTGTTACTTGGCCGATGAGGAATACGGCAGACGATTAGGAGAGGCTTTAAAGCTTCGTGTCGACCGTGTGATTGAGTTGTCTAAAATGACACGTGAAGGCAGATTGCACGCGACCAGTCATGACCAGTGGCGGCAGCAATGATGAGGGATTCAGTGAGATTTGTGATAGAGGAGCGTGAATTTCCAGCTTTGAAAGTGATGTGCATATCGGTCACGGTGCCTCATGCTGAAATGCGACAGACTCGGATGTATTTTATGAAGCTTGGGCTACACGCCTTTGCGAGGCGCGGGAAGCCGACGGGTGACGTGTTTATTCGCTATGTCGGTGAAACACTGGAAACGATTGACATGGAGATTTGCTTTGGCGTGGAGGAACTTTTACCAGAGACCCGCGAAATTAAGGCAAAGGTGTTGGCGGGTTTTTCGGGTGAATTTGCGGTGGGCTATTACGAAGGCCCGCGCGAGGATTTGATCGATGTGTATGTGGCGATGGGGCAATGGTTTGGCGAGCAGGGCTTGGTGCGTAGTGGCGGTCCGTTAATTGAGTATTTGGTTAACGATCCGCGGAAGACGCCGAAGGCTGAGCTGTTGACGGAATTGTATTGGCCTGTTTTGTAGGTTTTAGGTGTGAAAGGACTTGGCGTGAGCTAGGTCTTTTTTGTTTGAAGTCGATTTTTCTTTTCTGGAAAGTGCTTAAAAAAATTGTTGACATAGTTCGGAAATTGTGTTAAGATTTACATTATAGAACAGTGTCCGCTATTTCGGACAAAAGTAAGGAGGGTTCGAGGGAATTTATCAGATTTAAAGTGATGCTTATCAAACAAGAAAGAGAGGTGTCTTCACATCAAACTAAATAAATCCGTCAGTAGAGCCATCGACATTTTAACACTCATGTCTAAAAGTGAAAGCTATTTAACATTAACAGAGATTTCAAAAAAATTAGACATTCCTAAAAGCAGTGCATTGGATATTATTCAAACCTTATTGGAAAAAGAATTTATTGATATCGAAAACGCGCAAGCCAAAACCTATAAAATTGGCATTTCGATTTTTACGATTGGCACAAAAAGCATTCAAGAGAACAATCTACAAGAGGCAGCGACTGAAGTGTTAACGAGTCTTTCGCAGAAAACACAAAAAACAATTTTCTTAGGCGTGCCTAAAAAGGACAAAGTGATTTATGTTTCGAAATTAGAAGGCGATAGCCCTGTTCAATCTAGTTCTTCGATCGGATCTGATAATCCGATGCATCTGACTGGGATCGGGAAAGCCATTTTGGCAGCAATGCCAACGGAAGAGATTGCTCTTTTGTATCAAAACGAACCTTATGAAAGTAGAACCGCACGTTCGATTACGACTTATCAGGAATTGGTTACTGATTTAAGTGGCATAAGAGCACGAGGCTATTCGATTGATGATAAAGAAGGAACCGAGTACATTTACTGCTTTGCAGCGCCTATTTACAACTTTTCAAATCAGGTCGTAGCAGCTGTGAGCATAGCTTCCTTAGCTGAGGAAATCGGAGAAGTTGAAAAAAAATTGTATCCTGAACTGGTCGTTGCAGCGGCTTTAGAAATTTCGAAGCGATTAGGGTACACACATAATAAATTATATAAAGGATGATGACGATGGAATTTTCATTTTACAACCCAATTAAACTAGTTTTCGGTAAAGGAAGTCTAAGCAAGATCGGTGAAGAGGCGAAAGTGCACGGTAAAAAAGCATTAATCGTCACTTACCCGGGTAAGCCGTTCACAGACTTCGTGGCAAATGCGACAAAGCATCTTAACGAAGCAGGCTTAGAAGTCCTCGTTTTTGATGAGGTGGAAGCAAACCCGCTAGCATCAACGGTTAAGCGTGGTGCTGATTTTGCAACGAAAGAAGCGTGTGATTTAATCATCGGTATCGGTGGCGGTTCTGCCATGGACACAGCGAAAGGCATTGCGTTTATGGCGAATAAAGAAGGTGGCGTGTTCGATTATATTTTAGGTAAAAGAGAAGGCGTTGGCGCTTTGCCAAGTATTCAAGTGACGACAACCGCTGGAACTGGTAGCGAAGGAAATTGGACAGCGGTATTTACAGACGATGAGACGCTTGAGAAAAAAGGATTACTAAACAATTACATGTTCCCTAAAGTGGCGATTGTGGACTTGGAACTCATGCAGACATTGCCAAAGCCACTGATTGCAGGACCTGGTCTTGATACATTATTCCATGCGTTTGAATCTTACATTTCGGTAAATGCTCATCCAATGAGTGAGATGTACTCACTCCAAGCGATGGAACTTATCATTAACAATTTACCAAAAGTGTATCGTGATACGAATGACATAGAGGCTTGGGAAAAAGTGGTGTTAGCTAATACGTTAGCTGGTATTGCCATTGGTTGTGCAGGAACAACGGTGCCACACGCAATGGGACAGCCGATAAGTGGGTTATTGAACTCGGCGCATAGCGACACGTTGATTGCTGTTTACGGGGCATTCATGGCATTCACGGCACCGCATTGTCCGAAGAAATTTGCAAAATTAGCAGAATTGCTAGGGTGTGATATCGCTGGGAAAACAGACGAAGAAGCAGCTAGTATGAGCGTTGTTGCGCTTAAGGAATTAATGGCAGAAGTAGACGCAACAAAAACACTGACTGACTTAAATGTCACAGAAGACATGTTGGATAAACTAACGGAAGGTGCAACGAACATTATGGGGAAAGTGTTAGCGAATAACCCGGTTGTGCCGACCAAAGAAGAAGTTTATGAACTATACAAAAAAAGTCTTTAGGAAAGAGGGATGAGTATGTTTGATGTCATGACACTTGGTGAATCGATGGTTGTTTTTGCTCCGACAGAAAACACGACCATCCGGTACGCGCCTACAATGGGTAAACGCGTTGCTGGAGCCGAAAGCAACACAGCAATTGGTCTTTCTAAGCTAGGAAAAAAAGTGGGCTGGTTCAGTCGGTTAGGAAACGATAGTTTTGGCGAATATATCCTACACGAGTTAGGTGGACACGGCGTTGACACGTCATCTGTCATAATCTGTGACGAGCTACCAACGGGGATTATGTTTAAAGAGCCGACCATTGATCAACAGACGAATGTTTATTATTACCGTAAAGGCTCGGCTGCAAGTGCCATGTCCAAAACGGATTTACCACTTGAACAGGTTAAGCAAACAAAAATATTGCTTGTATCGGGAATCACACCGGCTTTAAGCCCGAGTTGTAAAGAAGCGATGTTTGAAGTGATTAAGGTTGCAAAACAGAACAACGTTATCGTCAGTTTTGATCCTAATTTGCGACTGAAGCTTTGGCGTGAGGCTGAGGCAAGGAAGACGCTGACAGAAATGCTTGCCCTGTCTGATATTGTGTTATTAGGTGATGATGAAGCGAATGTTCTACTTGGTACAAAGGAGCCTGAGCTGATTATTAGCAAGCTAAAAGATCTCGGAGTAAGCAAAATAGCGGTAAAGCTGGGCGATAAAGGTGCCGTGGTTTCAGATGGCAATGAAACGCATCACATTGCGCCACTGCCTGCTACTGTTGTTGATGCGATTGGTGCTGGTGATGCGTTTAATGCCGGTTTCTTGTACGGAGTTTTAGAGCATAAATCGATGAAAGAAAGTGGTGAGATTGCTGCCGTTATGGGTGCTTGTGCCGTGTCGACCATGGGCGATATAGAAGGGCTGCCAAGTCTTGGGCAGTTAGAGGCGGTTTTGAACAAAGAAGCGAAAGTATATCGTTAGGAGGTGGATCAGAAGATGATAGAAGCACTCAATAAGATCATGGAAACGCGGGTTGTCTCGATTATTAGAAATATCCCTAAAGCGCATTTGGTAGAAACGGTGGACGCTGTTTACAAAGGTGGCATTAGGTGTATTGAAATAACCATGGACAGTCCAAATGCACTGGAAATGATCGCCTTAGCAAAAGAAACATACGGTGATAAGATGTTAATCGGTGCGGGCACTGTTTTAGATGAAACGACCGCAAGAAGCGTGATTTTGGCTGGTGCAGAGTTTGTTTTGTCCCCGACATTATCAACGAAGGTCATAGAGGTTTGCAACACGTATGGGAAACTAGCTATACCCGGTGTTTTCACGCCAACAGAAGCCTTAACGGCAACACAAGCAGGGGCACAAATTGTCAAGATTTTCCCTGTTGGTTCTGTTGGACCTCAGTATATTAAAGATTTAAAAGGCCCACTTGCACAAATAAAAGTCATGCCTGTGGGTGGCGTTGACGAGACGAATGCAAAAGCTTATTTAAAAAGTGGTGCAAGCGCCGTGGGCGTTGGTAGTTGCTTAGTCAACCGAGAAGAGGTATTGAACGGGGATTTTGAAAAAATAACAAAAAGAGCAGAAGCTCTCATTCAGGAGGTAACAGGATAATGAAAAAGTTATTAAAAGGTAGTTTATTGTTAATGGTAAGTGTGTTGGCGGTCGTTGTCTTAACGGCTTGTGATAATGACGGTGAGTTCCCTAGCAGAAGCGTTTCGGTTTACGTTCCGTTCTCAGCAGGTGGTGGGACTGACTTAGTAGCTAGAGGAATGGCTGAAGCAGCAAGAGAAGATTTCCCTAATGGCATCGCTGTTGAAAACAGAACGGGTGCTGGTGGCGCTGTTGGCTTAAGTGCAGGTGCCAATGCCGCAGCTGATGGTTATATTTTAACGACATTAACCGTTGAATCGGTAACGTTGCCACATATGGGTGGTGTGGAATTTGATGCGGATTCTTTTATCCCAATCATTATGCTTAACGAAGCGTACAGCGTTATTACGGTTCATGCCGATTCAGACTTCCATACGTTAGACGACTTAATTCAGGCTTCTGCTCAAAGTCCTATTTTAGTTGGTAATTCTGGTGTCGGTGCGATTTGGCACTTAGCAGCAGCGGCTTTCGCTGAAGCGAGTGGTGCTAATTTTGAACACGTGCCGTTTGAAGGTGCAGCAGATGCGATCACATCACTTTTAGGTGAGCACATTGATGCCGTAACGGTAAGCTTCCCTGAGGTTGTCGGTCAAGTTCAAGCAGGTGAGTTTAGAGTGTTAGCTGTTTTAGGGCCTGAAAGAATTGATGAGATTGCGGATGTCCCAACAGCAACAGAATTAGGCTTTGATGTACAAGTAAGTGCTTGGCGTGGTATCGGTGTCCCTGTAGGAACGCCACAGGAAGTGGTTGATGCACTATACGATATCATTTCAGCAGCTGCAGCGTCGGATTATTTCGTTGATTTCATGGCGACGAATAACTTAAGTATCGACATTATGAACCCACAAGAGTTCGGTGCTAGAATGGAGCGCGACAGTGCCCTATTTGGTGAATTAATCGCTAACTTAGGATTAGCTGATTAGGCTAAAATAGATTAAATAATATACAAATAAGGGTCATTGCGATGACCTCTTATTTGTATACCCTAGGAGGGTAAAACCATGAAAAGAGCAAATATTATCTTTGGTAGTCTCTTTATTTTATTGTCAGTTGGGATTATCGTCTTTACCTCAAATACGTTCCCGGCTAGTGTCAGCGGTGTTCCAGGCCCTGCTCTTTTTCCAGTTCTTATTTCTGGCGTAATGATTTTGGCAGCCTCACTCATTATTTTTCATTATTTAAGGGTGAAAGAAGACGAGGCGATCGATTGGTTAGCAGATGATACAAAGCGGGTTTATCTCGCGATGATCATCCTAGCTATCTATATCATTTTAGTCCCAATTATCGGATTTTATGTGACGTCATTTATCCTTTTACTTGGGTTGATAAAATGGTTTAGAAAACAAGGTTATGTGTATACGGTCGTTGTTTCGATCACAATCTTAGGTTTTGTATATGCGGTTTTTAATATGTTTCTAAGAGTTCCTTTGACCTTAGGTATACTATTTTAATAAAAATGGAGTTGACCGTTATGGTTTCAGATGTATTTTCACAGATTATGGATCCAATGCTACTATTGTATCTGTTTCTAGGTGTGGCTGGTGGTATTTTTGCTGGTGCATTGCCTGGTCTTACAGCAACAATGAGTGTGGCATTGGTTTTACCTTTGACTTTTGGTATGCCACCAGCAGCAGGGATTTTATTATTGATTGGTGTTTATAAAGGTGCCATTAAAGGGAGTGCGATTCCTTCTATTCTCCTTAAAACACCTGGGACGCCAGCTTCAGCAGCAACGGTTATGGATGGTTATGAGTTTGCTAAAAGGGGAGAAGCGGGACGAGCTCTTGGGCTTAGTGCGATTGCTTCAACCATTGGTGGCCTTATTAGTTGTGTGGTCGTTATTTTAGTTGCGCCACAGCTTGCAAGATTTGCTTTGCGATTTAGTTCGCCAGAATTTTTCCTACTGGCTGTTTTTGGTTTAACGATTATTGCGAGTGTTTCTGGTAAAAACATGGCGAAGGGTGTGCTTGTCGGCTTCTTGGGTATGATGCTTTCGATGATTGGGATCGACATTGTGACAGGCTTTAGCCGTTACACGTTTGGGAATGTGAATTTACTAGGTGGTATTTCATTTATCCCAGCGATGATCGGATTATTTGCGATGACGGAGGTCTTTAGTAACATCGAAGATCTGAAGCAAAAAGTGATGAAAACACAAAGAGTTTCAAATCTAATACCAAATAGACAAGATCTGAAGTCCTTGTTTAAAACAGGAGGTATTCACGGGGTGATTGGGACATTCATCGGGATCATTCCGGGTGCTGGTGCTGAGATTGCTGCCTTTGTGTCTTATAGCCTTGCGAAACAAACGTCGAAGAATCCGGAGGCATTTGGGACAGGGATTGTCGAAGGTGTTATTGCCCCTGAGAGTTCTAGTAACGCACAAACAGGGGGAGCCTTAATTCCGATGCTAACACTCGGTGTTCCTGGAGATGCGACAACTGCCGTTTTAATCGGTGCACTAACGATTCAAGGGTTGCAGCCAGGTCCGTTATTGTTTCAAGATCATCCTGTTTTGGTTTATACTATTTTTGTTGGGATGTTCATTGCGAATGTGTTTATGTTGTTGATAGGTTTAACGACGATCAATTTGTTTGCGAAAATCCTATCGATTCCAAAGAGTGTGTTAACCCCTATCATTATTATTCTGTGTGTGGTAGGTTCATTTGCGATTAATATGAACTTTTTTGATGTTTATGTCATGTTTGCTTTTGGTGTGATCGGCTATTTTATGAAAAAGCTCGATGTGCCAATCGCACCAGCGACAATTGGTTTAATCCTTGGCCCAATGGCAGAAAGGCATTTCAGAACGGCTTTGATTATGTCAGGTGGGGAGATGAATATCTTCTTTAGTTCGCCGATTTCGATTGTGTTTATTATTCTCATCATCGGAACTTTGGTGTTACCGTTTGTGAGGAAAAGGTTCGCTGCTAAGGTGGCTGCCGCTGGGGACGTTGAAGTCGAGGTTTAACTTGATGTGAAAATTAAGCAATTCAGTAAGACTTGGTGCGAGCCAGGTCTTTTTCTTTTGGATTTGGAGCGGATGACCTCAGAGCGTGGGCTAAGAGGGGTGTATTTGGGGAAAATTACCCCATGAGTGCTGGATCAGACGGGGCTAAGGGGTAAAATTCCCTATCCCTATCGAATAACGGGGTACTATAGGTCAAAATTTCCCTATGACCATCACATAAAGGGGGTCGATAGGGAAAATCACGATGCTTTAAAAGAAGTCGGTGACTTCCCTTTTCTTGCTAAAAACATGTCGAAAAAAATGGTATTCATTGGTGATGAATGGTATAATTGAATCAATGAAACAAAAGGTGTAAAAATATGAAGCAGTTTAAAAGTTTGGACGAACAAGTTGAACATTTAAAAAATAATAAAAAAGTAATTTTCGATGATAAAGAAAAGGCTAAGAAAGATTTGTACGATGATAATTATTACAACATCATTTCTTGTAGTAAAATTAAATTTGCAGAAGACATGGCTAAAAAAGATCATGTTTACTCGCAGAAACAGTTTAAAGACTGGCTAGCTTATTTTGAGTTGGATTGTCGTGTGAGTAAATATCTTATGCAAAATATGATTGATTTTGAGCGGAAAATGAATAGTCGTGTCGCATATCGAATTAGTGAATTAATTGAAAAAAACAAATTATCAAACTTTGAAAAGAATGATTTAATGCAAATCATTCAAAAAAGTCAAGCATGGAACTCGAAGGAAATATATCACGGACGTGAAGCGTGGGTATACATTACGAAAATGATATTTGGTGAGATGAAAAAGCTGGTATTTTGGCCTCTGAAAAATAGATCAGATGTTTATAAAAAAGTTGTAATTGATTATCCGTATTTTCAAACAAGTAAAAATAATGAAGAAAGCCACATCAAGGCCAAATTTAATGAACTGAATAATTTGCGAAATTGTTTATTCCATTTTACACCATTAACAATATATGTTACTTACGGAAAATCGGATTTTAAAAAGCTTGATAATAGAAGACGAAAACTGGCAATTCGTTGGATTTTACAATTATCTAGGAATGAAGGTGTTTTGGGAGATATAACGGAAATTTTTTGTAGCTCGGATCGTTTTATCTCATTAAAAAACAGTCAGTGATAGACTGACTGTTAAAAGATTCGAGCTTCACCAAAGTGAAGGGTAATCTTTTCCCCGGAGTCTGACTCGCAGTACTCCTTCGGTTGATACTATTATAATATGCACAAGGTATGAAAGTCAATACTTGAAATTAGAAAGTTTAGGAGGAAATACGATGGAAATTAACGTATTATTCGTTTGTTTAGGAAATATTTGTCGCTCGCCAATGGCAGAGGCGATTTTTCGGGACTTAGTTGAAAAAGCAGGGTTAGAACATATGATCCAGATTGACTCTGCTGGAACGGGGAGTTGGCATTTGAATCACCTGCCGCATAAAGGAACGAAGCAGATATTGAAGCAACATGGTATTAGCTGTGAAGGGATGATTTCGAGGCTAGCCACGGCTTCAGATTTAAAGGAATGATGTGGAAATATGTCGATTGATGATAAAAAATGGATTGAGTCAGGTGTGTTTGAGAAATACTAATATCAAGGAATAAGAGGAGAAAAACATGAAAGTAGAAGATTTTGATTTTGATTTACCAGAGGAATTAATTGCACAGACGCCATTAGAGAAGCGGGATGCGTCGCGGTTGATGGTGCTTAATGTGCCGAACCAAGAATTTAAGCATCGTCGGTTTACGGACATTATTGATGAGTTAGATCCTGGGGATACGCTCGTCTTAAACAACACGAAAGTCATGCCAGCTCGCTTGCTTGGTACAAAGGAAGAAACCGGTGCGGCTATTGAGGTGCTTCTACTCACACAGCTAGAGAGTGATAAATGGGAAGTCCTGATAAAGCCGGCAAAACGTGTGCCAATCGGTACTACAATCACGTTTGGCGACGGCTCTCTCAAAGCGACGTGCACGGCGAAAAAGGAAGACGGTATTTGTGAGGTCACCTTCACTTACGACGGGATTTTCTACGAAATCCTGGACGCACTCGGAGAAATGCCACTTCCACCGTACATTACCGAGAAATTACAAGACCGCGATCGCTACCAGACGGTCTACGGGAAAGAGATCGGGGCTGCGGCGGCATCGACGGCTGGGTTGCATTTTACCGAGGAGCTGCTAGAGGAGGTTGCAAAAAAAGGCATCAATATCACCTTCATTACGCTTCATATCGGCATTGGCACGTTCAGGCCGGTAAAGGTGGAGAACGTGGAGGAACACGATATGCATGCGGAGTTTTATCGGGTAACGCAAGAGACAGCAGATGTGATCAACCAGACACGAGCGGCTGGTAAGCGGGTGATTTGCGTGGGAACGTCGGCGGTAAGGTTATTAGAAACGTTAGTGCGACAAGCGGATGAGTTTGCTGCTTGTGAAGGCTGGACGGACATTTTTATTTATCCCGGCTTTGAGTACCAGGCGGTTGACGGGATGGTGACGAATTTCCATCTCCCAAAGTCCACATTGATCATGATGATTTCAGCACTTGCAGGGAAGGATTTTGTGATGCGCGCCTATGCGGCTGCGATTGCTGAGCGTTACCGATTTTTTAGCTTTGGTGATGCGATGCTGATCAAGTGTAAGTAAGTGACGAAAAGGCTAACCTTACAGGTTGGACCAAACAAACACTTTTGAGCAGGGCTGCTATGGGCCAGGAGCAAAGACGTTAGCGTATGTCAGTTGGTCGATGAATGACTCGAAATAAACAGCATGATGAAAGAGGTTGTTTTACTAGAACAAAGCTAGTAGACAACCTTTTTACTACGTTTAAAAGAATTTCGCTAGCTGTCCATGCGCATTAATACAACCCTTTTAATTCATTTAGAACGTCTTTTTTTCGTGTGCCACCGATCGGAATTCGAATTTCACGATTGTTTTCGCCACGAAACAGCATTAAAATTTCATCATCAAAGTGATGAAGTTGCTCAACCATTTTTTTATTTACGATAAAGCTTTGGTGGCAACGCAAAAAGATACCTAGTTGATTGTATTCACTCAAAAACGTATCTAAGCTCATGTTTCTAATTTCGGCAAACCGATAAGACCTAGATTCGAAATCATAAAGCTCGACGTGTAAATGACGCTCATTAGGTATTTTTTCAATGAAGCAAATCTCGAACACATTCAACGAGTCCGTGATGACGCGACCTGGAATTGAGATACGATGAGTGGTAGTGATAGCTCTTTCTCGAAGTGCCCAATCCAAAGACACGGTTAGCTTATCAAACAAAACGTCCTTGGTAAGGTACTTGACGCGATCATAGGTTTGAAAAATCTTGAGCTGATAAGCCACATCGTGGATGATGCTTTGTAGAATGACAGGGTGCAAATGAGATCTTTTTCTAATGATTTTAAGTAACTCTTCACCGTTACCATTCGCTAATTCAAGATCAATGATAAAAATATCAGCGACATCTTGCTCAATCAAGTCTATAGCTGTTTCAAATGTATCAGCGATTAAGATTTGCACTTCCTTAGCAAACGCTTTCAAAATGTGCCTTTTAATTCGTTTTGAAATTCGTGAATTATCTTCGATGACCAAAATCGTTTTCATTCTTCTTCTCATAAAATTTAAAGCCCCTAACTGTATAAAATAGTAACAAATACTCTATACTAGCGTATCAAATTCTACAAAAGCAGTCAATATAAGATAGGGCAACTACACGAGGGTTTATTACACTTTAATCCTACTTATTCTACTAAAAGAGTAAAGTGTGGGATAATCGACAAATGTTTCGACGCATCAAGTGTGATTTGAAAAATGAAATAATGTCTTTGAATTCGTTTTCAATCCGTTGCGTTGTTTGAAATGCCGTGTGTTTGTGATATAATAGGTGAATACTTTACTAGTCAAAGTATTTTTAAGTGTGCTTTTATTGACTTTAATTTTAATGAGGTGAGAATGATGGCAGTGAAAATAGATAATGATTTAGGAAGAATTAATATTTCTCGTGAGGCATTTGCGGCCGTAATTGGTAATGCCACAAATGAATGTTACGGTGTTGTCGGGATGGCGTCAAAAAGTCCTGTTAAAGATGGCCTTGCGGTTGTATTAGGTCGTGATAACTTTTCTAAAGGTGTCACGATTGCGACACTTGAAACTGGCAAGATAGACATTGAGATTTATGTTGTTGTTGCGCTTGGTGTTAAGGTTTCTGAGGTGTGTTCAGAAATTCAGAAAAAAGTTCGTTATGTTGCAGAACAAACATTTGGTGATCACATTAATGACATCAATGTATTTGTTCAAGGCATCAAAGGGATAGAATAGGAGTGTTGAATAATGGCAAATCAAATTACAGGAAATGATTTTAAAAAGATGCTCATCGCAGGTGCGCGCAACCTTGCTAATCATTCAGAAATTGTTGATAAGTTAAACGTATTCCCTGTGCCTGATGGTGACACTGGTAAAAACATGACGATGACATTTACAGCTGGCGCTACCAAAGTGGGTACATCAGCTGAAACATCAATTGGCGTATTGACGAAGCAATTATCACGCGAACTTCTCATGGGTGCACGTGGTAACTCTGGTGTTATTCTGTCACAATTATTCAGAGGTTTTGCAACAGGATTAGAAGAATGTGAAGTGGCGACCATTGCGGATTTAGCAAGAGGGTTAGACGCAGGTGTTAGAACGGCATATAAAGCCGTAATGAAACCGGTAGAAGGGACTATTCTAACAGTAGCACGTGAATCGACTGATGCGGTGTTAGTAAATTACGAGAACATCGACGATGTCGTAGAACTTTACGAATTTATCATCGCTGAAATGAAAAAATCATTGGACGGTACACCTGAGCTACTGCCGGTATTAAAAGAAGCTGGTGTGGTTGATAGTGGTGGCCAAGGATTATTATACATTTATGAAGGGTTTTTAAAAGCTTTAAAAGGCGAAGAAATTGAACTTGACGATAAAGCAGGCGTTGAGGTCTCAGGTGCGCATAACTTGGATTTTGATCACGATGAATTCGGTTATTGCACGGAGTTTATTGTGCGTTTAGATCTTGAAAAAGCACCGTTTAATGAAACGATGTTCAGACAAAAACTAGGTGATTTAGGTGATTCGATCGTTGTTGTTCAAGATGAAGACATTGTGAAAGTGCACGTTCACACCTTAACACCAGGCGATGCGCTCAACATGGCGCAACGTCACGGTGAGTTTGTCACATTAAAAATTGAGAATATGACGGAACAACATAGTGAAATGATGGCAGAAGCTGCCCCAACAGCAGGTGCAGGCGCAGCAAACGCACAAAAAGAATTCGGTTTGATTACAGTCGTTTCAGGTGCTGGTGTGAAAAAATTGTTTGAAGAATCAGGCGCACACTACGTTATCGAGGGTGGACAAACGATGAATCCATCAACTGAGGATTTCATTAAAGCCATTAAAGAACTTAATGCTAAAAATGTTATTATATTGCCGAATAACTCAAACATTATCATGGCAGCTAACCAAGCAAAAGATGTGATGGATGACGTTAACATTGCCGTGATTCCAACAAAGACGATTCCTCAGGGGTATGTGGCATTGTCGATGTATAATGAACATAACTCACTTGAAGCGATGGAAGAGGAAATGATCGCCATCATTAAAGGTGTTAAATCAGGTGCTTTAACGTACGCAGTTCGTGATACAAACATGAACGGTATTGACATCAAGAAAGATGATTTCATCGGTATTTTAGATAAAGACATTGTTGTGTCAACACCAAATCAAGTCGAGTCAGCTCAGGCCTTGCTGCTCGCCATGTTAGACGAAGATTCAGAATTGGTGACCATCATTTATGGTGAAGGGACAACAGAGGAATCAGCAACTGATTTAGTTGATTTTGTTGAAGGGAAATTCCCAGATGCAGAAGTGAGCGTTGTTCGTGGTGAACAACCTGTTTATTCGTATGTGATATCAGTTGAATAACCAAACTAGGCAGCGTCCTAAAATAGTTTTGATTGATAAAAAAATTGGCAATAGTTTTGATTGATAAAAAAATTGGCGGAGCACTCGTTGCTCCGCTTTTTTTGTCCCAAACTTCCTTAACTTGTCACATTGTGATTGAAATGGCGCGTCTGCTTTCTGAAAGCGTACAAAAGAAAAGGTAAAGTTTAGTTAAAGTAATTGTAAAGTATATGTAAATCAGTTATAATGACTTCGGATAAAAAAATGTCGAAATTTGACTTTATACTCAACACAATTTAATATCTTAATTTCATCTGTGTGTCAAGGCATATTCTGCCACTAAATTTAAAAACAGATGTCATCGGAGGCCTATTCATGGAGTTCTTAGCGAACATGTTATCAAGTGTACCAGCTCAACTTGCTAGTGCGATCTTTATCTTTTTATTCGGTTTACATTTTTTAGCTGAAGGATTGAAAAATGCAACACAGGATAAATTGAAAATGTTTTTTGATAAAGCGATTAAAAATCGTGTGTTTGGGGCAATATTTGGAACGATTATTACAGGTCTAACGCAAAGCTCAACGGCAGTGACGGTCATGACAATTGGGTTTGTCAATGCTGGTTTGATGACTCTGCTACAAGCATCAAGTGTCATCGTTGGTGCAAACATTGGTACGACGTTAACCGGGCACATGATGAACATTCGATTCGATGCCTTTGTTCCCATTTTAATGGTGATCGGTGGGTTAATGTTTTTATTCGTTAAAAAAGAAAAAACAAAACAATGGGGCATTGTTTTGTTTGGTTTCGGTTTGTTCTTCATCGGTCTAAGTGCTATGTCTGATGCGATGCGACCGCTACGTGATTCGGAGGCTTTTAGTAATGCCGTAGTCGGGTTAGAAGGACGCGTGTTTTTAGGGATTTTATTAGGTGCTGGTGTCACAGCTTTACTTAATTCATCAACGGCATCAAAGGCGATCATTATTTCATTAGCTGCAGCAGGTATTGTTGATTTACACCTTTCTTTGCCGTTTATCTTCGGTATGAATATTGGAACGTGTTTAACGGCATTACTATCAAGTATTCAGGCGAATAAAAATGCAAAGCGTGTGGCGATTTTTCACTTATTGTTTAGTGTGATCGGAACGATTATGTTCTTGCCGTTCATCAATCAATTTGCTGATTTCGTTATTTGGCTCGGGTGGCCAGGAGACACTTCTTATGCCGGCATTCAAGTCGCAAATGCCCACACCTTCTTTAACATTGCAACAGCACTTGTGTTGCTACCGTTCTTAAACCCTATTTTGAAGTTTATCAATTTATTTGTGAAAGAAGACGAGGTCGTCCAAGAGGTTAACCCATTGGATGCACGCTTCTTGGATAATCCAGCCATTGCCTTTAATCAAGCATTCAAAGAAAGTTTGAAAATGTATGAGTTGGCGAAAGTGAACTTTCGAATTTCAACCGATGTTTTACTTTCAGGTGAGATAGAAAAGTTGGAAGACCTTTACAGAAATGAAAAGCAATTAAACCAAGCAGAACATGATATCACAAACTTCCTTTCTTCTTTGCCGGCAGAAGCGGATATTCCTAAAATGACGTCGATTATAAAAGTGATTAGTGACATTGAACGTATCGGTGATCATGCGAAAAACATTGCAGAAGCTGCCCAAGAAGTGAAAGACGGAGAGCTCGTTTTCTCAGATGAGGCGATCAGTGAACTGTCGAAAATGCTTGAAAAAACAATGCGTACGTTGAAGACGTCGTATAAATGTTACAAAAGAGATGACATTAGAGAAGCTAAAGTGGCCATCAAACTTGAAGAAGAGGTTGATGCTTTGGAAGAGCTGTTACGCGATCGACATATTGAGCGCTTGAAGAGGAAGAAGTGTAACGTGCGTAGTGGTGCTGTGTTTTTAGATGTGATTACTAATTTTGAGCGCATTGCCGATCACGCGGTTAACATTTCAGAAATCGTTTTAAAAGAAGCACACATTGGCTAAAGCTAAGAGGTGAGTAAGATGAAGATAACGTATAAGACAGAACAAGTATGTGCTAGTGAGATCAAATTTGAGCTGGAAGGCACTATCGTTAAAAACGTCGAGTTTGTTGGCGGGTGTCCCGGTAATGCTTTAGGCATTGTACATCTGGTTCAAGGGATGGCAATCAACGATGTGATTGAAAAGCTGGAGGGCATTTTATGTCGCCATCGCAATACTTCTTGCCCGGATCAATTGACAAAGGCTTTAAAAGCACAGCTTTAAAAACACACATCAACTAGCTGAGTGAAAATGGCTTCTTTTTTGCTTGGGATTTCAGCTGATTGATAAATTGCTTCGATATCATAACGAAGAGAACTTGCTTCTTTAAGCGCAGCTCTTGCACAGGTCATTTGATTTTTATATTTGCTTTCGATACTTTCTAATACTGAGGCACAGCGTTCGTCTGTGTCTTTTTTTATGAACGCAACGTAAGTATCAAGAAGCTTGTCCCGTTTCAAGGTTGGTTCGTATTCGTGGGGGGCTGTAGCGTCAAAGAGGCAAAGTTCAAGCTCAGGAATGACGATCATATCTAATGAATTTGGATCCAGTGAGCAATGATAAACGTCAACGTCGTAACCAAGCGCGTGTGCTTTTTTAAGCACATTTTTCATGAGCGTCGATTTGCCAGTGCCAGGCCGCCCTTTAATGAAGTAGCGTGTTAAGCCGTCGGTTAATTCAGGAATAAAGTCGGTTAACCCATCAGGTGTGGAAGCACCAAAAAAGCGACGAAGAATGACGGGTGCCTTGGTGGTTTCCTTCACACCGTCAAACAAGTCGTGTAATAGGTTTTCTTTAAACTCATCTGCTAGCTTAACGTCCATGCGATCAATGTAAATTTTCTCCCATTCGTGATGGATGTGCAAAGCGGCATTTAAGTGCATATACGATTTTTTGTATAGCACTTGTTTGACTTGTTCTAAATGCTCTAATTTTTTTTTGTTTTCTTGAATCGTTGCTTTGCAGAAAATACTATTTAAGTGCGTGACTTTTGCACGCTCTATCACTTCTTCACCGCTGATGAAAGCAGTGCTGAGCTCGCGAATGACAAGACCGGATAAAAGCTTTGGATTGAAGGTGTTATAAATATATTCCAGTGCTAGTTTTTTTTCTTTTAAGACGGTTTCAATGTGGCGAAGTGTTTCGTGGATCAGTTGATCGGTCCAGCTTTTTAAATGGTAAACGTTCGCGATACCGACCAAGCTTTTCTCATGTAAACTCACATAACCCGCTGCTGAGTTTGCGTCAATAAAATATTTTTTTTCCATGGTTTATCTCCCTCTCTTTCAAAATCAATAGATAGGCAATTGCGAAATTATTGCTTTTCTCCATCCAGCTACGATATGGCATGAATAGGGATAATTTTTTCCCAGAGCCCCCCTTTATTTCGTGAATAGGGATAATTTTTATCCCACGACCCCCTGATATTTCATGAAAAGGGATAAGCTGGGTCTGAGGTGGATTTGTTTCACAATTGCCTAAAAATCAATAGATATAAGTATATGCAACCAGACGCGTGATTGTGATAATTTTTTTTGATTTTGTGCATGCTAAGACCAAGGGGTTATGAGGGGTGGTAAGATTGAAGAAAAGATTGTTAAGAATTATGTTGACGATTGTGTCAGGGATTTTCATTGCGATTGGTGTTGGGTTTGATTATTTGAGGCGGATGCCGGCGCCTGATATTGTGATTAATACAATGGTCACGTTTTATGATGTTAACGGCGAACCTTTTTTAGAGGAAATGGTGCCGAATAGACGCAAGTTTACGGAACTTTCGCATGTTTCAGATTATGTGATTGACGGGTTTATTTCGGTGGAAGATCGGAATTTTTGGGAGCACAGTGGTTTTTATTACCCGAGTATTTTACGCTCAGTCATTACTAATATTCGAGC
>Ga0131853_10003829_pt1 | contig 26998 bp, 18 predicted proteins | sample TergutLab28metaG_FD_92764 | JGI IMG/M metagenome (GOLD analysis project Ga0131853, IMG submission 92764) | Labiotermes labralis P1 segment gut microbial communities from Petit-Saut dam, French Guiana - Lab288 P1 (version 2) (version 2) | ecosystem: Host-associated > Arthropoda: Insects >...
CTTTATTGCACTTCGCTACCCTCCACGTTAGATAACTTTTCACTTCACTTTAAACTTTTCACTTCACTAGACACCGCTTCTCTACACTTTTCGATGATTTCCAGCACACTTTACTTCGTTTTAATTCAACTAAATTATCACTTTCCTTACCCTCTTTTTAAAAGTAATTGGTTTGCAGGGGAGAATTCCTAAGATTTCTGCCGGTAACTGGTTCCAGTGTTGGTTGGTCCTATTTACAAAAGAATATTTCCCTATATCCGTCCTTTGCCACCTACTCCTAATTTTCCTTTCATGATCTACCCTGCTCAGATAGCATGTAAGCGTATTAATTTTAATATTTTTTTGTTGGGAATGTAAATGAATCCAATAAATATTATTCAGAAATATGTGCTTATGTTGTAATAATGACCAGTAGGATCCATTTTCTTTACAGTATGCTTCCGTGAATATGGCCGAGTGACAGATATCTGCAGGAACCTTAATCGTAAGTAAAGAGGCATAGACCTATATTGTTCATATGCTTGTACTATGACACTATGAATTAGCACAGCATACCTTTAGCACACGATAAGCCATGACGAATGTGAAGATAAATACGCAGTAGTAGTGTTTGTCAGACGAAAAATTGTAGATTCGGCTTCAGTAATAATTAACAATTCGTTTCACATCATGATTGCCGTGACACTGACTGTACCAACCTCACTTCGTTACCCATTTTGGTGTTTCCAGGAATTTTAGTTTGTAAATCGTGGTGTTGGTCTTCACTGAGTCGGGTAAACCGTTGGCAGTTTGATGATCTTACAACTGTTGGATCTCTTTATGTTATTTTTGTTTAGCGACGCTTTTAATCGCTGTTGATACATAGAGTACAGCGGTAGGGTTAGTGGCTAATGAATTGGAAAGAACGTGGATGGAAGTGACCGTGACCTAATATAAGATACTGAAGCCGTGTTGGCCTGGAAGGACGAAGGGAAACGATGGAAAACCTCTGGATATTCGGTGTTGGAAAGAGGCGTCTCCCGAATGTTAGTCACCGCTCACTGTGGAGGTTATGTACTGAAATATCTGTCTTCAGTTAGTGGTGTTACCTCTTCGATGGATGGAGTCTAAATAGTACTGTGTAAAATTGTAGTTGGTACGTTGAAAATAATTCCATATCACCGTTACAAAGACCTGTCAGTCAATGCAGTTTAGGTGTGTAATCCCTGCTTGAGAGTCGTATGAAACGATATTACACTGCGGACGAAATTCAGAGCTTTTAATGTTAAAGAAAGTGATATATATAGTAACCACTGTTATTTAGAGGGATATTAACGTTGGTTTATGTCGTCTTAATCCAATACCATTTTGAATTCCATGGTCGTTGTTCTTCATAAGCAGCAGATCAGCCTGTCAGCACATTTAACACGGACCCACTATTGAACTCGGTGCTAGCTAGTTCAGTCCATTTGACATTCTTATAATCCGTCTTCCCATGACATGTTCTGCCTCATACTATTTGGACATTCACGTCCTTTCTCAAAAGGGTTTGCCATAAACATTTCGCGTTGTTTCGTGTCTTTCCTATGCTACTTTTTAAGTGTCCTGGCCTTGGCTTTCTTCTCAGTGTAAAGAATACTCCGTGTATGAAATATGCGGATTTTTAATTAGTTCCGTTGATCAGAGTCCTTTTAGAGAAGCTAATAGTTTCTCGGCTAATCTAGAAACTACCCGCAGTTTTATGGACCCCGAAGTTCACTGTCTTGCTCACAACAGCTCCCCGCGTGCCCATATCGCGAGCCAAATTAATTCAGTCCATGCCCTTAAATCCTGTTTATTTAAGATGAATTTCAGTATTATCCTTTCGTCTAGCCTACAGCTTGTCTCCGGCCTCTTCCCTTCAGGCTTCCTCACCAAAACCCTGTATGCATTTCTCATCACCCCCATACGTGCCACATGCCCCACCCATCTCATCTTCCTTGATTTGATCTCCAGAGTTATATTTGGAGAGGAATACGATAAATAAGCTCCGTATAATGCAGTTTTCTCCAGCCTCCTTTTTCTTCCTCGCTCTTAGGTTGAAGTATTTTCCTCAGGACCCTGTTCTGGAACACTGTCGGCCTGTGTTCTTCATTTAATGTCAGAGACAAAGTTTCACACTCCTGTTAAACGTCGGGAAAAATTATAGTTTTATGTATTTCAGTCGAGGTGTGTGTTCAGATGGCATACATAAGACAAAATATTCTGGACGGAATGGTAGTAGGCTTTCTCCTAATTTAATATGCTCGTAATTCATTTGTGCGTGAATTGTTTTTATCTTTTGATGTCGTTCCCGAATATTTTAACATTTTCACAGTGTTAACTGATGTATTAGCTGCCATTACTTTGGGATTTTGTTCTTCATTATGTTCACGAGACGTCTCATTTTCGCTGCATCTATTTCTACACCGATCTCCTTACTAGCATTAGTTACGATTTTCTGTTTTCCGTTTTTGTTCGTATGTTTTCGTGCATTGAGTTTATAAGGTATCCTCACCGTGGACCCCAATCTGGTGTTTCCCATTCAGTATGAGTCCCTCCTCCTAGTTTGCTTAGACTTTCCTAATGGCCTGTCCTATAGCAGGCCTGATCAATGTTTCATGTGGTGGGGGCAGCTTCGGCAGAATTTGGTCTGCATGCGGGCAACATGACATTCAATCCACAGAACCCAGAATGGATAAGGACGCATATAACTGGTTGTTTAATTGTACTGTGTATTTGTCTGTGCATTTGAAGTAATAAAAAAATACCGATAATGATAAAATCATTAAAATGCAATGCACGGCGTGAACTGGGATGACGTTTGTTTAGCACGTTTTTACTGAAAGAATTAGTAAAGTAACATATGTCTATAAATAAACAGCTCTTAAATGTTCAAAATTGCTTTGCCAAGGAAAAGATTACAAGTGATTTTTCATCTCAGATATCGCGAGCTACGGTTTGAGCGGACCTGCCATACAGCAAAGTCGAAAAGAAACGGTGTTAGAAGTATCTTATTGTTTCAGGTCGTTTTGAATAGGAAAAGTATATAGGACAAAAGTTTGTCCATACTTCGGTGAAAATTTCGTTTAAATATATTGAAATTAATTTAAGTAGTTTCTCGGATGCGCAAAGCTGAGTGAGAATGTTGCGCATCACCCAGGTAATGGAGGATACTCACGTAAATGTTCCCATTTACCTCTGTAGTTTGTTTGAATTTAGTATTTCCGGCATGTCGTTGACTTCTGTATGGCATTTCGGTACGAAAGTAATAAAGGAACAATCGACAAGATAGAGTCGGGGTAGTATAAGTTAGTGTAGTGATTGGAATACTAGCTGGATAACCGAGGAATCGTGGTTCGATTTCAGGTAGGCAAAGTAGATCTGTTTTCCAAAGCGTCCAGACCGGATGTGGGGCCCCAGCTGTTCATTTCCCGGGGATAAAGCGTTTGGGCCGCGAAACTGACAGTTGCTGCCCAGGCCAATAAATGGGACTATACCTTTATCCCCACCGATTGCCTTCATGGCGTGGACAAGGACAACGGTGCTTTCACCACAAGGCCGAAGGTGGCTGATATGCAAGTGTGTTCCTCCAAAACGGTTCTGCCCATCGCTTAAACCATTTGGTGTCATAGAGAATTGGTTTCGTTTCTGAACGGGGGCAGTGGATTTACTTCACAGCTCTAGAATCCATCGGGCTATCTATCCAGTTATTACAAAGTGCTCTTTTCTCAGGATTGAAGCGGCTGGAGCGTGAAGTTGACTAATTGTCTTTATCTAGTTCCGAGGTGAAGAATGCTTGGAGCTATGCCTCCACTCCCCGTACTTTTTAATGTCTTGTAGCTTAAATAATCACAGGAACAACGCTGCCTTTAGCTTTTGGATGACCAGATAGTCAGAACTTTCACATCACCAGTATGTAATTTCTGCACAAGTTTAGAGTCGTGCGAGTGGCTGAAGGTTACTCTGAGGTAATAGTTGAGAAGTCATGCCCGTTTCAGAACGTGTACCTTTTGCTGTTAACGTTGATAGCCGCACTTTGCCCTCACGCACACATGAGAGAATGTAATTAAATACCAGTGTTACTCCAACCGAGGTTGCAGGCTTGTAATGAAGGTTTTGACGGAGTCTGTATGCTTTATGGCAACTCGCGTTAACATTATGTGATGAAACATTAATTTCACAGCTTGTGTATAACCACGATATTGGTTTGCCTTCTTCAAGTAAATGTCCTTGATTCATAGTTTCGTACGCCAGTGGAAAGGCCTGTTGAGTTTTAGCAGAGAATAATATCTCTCATGCTTTCATCCCTCTCATTGTTCTTGATTCCATTCCCTTCCTTCCTAATTATGATCTTGGTAACGTTAAAGCTGTATATCGCTGATGAAACTGCCATTTGTCGCAACCCAAAATTCGTCCGATCCTCAGTGGACCAGCACTTAAGCATTTATGATTTACGAACAGTTATTTTTTGTGGGCACACCATTTTGACAGAAGACGTTTTTGTAACCCAAGTGTCTAGTAATTCTGGGATCTCATTTTGACGAATTGTGCGGGTTACGACAAATTGCCCTTTCATGAGTAATATATTTATATTTTATCTTGCAGGTGGCACGATGTGTGGCATTTCAGGTATTCCACTTGCCCAAGTAAGACTTACGGGAAAAATTCTGTACCATAGAAACAGCGTGACAACAAAATATACGAACATTTACCCTCTCCTAGGACATGTTTCCGTGTGTGTGTGTGTACACGCACACATATATGCTTATATGTATGTATATACGTTTACGGTTTCTTGTGCTTAATTGAACACCGCAGAATGAAGGCGTATGGGGAGTGGAGGTTAGCTGCATCCTTCTTAACTGCGAGATTAGATAGGAGTGACCAGCTTCGCACCCAAACTCATCTCCGGGGAATGAGACCTCCATACCGATTGAATGGTACCCTGGGTGGTCCTTAAAAGCAAAAAGTCTCTTGTCACTGTTGCGAATCGAACGGCTATCCCTCGATCGTAGTCACAATGTCGTTTGAACTATCCCTGCTCCTTATACGACGCCTGATCAGAAAGTATCAGGACTGATGCTGTGAAATAACAGTAATAAACTTACCTTGATGACGGACTAATCGTCTTCGAAGTAGGCCCCTTCTGCTTGCATACATTTATTCAAGTGGCTCTGCTACTGCCAGAAGCACTTTTCATACCCTGTTGCCGCGTCGCGTTAAGGTTTGATCGTTTCCACTTTTTAAATAGTTTACTTTTCAAGGTGTTCTTTATTGGGGGGAATATACGGAAGTCATACGGAACTATGTTTAGGGAGTTCGGGGGTTGACGGACGTGTGGAGTGTCGTATTTGGCCAAAAATTGCTCCACATAATGGGCCGAGCGTCCCGTTGCTTTGTCGTGATGAATTTTGCCATGCACCATATTACCATTTTCTTAGGCGGTTAGGGCGAAATCCTGTAAGGAGACGTCTCAGTGCTTCTAAATAAAAATGCTGGGCTTTACAGTTTGGCGTTGTGGAGCTTATTCATTGCGCACAGTATCTTCTTGACCGGGAAAAAGTGATAAACATAATCTTTATCTTGCTTCGAACCTGGCGCGCTTTCTTGGGTCGTTGTGATAATGTTTTCCGTTGTGACGATTATAGCTACACAATTGTTTCATCACCAGTTATGTTTCTAAAGAAATTTTTATCTGTTTTTGAACATTCGAGCAAATTATGGGCTAAGACTGGAGGAGCTCCGCTGTCAGCAGCCGTTGGACTAACTTCGCTGACGTACGTCTCGTGCCAAAATCTTCTGAAAAAATTGTCCGGATTGAGGCAGAAGTTCCTAGTACGTGAGATATTTCCCAGATTGTTAGCCTTCTGTATGCTGTCGCCAATCTTTTGCTATCATTTCATCATTCCTCCTCGATGAATAACGCCCAGATCGCTCGCCAATTTTTACGGATGTGTGCCCATTTTTAAAGCAGCAGTATCATTTAAGATCTTGCGTACCGCTCATAGCCGCCTATCTGAAGACAACTTCAATCATATAATAAGTTTAGGATCACCTTTTCTCGAGTTTTGCCCAAAATTTCATACACGTGCTTTCCTCCATATTCTTCGGACATCATGAATGTGACGCACGACACAAACATTACTATTTATGCGCGAATATTGCGTCACGCCGAGTGGCTGGTGTGAGGTCTCGCTGGTTATGACATCCAGAAACATGTCCTTACATGCCCAGGAAAGTTCTCTGCAGTTAATCGTAATTTGATCAGGTCTCATGTACACATACGTATATGTGTAATGTGTGTGTATATATATATATATATATATATATATATATACACACACGCGCGCGCGCGCGCGTGTTAATGGCATTAATTTCGTCACCCGTAGCAACTGAGAAGAGTGTTACAATTCTTGCGTTTTGTGCAAAGTTTTTAAATGTTTCCTGGTGCGTGTTGGTGGTGGTGGTGGTGATGATGATGATGATGATGATGATGATGTGTTGTGCGCATGTATCAGTAGCCTGTAACAAAGGAACCTATTATGGAGCGTGTCTCAAAATTAAACGGAGAGAAAGCAAGATATATTTTCACGTCTTCTCATCAGGGTGCGGGACAGAATCGAAATGTGAAAATGACTAATAAATCGTTAGAAAATGTGACAGAGTTCATGATTTTGGGACGATGGTGCCATGAAGAACTGCATTCATATGCAAATAAAGACTCGATTAGTTACGGGAGATGTTAGTTGACATTTAGTTAAAATTATTTTCTTTATAATTGTACCTGTTGTGTATGGGTGTGAAACTTGCTCAAAATGTACCATGAAGAAATGCAATCGCGCGCATATAAAGAACAGATTATTTTGGGGGGATGTTAACTAACATTTCGTTCAGATTATTTTCTTTATAAATTTACCTGTTGTGCATGGGTTTGAAACTTACTCAAATTAAGAATGTGGATTGTGTTAGAGTTAAGTATGCTGAGGAGAATATTTGGGCTTCAACGAGAGTAAAAGACTACGGTAAAAGTGCATAATATTGAGCTTCGAAATTTTTTACTCCTCACTAAAGATAGGCGGGATTGTAGAATGCGTGCAGGTGTGAGAAGTGAATACCCGAACGCGTGAAGAGCTGAGACCATTTGGAAGGTGTCTGTAAAGGCATGTCTCGCCAACTGGTACGACCAGTAGCCAGTCTCAAGCAAGACTGTACTCCATTGAGTCTGTTAGTCAGACGTGCTTAGTTAGCCATGTTACATGCGAAGCATAATTTTATTGTATGTAATCATTCAGACACACTACAAGTCAAATATTTGTATCACTTGTGAAACAAACGAGAAATTCTTGGCCTTCAGTACGTAATCGAAACATAGGCTGCTTACAAGGAATAAGTAATTTATGCTTCTGCAGTACAACAACGTCTGCTATACTGAATTTAGGGTCGTGGGGCTCCGTGAGGTCTTTGTACGTTTGGTTGCCACCGTCTCAGACGAACATCTGCGGGGTTGAAGTGAGTAGGACGAACCGACCAACGAACGAAAACGCAACTAAGTGCCCCCCTCTCGCACGTTAAACACTCCTGCGTGCGAAGTGCATAGATAGAATGTGTAAGCTGTGCCTCACGATCTGTAACAGAGAGTGTGCTTACGCTGACGAGTGGCTTCTTGGCTGAAACCTTGGATGTATTCAGACCCACAAATATTGCTCCTAAAGGCAGGACCTCCCATCTGACCATTGTGGGTGGAAAACTGAATGGATGGATGGTTGGATGGATTGATTGTATGTTGGGGAGTGAACCTGGAGAGACTGTGACGAAATTGGCTGATGGCCCCTTCGTTGTAACCATACCCTAGCATGCTCCCTACAACACAGGAAAATCACGGAACGCCTCACGCAAGGTCAGGGAATGGGGTTAGGTTGAAGTGGGTTACATACGCAGACATAACAAGGAACGTGGGCAGTAACACGCACGGACGGTTTAGGGAACATGATAGAGTTGGAGCCGATAGGATGTTGCTTCGCAACCTAAGTATCCACAGGTAGAGTCACCCGGCCTGACAACTCAAAAGACCATACTTAATCTGAAATATTGGCTGTTAATTAGCGTTGTCAGGATCTGTGTAAGATCCGATACTTTTTGTTGCTGTATCAGCAATGTCTCCCAGTGATTGGTCGTCGGGATCAGTCATGGGGTGGTAGCTGTAAAGGTAGAAAATATGTGTCCAGCGAATTTCCATACCTGTTATTATGCCTACTTCCGCTTTGGTAACGTTGTGGAACTCACATAATTGCACCGTGTGTAAGTTTCAGTCGTTACTGTGTTAGAGGCTCCTCGCCGTGAAGTCATGCTGTATATCTCGAAGCACATGTAACGTAGGTAGATGCCGGTGAATGGTCGGCGCCACATCCGTTTTACTTCTCAGGACGAACAGCCCCCGGCACGGGAATGGAACATAGGTCGTTCAGTGTACCAAGAAGCGCTACTGACTGAACTATCCTGCTCTCTGAAATTGTTGGCAGCGAGTAATGGTATTCATGACTGTGACACGCCTTTCCTAAACTAAAGTATTGTTATTGCATAATTCAGCTGCTCAGTTGCTTTGGAAATGCATGACACGTCATAGATTTGTAGGAAAAGATTTTGCTTGCCCCTCTACACCTACCGGTAGAAGAAGTCCGATTAAATGAAATGAAGTGATTTTGCTTGCTTATTTAGGCCTATTTGCTTATTTCGTTGTGGTATGTGGGACTGTGGGGGGGGGGGGAGATACGTACATGATTTTGGTGCGGAAGACCTAGGCCTAGAAGGGAGAGCAGTATTAAAACGGATATTAAATAAATACAGTGGGCTGCGTGAAAGGGATTTGTGTGGTTCAGTAAAGCGGTAAGACACTCATGAACACGTTAAGGAGCCTTCGGATCCCACAGATTGCGGGAGTACGGAATGATCAGTCTGGGGTTGGAATCCCGACGGAGCAAGACATTCTTATTTTTCTCTTCTCGAAATATCCGTACCGTCCCACCCAGCATGCTGTATAGTGGGTGTTAGGGGCTGTCTGTTTCCCCCGAGCGTAAAGTGAGCGTGATGTGCGACTGACCGTTTGAGTGTAACTCAACTGCCGTTTCGTCTGTGGGTCTACGTGGCATGTACAGGGTCTTTACCTTTTTCGCGGTAAATGAATAAACTGGGTTTAAAGGATGTTTAGAGTAGTGGTTTGACGTACATTGATATTCACTACCAGCATTTGCAGGTAGGTACTGATAACCCACAAAGAATGTTACTCATGACAATCGATCTTCGGGCCCAAATTTGAACTCGGGGCCCTCCGAACACGAAACACCGCGCCACGGAGGACGAAAGAAGCAACACCGTTGTGAGAACCTAAAATCTCGCATTCAGTGGACTTCCTTTCTTCTTTCCTTCCTTCCTTTCTTTCCTTCCTTCCTTCCTTCCTTCCTTCCTTCCTTCCTTCGCTAGCGACGTAATCGATTGATAAGACTCGTGCTGCTTGCTGGTGATTTCAGTGTGCGAGTCGTAACTGGCCTGTTCTGTTTTGCCGCGATGCCCACTGCAGATGTTGATATAGATGGGTAGAATAACCGACAACTGCTTCCACCCACACACTGCCCGTTCATCATACACGACCAGTAATATTATGTAATCACGAATTTAGCTATTCAAATATGAGGGTCTTGTAAATAATAGGTAAAAATTCATTCCTGTCTCACAGCATGCATTCCGTATCCGTATACAGATCAGTCACTTTAAGTGGCTCGGGCGCAGTCCTGGGTCCAGTCCAAGTGAGATTTGTAGTTGACGAATTGGCACTGCGATACTTCCCCCCCCCCCGAGTACTTCGGTTTTCCCCTGTCGGTAAGATTTTACCAATGCTTCATACTCACCTCCATCTTTGCAGTATTCTCTTTAGAGAAGGACAAGTGGGAATCGCGTGGGAACCTTCAAACAACGCAATGCTGTTACGGATATCGGGGAGCATTGGACAGTAAAGTACTTCCAGTCTATTTAACAACTTCACTTATTGAGGGAAGTCATCACTTTTTGTGAATCATTCGGAACATATAAGTGCACTGTGTGGGCACAATGCAGAGGCTTGCTTTCCTTATGAAATTCTGAAATGTGCCATCCCCGTTGTGTGTATAAAGAAATAGGTACAGGTATTTAGTCAATAACACAACATTATTATCTAATTATGTTTATTAGAGGATGATAAAAACTACATGTTTCGGCCTACTCCGGCCACCATCAGGTTTTCCTCCGAAAGAGTATTAGTGCTTTATGAGATTTATGCTGTTATGTCACGATGGTGAGATCTCATCATCTGTGGTATTTATTATTATTATTATTATTAAGAGAAATAGTGTATGTACAATATGTTATTGGAGCCTACCCAAACGCCGTTCATTTCATGTTGTCTTTCTTAACAACGACGGACGCGCAGTGTTGTGAACTGGGAGGCGTCAAACTTGAGCGTTATGCTCTGGAAATTACAAACGAATATCTTCGCTTTGGTACAGTGAACATCTGTATAGACAGTTCTCGCCCTTCTGTGAGAATAAACAGTGTACAGTTGCAGTCCTTTTGTTAGGATACGGGAAGAAAAATAGTTGAGTCCAGGTTTATGTGCTTTGCTGTTTCTTTATATTTAAATATCGGCGACAAGATGGATTTGTCGTGAGTAATAACATTAAACATGTAAGCCATGTGTTGGAAGAAACTGAACTGACAACGAGTAAGCAAATGACGCTGACGAAACATAAACTAATATTGACGAAAGTTTGTACTATAGGGAAGCGGGGCTTATGAGTTCCATTGATGAACATTACTTCGAACTCTGCCCAGTATCATAGTTGTGACTACTAAGTGTCGGAAGTTGGTTCTGCTTTCAGGTGTATCAACTGTTGTCAAGCGTCTTACTCTTCATATTCTTGACACGGAGCATTTTGGTGTAGTGATTATCAGTTTTATGTTCAGGAGGTCTTCCGTTCGTGTTTCAGCTGAAGACAATGCGTACAGTATTCATGTGACATTTGAGGTTCTCAAAGCGGCGTTGCTGAAGATCCAAGTGTTCTGGGATGTTACGCCGTGTGATTGGTGTAGTTACCGCCATTTCGAAGAACCGTTCTGATTTCAGTTTCAGTGTCAAGCAGTCCAACAAGAGTAGTAGTGAGAATGACTGTATCTAGGAACCCAAATTAAACTTGTAATGAACTGTGACGACGAGAGAAATCCGAAATTTGTACTTCTGTACTGTGCGATACACCTCGTGAAGGGAAGACGCTTGTAATTGAATATATGAATTATATTCAGAACGGGGGACCGCGGTAGCACAGTGGCTAAGGTGCTGTGCTACAAATCGGAAGGTCGCTGGCTCGATCCCAGCTGGTGTCAGTGGATTTTTCATTCATACAAAATCCTTCCGATCGCACCATGGCCCTGGGGTCGACTCAGCCTCTAACAGAAATGAGTACCAGGAGTATCTCCTGGGGTAAAGGCGGCCGGTGCCTAAGGCTGACAATCTACCACCATCCTGTGCCGTTGTCACGAAATCTGGGAACTTTAACTTCCTGGAATCCTCTGGGCCTGTCCTGCTTTACCTTTGTCCCTTTTTTATATTCATAACTGCGTGTTTGATGTTACTGCATGTGGTGCTCATGGTAACCATTTACAAGAACATCTCATTTTAAGACCAGCATTGTGATGATGCATGTGTGTCTGGCTGAGTTTCTAAAAAGGCCATTGCCATTCCCTGGCAGTACAAATGGCATTGGCTCCTGTTATTGTACTGAGATGAGCACCTTTAAGGATCAGTATCTTGTTTGACAGTTACCAGGTGTGGTCCTTAAGGACGACAGTCATATATGTTGAAGTTGGAACACGCAAACAGAGCGAGTGCAGCTGTGTTGAAATGTCTTAAGATATCTTCGAGGCAGTGTCGTCATGTGTTTTTTTTTATAGCAAGAGTGGACTTGATAAGTTTAGTGTGTTAAATGATATTTATCTGTAGCCACCTATTTATCGTTGTGTGCAACTTGAGTAGGCTCTGAAACGTTTCGCACTTCTTATTGCGAGTTCTTTGCAGAAGGGCTAATAATGATAATGATAATAATAATAATAATAGTGTTGGTCCCCAACTGTGTTTCTCCCTTTTTAGCTGAGGACGGAGAAACCACTCTTCGGAACTTCGTGTTCTTGAAAATTGGGCAAGTCCAGTTGGATGCACAGTAAATAATTGATGATATTATTATTATTATTATTATTAATATTATTCAGTATAAGGTACAAAGGACACACTGCGAACTGTGTGCACTGCGGTAAGGCTGACAGCCTTGTGGTTTTGCGTATTGTGATTTATTTGACGATGCTGCCAGCATCTCAGACTGTAGCGTGGGGTAGGGTAATAAATTTATAATGAATTGCAAGGAATGTGGAACAAAGGCACCGTCACCCAGCATGAAGTACTGTGCCGTCATTTGCCACGAGATACTGAGAAAAAGCACAAAATGGCTTTCAGGATTGTTGATTCCCTGGCGGCAATTCGAACTTGGTACTTCCAGGAAAGAATATCGAAGCGTTACAGTTTGAGCCAACTTGCTCAGTGAGGCTTTGAAATGCTGGTAATACACTCATCTGACCAAGAAGTCACAGGGCATGGGAAGAAACGATTGTATAGTGACTGTGAAAGTAAGAGTAAATTGTGGAATGTACGAGTGTATGTAGCGGAAAGAGTTTTAGTTTGTTGGTCCCTTATGGTTAATGAGGCCAATTCGGGAAACTGAAGACTCTCGGGAACCGTGTACTCGATGTTTCTCTGCAACTTTTGTTTCGTATTTTTTCCCTTCCGATTGAATAGTCCTGTGTATTTAGCGAGGTAAACTCGAGATACACCCCAGAACGCTCCCAGGTCGTCATGTACAGTGCGGTTGTTCGATTTGAACGAAAATTAGACAGCAAGCGAAGTTTAAAATGAAACTAAATAGTATAATATTTTATGCGGGTCTGGTGTGCTGTACGTCCGGACGGATGCGACGAAGATAATAGGCGCGTTATTGCGACTGGTCGTTGCGATCGCACCAAAAAGATTAGTCGCAGGTTGTGAAGGGCCGGCTGGGTTTTGACTGTTTTCGTGCTATTCATGAAAAGGGATAGCTCAGTCAGTGTAACAACTTGGCTGCTAGCTAGACGACCGGAGAATCGGTGTTCGATTTCCGATAGGGACATAGCCTTATCATTCACACGTCTTTCAAACCGGCCCTGGTGCCCACTCAGACTTCCTGTCCGGTGAGTATCCGGGATCATTTCCCGGAGGGTAAAGAAGGCAACGCGTGGAGCTGACCACTCACTCCCCCCTAGTTTATACAGCGGTATCTCCTTTCGGCCATACGACTTTTTGACGTGGTGCTTAATTGAACACAGGAGCGACTCTCCGTACCTACTCTTATCTGGTGTCCTCACTTTGAGGATTGCCTTGATTAGTGTTTATTAGTCCTGTCTACAGCAGATTACTGTCTGCGATGAACGAACATTAACCTTCGCGCACTTGGGAAGAATCTGGTAACGGAAGAAAGGAACGAAGAAATATTCAAGAAATAAATAAAGAAAAGAAAGAGTATTGTGATAAATAGCTGACGATAGACATCGCTGCAGTACACTGAAGATGCTTCTTTTAAATTGCATTTCGGCCTCTTTCCGGAACCGTAATCAGACGCTGTTACACCGTCTGTTACCGTTGAAGGTTAGGTAGGATTTATTTTAAATAAAAGGACATGTTGGAAGACTTGAGCCCTTCACAGCGAATTTGATTCCATGTGAGTTGGTGGATACGTACCAACATACCATTGGACCCCATTGCCTCCATCTTCAGATTGGGAGAATTTAGGGAATGCTTTGACTCGCTCAGAGGTCCTGACAATAGTCCTGTTTTCTCCTCTGCCCTCAGTTTCGTCTCACGTCGAAGAACGTAAGCTTTACTGGTAAAGGGCTGATCATTTGAATAGAAGTCAAACAACGTCATTTTGATTTTCGTTGTAGAATAGGGTAAAACTGAAAAGTGTAGCCATTTGGTAGTGTCGTTTAGTGAAGTCATGAACGGTATCGTTTATTGTTGAAGTGCAGTGACGTACGGTATTTGTACAGACCATTATGTTTGGCTGGGGCAAAGATCAGTTTTGCGGTAAAAGGTAGACGGATGAAGTAGGAGGTTTCGTTTTATGTAATTTGAATAACGTCATACAAAAATAATATCGGCACTGGATGGCAGAGTGATCAGCTTCAGGTCCAGCCTCTCAGCCACCGTGGACAGAGCCTGCGGTATGCATTAGGGAAGAGACATTTCTCTTTCGTCAGCCTGGACTCCAACCACGATATTTTGGTCGTCTAGCCTTTAGTCTAGAGAGTGTACTGACTGAGTTGTCGAGGCTCACGTAGCCCTCTGATGTTGCTGTTGGCATAGCAGCCGCGCATTTCACGTCTCGCACGTTTTCAGGCAACGAAGGTGAAGTAAACGAGGAATTTTGATGAGAAATCGGAACAGTTCTCATATTGCACATCTTTTTGGTACTGCAGATTTATTACTCTGGCAAGTACTCAAAATGAACCATCAACTGCATGACTCCCTTGCTAGGCGCGTTCGCAAAATTGCGAAAAAAAAATACTGGCCTTCGTCATGTCCGTCCGACCGTCCGTACGCACGGAATAACTCGGCTCCCACTGGACGGATTCTTATGAAATTCGGTACTTGAGTATTTTCGAAAATCTGCCGAGAAAATTCAAGTCTCATTAGAATCTGGCAAGTATAATGCGTACTTTACACGAAGACAAATGTACATTTATGATAGTACCTCGCCGAAGTATTTCAGACAAAAGTTATAGAGAATATCAAGACACGCATTTTATGTTCTGAATAGTCTCTAGTGGAATAATGTATCGCTGTTCGTGAAGAACATCTTGTAGTTGCTTGAGAGGCGATGGAGGAGGGAATCTGCTTCTCACCCTACTCTCTAAAACTGACCACAGTGGTTCGACGATATTTAAGTCTGGAGATTGTGCTGGCCAGGGAAGACGTAGAAGTGCATCGTCATGCTCGTCAAACCAAGAATGAACAGTTTTGGATTTGTGTATGGGCGAACTGTCATCTTAAAAAATTGCGTCATTGTTAGGAAACAACACCTAGACCGTAGGATGCTCCTAGTTACCTAAAGTGTAGTCACTGGCAGTAATTCGACCATTCAGAGTAATGATAGGACCAGCTGAATACCAAAATACGGCTGTCCAAGTCATTACATATCCGTCCCCATGTTTCACAGTTGGAACCAGGCGTTCAGGATTATAGGCTTCTGTAGGCGTTCTCCAAACATAAACTCGGCCTGAAGTTGCGAAAAACGTGAAGGACGACTCGTCTGACCATATTGCGTATTTCCAATCACCAGACGTCCAGGTTTTATGATTATCACACAATTTTTTTAGCGTTATTTTCTGTAATTCAGAGGTTTAGCAATTGCAGCTGTACCGCGAATGTTGGATTTGTGAAGCTGTCGTCGGACTCTTTTTGTGGAAACAGGGTCTTCAAGATGAATATTGAGTTCTGCTGTCAGCTTTGCTGCAGCAGTTTTATGAGCTTTAGACACAATCCTCTTCAGTGTACGGTGATCCCTTTCACTTAGTTCTAGTTTTCGGCCACTGTTCCTCTTAGCTGATGATGTCTTCCCATGATTGGAATATGCCATAATAATATAGTAAACTGCTGATCTGGATTTACCATGGCCATTTTGGTTGCAGATGCTCCATCTAAACGCTCACCAAAAATTTGTGCACTTTGGAAACCTGACAAGTCTCCAGTTTTGCAGTTCTTTCATACGAACTGTCACAAAACACAATCTTTAATGCATTGACAAGGGCACTACCCAGCCTAAAGAAACAAAAGAGTAGCGAAAGATTCCCACAACTACTGTTATTTCAGTGCAGCCAATTCAAACAGTGTTATTCCTGCATTGTGTAATGTTTCCGTATTTTGCCATCCCTGTAACTGGTGAAGTTGATACGTGTTCGTAGCGAACATAACTGACATGTTAAAAATTAAAATAAAGTCTAATCCTAAAATGTACGGAAAATGTCTTTTAAGTTTTTACTATTTGATGTTTTTTGTTCGTCTTTAGGCGAGTTCGCAAAATTGCGAAAAACGACTGTTAGCTTCGACGTGTCTGTCTGTCCGTCCGCATGGAACAACTCGCCTCTCACTGCACGGATATGAAGTTTGATATTTAAGCATTCTTTTGAAAACCTGTGGAGAAAATTCATGCTGCATTAAAATCTGAGAAGAAGAACGGGTACTTTACGTAAAGACCAATATATGTGTTTCCAACAAAGTTGTAGAGGAAATAAAAACACGCAGTTTGTTTTAAATAGCCCCCCCCTCCCCCTCGTGCTGTTTCTGAGATAATGTGAAAAAATATGTTCGAACCAGACAGGACAGAGATGGCCGTGTAATACGGCGCATGCTCATTACGTGATGGATAACTAAGGTTGCAGACAAACACTCAGAATATGCAATACTTACTGCTTTTCCACCGCAACAATGGTTTCGCGAACGCTCCTCACTGTTACCTTTATACTTACAGTACATTGCATGTTTTGTTTCATCTCTCTTAACTTCTCTTTATGAAGTTATTGCGCGTAGACATATTAAATACGTCGGATATAGCCACGGTGTTCCGCGCTGTCGTCACTTTCTAATTTTTGATTTACGAACTGCATTTGATGTGGCCTGTAATAGGTAGACATGTTTTTGTGCTCCTGCATTTGCCATGTTGTTGCTGTTGGGATGGGCTTTAATGGCATAGCTTCGTAGTAGGTTTCGTGTAAATCGGTCTAGTCGCTGAAAAAAATAATTATAACAAGAATAATAACAACAACAACAACAACATAAAGGGAACTGAGGCCGCACATGGCGATCTCATAACCCTGCTATTTTCCGTAAGATAGGAAAGGGAGGCTAAAAAGGACGTGAACATCTGTCTATGCTTTCTTTCGCACGAAGAACAAGTCACTGTTGTGTACAGAGTTTATGCGTTGCTACTGAATGTGTCATATACCAATTTTGCCTCCCACCTTCTTGGCTTCGTGTTGGTGCCCTTGGTGATCGTGCGGGATCAGGGGGGATAGGTGGGAAAGACGAGTATTTTTAGGTACTGTGGTTGAGCGTGCGAAAATATTGCGCGGGTGGTCTGCTGTGAGAGTTCCTTGGCCTTTATTCAAAGCCACTGTCGACCTTTCTCACCCTCTCATTAATAATGTAATACTTAGGCCCGAAAAGGCCTCATGATGTACGTTGTTGGCTTACACGCGGGGAGTCAATAACGCCCGTGCCATTGACAGGTGATGGACGGTAAGCCATGCTAATGGTAGTTATGGTAATGGAGTAGAGACGACGCCAGTGATGCGCTTAAAGCAGAATGTCCCACGCCGGTTAATATACACAGCTCTAATACATGTATCGATACTCAGTACAGAAGTTGAGCGCTTTTGGTGTATGTTCAGAAAGGCCTGACGAAGGTAGCGGTGGTGGGAATATTAAGCTGAACACCCTCCTGTATCTAGTGCTGAAGATAATGCTTGTGGTTCAGTGTGCTATTGATTGTATGGGGGCAGAATATTTTTTTTTTATGTAGCTTTACCACGATCATTGCATAATAGGCTAGGTGTTGTGTAGGTGTTCATTGTGTCCACCACTGACCTTGATATTACTACAGAATACCCTCAGTGTGTCCAGCGTTAACTTGTAACAACATAGAGTATACGCACAATTAAATTTTGCTCTGTACGTCACAGAACGTCGGTACCAGTTATTTTCGGTCATCCGTATATCTGGATCATACACGTGTGTTTGAGAGGTCAGCAAATGTTGGCTCATTTCGCGAGACATGACAGACATGCCTGCGCAAAAGGAATTGCTCCTACCCACACCTCAGTCGAGAGAGGGGTAGTACTAATGAATGAACAAATAAATTCGAAGATTTGTCTGACGGTCTCAATAAAAGAATTATGTATGCATGTATATATATATATATATATTATATATATACAAGCACATACATGCATATATATATATATATATATATGCATGTGTGACCTGATGTGTCTATTTAACACTCATACAGGTATACTTTGAGGATATTATTATTATTATTATTATTATTGATGTCGTTTGCTGCCGTTGACTAGACTTCTTTCGCTAGGGCGTAAAGTTTCCTATTGTTAGGATTATTGCTTTCTGCGTGCGTGCGTGCATGCGGGCATGCATGCAAGTAGCTTTTTGTTGAGCTTGAGGGCGAACGTGTTAGGTATCGGGAAGAATGATGGTTAAGATCGGTGCATTCTTTGACTTTGCACAAGATTCAAGTATATTGTCGCTGGGTTCCACACATCGGAAGACGAGAATTTGATACCCATAATGGATAGTCGATTGAGGTGGGACCAGAGTTAGGTCGGACGCGGTAGAGAGAAGGGAAATTTGTGTCTCTGCCGTCCATCGAATTTGTTTCCCCGTCAATAACGTGCCGTTGTCGTCGTCGTAATCCGCCCTTTTCCGGACGTTCGGATCATATCGACCCATAGCCCGGACATCTTGACCAAGATTTTTTCACACTACTTATAGACTTCACCATGTAAATGCTGAGATAGTTCGCCCTAAAACAGGTCACGACCATTTCTGTCCACACCCTTTCAGTTTCATGTATCGTACCATTTAGCGTTACATAAATACGAGGGGATGCTGATAAGTACTTATCCCGACCAGGAAGGAAACAAGCTACAGCGACCAAACTCTGGATTTATTCAACGTACTCCCCACGAAGCTCAATACACTTCTTAGCCCGTTGCTCTAACTTTTGCAAGCCACAAAAAAAAAATCAGAAGGTTGTCCGTCCAACCAGATCTCCGCGGCAGCAATGGCCCCCGCTTCGGACGAAAAATGGTGACCTCTCAATTGTTCTTTCAGTCCATTGATCAGGTGGTAGTCCGACGGGATCAGATCCGGATAATAGGGTGGGTGATCAAGACATTGGAAGCCCAGGTAGGCCAGTTTCATCTGGGTTGCAAGTGCCCGGTGAGCCGGGGCATTGTCGTGCAAGAACAAGACCCCGTTGGTAACCTCCCCGCGGCGTTTTTCCTTCAAAATGTCCTTCAATTGCACCAACAGAGATAATTAATATTCCGCGTTGATAGTTTGGCCCTTTGGAAGATAACCAATGCGGAGGATGCCGTCTTGATCCCAAAAAATCGAGGCGAGAACTTTTCCAGCGGATTTTTGCACTCGGAATTTTTTGGGGCGGGGTGAGCCGCTATGCCGCCACTCCATTTATTGCTGCTTTGTCTCAGGGTCATAGTGATATAACCAGGTTTCGTCTTTGGTCACCAATCGCGACAGGAAATCATTTGGATCGCGCCGAAAAAAATTCCAAAACTTGTTCAGACGACTGGCACCGATGACATTTTTGATCCGCGTTCAGGCATTTCGGGACCCACTTCGCGGAGAGCTTCCTCATGTCCAAATATTCATGAATGATGGACCCCACCCGCTCACGTGAGATGCCCAGTTGCTGAGCTATTGATTTCGTCGATATCCGGCGGTCTTCCAAGATTAGCTCGTGAATTTGATAAATAATTTCCGGGGTGGTCACTGTTTTGGGTCGTCCAGGACGAGGCACATCACAGGTGGAAAAATCACCACGTTTAAACTGGGCCACCCAGTTTTTGACGGTGGCATACTGTGGCGCATGTTCCCCTAATGTTTCTGTGAGAACGGCGTGATTTTCTTTCGGCGCCTTGCCTTGCAGAAAAAAAAAACTTGATGAGAGCTCGCGTCTCCATGTTGTTGAAATCGCGCGCGCGTCGCCTGACGTGCTTCCTTTCAGCCTCTGTAACAAGAAAATATTTGCAATTCGGCACATGAACAGACCCCTGTTTCCAACGACACTATTGATCCCGACATCGGGAAATAGGTCGGGCTGAGGACTTAAATGCACTTCATTACACCGGGAACCAGATACTGAACATCCTGCCTTTGGAGGGTTTTGAAATAAATCACCTGAGAAGAGAGCAAGTGAGAATATAAAAAAGTTGACCAGTATCCAAACAGAAGGACGATGAAGTTGTCATCTCCCATCGGTTTCTCATTCCCCCCCCCCCCCTTCAATTTTTAGTTTGGAGTGGAGTGCGATTGATTCGAAAGGTACTGCCACCGATGATAAATGAGTAAGGGGCGTTTTTGTAATGACAATTGGCAGGAGAACGTCGAAGTGCTTGGAAAGTGCCACTTTGCTGGCCACAAATCTAATATGACCACCCTGGCCTCTTGTAGCGAGAAGACTAAGGAGAGACTCCTGAGGTATGACACGACTTTACGTAGAGTTTAGTGAATTTATTAATGAATTCGGTTTCTTGGCTTTGGATCTTTTCAGTGTGTGATTGTTTTAGGAATATTACTAAAAGAGCGCTTAAAGATGCCGTGCCAGTCCTAAATATTATTCTAAGAGCTACTGAGTATTGCATTTCGTTTTCGTTTTAATTGTTCAGTTTTCTTTTAAGTAGGGAGAGAGAGAATTGTGAGATAGGGCGTGTAAGTAAACGTTATGGGGCCTTAATAGGGAAGAAGAGTAGGAAGCAGATAAAGGTGTGGAACGAATAAAGTTACTGAATGGGGTGATGAAGATAAGAAGGAAATTTTATGAAGATAAGAAGGAAATTTTATCTGTTGAATTTTCATCGGAAACTACACTAGCTACAACACGAGGAACGTACGCGATAAAGGATGTTGTAATCTGGCTAATGTGTTGTGTACCTGTAATTGGATTTATATGTAGAGTTATGTATTCTGTACATGAAATAAATTAAGTGGACTCATGGGTGTTTGAATGAGGACATAACTGCCGTATGAGGTATGACGCCACGTAGGAACTAATATTCAGGAGGAACATTTTATAATTTCCAAAACTGGCCTTTCATTGTCATCGAATGCCCACGAGACCTGATTGCTGGGAGGGACCAAAATCGTCTTCGGCAGCATAAGAACAGAACTTCACTCTTGAAAGTACAGTGCATAGCATGTCATGTGACGTGACATTCAGTAACTCCGGGTTTTACCCACTACATGTGGTTACGTGTTTCCTTTTATTTTCGGAATAAGGTGTGATTTTGTTCCTAAACGGTATTGACCGATTGGTCTTTGTAGTGGAGGTGCAGTCTGTTTACCGTGAAGTCCGAACGGAATTATTATATTCTTGAGATGGTGGTGGTGAGTATGACTTGTAAGATTCAGAATTAATTCAGGGTATTAAGATTCATTGTGTCAGAATTGAGCGTAAACCTGCCTGAGACCAACCGAATGTCTCCGTTGTGATTACCACCGCAGTTCCGAAACACTGTCCTGTCTTTGCAACACCCGTTAACACTAGGTGGACACAGATGTTCCACCATTGAAAGCGAGTCTTTCCGGTCTTTCCCCAGTTTGCAGAAGGAATTAAACTCTCTCAGTTTTACAGTTTTTTTTTCCGCAGTCTCTTCAATAAAAGCCGCCCGGCCGACTGGGTCTCTAATACGAGGGCAGTCCATAAAGAAACCGAACTTGTGAAATAGCGAACCAGCGAGAGCGCGCAGCACGCTGGCGATAGTGGCGCTGTGTAGCGGGGACTTTAAGCTTTATTCTGACACTAGCAGCATTACGCCACGTCAATTAGTCACCTAGTTACACGCGCTTGAATGAGTGTGTGTGTTTAGTGCCCTTAGCGATTTTTTGCAAGATGAAAAATGAAGGATCTTGAGGAGCAACGCGTGTGTGTCAAATTCTGTTTCAAATTGGAAAAAAACTTTTACAGAGGACTTTTTAGATGTTGCAGTGGACTTATGGAGAGGATTGTTTGAGTCGTACGCAATGTCACGAGTGGTACCAGCGTTTCAAATCAGGCAGAACGTCCGTAGAAGACGACCTGGACGGCCCTCCACGTCAATGGACCACGATCATATTGAGAAAGTGCTTGCTGTGATTCGTAAAAATCGTCGACTAACTGCCCGTGAAGTTGCCGAAGAAGTAGGTACCTGTAAAAGTTCGTGCCACCTAATTTTGACCGACAAACTGCAGATGCATCGTGTTTCCGCAAAATGTATGCCGCGTCTGCTGACAAATGCACTCCTTATCCGTGAATTTTTGACGAAGCATGGGGCGACTGTTGTCCCCCAGCCTCCCTAATCTCCAGATTTGACCCACGCGGACTTTTTCCTGTTCTCGAAGGTGAAATCCTCGCCGATTTCAGAAGGTACAGGAGATAGAAGAAAATTCGATAAGGGACCTTCGCGCCATCCCGCAAAACACGTTCCAGGACGCGTTTCAGAACTGGAAAAAAACGTTGGGAGCGGTGTATGGAGAGAGGAGGGGAGTACTTTGAAGGAGACAAGTTTGTTTAAGTTGTAAGTAAAACAAAAAAAAAATTAAAGAAGTTCGGTTTCTTTATGGACTGCCCTCGTACTCGCATAATAGTGCGTAGTGTTACTAGTTGGAATGATAGTATAAAAGATCAATTTTACGTGGTGTCCAGCGGCTGTGGGAACCACTGGTTTATCACCATGAAAGGCTAAGCTTATGTTGTGCTGGAAGTTGTAGACAAACGTGTGATTTCCATGAATACCATTTTGAAAGTAGAGTGCATTTTCTGTAGTTGCGGTTGTGCACACGTGGTATGTCTTTATATGTACCTTGAAAAACTGAGTTCTATTGTCCGACCTGACCTGTGAGAATGTCAGTGGCTCGACGAGACGTAGACTGCACAGATCCAGATACACACCTTCCCCGATTCAGATAAAACTTTAATGCCCAGGGGTAAGGAATCCCCTTCGTACCACTCCATTTTAACATTTAAAATTTCAGCATTTTGATCACAGAGCGTATTTGCTTCGTATGTGTTCCGGGTGAGTCTTGATTCCCAGAGTAAATACGGATTAGTTCACTGAACAGCATTAAGCGGTTACTGTTTGTAAAGGAAATGCAGTTTGTATTCTCTGAGGTGGATTGTGACGTACGTACCACCATTGCGCCACATGCAGTTAATACATGAATTGCTTTATGTATTAACTGTCTGTGGCTGCTCAGTGAGAAAGTTGCGTTGGACTTCCTGCCGTTTGTACATCTCTTTATTCAGCCAGAGACCGGATAGAAGGAAATAGGAAGAATGTAGAATTTTGTGTTTTAGGTTACTCGTTTGTTGATACGCAGTGTATGTGTAGGGGCTGGAACATAAAATTCCACGCGTTGTGTTTATGGACGCTGCGTGGAGTAAGTGCATACCGAAAGATTCAAGATTTGGTGTACCTAACCTTGGAACCGTTCTGGAGTCATCAGTCCTGCGCACAAATAGGGGTCGTCTAACCTACTGCTTATACGAAGTCGCTGTTTTGGTTTCCACTTGTGGACGAATTAGACTAGGAATGCTGAGTTTTTCTATTTTAAGATGTCATCTGTATCTGATATCTACTATGGCGTCGATGGAAGGAAGGCTGATGAAAGATGAATGATTAATTAATTGTGGATCATTTAGGAGGAAATTATCTTAGCCTGCTCGAGGTACGTACCATCCAGGACTTTTCCTGAAGGGACTGAGAAGTCTACGAAAAACATTGTTCAGGATAGCCGGTGTTAAGCCTTGGAATCGAACCGGGAATTTTCCAACCGCAAGTGTTGGTCGCAACCGCTACACTAACCTGCCGTGTTTTAGGAATACAGTCGATCCACTTCTGTATACTGCAGCTATGTTTACAGTTTTTTAATTGTTTTCTACCCAGGTGTACCCTCATTTTGGATTTACGAGTGGATTAGAGAGGTAGTTTGCGAGTTCTCGGACCGTCGGCGGTATGTAGTATGAGCAAGAGTTGTCTGACCTGCACGCTTGACACAGGGGTCACTGAGATCATGGCCATCTATTTCCCAGCTAAGCAAGGCCCCTCTCCCACCATGCGAATTTAATGTCGAGATGGGAGGAGGGCCTTGAGAGTCTGCAGTGCAATGTCATTCAAACTAGCTACCCTGAGTGGCGGTAATTATGCTCGTATTTGAGTATGGTTGTCAGCATTACTCACGAAAAGCCCGTCAGGGCACACCCTGCATGTTTCCTGCGGGAACTGACGTAGCTGCACGTTAGTAAACATAGATTTCCCCCTGTATTTAATTAAGTACTCTGTCATCGACGTATGGAAGAGTGAATATATGGTTGCATGCATTCTTGAATTCACCTGTAAAATGAAGGTGAATGATCAGCTTTAATCCCCGACCGCTTTACCCCTGGGGGGATGTCTGGTACCGATTCGATAGGAGGCTGGGTTTGCTCCAGAGAAGGTCTGGACTCAGTGACGATAGAGAAATGTCTCTGTATTATCGGAAATCGAGTCCCATTTTCTCACTTGTCCAGCCCGTAATCTCATCACTATGCCGAATGAATTGGACTAATTCATATGGCCCTTCACACCCCATTTCTGTAAAGACATTTCCGTACAGATAGGTAGGTTTTCGCCCTTTTATAGGTCACGAAGGCCCTTAGGGTGAGTAGAGGTATAGCTGTACCCTTTCTAGGACCTCGGCACACTAGATGGGGTGGGGGGTCAGCCCCACGCCCCGGCTGCTTCCTTGCAGATATAAAACTAAAATAGATTGGTAGGCTAGTGGTGAAGTTCGTATCGACGCTGTGAAGGCCAACGGACGAGTGGGGGTATAGCTCCACTCATTTTTATCTTCGGCATGTTATAGACGTGAGTTGTCAGCTTCTTGCCCTGGTTGTCTTACTCCCGTGGAAAGAGCTGCTGAAATTGCAGAAATAAACATAACTTAACGAAACACTTCGCTGAGTCGCGTTATTGTTTTTGTTTTCACGACCGTCGTCTTCCACAGTCTGTAGTTTATTATTATTATTATTATTATTATTATTCACTCATCCTGCCATTCCATGCTTTATAATGTGAGAGATACTGCCATTGCCGTTAAATAAACGGATATACGGATTAAAATACCATATACTTCTTAACTACGTAATATTCATCTCACCTCTTACCCTGTCCTCGCCTTCTTGTGACTGAAGAGCATACAGCAAACGCAGCCGATCGCGGCGGTTACGTTTTGAAAACCTCTGCACGCTATTAAACAGCGATGCGCGAAATTGAGGCCTTACGGGAAGTGTGAGGTTAGAAGAGCCAAAGGCACACGAAGTGTGTTGATACGTAAATTAACTATTGATAAACACACACATCTGTGTTAGCTTGTACTGGAATTACGTCAGTGTTCCTGGCTGCAAGTTGTCAGGGCGACAGAATACCATAGAGTGCATGGCGGAGGAATAGACAGAACACTTCGTTAAAGAACAGGCGATCTTCGAATGTTTTTTTCTTCTTCTACTTCTCCTCATACACCTCCTTCTATGGTGCCAAGACAGCCTTCGTGTGGTGCTTAAACGTCAGGCAACTGTCTGAAATGTTCGACTTAGTCATTAGCCTTCTGGAGGCGTTTCGTGAGAGTACTGATAATCAGCCGAGTGGTCTACACAACAACGTCAGATTCTTCTTCTATCGCTTCGGTGGGATCTGTTCAAGGTCGTCCTCATTTGACTCAGCAGCGTGGGTGTCGAGTACTTCTTGAATTTCAGCCACCTCCGAATCTGGGAATCCATCTGGAATTCTAGGATGTTCCTTATGTCTTCCCACCGGTTGGCGAATCCACGTAGGAACTTCTGCTGGCCATTGCTGCATCCCACAGCCATTCAGAGCCGTGAATTTCAGTTCGTATATACACTATTTTGTATTTAATACCTAGCCAGGGCTGAGTAAGATTTAGAGATTGCACTGGCGCCAGAAAAAAACATTTCTCTCACTTGCACCCAAGAGAGTGTGGAAGGCGCGTTGAGTATCAAAGCTGTAGAACACTGATTGCGTGGCCGAACGGCTGTGGGAGTGGGGTGTTGGTATTGGACGGATTCTCAGCTCGAATTTTTGGGGGGGGGGGGGGTGAGACAAAGTTCCTGCGGATGCTCTAGGGCTTTGAACAAGGACAAGGCGGGCTTTGATTGCTAGATTCTTGGGAATTCAGACACAGTTTCAAAATCTGCCTTTACTGACGTGGCCTTCTGCCTCACCACAGCACTACTTACTGACAACCCTTAAGGTGTCTCATCTTCAGGTAGGCAAAGTCTTTTTTGTGGGGGTTGGGGTCACGACAACTTGCCATGAAATTTCGCATTCGATGGAGCAGTAAGTAGCCTTCACGCTTCCCGCGACCTCTTCATTTTTTTTTTTATGAAACAGATTATTCTTTCCCTTTAGACCATCATGTTCGAATGCAGAGGGGCTTATTCCATTTTGCAACTTATCCAGCAGCTCGCCTTTCTTTCTCCATTTCGTTTTACATTCCGGCCCCTCGTCACTTCCATCGCAAGCGCGAATGAGCGAAGGCATACACCACGAAGCACGAGTGACGCCACAATAGTACCTCTTCTTACAATTAGCGCAACTTTGATGCGCGAGGAGACTCTGCTGTAATGGAAGTCTGCTTTGTAGCCCAGTAAGGAATTTGCACTTCGTAATACGTAACAGGTGCATACGTACGCTTACTAAAGGCGATTTATTTGCTTCTAGTAGTTGTAAAAGTAAAACGTTCCGCTTACAGGTCTACGCCGCTGGAACCACCAAGTATATGTTGTACAAAATATATTACCGCGTCCACTTCTGTGTGACATACTGCTAATCATTACCACCTTAGGTTTCAACACGACTTGTAATGCTCAAGAAAATTTGTGCAGCAAACTACAGATCACATACTGTAAATGTGCAATCATCATACTTACTTACTCCGTGGTGCAGAGTCCTTCTTGAGAAGCTAACTGGTTTGCAGCTAGTCAAGAAATTCCCCGCATTTCACGGAACCCGAAGGTTCATTACCGCACTCACAAGCGTCCGC
>Ga0131853_10003830_pt1 | contig 26997 bp, 10 predicted proteins | sample TergutLab28metaG_FD_92764 | JGI IMG/M metagenome (GOLD analysis project Ga0131853, IMG submission 92764) | Labiotermes labralis P1 segment gut microbial communities from Petit-Saut dam, French Guiana - Lab288 P1 (version 2) (version 2) | ecosystem: Host-associated > Arthropoda: Insects >...
GAAACAAACTGCATTTTGAAGAAAAAAAAAAAAGGAGATTATATACCATGTTTAAAATATTCGGTACCTATATTTGTTGAATAAATATATAAAATGCAACTTTAGAGGTTAGCGGTGCGGTACGACCACTATAGTTGACGTTAGGCGTCTAAAGGTTAAGTTTCGTACAAGAAGGCGCGCATTCTGGCCAGCGGGTTTCGCGCTGTGATTCACCAGTTTTCGCTGCTCCAGATGGGAAGATGCCGTCTTTACAGTTAACTAGCGCTGCCTTCATATTTGAATATCATATGTCGCCCACAAGAAGAAAGCGACGAGAAAGAAGCTGGTGGTAAACGGAGTTGTACAGAAAGAGGTCTGTGTATTGTGGTACTATTTTGGTAGCAGATTTGAAGTGCCTAGAATTTAGTGGAAGGTACAAAAAATTTACTCGAATGGCACTAGCAGATTGTGAACTACTGATGAATTTAGTCGGTCCGAAAAATGTGAAAAGTGATACCAGATTCCGATCAGCTATTCCAGTTCAAGAGAGAGACCGGCAGTAACATTGCCATTTTGGGCCACAGGCGACTAGTACGCCCATCAGCAATGTATTTTCCAAATTTCTAAGCAAACAATCAGTCAGATTGTACCCGAGTTGTGTCAAGCTATTGTTGAGGCACTGACGGAAAACACACAGGCAAAAAAATTATGTATTGTACAGAGCAACCTGTTTTGCACGTAAAATCGATGGGTTGGAACATTGAAACAAAATATATTTCTTGTAATTTACACAGTTGAAGAATAAATAACCAACTAGATGTCATTTGCTATTTTTATTTTACTTCTTAGAGACTCAACATATTTCGGGCATATTAATGCCCGAAATATGTTGAGTCTCTAAGAAGTAAAATAAAAATAGCAAGTGACATCTGGTTGGTTTTTTATTCTTCAACTATCACATTGACGCACGGTCCAATAAACATCAGATTTAATTTACACAATTCAAAGTCACATCAGAACACTCATATTTACGTCTTCTTAACCAGCACAAAAGAAGGAGTGATGGGAAAGGAAACCTGGGATGCTGCCGACAGAGTGGAGACAGGATATGAAACATAAAAAATCCCCTGGTCGGCAGCGAATGTGATATGGTCTATTTCGTGCCGCACTTTATTCGTGGTGAGCGGGAAATAATTTCGCAAATTGTTTGCATGGAAAATGCCAACATTTCGGCATTCGTCGTCGTCTGCGGAGGCGGCTGCCGCTGATGACGACGTCAGTATAGTAAATGCCTCTGTTACTGTCCTCTTCACCCGGGATGAGTGGGTGTGTAGCTTCTCTTCTGTCGCTTAGTGAACCTGAAGGTCTTATCTGAAACTAATTTACATGGGAGGTCCCTGCAAGGCCTGTGATCGACTATTCCGGCTGACACACGTACACAGTACTTAGTTCTTGTGGCTTTTCTTAATTTTATTTGTAGAAGTTCACTCTTGGTTTACAGAAACTATCAGATTATAACGTGTTAAAGTGCGTGTCCACGGCACGTGCACATAGTTACGTGTCACTTTTTGTTCGAAAATTTATATTAAAACTGTCCCAAACTGACAGAGCACCCAATTTTATGGACGCACTACTCCAACTGCCAAAACGGTGTGTCTCCTCGCTTGCATCTTCTGCGCTGTCCAAATCAAATGCACCGTATGTACTACAATGATCCTATTGGTCGAAATTCAAATTTAGAGAAACCCCATAGGCCGAATTTAACTTGTTGGAAAGCCAAACTTCATTAGTTGAATTAATTCAAGTCAGTAGACCCCAAAATTACAAGAAAGGAACATTTGAGTTTGTTGCCCACTGGCAGTCCTACAGAATGAATTGCGTCCGCAGAAGTGTAAAATTCTAGGTTTTCACTCAGAAACACCGAGCAGCAAAACTACTAACACCTTGACAGCTAATAGATGTTCTGTCCAGCCTCAAGATTTTGAATGCCTTAACTGCTCCCATACACTCCTGCTGTTTTCCCTAATTGTGTTATTTACAGCCAAGAGGAATTAATCTAAATCAAGCTTGTTCAGAGTATGAACTTGAATCGCCGGTCCGTTTCAGGACTTGAACCTGAAGACCTGCAACATCTTCTCCAACATTTCGCACTCTTCCCTTTCATTCATTTTCTTCTTGGGTTGGGGAGGCACAGACAGGGAATTGACGATCTAATTCGTACTTGTTTCTGCAACAGGGCCTTCTTCAGCTGTCATGTGTTCACTTCTAACAATCTGGAAAATTTCAACAATCAAATAACAGCTTTTTCTTAATCATATTGTACTTTCGATTAACGCATATTTACAGTCGACGATACAACCTTACGAAATAAATAACCTTTAGAGCCCGTGCAGAAACCCGTCCTTACTTGATGTAGCGGTGTAACGTAACGTAACGTAACGTAATGCGTGCTGGAAAACCGACAGCGTGGGGGATCAGCCCGAGCGGCGCACCGATCACACCGTCCACATCTGCGAATCCGTGTTGCATTACGCTGTTACGTTGTGGCAGAAAGTTCAAGTGTGTACGCGACCTTCTGGCTTGAAGCGCGCGCGCACGTGCATGTGTGATTGAGACATACAGAGACAGAGAGAAGGCGATGTGGTTTTCTCCAGGGTCCATTAGGTACAGTGACGAGGACAGCTTACCATATCTTCCCTTGCGTAACAAGCGAGAGAAAGAATTCTGAAGCGACAGGTAGGCTAGTGTAGCGATAAGGGAATGACACAGAGTTAAAAATTTTATTAGTTGCCAACCTGTTCTCTTTTTGAGGAAGGTCTTCAGTGTTGTTGCGCCATGTTGTTTTGTAATTGCTTCCCAGCGTTTCTACGGAAGGTGCCGCCTTCATCTTCAGTGTTATGACCCGGTGGAATGACTCGTATCTCTGAAGGTGAAGGCGATATGTTTCTTCGAATCTTCGGGAACAAGGTAGCTACCCAACGACACAGTTCAACAACCCGGAAGACCTGCTTGCACTACAGTCATACGACGGAAACCTTAAATCGCTGATTTCGTTATGTTGATAAAACATTTCTTTTTTGGGGGGGCGGTCCCAGTGGCCGCGCGGTCTAAGGCGTAGGTCTGCGGCCTCTCGCCTGCTGAGATTGTGGATTCGAATCCCACCAGGGACGTGGAAGTCTGTCTCTTGTAAGTTTAGTGTGTTGTCAGGGCCAATCACTCGTTTAGAGAAGTCCCATCGAGTGTGGTGTGTGTGGGAGTGACCGTGAAGCCTCGATAATGAGGAGGCCCTGGCCCAATGGAGTCAGTTGCGCTAAGGGGAAAATAGTTAGATATATAGGTAGATAGACAGATAGACAGACAGGCAGATAGATAGATAGATAGATAGATAGACAGATAAACAGGCAGATACATCTGGCGTTCAGAATTCTAAGAATATGACTTTTCACAGCACGATGTGTTTATTGAAAAATTTACACGAGTCAACAGAAGGCTGGAATTTCATTTCAAATGACCAGAATATATCGGATAAGAATTTTAGATTTGATGTCCCCCTTTTACATGTAACGGATTATTAATATTTTTACTATCATTCATACTCCTTTCTTCACAACAGTTTAGCTGGTTCTCAAAAGATTGCGGGTGTCACTGACCAAGCACTTCATGTTTACTGTTCTGCTTCAACCGTTCTGAACATACCGCATGTATAAAGTATTCAGCATTTTGTGATTTAGAATACAGAGTTACGGAGCTGAGCGGCGATTAAGCAGTTTTAAACTTTTATGCTATTATTATTATTATTAACTTGGACAATGCTGGATGGTTAAATCTTAATTTCTTGGAGGGGGAAGTAGGACTAAAGAAGGAATTATGTACCTTGCCGTTACATCTGGCCTCCGGATCAGGATTCGCTACAGTTGCGGGAAGTAAGCGAACACATACTTACCGCCCGAACAATAAAACGGATCCGCATATTGCAGCTATCTCTCTTCTATGTAACCTGATAACAATGTACTTACGTTTCAGAGGAATTTGCTGCCTTCAACTTTAGGGTAGATGAAGCCGCGAACTTAAGGTAGGGTAGATATAGGGACTTGTTCTGCCAGAGAAGAACTCCAGTAGGCCAATGAAGCATTTAATTTATGTGGGCTCCAGCAGAAGTCTGCAGTAGCGATTTAGCAATGGCATTCAAGTGCAATCTTTAGCAACACGAACTTCATCCAAATAACGTACAAAATTAATTTGCCTCACAGAGAATGTGAAGCCATTCTATTACAAGCCTATTCAGATCAGATTTAGGTAGGTTTTCATTCTTTTTATAGCCCACGAAGGCCCTTAGGGTGAGTAGAGGTATATTTTTACTCTTTCTAGGACCTCGGCACTCTAGATGGGGGTGAGGGGTCAGCTCCACGACCCGGCCGCTTCTATCTCCGGAAAAGACCTGGTACCCATTGTACAGGGCCGGTCTGGACGGGCGGAAAATCTCATCCCCACTGGCATTCGATTCCGGATCTTCCAGCCCATAGTCAGTCGCTATAACGACTGAGCTACCTGGCCCTCAGATCAGATGTCAGACCTGTAAACTCTGTTTGTTCTGGCAATCTTACGAAACACATGAATTCAGTCTGTGGGCAAAACTCAACTTTAAAAATTGCAGGGTGTGTGGCACGTAGCCTGTAGTTCCTACTGTGCTTGAAGGGTTTACAATAAGATGCAGACTTTTCCGTCTTCATTATTCCGAATTGCTCAGCCATAATCACCCTCTCATTTAACTTTTTATAGTCCATGAATTTGAAATTTTATGGTTAGGAAAACTGAAAACCCGAATTTATTTACTTTTTCTTAAATCATGTAATGAAGTGGCAGCTGTATGTTTCATATACCATCGAATTAGCTTGGAAGGAACACAAATTTTCAGTAGGAAAGTATTTGCAAGGCGGTGAAATGTGGCCTTTTCGTGGTAGTTTTCGTCATACACTTGGCGGGAATGTGAGGAAGGAACTGTCAGGATTGCGGTAACGTATTTTAGAGCAGAATAGGGGCTTCTCTTGAATAAAGCTCTAGAGCAGGACTGGCTGACTTCAACTTAGAGGAGAGCCACAAATTTCGCTAAGGACTCGCCTGATGGCCGCACAAGTGTATACATATATCGAAATGGAAGGGCGGATTAAATTACTTAGAAGGTAGTTATTTAGAAACAATAATTTAGGCTAAATGTACGGTTGAATGAAAAGATATTGTGCCGTACTAAATTTTATGTTTTGTTGACCGTGCATCTCGATATAATCTTGTAAAGAAAAACCAACTTGATGCAAACTTATTCTTAGTATATTTCCTCAACCTCTACATGTTTCGGGCATATCTAGGCCCATCATCAGGAGGTACAACCGCATGTACGTGTATACAACAATTAGTAATTATTATTCGTTTTAGATAATTGTCTGTTATCCTGGTTGGATTGGAACCAGGACAACAGACAGTCATCTAAACAGAATAAGTTCCAATTGTTGTATACATACGGTTGTACCTCCTGATGATGGGCCTAAATACGCCCGAAACATGTAGAGGTTGACGAAATATACAAAGAATAAGTTGTGCATCAAGTTGGTTTTTCTTTACAGAATTATGCCGTACTAATTCGATAAAATACAAAGAAATAATGGTTCACTGTGTGCTGCTTTACAATTGATGAGTACACTTTTCATATACTAAAAAAGTTGTCATGTTACGTTCTATAGACCTACAGTGAAACTGTATTACTGAAGCTATTCAGGTGACAGAGAGCCGCAAATACTTTCCTCGAGGGTCGCATGCGGTCCGCAGACTGCGCGTTGGTCAGCCCGTGTTTAGAGCGTCATCTCTACAACTGTTTGACACGTGCCTAGAAGCTGAATTTCAGAGAAAATTGCGTCATTCAAGCACCAGATTGGAGATCACTGAGTCACAATACAACGTTTTGTACCCACGCTTCGGTTATCTAAGGTAAGCTCTTCGGCCATTTACATGACAGGAGCTTGTGTCACTAAGTGGGTCACTGCGTAGGCGAGTGGCCGAAATTGAAAGTGTGCTGATTGTTGAAACCTGCTTACCATTAGCACCAGTCTAGTGACCTTGGCTTTTCCGTTGCTGTACATTGTTTATCTAATGAGGGTGCTTGAACAGACTCGGATTAAATAGATACCGATGTCGCCATTCTCACTTCTGTCTTTCTTGTAAAATCTCCTATAGGAATCGTAGACCGGAGATAAGCTAATCCTGTGTGGTAATTAAGCTGAATTTCGCGGAACGCAAGATGTTTGCTTTATGATGAAACCGTTAAATTTAATTTTGGTAATTTTTAACTGCATTTCTTGTTTTCCTCCCCATCTGTGTGCATGCCAGACGCAATGTTTATTTTAAATTTACATAACCAATATTAAAGTCGTGTTGTTCACAACATAAGTAAACATTATTATTTTTTAAATTCACTTTTTACTGAATTTTGTTTCAATTTTGCAACCAACGCTACACTTGTCTCTACAACGGTCCTGAAAATTTGGATTTAATCAAGAATATTCCACAGATAGAAGTTTTTGAAGACCACTGGCTGACATGATGCAGAATTCTCCTAATGCTTAGTGTTGCTAGAAATAAGTTACAACTTGTATTTAAACGACAGCACTTTCTCACTACCCTTAACTTTAACTTATATTCTGTGCTACTGGGGTGCTGATAAGTCCTTAGCCCTACCCTCGAAGGAAACAAACTAGAGCGACCAAGACGTACTAAACTATACCAAGAATTATGGCGTACAAACAACAGGAATATATTCCTGTTGTTTGTACGCCATAACATAAAATGTTACAACACTATACCAAGACTTATGGCGTACAAACAACAGGAATATGTTTCTGTTGTTTGTACACAATAATTCTTGGTATAGTGTTGTAAGTCTTGGTCGCTGTAGCTTGTTTCCTTCCGGGGTCGGGCTAAGGACTTATCAGCATTCCTGTACGTACATTGAGAAAGTAAGATAAAACCCAGACTATGTGAGATTTGAGATATTCATGACACTGGAGGTTTAGATTAAGGTCTTCCGGGTTATGGCACCCTATAGTCTGGATAGAGGTTACGGAAGTTTCGGGGAAATCAGCAGTCAGCATCTCACGCCCTGATCACAGTGGCCTGACAATTCTGTACGGTCTTTTATCGCTTCGCTTGTGGTGCGGCAGGCTCGAATACCGCTCTGGACATGCAGATATTCCAGCGTTCCTTTGTGCTGTGTTCTGCTCGTGTAGACAGACATTCGGTTTGCTTGAGAGGCGGAAGTTGCCAGGTGACTGACGGCGTAAGTAAAATTCCTTTTTTCAAAGGTAATAAAATTTACTGATTTCAAGATGAATACAATTTATTCGTTATTTCCTAAAAAAAAACTGGAAACGTTATTAATGTTTTAGGTTGATTAAGTTATCATAGTATAAATAAAGGTCTAATTCTCATTCTTAAGTTGTTCTCATGAATTTGTTATAAAATATCAGATTACAAAAAATACACTTTCTCGTGAATATATTTGAATAAAATGTTATTTCCTGCCACGACAGTACGCTCACTGCTTTACAAATCAGCTTGTACTGCGAATAAAATTCTTTTTTAATCTCACATTTTCCATACAATTTATTTACAGCTAAAATTTTATTACAAAAGCCAGGAACAAATCGATAGTTGTAACTAATAGATGCCTATGCTATTTCTCTGATAGAGATTAATTTTCATAAATAAGATACTTCATAAAAATTTACTTTCTGTGAGACCAATATAATACTAGAGACTATTAAAAGGCTTGATGTTTGTGTGAACGTTCATCACTGATACTACAATGATATAAACACCAACTAGATGCATCAATAACAATTTATTGATAATTTCAATCAGCTCAACATGTTTTGGGCGATAATTTCGCCCATCCTCAGGAGCACTAGACTGTGTTTACAGCTTGTGGTATAATGCACTGGCGATGCTGTCTGCTGGTGCCTAGGCTGTTGAGCTGATTGAAATTATCAATAAATTGTTATTGTTGCATCTAGTTGGTGTTCATATCATTGTTTTAAAAGGCTGTCGGTACACAGAAATGCTTTTTGGAACCGATTAAGACTTAAGACATAAGAAAAAGAAACATTTTTCTCACAAGCATCCTCTGGGCGTGATTTCATAATGGCGGTCGATCAGAAATATTCAACTTCACTGAAGTTTCTCAATCATATTTTTATGTAAACCAAACTATTCTTGAGTAATACAAAGAGAACTTAAAGGTTAAATAGGAAATACTTCTATAAACATTAGAGTTACGTTGAAGTTTAGTTATGAGTTCCTGTTTTATTTCATTTCTCTGCATTTTGGAATAACCATCAGTTTTGCAAATTTTAATTTATGAACATTAAAGAAACAGTGTCTGATTTTAATACTTATATAGAAGTGGTACTCAGAATTTGTTGTATTAGTGTCAACCATGAAGATACTGACTGAAGCCAGACACTTAGAACGAGCAAAACAGATTATCTGAGTGAAAGATTAGATATAAAATTGTTTGCTCAACAACTCAACTGATCAACATTCTGTGAGAAGTTTACACGCGTGATGGGTACTGAACAAGTAGTTCTTTGTTATCAGAACACAGTTTTCATGGACAACGAGAAATCTAGGCTAACGTCTTATTGCATGGTGTCAAGTTACTTCGTACGTGTGCTACAACTGCAGCTGAGGGTCTAAACCAGGCCGTCGTAGTCTAACGCAAGTATTACATCTTTTCTTAATCCCCATAATTTATTTTCCTTCCCCCTTCAGGAATATTAATATTTTTGGTTAATTCTTATTACAGTTGTCAATGGAGAGGAAAATAACTGCACAGTCACCACCATCCACTCTTATAACCAGAATCCCAAACACCGGAACCGCCATAACCACCATATCCTCCATAACTTCCACTTTGATAGGGGCGATAACCCCCATAGCCTTGACCATAAGAACTTCCTCCGCGATAACCAACGTCATATGGGCGATAGCCCCCATAACCACCTTGGCCATAGTATCCACTTGGTTTGTAGTTGTACCCATATCCGCCATAGCTGTAGCCATTCCCATAGCCGTAATTGGGTCTGTAATCATAGTCATAACCGTAGCTTGGCTTGTAGCCCCCATAGCTATAAGAAGGTCTGTAACCACCGTATCCCCCGCTCACATAACTCGGACCATAATCCCAGCCTCCTCCTCCTCCATATCCACCATAGCCGCTCCCGTAGCCACCATAGCCGCTCCCATATTTTCCACCGTACCCACTGTAGTAGGAACTCCTATCATTGTATCCGTATCCACCACTGCACAGTGTGATTGCTGCCAGGAGTATCACTGTCACGAAAGGTACCTGCAATGTGTCAGCGTATTAGTAGGGCGTAACGGAAATAATACTAACAGCGTCAAATAACCCACAATCAGTGTATTAATTGAATATACATTATAATAATGATACCAACAAAATCATCATTAGTGAATGTTATATACAACTTCCTAAATATTTCTGCCACTCGTAGGAGATTATTATACCTATATAAAAACTATTTCATTAGTGTGTATTTCGTTGGTATCGCTATTATATTACATATGTGTACGTGGTAGCTTCAAGAAGTCCCTAGAAATCGCTGGTATAATTCACAAGAATTGCTACATGAGGGAAATTTCTGTACAATGACATCCTTCGTCAATTTAGGGATACGGTCAGAAGGAAACGCACCGAAAAAGGTAGAACAAACAGTTGGTTTCTCCTGGAAGGCAGTGCTCCAGCACACCTTTCGCTCTTCGTCAAGACTCTCGTAACAAAGAACAATGTGACAACACTGGAACATCCGACCTGGCTCCAGCTGCTTTTTACCCGATCTATCGACTGAAATCAGCATTGCAGGGACGGTGCTTTTGCGATGCTACTGACATCATTAAGAATGCGACGGAAGAGCTGAAAAAGATTTCACAAAATGGCTTCCAGTAATGTTTCCAACACCTTTACAGTCGTTGGCAAAAGCGCATATCAGCACAAAGTGACTATTTGAAGGAAATGTAGCTTAAATGATTGTACTGTTTTGCATTTATCCGACATAAAGTGATTCCGGGAACATTTGAAGCTACCACGATTAACCGTAGACAGTCTTCTCAAATGCATTCTTTGGTATTTTGCATACCTCTTGACTTTAATGTTTATTTGTTTCATAGGTCTATACAAATGCACCGATACAGAGTCAGTTCCACTGGGGAGAATTCTTTGTTTTGTTGTTCATTCAATAAACGTAAAAAAAAAATTATACAAAATATGCAAATTTTATAAGCTTTGAAGTATGTCTTGTTCAGTAAAGCTGTTTTGTGTGATGAGTCGTTGTTCAGGAAGTTTATAAATGTGGGATTTGAGGTTTGCGCAGCCGTCTTCGCAGCCTGTGGTGTGTGACTTCCTCGTTACGCAAGTAGATCTCGACGTTTCTATGGATCGCAGCGCCTTTATCTTTAGGGTCAGGCAGTCCTCCAAAATATCGGGAAATACCCGCCCAATGACACATATCAAGTATGAGAAGACTGGAATTTTCACAGTGTACGAACTTTGAGATGAGTTTCTTGACAAATACTGATTACTCGGCCTACGTGGTCCAGCATAATTTTCGCCCCGAATGTTTATTGTAAAACCGAATATACATAAATGTAAAACCATAAACAATTCTAAGAAAAAATCGTGGAATCTCGGAATAAAAGATTTCTTCTTTGTTTCTTAATTATATATGCCGTGTATAGAGCTGTAACAAGTGCTTCGGACTTGCGGTCTGTCGTAATGAACTGTGAGAAATCGGATGGAATGGATGTTTCTTGGGCTATACGACGACGTTATAGTAAATAAGGAGTTTAAATAGAGCTTAATAAAATGGATAATTATAGCAGTAGTTTCTGCAGGAATTTGGTGGTTGGCTGTCATTCCTTCCTTGCGAAGACAATTGAAAGTGAGGGGGTCAATTCATGACGGTCTGTTTCTTTCAGGATTTCACCAAAACCCTGAATGCATTTTCTTCTATCCCATACGTGCCACATGCCACGTCCACGTCGTCTTCTTTGATATTCTCACCCTAATTACATTTGGTGAAAATTACAAATAACGAACTCCACAAGTTGTAGTTTTCTTCATTTTCCTCTGACTTATTCCTCCTTACGTCGAAAAGTTTTCTTTAAAACGTGTTCAATTTAGGCATACCTGAAAGCGTACTTCGCCAATCAAGAAATAAGGAAATACTGACTTGTGGGATGTAATGCCGTGTAGTTTGGCACAAAATGCAGTCGACTCGGAGGAACCTGCTACCTCCATCTCCAGGGCTGCAGTGAATTCTTTAGAAACTTTGGTGATTATCTACCACCATGCATGGAATTTCTTACCAGATATATTAATTATGACGATGATAAAGGCATTACTGAAGATAGATGTACCAGTATGTGGACAGATGTCAAAGTCTTCCTAATGATTCCTGGATACATGATAATCAGTTATCTTCACGCTGCGCTCAAAATGCTTTCAAAGAAAATCTTAGTTACGTAAGATACTGCAGGATTGAGAAACTTTAAGCAGTAAATTAATCACTTAAAGGTGGATTGCCTACACGTTGCATCATACTTAGCGAACGTTCTGAGGTTGTCACCACAAATATGTAGTATCATTTGCTGAAAGCGACATAGAGTTGCGGCATTCCTGAGAACGCGATAGTCTCTCAGGCGGTCAGAACTAACATGAGGATGTGTGAATAGTGGAGGTAGAACTCCATACATTTTTCTACTTTACATTGTATGCGGTGAAAATTCAGCTTCACAGTCTGGCCGCCTTCTCACTTCCCCAAGAATAAAGTCTACCTCTGCCGAGAACTGAATATTTAGTTTCAATATGCTGATAAAACTGTCCCATTTTATCTGTTTTTTAAAATTTATTTTAGTATTTAGATTTCCATCTAAGTCTTGGTCTACGAAATGACCTCTTCGCTTCAGGGTTTCCGATTGTATTTTGAATACATCTCTCGTGTCGCTATGAGTGTAACGTATCTCATCCAACCTAGCCTCTTAAATGTGACCAGCAAAATAATATTTATTGAGGCTGCATTATCTGGCTACTCCTTTTGTCGTGTCCACGCACTGTCTTAAACCTCCTGTACCTAGAAGTTCTCTGTCTGTGTTATTCCCTCAGAGAAAAAGATTAAATTTCATAGCCATAAGAAACAAACAGGCAACGTAGGTATAACGTAGAATTAAGGAGAGTTCTTGCAACCATGGTTGCCATACAAAAACAATGAGTATTACATATTTTGAGGGTGTGTTTGCAGCCTTAGGTACCCAGCATGTAATGCGCATGCGCCGTATCATATTGCCATATGTGACCTGATCGTATGTACAAAATGTTTCCACATTATCTCATAAACGGCACAATTTTCGAAAAAAAAAAATATTAAATTTGAAATGTGTTGTGATTTATTGTACAACTTTTGTCTGAAATATTTTCTTGTTATAAGAAGAACAGAGCGAGATACTATCATAAATGTCTATTGGTCTTAACGTTAAGTATCCGTTATTCTTGCCAGATATTAATGAAACTTAAATTTTCTTGACAGGTTTTCGACGAATACTGAAATATCAGATTTAATGAAAATCCGCCTAGTGGTAGCCGATTTATTCCATGCGGATAGACGGTCCAGAGGGACAGAAGGACAGACAAACATGGCGAAACTAAAAGATGCCTTTCGCAATTTTTTAACGCGTCTAAAAAGGTCGTAATTATCGTGTTGTATATTTTAATTTTTAGATTCTTGTCCTTAAGTGAAAGACGATAAATTTTGAACTGAACGACAGCGAGCATTCCTTCGTTTTTAATCTTCTCTTAATTTCTTAATGACTGTAATTTTTATTTACCTTCTCTTGCCCGTTCAAAATATTTGGTTGGCCACAACATGTACTTAAGGCAAACGTTCTTTGAATTTTAACACGTAAAACCTCGTGGCTGTAGGAAGGTGGGTATTTGGCCTGACGCTTGAACGCCTTTACAGCAGCAGGAATATCACAACTCCAGTACTGTAACGCAATGCGTGGCCGATATTTTGTGAGAGGTGTGCTGCTTACAACAACTTTTCGTGTAGCTCCTTTTAAGAACCTATAGACTTGACGTAATAAGGTTATTTAATGAGCCAATTGCTTAAGGTATGCCCACATATTTTGTCAAGGATTGTGGATCAAGTTGTTTGAGGGCATATTTCCTAATATTCCCAAGCGAAAGTTGTTAATATAACGACACTCTTAATTGCTAAGTTTAGAATATTGCGCCGGTGATAGTGAAATGAAAGGATAAGAATGATTGGTGGAATTATGTTGACAAGAAATGTCTGAGTTCTAAGGGAAACTTATCCCAGTGACACTTTCGACCACAAAACACACATGGACTCTCTTGGAATGACCCCAAACCTCGATGCCGAGGCCAGCGAGTAACCGCCCAAGCTATGGCACTCCCATACGTGTAATTTTATTCTCATTTGAAAGTCATTCCGATTCTTGAGCTGAAGAAAGAATTATGCTCCATTTTCAACAACAGATTTTGTTTCAAAAATCATATCTTTCCCAATCGTTAATTGTTTTGAATGTTTTCTTTCTGTGTATTCTTTATAAAATAATACACGGTTGATGAAATCAAGGATGTTGAAATTGGCGGAACGAGTAGCATGCATTGGGACTATGAGAAATATAAACCCATAGAGCATTTTTGGATGTAAAACACGAAGGAAAGTGAATACTTGGTTGATATAGGCGTAGATGAAAAATTATATTAGACCTATTCGTAAAATGGTTCTTAAATGAGTATGGCTTTTGTAAATAAAATAATGACACGTCAGATTCTAAAGAGGCCAGCGAATTTCCTGACTGATTGAGAGGTTTATAGAAAAGTCCCTGCAGTGTGGATTTAATTAGCTGCCAAATACATTTGCTTTGTATATATATTATGTGGACACTTGTTTAGAGGATTCATTTATTGAAGCTCAGCGACAGTAACCTAGGTTATCGACAAATGTCCAGAGATTATAGGCGATTAGATTATGCTGTCTTTACAACATTTTTATATAGAACACCTGACTTTCAAAGATCTAAGACGTTCTTCATCTCGTAATTAAGACCTCGTCACTGGGCTCTGTCCCAGGCCTTGGGACTCGAAACTTCATTAGCAAAGTTGCCTTCAAACATGTGCAATCAACTATGTATACGGGAACACGAAGGTTGGTAGGTGTGGCGGTGAAACTTGCACAGTTGAAAAAGCTGTAGGCTCGACAGGAGCCTGTTGTGCCCCATATCACTCTGATGTATGACATCCTCATTAAAGCATTTCTCGATATTTAAGGTAACCATTCGAAATCTCCCGTAAACGTAACGCGTAAATTACTTGGGTAAAGGCGAAAGGCTAAGTTTCTTTGCACACCATGTAGGCATATGGAGGTGTGGAGGTATAACTCCACTCATTCTTGGCTTCGATACTTCATAGGGGTTACATTACTGAGCTCTATAAAAATGTCGAAATAAAATAGGGACGTCATGAAAGAAAACTGGGCTCGGAATGGACTAATAATAAAGCATTGTACGTTATGTGGACATGTTTCTACTACCGTACACGTACCTACAGACCATATTCTCTCGAGATAACAACCACCAGATAATAAAAATATCCCTCATAATAGGCATCTCTTGTATGGAAAGTGCTCAATCGTACCACACAAGTTTGCAACAAAAAATAAATAAATAAATAAAAATAAAGAAAGAACCAAAAAAAAAAGAAAGAAAGAATATTTAACACAACATATTTCGGACTATGTGGCTATAATCAGGCATTGTAGTTATAAAGTACTTAAAGAAGGGTTAGTTGCAACAGTAAAGTTAACTATAGAGTGAGATCTCATTCTGTGTATTGGAAATAGAAATTCCTGTTATAATTGTAATATTATATATTGAGTAATCCACATATCATTTTAATTGCTAGAATTCAGGAACAGAAGCTTTTGCAGTAAATATATTTCAATCTCACATTATTTTGATGTACTTTTACTGTGTTTGAATAATTTGGAGTGTAAAAATGTAATACTTTTGTAAGGGAAATTAGGGGCTTTGGGGCCCACTCTTCCTCGTATTCAGTGTGTACCGCGGGCTGATCTCAGGAATAAAGCGGACGGAATGTGAAGCTGACCGATAGCCTGTCTAGTGTCAAGTTTAAGAATGACTGGAGCTATACGTGTAACCAACATATACTTTCATGGCTTGCACAGGGACAATTTTACTTTCCTCTAATTCCGTTCATCGACAGGAGAAGGTGTACAATTAAGCAAGAAGACTATTGACAAAAAGTATCATTATTATTTACCTGTCCATAGATCGGAACTTCAGTTTGGGTACCTGCAGTACTTTTTTATGTTTTGCTGACCCTGAATCTCAGTACAATCCTAGCAGTTGACCGACTTAATGCACAAGTTATTGTTTTATAATAAGTTTATTATATCCCTCTAAATGTTTCGAGCAATATTGTGCTCATCATCAGGAGGCCAAATTGTAGTATACAGCATCTGGTATCATCACACTCTGTAGGTGGCCGTCCGATGCGCACCGGACGGCCACCTACAGAGTGTGACGATACCAAATGCTGTATAATACAATTTGACCTCCTGATGATGAACACAACAGTGCTCGAAACATGTAGAGGAATATAATAAACTTATTATAAAACAAGAATTTGTGCATTAAGTTGGTCAATTGCTAGGATTACTTGCAGTACGTTTAAGAAGACAAGAAATGTATTCTTCCTTGATTTTCCTTCCAATTCGGTATACATTTTTCTTCTAACATCTTTGCTGAACCGACACACAGAAGTAATTTCTCACACGCAATGTACAAGACACGGAATTTATCAGCATTTTACATGTGTTTTATTCTGACATATCTGCAACATTGACGAAAGTAATTCGTCATGTTCATAATTTATATTCTTCAGCCACTATTGTTAGAGTAACTGAACGAAATAGACAAAAAGACTGAGACAAGCAGCAGGTGTGGATGTGATAAAAATTGAATGCAGAATTTTAATCGGAAAAACTGAGGGAACGACCGCCTGGGAACGAGCCTCGAGAACATAAATGTGAGAGTGTGGACTGGATTCTTCTGGCTTATGTTACGATCTAGTGGCGGGCTCCTCGATTTAAGTCAAATTAATTTCTTCTGCAGCCGAGTCACCGTCACTTTTTTTTTTATTGAGAGCTCATCTACTACGGACTTGTTAATTTACGAACTTGGCTGCTGCCTCGAAGGAAGCGAATCTGAAATTTTCTTTATTGTTTTCAGTTACCCAAGAGTCAATTCTGCGATTCTATATGAAACAGGTAACTTTTACGTTTATGGTTCCGTGCATCGCTGATCTATGTTTGTAATTGTCCAATGAGATGCAACACAAAGCAGTCTATTTATTATTCTGCAAGTTCACTCTACCTCCCTCCAACGTGGCCAAGCTTGGTCACGTTGGAGGGGGTAGCTGCACAAAAATATGACCAGTACCGGAGGCTGTAGTTACAGTGTTACGTGTTCCTGATGATGGGTGTGGTTGACACCCGAAACATGTAGACTGAACTTGCAGAATGATAAATAGACTGCCTTGTGTTGAATCTCGTTGGACAATTCTTAATATAGGTAACTTCTTTTTATATCATCCTTGACTGTAACTGTGACTGGCTCACGGGGTAACGTAGTTGACCCGTATTCGGGAGATGGCTGACTCAAATTTCTACCGGGACACCGACTTTTCTGAAGCTTTTGTGATTTTATTCAGTCTCTCCAGACGAATGTCAGGTTGATCCTCTGAAATAATCTACGGCCACTCGAATTACAATTCTTTCAGTTGCACAGAGGATCATCCATTCATGCCTACAGTTCTACGTAAGTGCTACAGTTGACGCAAAGTCTTTAAATATCCCCTGGTCCTCCCATTCTACTCTCATCCTCACAATAGTTTCCGCCCATATTTCGGACCGAATGCTATCCTTCATGTATCATAAGTGGCAGAATCTACACCTTAATGTTTGGTGGAACTGCTTGTAAAGTAGAGGTGAAATTGTAATGCTCCTCATGAAGGAATGTAGTGAAGTGGAGGTATAACTCCAATCATTCTTAACCTTGGTGGTAAATGGGGCGAGTGTTCGGCTTTACGTCACGGCTGTTTTACTCCTTAAAAAAAAGCACTGCTCACTGGAATTTCTTTTTCTGTGGCTTCCTTACCAACAGTGTGACAACGAGATTTACATTTCGAACAGTGACAGTTTTAAAATGTCTTTGGACACGATCCAGAGCCATTGGATTATTAACTGACCTGCGCTCAGCTGATGGAGAGCAAAGGTAACAACAAAGCTGGGAACCTGGTTCCATTCGGAAACTTTTAAATGTATTTATGATCATCCAAATCCATTTTCCTGTCACAGTGTTCAGTTAAGTATCACGAGATGAAAACGCACCGGGTTTGGTGGTATAGCTCAATGCATTTTAAATTCTTTGTCGGATGGAAGTGATGAATTGCTGTTTGGATAGGTCCCAGGGCCGGTGTGGATGCTGTAAAGTCAAGAAATATTTCTCTCCCTCTTGGAAATCGAACCCCGATTTCCCGGGCGCCGAAGCTTTTTCGGCTATTTTTTAACCCTAAGTCTTTGTTTACATTATTTTCTTATTTCCTTCTGGAGCTGAATTTTGCAGCTGTGTAGCTTGGACATTTTTATTAATTCCATGCCAAACACCAAACCTAATAGACGCACCTTTTTTGGTTCTTCGCGGCTATTATTTAAAATATTGAATAAATTTCATCTCATGTCAAATAAAGCAGTCAAATTTAGCAGACATTTTAGAGCCATAAGTTTCAATGCAATTTACACCAAAGACAGAGGCAGGGTTATATTCCGATCTGACTCACTCCAATTAACAGTCTCACATCTTTTGCGAATTGGATAATTTGAAAAACGGGACGGTGACAAAATATCTTTTCCAAACATTTAATTTTGTGCTATTTTATCAAATAGAAGGCTCTTAATTTTTTGTATAAACCGGAACTCCTTTCAGCAAAAGCTAACACAAAATATTCTGAAATCTTTGTAACATTTGTAACATTATCTACTCATATCCACGTAGACTAACAACACGGCCATTTTCTGAAGCATTCCCCATCCAAAATTCGAAAAACAGATGGGCGTGTTCCGTATTAAAATACTGAATTTACTCACCAGGGCTCTCATCGTGTGTGACGTAAATTGTCTTGTCACGTTAGCCTAACTGTCCTCTGGTCACAGCGCGCAGTATGTGTCTTGTTCCACGCTTTGTCTGCGCCTTTTATATCCTTTCCCCCGTGGGAGGCAGTGTAGCGTATCCAGGAGTTCACCATGTACTAATGTTTTCTGTAGATCAAATCACACAGGCAGGAGGTGCATTGCCCATTGTTAGTTTCCTGACTTCTTCATTACTGTGTTAATTTCGAATTAGTAGGCATCGTATTTAGCTGCCGTGTTTTCCGGTCTGTATTGCCACATAGTCTGGTGCTTGGATACCAACATTTCTGAGGGGCTGTTACCTACATAGAAATCATCCTTCAGCACTGGAGACGGAAGCAGCAAATTACTCCGAAACGTTTGTAGCTAGCCACCCCTCCCTCCTCCGCACTTCGCAGCGTCAGTTCCCAGACGACAGCAGTCGTCATAGTCAGGACGAAGAATGTTCCAAATCTTACCACTAGTAAGTCTACCTGAATATAATTAGCCCCTGAATATAATGGACTGCCCCATTTTTAGGCGCGTTTGCTAAATTGCGACTATGAACTTAGACATGTCTGTCCGTCCGTCCGTCCGTCCCTCTGTCCGTGTGGAATAACTCGGCTCCCACTAGACGGATTTTCATGAAATTTGATATTTCAATATTTATCGAAAATCTGTTGAGAAAATTGAGGTTTCATTAAAAACGGACAAGAATAAAGGGTACTTTACTTGAAGCCCAGTATACATTTTCCATCATATCTCCCTCATTTCTTCTTAGAATGAAAAGTATTTCAGACAAAATTTTGTAGAGAAACTCGAAATACACATTTTATTTTCAATATCTTTTTTTTTTTCGAAAATCGTAGAGTTTATGAGACAATGTGGAAAAATTTTTTAAACCGGTGCTGAAATACACACACTCAGGTTGTGTAATACTCACTGCTTTTCTCCAGCAACAATCGTTGCACGAACCCACCTCAATGTTACGTTATACGCACATTCCCTGTCTTTTTAGCAGTTGACTTGACGTAGAGCCCTTTCGAAGTTGTGACACATTGATGTGTAATCTGAATATTGAGTTTAATATCAGCAACTTTCGCGACACTCAAACTGATAAACCTGCTGTTGATGAAGGATAGGTCTGTGGCTATAAATTAAAGGTGTTTTGGAACGTGCTGAGGAAAATGTCTGAGTCTGAGAGACAGAGGAAGAAATGAGGACTGCAGAACCGTATATGATCAGAAGCGTCATAAGTTGAACCCCTCATTAAAAGGAATATTTTTAGACTATTTAAATGGATCGTGAAATAAGTGGCTCATATAACAACAGTCTACACTTTGAGTGGTAGCAAGGCAGCCATGTTGTAACTCGTCGTTAAAATGTTTGAGTTCAGGTGAACTACATGATATTTTTAAATAGACACAAAAGTCATTCGACTACTTTCATACTATACATTGTAGCATTACATTATATTATACTTAATTCAGGGGCAGAGAACGAATGGCTGGACGAAGACCTACATACACGGTTCATATAGTATTACTATGTTTCTGGTTTTATCCATTGTGTCATACTCAAAAACGAAAACAGAATTTCCGTAACTGGCTTTTTAACCGTCCTCAGATGATAAAAATGTGGGAGGGGGGATCCCTACTGTGGTGGGTCCGAACGAAAGACCTGTTCTAAGCCATCGAATTATAGAAAATTTGGCAGGGTTGTTCTTGGTTAGACATAGTTGGGATGGATATGAAAAATGCATGTAGTATAATTAAAAGTAGGTGTAATGATTCTCTAGAGAGTTAATAGTGAAAAAAAAATGAAAATATCTCTAGCCTCCAACTGGAATGTTAAAGAAGAACCGGGGGCGAGAAAGGCATATAGATCAATGTAATTCGAATGAAAGAACGGGGTTACCATTGTATAAATTGAGATTATGAAAACTAAGTGGTGAAAGGAAAAGTGCAGCAAAAGAAAGATGCGCCTATATCAAGGAGGTGCCAAAATGTAATGAGACGTAGAGGAGGCCAGAAAAATTTCTAAACATTAAATGGTTACTCATAAATGAAGGAAGAGCATACAGGATAGATCATAGAATTAAAAAAATTAGGTAATATTTTGTTTAAAGGGAAAGGCAAGTGGGAAAAAAAAGCGCCAAAAGTGCAAGGTGAAAGGAAAGAGGGGGAATTGTAAGTGGAGATATTTATATGTCTATATTATAATTTATACTCAGATAAAATTAACACCTCCCAGAAAGAGTATTTAACTTAGATACATTTTAATCATTAGTATTAAAATGATGGGTGTGAACCGACAGAAACCCGGCGTTACTAGTAACATCCACAGTTGTGAGAGAAACTCGACTAAAAATTTTTAATTTATTCGCAGTCACAGGTCCAAGTCGGTCTCAAACCTTTGTGTTGTTTCTAAATATGGGAAGGTAGAAATTGTCCGGACGTCTAGTAATTCTAATTAGACATAGAAAATGTACAGAAACTCTATAGAAAATCTATATATCTTGAAGATTTTGTTATGCACAATACCGCGCTGCTTTATATAAAAATATTATCGCTAATGAGAAATGGTACGTAAATTATCGCTCAGCTCAAAGTTTATACAAATTTCGTGTCTCAAGTTCATGATGACCCATTCCTCTAACTTTCGTGAGAAATTTTCTTATCGCTTTATCATCTTTTTAAAAGAAACTGAACGAATAAAAATTGCATACTACTTTTGCTGCTCTGTCATAAAGCTCATCTTTGAACTACGTTTCACGCAGCTAGACTTCCTTCCACCCCAGATATTCGCACGGTAGTAGATTGAAATTGTTTATATCAGGAAGTTTAAATCTTAAAGACTCGTTCCTACAATAGAGATGTCTATTTTGGAGATACTTCTATAATTATTTTCGTTTTTAGTATATTATTACATTTTTAGACACGTTCGCAAAATTTGCGAAAAACGACAATTAGCTTCGTCATGTCTGTCTGTCCACATGGAACAATTCGGCTCCCACTTCACGTATTTTTATGAAGTTTGATATTTGAGCATTTTTTCGAAAATCAGTCGAGGAAATTAAAGAATAACGGGTACTTTGCGTGAAGACCAATATAGATTTTTGAAAATATCTCGCTCACTTCTTCTTAGAATAAGAAATGTTTCAGACAAAAGTCGTAGGGAAAGTCAAAATACACATTTTGTGTTCAATAACTTTTTTTCTTTCGAAAATACCGCTCTTTTATGAGTTAATGTGGAAAATTATTGTAGAGGTCGAGAGACCACGGATAAAAATATGGCGCGTGCGCATTTCACGCTAGGTACCTAAGGCTACAAACACACACACACACACACTCAGAGAATGTAATATTAATTGCTTTACCACTGCAACAATGGTTGAATGAACGCGCCTCAATGTCACGTTTTAGGTATATTGTTTGTCTTGTTATCTTGGCAGTCTTATGCGAGAAATATTAGGAGAGTGGAGGTTGTAGTTGCCTTGGTACGAAGTGGCCACACACGCTTAACACACGGCCGTCTGTTGCGTAGAGGTCTTGCTGCCCTTTTCCAACACTGCGGTGCGCCTCTCAGCGTCTCTCGCTTTCAGGTCGAACGGCTTTTTTACATCAACAGAGCCGTGCGTCCCAAACACAAGTATCGCTGTCCGCTTAACAATGTCTTCTTTTTATTTTAACTAAATGCGCATATTGTTTTAAATACATATATTTATCACCTATTACACCCTTCATGTTCCGGTGTTTGTTACACCATCCTCAGGGAGACCATTGCGTTATTTGCTCAAGAACCGTATGCTTATTCCAGTGTTGTTACATGAGTTGTGTGCATATTTTGTTGTATCATATTCCTGCTTTAGTTTTAAGCATTTTATATTTGGTGTTTCTGTAGGTATTAATTAACTTTGCTTGTTGAGCATCGATTATTTTGAAGCTTTCAACTCCGTGCACTATTGCCGTCAATTTCTTCTTTTTATCCCAAATAAATGCACATAATATGTTATAGTCGTATATTTATCACTTCTTACAACCTATGTAATAAGTTTACAAAAAAAATATATTTCTTGAGCAAATAAGGCAATGGTCTCCCTGAAGATGGCGTTACAAACACCGAAACATGTAGGAAGTAATAGGTGATAAAATGTATTTTGGCACATTATATGCCTTTAGTTGGAATAAAAAGAAGAAATTGACTGCATGAATGTTGGATTTGAAAGTTAAAAAAATTCTTAACGTCTCGGCATTAATGTCCAGCTCCGGTCTTGCTCAGCTTGTTGCGAGTTTTGAGTATTTTAGGTACGCTAACGCCACCACCCTCGATTCTTTCATCTAGACGATAGATGTAGGGATATTAGGAATGCGATGACGGACCCCTATTCATCCTGCCATATTTTATCTTCTTCTATATCTAGTAATGTACTTAAAAAAACAATAATGAGAATTTTATCTTCTTTCATAGCAATGTAACCCTCGTCTATATGAATTTTGGGTCTCGGATGAGAGGTCCTTTACAGCGTGCCGTACTGTGTAATTTGTGTACGTGTATGACTTGTCTTTTTTTTTTGTTTGGTAACCTGTTTTAAAATTTACGTTTAGACCCGTAACGCTGCCCTGATATTTAACACACTTATTAGATTTTCGACCTCTTAATAATTTGCAGCTCGGCGCGTATAGCCGGCTCCGGCGATGCTGACGCACCTCTAAATCAACACACACACGCACGCACACGCAAGCACAAGAACACGCACACACATGCCAAGAACTGAATGCTGTTCTGCAGATTCTGTCGGGTTAAATTTCGAAAAATCCACGTAGTTGGCGTATTTGTAGTTATTGGCTTGTGAACGTATTTCACAAAATGTGTAGATATGTTTGTGAGCCATCTTATGCCAAGTTTCACGTGAGAAAAAATTCGTTCCAGTTTAGAGTAAGGACATTGAAGTACACAGGGTTTTAAAATGGTGCTCCTTCAGCAGCGGAAATCATGTTGGCTAGGAATATATTTTCTCGAGCAGTGATTCCAACCTTTTTGTGCATAAGTGTTACATCGATGCCAATCTCATTATTATTGGTTTAATTTTCATAAAGGTATCAAAATTGACTTCAAAATTTTAAAATTGGTAACCTATGTAACTTTCATCCTTCTGCGAACAGAGCCTTAAAATTAACTGGATAATCAGAATAGCCTTCAAAATTGAGGTTATGCCTGCTTTCTTTTCTCTAGCCACTGAGGATATTGGTTTCAGTAGCCTTGACATTTAGATCTCCTTCGTCAATTTTATACAAAATACGTGGGATAACCTGCAGAGAATCATACAACGTGTCTTTGTCACGAATGGCACAAAATTTTCGCTAAAAGCTGCTTGTCAAAGCAGGAGGGAACTGTTTGATTTCTGGCTTTCTCTGAGGTGTAAATGAGGCCTTTGTTCTTCTGGGACGTTATGAAGCGTAGATTTGTAGTTAGTTACGGACGTTACAGGACCGACAGGTTATCCCGAAACGTCGGTTACTTACTACCGATCTACGCTGCGTAATATTGCAGAAGAGCGAAGATCTCAGTTAAGACTTCTACAGAAATGAGTCAAGATGCTGACCGATCAGCCTCTTTATATCTCCCTAACTTAAGGATGCAGTGCAGCACTTTGGCTGGTCATTCTCCGCGTTTGTTCAACGAGGCCTTTTTGTTTGAACAGGTTATGCACAGAACAAGGTAGGTCGATTCAAAGTGACAATTTGGTAAGCGTGTGTGTCTTGAAGGTGTTATTACGGAATTTGTTTCTAGAGTGTAGTCAAGCACAAAAATTTAAAGCCAAAACGGCTGCTGTATTACAGGGCTTGGCTTGAGGTACGATTAGTATAAACCTGGCCGAAATTTCAATAGAGATTTCAATAAATTACTTCAAATAAGGATCCAACCACATCACAGACATCAGTACATTATGTGGAAGTGCTCATGACCTGCGTTGTGATTATTATCCTTAAACTTACTGTGTAATTAACAAGTCTTAATTTTGCTGAGTACGGAAGGCCACCATTCCATCCTCCTCTGAATCTCCATGACCTGTGACGGGAAAGCTTTACCTTTGAATTCCTGAAATATAACGTCCAATAAAATTGGTTCTTGTAAAGTACTACGTCGCTGGACCCAGTGGCCGCGCGGTCTAAGGCGTGGGTCTGTGACTGCTTGCTTGCTAGAATTGCTGTTTCGAATTTCGCCGGGAGCATGGATACCTGTCTCTTGTGAGTGTTGTGTGTTGTCAGGTAGAGGTCTCTGCGACGGACTGATCACTCGTCCAGAGGACACCTACCGAATGTGGTGTGTCTGTGAGTGATCGTGAAGCCTCGATGATAAGAGAGCCCTGGCCCAGTAGGGGCTTTTGTGCAATGGAGGAGGGAAAGTTAACACCTTTGCATTTGCCTTAAAAAAACTGAGGAAATCCATGCAAAACTTCAGTCAGGATAACCAGTCTGCAGCGAGATTTGAATGCGGGATCTCCCGAAGACGAACCAGATGTCCTCAACCTTCAGTACTGACTTTCGTTGGTTTATTGTTGTACAGAAACCGCCGAGAGTGAGATGGAAGTGTCACATTTGCATTACCCTTTCTTTTCTTACATTCTTTGTTCCTTCTTTCCTAGACACTCTCCTCTTAATTTTTTATGTGTTCCATTGTGTCCTTACTTCCATATTTCTTCCTGTTTTCTCAATTTTTTTTTTGAATTTATGTTATTATTTCAGCACAGAATTTAATAGTTAAGGCTTTCGGTAACCCATTGTATAAATTTAAAACAATTCGCTAGGGGAGACCTGCGCTGTTCTGCGATTTTGCGCATCGCAGAATAGTAGTTTTTATTTACTGAAATTTTGGGATAACTTGACTGCTCAATCGTCAAGAATCAAGCTTGATACTAGAGACCCATAATTTGTCCCGAAACGTCCGTAACTAACTACCATTTTACGCTGCTAAACTCCCAGAAGAGTGCAGGTCACATTTACACCTCAGCTGAAGCCTGAAATCCACAATTCGCTAGTCGCCTTTGTTGACTAGAATCAAAGCACAGACGTGTTAAAATATGAACTCCTTGACATTATGATGGGGGAATCTTCTGGTTATGGGTGAAGGAGAAGACTGTTGCGTTAAGCATGTTTTGTGTTGTGATCTTTTTATTTTGTGCGTAAATTAGCAAGATCCATGGTGGTGCTGGGGCTTGTTACACGTTTGATACTTTATGGGCTAGTGCCTGAACAACCCAAACGTTGCCTGTAGGCTTCTCCTACGTTGCGCAGTTGCGTTTACACACGTTTAGTTTTCGGCATTAAATCTTCGAATTTGAAGAGTGAAGTTGGGGTCTGCTGTAGACATTCCTTATCTTGTCTGACGAAAGAATTTGATGCATTGCGTCACAAATAGGGGAATCGGAGAGAAAGTGTGGGATGAATTACGAAACGGCTCAACAAAACACTGCTTGTTTACTGATAGTGCATGTTCTTACATTTTGAGATAACAGGAAAGTCAAAATATCGCCCAACGTCACGATTGAGTGGTTGGTATAAATTCCTATTCTGGTTGTTCCATGTTTGAATCTCGGACCAAAGGCTACAAAACTTCACTGATTACACTCGATATTTTTTTTTACGCAACTGCTGACATATTATCTCACATTAGATAATGATGGCCTTTTTCGAAATCCATAGTACATTTACATTCAACAATATATGAACCTCTGCAGTTGAGAAAGTGTTAGTAAATAAATTAAGAAATAAATTAGAGAGCTGTTGCTTTAAGAAATTACCTGTCGTTAATAGCATGGACCAATGTGAGAATAACTGTCCCTTGTTTGAGGTACTAACATACCTTTGTTAACTGTGGGCAATTGGTCTATATGTAGGGTCATTATTTTTTCTGATAAGTATTTTTTTGTCAATTTCTGTCGGCTGGCTCAACGGATTATCTATAATCCTTATCGAAAGCTCAGAGGCGCGGCCAAATAGAGGTGAGAAGCGACAAATTTGCTTGTCTCGTGTATATAGTGTCGGTGGCATACGTGAAATATGGGTGTGCAACTCGGTGGCGGGGGCGGAGAGGGGGGGGGAAGATGTTGGCAGGGGAATATCGAAGTGCTCTGGGAAAAGGGTGTCATTGTCCGGAGTACAGAAATATGTATCTTCACCTGTCTTAAAAACTTCAGATTTCATAGATAACGCTTCCCATTTTTATCAGCAACTTTACTCTTTACTTTATGTATAAGGTTTTGTTTGTGAATGAAGGCAAAAACTGGAAAAAAAAAAGTGGAAACAAATTCAGCCGACTGGCGCATGTGGATTGTATGGCGTCATCTCTAGTGTCGTCTTCAGGTTTCAGGTTTGGTTTATTTTACACTGTGATATGATCTGTTCAGATTTCGAACAAGGGACATTGTAAAGAAAATGCTCTAAAATTTGTGAAAACCTTGCTAATTTATGACCCTTTCCCAAATAAAGTATCAGAACATTATTATTCCTGCAGTTGTGTTATGTGGTTGTTAATGTAGACTTATATTAAGAGAACTCCAAACTAAACTAAACTCCGTGGCCTTAGTCCGCACGCGAACTATACCGACAGAGCGGCCGCCGCCGGTCGGCGAAGTTAGTGCCAACTTTTGCGGATAGAGGGGTGTCACGTGGTCAGCGCA